>MKWU01006660.1_pt1 | contig 11575 bp, 10 predicted proteins | sample 809101 | NCBI WGS metagenome assembly MKWU01 (sample SAMN05860141, study PRJNA318959) | sponge metagenome | host: Aplysina aerophoba | place: Slovenia: Piran, Adriatic Sea, Gulf of Piran | collected 2013-05-07
CTCGAAGGATCGCTGCGCCCGCAGCCGGCGATTCGCCGGAAAACATCCGCAAACTCTCATCCGAGACACTTCGGTCAGCACCGATAACCGCAGCGATGCTCGCACCCGTGCCGGAATCCGCAGAATATATCTTCCTCGAATCCGAAAAAAATTGACTTTTGCGCAGGCCTGAGGAATTTCTCGATAACGCCTCGCATCCCTGCCGCAACGACCTCGCCCGCATCCTCTGCGAGCACCCCGACTGGCGCACCGGCAAAGGCGACGGCAAGATCAATGCCTGCCTGGCCATTATCGAGACGCTGAAGAAGCAGGGGATCCTGACGCTGCCACCGATTCGGGAGAACATGGTTCGCGAACCTGGCGGCATGGCGGCCTGGAGCGCGGCATCGGACCCTCCGCCGGAGATCAGCGCCACTATCGGAACTGAGCAAGGCGCGGCTGGAGTTGGTCGAACGCGCCGAGGACAGGCAATCGTGGATCGCCCTCGGCGACCGCCACTACATTCTCGTCAACCGCAAGCCTTTCGGCTGCCGCATCCGCTACTTCCTACTGGACGAATCCAGCCGCCGCGTCGGCTGCCTGCTGTTCGAGGACTGCGCCCGGGACCTGCCGGTATGCGACAGATGGATCGGCCTGGAGCGAGCGTACGCGCAACCGCCACATGCAACTGCGAAACTCCCGCTTGCTCGCCCTTCCCCGGGTCAAGGCCGGAATCCTCGCATCGAACAGCCTCGGCTTGGCCGCCGCACGCCTCGCCAACGACTGGCGGGACAGGTTCAAAATCGGGCCGCTCCTGCGCGAGACTTTCGAGAACGGCAGGCGCTTCGGCGCCAGCTGCTACCGGGCCGCCGAAAGACGCCTAGGCAATTTTGGCGCGACTCCATTCGCCTTGAAGCGCGCGCGCATTGGCCGCAGCCGCCGGGCCTGGTTTTTGCACTTCATTTCCAAGCGAGCTCCCTGAGCTCCTCGACCGCTTGGCCGGTTCGCGTAGCTTTGATGCCGCCGGACACGCCCCGGCCGTCGGCCGAACCTATCCGCCGGCTTTTATCGTTCTCGCCCGTGCTCGATCAGCGCGATTCGGATTTCCTCGGCGGATTCAAGACCGAATTCTAAAGAGTAGACATAGGCCTGAGTAAGAAAAAAACACCCCTCGTCTATGCTGCCGGCGGAGACGAATTCGTTTCCGGCGAACTGGTAGAGCTGCGCCAGGGCGACTCCGTCTCCTGACGCGTGGGCGGCGAGTACGGACCGATTGAGTTTATCGAGATTCACTCGGCGGCCATTCGCCGGCCGCGAGCTAACATTCTATCCGCCACCCAAAGGTGAAACAGGTGATTCGGCCCGTCCATCTTGGGCGCGAACTTCCCGCCATCGAACATAACTCCGTGCCGTCCTCGCTGCATTCCTTCGACAACGAATAAATCTTCTCCGAGCACGCCGAACCACAGCTTCCCATTGGTCTCCATAAGCTGGGCCAGGTCCGGCCGGGTTTCCGGCTCGAAGGGATAATAGATCTGCACGCGCTCGATGGTTCGGCCCGGGCCTTGAGGCAAAAGAAGCAGAACATAGGCATGGTCGCGTTGAACAGCGAGGAGCACGTTCGGGTACAGCGCAACATATTCCGCGCCTTCATTCCAGAATTCCGAAAGCCCGTCGAAATCCGGAAACCGCTCGCCTTTCTCGCCGACGATTTGCCTGTACACCAGCGTACCCTGCCCTGAAAACAAGCCCGGTTCTTCAATGTGATAATGATCTTCAAGCTTGGAATAGCTGTTCAAGCCGGGATGAATCCAGGGCAAATGGTAGCTTTCGCAATAATTTTCGACGGCGAGCTTCCAGTTGCAAGCCACGTCGAACTCGAAGCTGGACGAGCCCGGGCCAGCATAGAGAGGCTTGCCTTCATGTTCCTTCCAGCGATCCTTGATGACTTTCGCGTATTCGTCGAACTCGGGGGCGTCGCCCGATATGTTGACGAACACGATATCCCGCCAAACGCAGGATCGCACCTCGAAAAGCCCCAGATTTCGCCTGTCGACGTTTTCGTCGAAATTCCTGCCGGGACCGCCGACATGAGGGGTTGCTCTTAGCGAGCCGTCCAGATTGTAGCACCAGCTATGGTACGGGCACCTGATGGTGCCCCTTAGATTGCACTTCTCTTCTACGAGGATCATACCCCGGTGCCGGCATGTATTCTGGAAAACCTTCACATCGCCGTCGTGGTCGCGCAGCAAAAGGAGCGGCATTCCGGCGAAATCAATCGGCGCCGCATCGCCGGGATTTGGAACGTCGGATGCAACGGCAGCGCCGGACCAGGACGAAAACAGCAGAGCTTCCCTCTCTTCGTAGTAACGGTCGCTGGACACGTAGTGAGCGTTGGCGAGACCGCGCGACGATTCGATTCTGCGTTCAGGGAATTGCAACGCATCCATTTGAGCATCCTCCTTGCATAGTATAGCATGCTAGGAGTTGCGAAAAAATTCGCTAAAATCAAGTAAAAAATCGAAGTGAAGCTATGCTGCGCTCAGGCGATCGATATGCCGGAAGCAAACGAGCTATGCGTCTATTTTCCTAGTCAGCTCCATCCCTTGCGCTCGGTTGGAATTGACAGCGGTGGATACGCGGTGAAATTCGAAAAAATCGTCCGGCGCCGGCTTCATCAGCGTCGCCGCGCCCTTGCCCATTTCTCCGAGCCATAGCGGCGCATCATCCAAGTCGACGACGACCGGCATCCTGGAATGCAGTGCGGAAAGCGACTTGTTGGCCGAGGTGGTTACGATTGCGCAGGTCGCGAGCAATTCATCATCGTTTTTCCAATTCTGCCAAATGCCCGCAAAAGCGAATGGCTTTCCGCCGGAAGGATATATGTACCACGGCAATCGCTTGCCGTCCGCATCCTTTGTCCATTCAAAAAATCCGTCGGCCGGAATCAAGCAGCGCCGCTCGCGGCAGGCTGATCGGAAAGCGGGCTTGGTGGCAAGGGTTTCAGAGCGCGCATTTATCAGCAGCGGGCCATCGGCAGGTTTCTTGTACCAGACGGGAATGAATCCCCATCTCATGGACACCAGCTTCCTCCCGCCGTCCTGTGCGACGACTGCCGAAACTTTTTGGGTAGGGCAGACATTGTAGCGCGGAACGTCGGGCAAGTCGTTGGCTGGAGCGCAATCAAACAATTGCGACATGGCGTCTACGGGAAGAGTGACTGCAAATCTGCCGCACATTTCCGGATGTTCCATTCGGCCCTAAACGAGAGATTATTAGCGTTTGATTTGATCGTTGCCAACGAAATTCGGAATTCGCCTCGCGAGTTGAAGCGGCAAGGCCCAGTCCTACGCCGTTGCTTCAAGTCGGGCATCGAAGCGGCTGCCGCTCCGCCCGCGTGAATGCTCGAACTTGGTTCCGAGAATCGATTCGCTGGATAGCGCCTGCCGAAATCCGGTATCCGGCCTCTTTACGCGCTGCCGTCAAGAACCGCCCGGAATGCGCATCCGAACCGATTGCCGCTCCTCCGCCACTTGCAGGAAATCAGAAATCGCAAAGTTCGAAAATTTTTCGCCACTTTCCATGCTAAACGCGTCGAATACTATTCGCATTCCATTGCCTTTGAATCTGCGCAATTCGTTAGGTCGGTCCAATTGAACGGCAGGCCTTGAAGCGCGGGCGGGCAAGCGGGATAAGGACAATGCCGCCGGCGCAGGTCAAAATCCTACATCATTTCGCTAGAAAGCCGCGGGCGACCGGCTGAAGCGCTAAATTTGCGCTGCGAACTTAAATGCTCGCAGGCTGCTTGCCGGCTTCCTTGAATCGCGCTTCTTGGTCAATTCGCCAGGATTCTAATCAAGAACCCCGAGCAAATTGTTCACCGACGACTTGGCGTCGCCAAAAAACATCCTTGTGTTCTCCTTGTAGAATAGCGGATTCTCTATTCCCGAATAGCCGGTTCCCTGCCCTCTCTTGGAAACGACTACATTTTTTGCTTTCCATACTTCAAGTACTGGCATGCCGGCGATCGGCGAGTTCGGATCCTCCTGCGCAGCGGGATTTACGATATCGTTTGAACCGACCACGATAGCGACGTCAGTCGACGGAAAATCTTCGTTGATTTCGTCCATTTCAAGCACGATATCGTAGGGGACTTTCGCCTCGGCAAGCAATACGTTCATATGCCCCGGCAGGCGGCCCGCGACCGGATGAATGCCGAAGCGGACATTCTTGCCCCTTGACCGAAGGCGACTTGTCAGTTCCGATATCGCGCTTTGCGCCTGCGCGACGGCCATCCCGTATCCAGGAACGATGATGATCTCGTCGGCCTCTTCCAGAAGAGCGGCAACGCCGTCGGCGTCGATCGCGACTTGCTCGCCTTCGATCGGCCCCGTAGATACCGTCGTGCCGCCGAATCCGCCCAGAATGACCGAGACGAAATGGCGGTTCATGGCGCGGCACATTATATAGGATAGAATGGCGCCCGAGGATCCGACCAGCGCTCCGGTAACGATCAGAAGGTCGTTGCCGAGCGTAAATCCTATAGCGGCCGCAGCCCAGCCCGAATAGCTGTTCAGCATGGATACGACAACCGGCATGTCGGCGCCGCCGATTCCCATGATTAAATGCCAGCCGATAAATCCGGCGAGAAGCGAAACCGCGATCATCGTCCAGATATCGGCGCCGTCGAGATAGAGGTAGCCCAGCACTAGGCACGCGACGGCGGCGACAGCGTTGAGCGCGTGCCCGCCGGGAAGCTTCCTGGGCTTGCCGTCGATTCTGCCCGCCAGCTTTCCGAAAGCGACGACGGAACCTGTAAAGGTAATCGCGCCGATGAATATCCCCAGAAAAATCTCGACCAGCATAATAGAGACTTCGACCGGTGTCTTCTTGACGACGATCGCGGCGAAGTTCCGCAGTTCGCCGACGGTTCCGGCCTCCTTCGCCGCCTCGGCGAGCGAAAGCGACATGTCGGCATTTAGCCCGATGAATACCGCTGCAAGCCCCACGAAGGAATGGAGCGCCGCGACCAGCTGAGGCATGCCCGTCATTTCAACGCGCAGAGCCACGACGACGCCGATCGCAGCTCCGACTAGAAGCAGCGGGATCAAGTATTCGAAATTGCCGATGCCGGGACCAAGCGCAGTGGCGCCGATCGCCAGCGCCATGCCGAAAATTCCGTACCAAACCGCGCGTTTGGCCTTTTCCTGATTGCTCAAGCCGCCAAGCGACAGGATGAATAGGATTGCGGCGACAATATAGGCCGCAGTTATGATTCCGATGCCCATTCGTCCCGTTCCCTAACTTTTTTGAAACATGGCCAGCATTCGGCGCGTAACTAGGAAGCCGCCGACCACATTTATCGTAGCGATTAAAACCGAGATTCCCGCGAGGATCGCGATCGGATTGGAAGCCGAGCCGATCTGAAGCAGAGCGCCAAGGATAATAATCCCGGAAATCGCGTTGGTTACTGACATCAAGGGGGTATGCAGCGCATGCGCAACGCCCCAGATCACTTTGAATCCGACGAAGCACGCGAGCACGAAAACGGTGAAATGCTGCATGAAGCTTTCCGGAGCGAACATTCCGGCGGCGAGAAGAAGCACCGCGCCCGCGACGAGCATGGCCACCTGATCTCGCGTCGTCTTCCGGAACGAGGCGATTTCAGCCGCGCGCTTTTCTTCGGATGTCGGCTCGGGAGCTTTTTGGGGAGGTCTGGCGATCGCCTGGATTTTCGGCGGCGGCGGCGGAAAAGTAATTTGACCTCCCTTCGCCGATGTCGCTCCTCTGATGACATCGTCCTCCATGTCGTGAACCAGGACTCCGTCCTTGCCGGGAGTTAGATCCGCGATCATGTGGCACACATTGGTTGCAAACAAATTCGAAGCCTGCGTCGCCATCCGGGACGGAAGATCCGTATAGCCGATAATCGTTGCGCCGTTGGGCGCTTCGATTTTCTCGTCCGGAACAGTTAGGTCGCAGTTGCCGCCGCGCTCGGCGGCGAGATCGACGATCACCGATCCGGGCTTCATGGCGAGGACCATGTCCTCGAGCCAGAGTTTCGGCGCGTCCATTCCGGGAATCAGCGCGGTCGTTATGACGATATCGACTTCCGGAGCTTGGGCCCGGAACAGCGCGAGCTGCTTTTCGCGGAATTCCGGCGACGAAGGCTTTGCGTAGCCGCCCTCGCCCGCTCCTGATTCCTCGAAATCCAGAAACAGGAATTCCGCTCCCATGGACTGGATCTGCTCAGCCACCTCGGGCCGGACATCGAACGCCCTGACGATCGCTCCTAGAGACACCGCCGTTCCGACCGCGGCGAGGCCGGCAACTCCCGCGCCGATTACAAGCACCTTCGCGGGGGGAACCTTGCCGGCGGCGGTGATCTGGCCGGTAAAGAATCTCGGGAAGTTGTTGCCGGCTTCGATAACTGCGCGGTAGCCGGCGACGTTCGCCATAGAGGAAAGAACATCCATTTTCTGGGCCCGCGAAATCCTGGGCACCATGTCCATCGCCACGACCGTCGCGCCGCGCGCGTTCAGTGTCTCCAGCAACTCCGAGCTCTGCGCCGGATAAAGGAGCGAAATCAGCGTCTGGCCTTCGCGAATAAATTCGACTTCCGAAGCCTCGGGCGGCCGAATTTTGCAGACGACATCCGAATCCTCCCAAAGCGACCGCGCGTCGCAGACTATGTCCGCGCCCGCGGCGGCGTAATCATCATCGGGGAAGCGCGCCGAAATTCCTGCGCCCGCTTCGATCTTGCAGCCATGCCCCAGCTTAACTAGGCGCTGTACCGAAGCGGGCGTCATGGCTACTCGGCGTTCCCCCGCTACGATCTCCCTAGGAGTTCCGATTATCATAATGCCTCCCGAACCCTGAATAGTCCCAACTTTCCGTCCTCGCCGCAATGCGAGCAGTTTCCGAAACGGCTCGGCCCGTTTGCCTAGCGACGGCGCGCCTCGAAATTCCCGTGCGTTTCGCCTCCGCCCGGAACCGGAGTTGCGAACGCCTTTTGCGATGAATTCAGGCGCAAATCAACCGACGCGTAAATTTTCCTTTTGGCTTCGACGGCGGCAGTTCGCGGATGGCGCCGAATGCGGAATCCCCGTTAGCCCCTCGATATCGGCATGCTTTGGAGTCTGGCGACGGTCTCGCGTTCCGCGCGCCTGCAGCTGTACGGCGGAAGGCCGCGTTCGATCAATTCCAAATCTTCTAGAACCAAGCGTCCGATCCCGTTGAGAGCCGAGGCTACGGCACCGGCGCGATGAGCCGAAAAAAGAACTCCCTTCGCCATTCTCAATGGATGATTTTTCGGAAAGGGCTCTTCGGGAAAAACGTCGGTCGCCACTCGGATTCTACCGGAATCGGCGGCCGCCCCCAGCGCTTTGAAATCCGCGACGGCCGCCCGGCTCACGAGGACAAGCATCGCCCCTCGCTGCATCTTCGATAATTCGCTAGCTCCGAGAAGGCGCCTGTTCTCGGATGTCGCGGAAGCGGTTACGAAAACGAACCTCGAACACGAAAGCAGGGATTCTAGACCCATCGGCACGACCCCTTCCCGCGCCAGACCGCCATCCGGAATCCAAGGATCGAATACGCTTATTTTTGCATTGAATCCATGCAGCACGCGCCGAACGGCGCGCCCGAGATCGCCAAATCCAATAATTCCTACGCTAGCGCCCGTCAGCAACTCCGCATCCGCGTTGCCAACCAGGCCGTACTTCTCTTCGCCGACAAGGAAATCGGCATGGCCCGCGTGTATTCCACGAGCAAGCGACAACGCCATGCCCAAGGCCATTTCCGCTACGGGCACGGCGAATGCCGAACCCGGCGTCAGGACATGGATTCCCCGACGGAAACACTCTTCGTAGTCGATATTCTGCAAAAAGTTGGTTTCCACATTGAAAATGGCTCGCAAGCACTTGGCGCGCCGCAACTCATCCTTGCCGAACGGCTGCTGGCTAATTGCGACGTCCGCCGCGCCTAAATTCTCTCGATAGGCCTTCGGCCGGGCATCCGCCCCGACATCAACGATTTCGTGGCTCTCGCGAAACAGTCGCCTGTCGGAGGAACTGAAAATCTCATTTTCCGTTCGCGGGTCCGGATCGAATAAAATTCTCATTATGTGAACTTCCCAGTCAAGTTCGAGACCGATCACGGACCTCGCGAGACTCTCGATGCCGATGCGCAGCCATGCCGGCGAGCCTCGCTAGCAGCACGACGGCCGGATATTCGAAATTTTGGCCGATCCGAATCTCTTTCATGGCCAGAGTATCAAATGCTCGCGAAATTTATTTAGGCAGCGGGGACCGATAGCCGATTCGCACTGGAAAATTCGCCATGTGTGGCGCCTTCGCCGCCTCGCCGATTGTCCGGAACCGAATCTTTCCAATTGGCTTCGGTCAATTTCCACGAATGCAGATTCCAGTAGCCGTCCGCATCGAGTAACTATTGCGCTTACGCTCGACTATTCGACAGGAGGCTCACGCGCGGATCCCCTCCGAAGCAACCAGGAGCGCGTCCGACGTTATGAGCCGACGTTCCTGCAACCGATCCAATGCATGCCTTGTCCAAGTAGTGGCACTTTCATGATTGCCCGCGATTTCCCTGATAAAGCGTGTGGTTTGCCGAGTCTCCACGGCTAATCAGTTGATGCCGTTTACGCAATTCACCCTGCTACCTTCTTCCCGCAGACCGTATTTATCACCATGATAAATGATTGCGCGCATTTTTTTCAAGGGCGTGCAACCTGTCGACCTGCCAAATCACCTCCAATGTTGGATCCAACCTCGCAAGGAATCCGGCTATGCTTGAGGCAGTGCTTTCTCGACAAGAGAGAGGTCGGACATTTCCCATTCTAGCCGAACCGATCGATTTTCGATGCCGCCGGCTTCCGAAATTTCTATTTTGCGAGGGGAATCCGCCCCGGGCCGCGCCAATCAGCGGCGGCTTTGCAGCCAACGGCCTGCCGCGCGGGGCGCGCCGGCGATAATCCGGCGCTAGCGCGGTCGTCGCGACCGCCCGGCCATTGGGCGGGAAGCTAAATATCGCGGAGCGGAAGGCTCAGGGCTCGGTCAGGGCCCTGATGGCCTGGTCCCGCTCCATCTGGAGCCGGACGCGCGTGTCGGCCAGATGCTTATCCCTATCCGGGTCGCGGCTGTGGAAAATGGCCGCTAGGGACTGTTGCCGAGGGCGGCGCGTTCGCGCCTGAGGCGGAACCGGCTTGGGGTTCCCCCAAAACCGTGAATGAGGGACCCGCCAATTGCTTTTTTTAATGTGGTTGCTCATACCGGTTCCCGCGAAAAAGCCAAGTGGACCGCGCCGGAACCGCTGCCTGGAAACGCGCCCGGAAAGAAAACCCGAGCGCAAAGCCCGTCATAAAACGTGAACGCCACTGCCTAAATATCGTGAATGCGCAAATGCTACGATTCATTCGCGCCGAGAATTATGTTGAAACGGCGATAGACTGCAATTAATGGGACTTGATTCGAATTGCGCCTGAATGGCTGGGGAATCCTGGAATCTTCGCGCAAATCGCCAAGCCCGCCGCCGCACCAAATCCTATAGCGATTCTGTAGCGGCGGCACGGGGCGGAGTACGGAAATGTCGAAGGGTACCGCGGTCCTGTTCGTCGTCGGCGGCGCAGTATTCATGAGTTTTGTCGGTATATTCATTCGGCTGATCGAACATGCCGACGGATTTCAGATTTTGCTCTACCGATCGATTTCGCTCAGCGCGATGATTACGCTAATCATTTGCCTCAAGCGACGAATTTCGCCTATCAAGCTAATTCAATCCTTGGATGGGAACGACCTGGCTATTGGAATTTCCCTCTCAATTGCCTTTACATCATACGTTTTCGCGATTTTGAATACTTCTGTGGCCTCCGCGCTCTTTATTTTAACGGCATCGCCTCTGCTTGCGGCATTTCTAGCCTGGGCGTGGGTACGCGAAGTCCCGCATCCCTTCACCTGGATCGCCATAGCCGTCGCCTGCTCCGGCCTATTTTTGATGATCGGCGAAGGCCTGAACAACGGCCGCACGATCGGCAACTTGCTCTCGCTAGTTTCGGCCTTTGCATTCGCGACCATGCTGGCAATCGCCAGAAAGGGAGGCAAGACCGACATTCTCGGCGGAACTTTCTTGGGCGGCCTGCTCGCCGCGGCATACGGCCTAGTTTTATCCAAGCTAATCGGCGGCGGATTGATAGTGGAGCGAACTGATTTGATGTACATGCTGCTTATGGGAAGTTTTTCGATCGGGGGGGGAATCGGGCTCGTTGCGTGGGGAACGCCCTATGTTCCAGCAGCCGACGATGCTCGCCGCGTACATACTCTGGCTGACCGCCACTCGGGGGCGTTGATCGGCAACTCCGGGAGAGCGCATTAGCCGGAACTTTCTGAACTGCAAGCTAAACCCCGCCAAACAACCGTCATCGTACCGGTCGGACCCACAACTGCGCCGCCAATCGCCCTGGAACAGCCTTGCCCGGCCGCATTGCCTGCCTAAGGCTGTCCAGTTGCTTCCTCAAAACGTTTTCTCACCTGTGCGGTCATTCTTACCAGCCCGTAGATACCCAGTACTTCGCGGTATATTTCCTCAGAGCTGGCATCCACTTTCGACGTTTTGACAGCCCCCATCAAGGCTGCCAGCTCGCCGCACGGTACTTCATCGAACGATCTCGGACCGATGTCACGCATCCGAATTCGAGCAGTCACGGGTGTGCGAAGCACGGCGTTGCGGTAACCGCTTTCTCCGGCCCCCTGTTCAACGACGATCCGTCCATCGCGCTCGAGCTTCGCCAGCGCGCGGTTCAGGATTCGCCGAATTTGCGGGCCCACGCGTTGGATGCCGCACGCTCGCACATAGGTTTGGTAGGCGCGGTTCTCCAGTACCGGGCCTTCGGTCTCAATGATCGCCCACAGAGTCTCCGCAGATTCGCCCGGCGATGCCGTGCGAGGATCTACCGCTTGCCCCCGCCATTCCAGATAGGGCGCCAATTCCAACCCACCCACCGATGTCGAGGCGCCAGAGACTATCCCCTCACCGACTTCCCATTCCGGTCGTTCGATGCGGTCCACGATTATGTCCAGTTCGCTCGTGGGCTGACGCACGGTGACGGTTTCTCCCGCCTCGGCACCCAATAGAGCCACGGCAAGCGGCTTGGTGTCGTTGATGATGGCGTTACCCGGATCGTCCTTGCCCCGCACGATGGTAACCCGCCGGATGTCCAAGTCGCGGCCCCCCTCGTGATACGACACGGTGTCACCGACCTCCACGTAAAGCGGTTCATCTTCGAGTATTTCCGGCCCGTCCTGCGATACCGACACGCCGACCGGCTGTCCTTCCGACTGCTTAACGGCCTCTCCGAGGAGTACCGTTTCGCCGTCTTCAGCGCCGGTCTTGGATCGAAACGCCTCGAGCCGACCCGCGATATGCTTCATCAGCTTCTTCAACTCACGGTCGGCATCCTCGAACCAGTCCGTCGACCAGATCCGGTAAATGTCCCAACCCAGATCGCGCAGCACGGCCTCGCGCAGCCGGTCCCGGTCACGTACCGAGAGAGCGGAATGGTACGCCCTTCCATCGCACTCGA
>MKWU01006661.1_pt1 | contig 11569 bp, 8 predicted proteins | sample 809101 | NCBI WGS metagenome assembly MKWU01 (sample SAMN05860141, study PRJNA318959) | sponge metagenome | host: Aplysina aerophoba | place: Slovenia: Piran, Adriatic Sea, Gulf of Piran | collected 2013-05-07
GCTGGCGAACTTCGGCTTCGACGACATTCGGCTCGCCTCCGACGGCACCTTCGACGGCCACGACGGCGGCCCGGTCGAAGGCGCATTCTTCGGCCCGGCGCATCAGGAAGTCGCCGGCATGTTCCACCACAACGGCAACAGCACGACAGGGAGTTTCGGAGCCGTCGCCGGGGATGGCGCGGCTCCCCGGGTGTCAACGGCGGACGGCAACTGAGCCGCGCGGAGCGCCGGATCGTTTGCCGCGAAATAGATTGCCATGAAACAGTTTCGGGCCTGGCGCGAGCGGTGTCCCGTCAACGCCGCGGTATCGGAGTTGGTGGCGGACGCCTGTGCCGGCCTGGCGGGTCCGAGTGTTGGACCTCCCCGATGTGTGGTAAAAGGCAGCCACTCTGCGCTGTGCGCGGTTGGTCTTCTGGAGCGGCAACCGCTTCGAATGGATCCGGGTCAGCTTGAGCGGTAATCAGGCGAGCAATATGTTGCGGGCCAGACGCCCTCACTACTCCGACGATTGAGAGCACCAGCCCATGGACGCCCAGTCGACATTTCTGGCCGCACTGCGAACATTCGCCGATATCGCCAACGAGGTAGACTTGGACGCCGGTCTCGCCGCCACCGCGAATGCGTTCGCGCCGGCGATCCGCGACTTCCGCGTTTTGGTGCCCGTCGTCGGATCGTTCAACGCCGGCAAGACTTCCCTCATCAACGTCTGGCTCGGCCGGAACGAAGGCGTCGGCCTACCGACTGACATCGTTCCGCAGACCGCGCTGGCCACCGAGATTTACTCAGTGGCAGACGAAGAGAATGAACGGGTGGACTTGTTCGGTGACGACAACAAGGTGCTGCAACAGGTGGATCTGGCCGCGTTCGCCGCCTTTGAGAAGGATGCGGTGGCATCGGGGCAATCCGACGCGCGGTACGCGAAGGCGATGCTGCGGGTTGGGAGACTGACCCCCGGCAGCCGGCGGGTGCTCGTGGACATGCCAGGGCTTGACTCCGGCCTGCGGAACCACAATGCCGCCATCCAACGCTACCTGCCGCTCGGCAGCTACTTCATCCTGGTGGTTGACATTGAGCACGGCGCCCTTCGCGAAAGCGAGATCCTGCAGCTCCGCGAGTTTCTCGATCAGGATGTCGAGTTCACCGTGCTCGTCAACAAGGCCGAAAAGAAGACGATAGCCGCGCGCGACGAGATCGTGCGCCACATCAAGACGCAGGTAAGCGGCGCATTCGGCAAGGCAGCGCCGGTGGCCGCCGTATCCGCGTTGAATGAAGACATCGCCGGGTTCGAGAATGCTGTCAATTCGGCGGACTTCGAGCGCGCCCTGCGCAACTACTGGCGCCGCCGCCTATTCTCGACATTCGACGAGGCCATAGTCAGCCTGCATACTCGTTACAGTGCGATCAACGTATCCAGCGTCGAGGGCGACCGATTCATCCGGGAGCTTCAGCGCAAACGAAGAGCGCTGGAAGTCAAGCTGGGCGAGGACCAGCGCGACATTCAAAAGATGTACGGCGACAGAGCCATTGACCGCATCGTGCGTGAAGTGCGAAACGAAATTTGCGAAAGTGCGAGCTCCCTGGCGTCGAGCATGCAGACCGGTGGCAGAGCTGCCTTCGATACCGCTATCAACGAGTTAGTTCGTTCGGACCTTAATCGTGCTCTGAGCAGCGCGGAGGCCGAGACCCGACAGCGGATTGGCGAAAGGTATCAAGCCGACATCGACAGTCTCAATGACGAACTTGATCAATTCGTCGGCAATGCCGAGGACTTGCGGAGCCGGACGATCAGCGCTGGCGAAGTTTCAGCAAACATTCAGCGTGCCGCGGGCCAAATGCCAACCGCGTTCCGCAATGCAAGCGACCGTCTGTCTTCAAGTCGCGGCCGAGGGGCCTATCAGACCATTGTTGGCGTGGCGGCAGCAACGACCGACATCGTCGCGCCGTGGATGGAGGTCGTGTTTATCGTGATGCCGTTAATCGTCGACGGAATAAAGCGCTGGATGCATGGGCGCGAAATTCTTGAAAAGCACCAGAAACTGCGAATACATATCGCCAGCAACATCGCGCCAAAGATCGCTACCACGCTACGCGGCGAGATCAGGGAAGAGTACGAAAAACTGGCGAAGGGCATGCTGTCGGATCTGCGGGACGGGGTGAAACGCCAAGTGGACAGAATCGAGGCGGACATCCAGAAGAGCCGCGACGAAATAGACAGAGAAAGGACGGACTCGGATGCGCGCAAAGCGCAGCTTCTCGAGGCCGTGAACCGACTTACCGAAGCCCGTGAAAGGATCGAGCGTGTCTGACACTAAGGACTATCAGGAGTTGTTTGTTTGGTTGTCTGACACGGAAAGAGAGATCGAAAGCTATTGCGATGTTCTCAAAGCCGCAGAAGACGAGAACGTTCGCGAACTCATTGAGTTGTTAATGTCGGCGCGTGACAACGGTCGGGAGCTGCTGGAAGATGGCCGCATGCTTCGCCTCGGCGTCATCGGCCAGATCAAGGCGGGAAAGTCCTCGCTGCTCAATTCCCTACTGTTCGGAGGTCGGGAAGTGCTGCCGATGGCGGCAACGCCGATGACCGCCTCGCTCACCCACATCGTCAAGAGCGAACAGGACGAGGTGGAGATTGAATACTACAATCACGAGGAATGGGGCAAAATCAGAACGCACGCAGAAGAATATCGGAAGAACTACGTGAACCCGCGCCGTGAAGGAAATGGCGCCGAACGTGCTGCTTCCTGGCGACACGGCAAATCTCCGCCACGACAGGGGGAACCTGCTCCATTTCTGGAGGCATCGTTCCAGTTGGTTGAGATGGTCAAGAAGAACGGACTTGACGTTAACAAATACATCGGCCAAACACCATGCTACCCGGCGTCCATGGATACCCTGAACCAGACGCTTCATAAACTCGTCGGAGCCGAAGGCAACCTGACTCCGCTGGTAAAGAGTGTAAAAATTCGATGCTCACAGGGCTTTCCCGACATCGACATCGTGGATACTCCCGGCATCAACGATCCCGTCACGTCCCGCTCTGCCGATACCAGAAGGCTGCTTAGCCGCTGCGATGCGGTAGTCCTGCTGAGCTATGCAGGCCAATTCATGGATAGTGAAGATGCCAAGTTCTTTCAAGAACGAGCGCCTGCCGCGGGAGTTGCCCGACAACTGCTTCTGGCTAGCAAGTTCGACAGTGCCCTTCTCGACGTAGCCCAGGATCATTCACAGAACCTCGATAGCGCCATAGAGGATTGCTGCCATCGCCTGGCGGAACACGCCATCGAAGTGTTGCGGCGAACGGGAGTAGACAGCACCAACCGCACCAACCACGAAGTCCGGAAAGATGACATACTTTTTGTATCGTCCGTGTGTGCGAACCTTGTCAACAAGCCGAAGGGCAATTGGTCTAAAGAGGAGCACGCAGCTTTCGAGAATCTTCGCAAACAGTATCCTGACTGGCTTGACCCCGTCGAAGACGCCGCCAACCAAGCGACCAAGAAGAATCTCTCAGATATCTCTGGCTGGACGCTCTTCGATAAGCGACTTGACACGATACGTCTTGAAAAAAAGCAAATCATCGCGAACAAGATGAAAGAATTCTTGGAGGCAACCACACACGGTGTAGTGGAGAAACTCCAGGAGATCGCAAAAGATCACCGCGGCAGACGAGACGAGTTGCGCGAAGGAGACGTGGAGAAGAGCAGACAGCAGTTTGAACAGTTGCACAACACAGTCGACAGCATGAGCGTGGCAATTGAAAGCAAGTGGTCGGAATTTGTCGATTCTCAGCTTCAACCTTTCAAAGAGCTAGATGATGAAGTTTATGAAGAATTTAGGGAAGCCAAGACTGCCATTCGAGATGCGGACAGCCGAGAAACTAGGAAGCGAAGGGAGAAAGGGTTAATTGCGCCGCTTCTGAGACTTCTTGGGCTAGGCGGTTACGAGAGCTACGAAGAAGAAGTTACAAACAGAAGTAAACTTCAACAAGTAGTTGAAGATTACTCAGAGCAACTAACACGTCGACTGGACAAGACGGTACAAAACGCCTTCTTGCGTGAAGACCAAGATCGTTTGGTGGAAGAATTGTCCTCGGACATCGTCAGTAAAATTTCGAACGAGGCGGCACACAGTGAAAGTTTCTCTCCGCAGTCGAGTCGGGCGCTTCGCAATGCCATTGGCGCTATCTGCGTTTCCGTTAAGCAAGACATAAAGAGGCCCCAGCCGGAATGTGTTCTTGGAAGAGACAGTTTCGCTTTCCACGAAAAAAGTGACGCTCAATCGGCTATCACAGATATTCAACGGGCCGCCAATGCTTGGCTAGAGGGAAGAAGTACCACCATCGAAGAAGTGAGGAAGAAGGAAAAGGATATTGTTCCGTTAATCTGTAGGAAGCTAGAAGCCGAAGTTGAACGACGGGAAGACGACTATAAAGACAAGAAGTTCAAGATCCAGCGTTACTCCCTCGCACTGGACGCCATTGAGCAATGCATTGAAAGAGCGCCAAGGTGAAGCTGCAACAGAGAGGCCACACCCATGGCAAGATCCCGTGCGCAAAAGACACGTGCCGGGCGACAGTCGACGAGCGATGCGAACAAGGAAGCCGCCCTATATTTGGAGAGGGTCACGCAAGGGCTGAACAGGGCTCGAGAGTATCTCGGTTGCATACGAGAGAGCCCGAACTCAGTTCTGCTCATTACGACCATCGTCAGACTTGTCATGGGCAAGCTTGGGAGGGTGTCGAGGTGTCACCCAACGCAATCTTTGGGGTCGGCTGAAAAGCATCACCAAAGTTCTCCTAGAGTTGTGCTTGGCGGTTCAGCGATTCCAAAAATCGACCAGGCGCTGCGAAGGGCCAGCGAAGATTTCAACCGAGTATCTGATGCTGTACGTCACGTTGGAAGTCGCGCCATGCAGCTCGATAGAGATATTCGGCTGATTGGTGCAATTATGTCTGCCAAAGCACAACCTGATGCAGAGGTAGAAGCGGCATTTACCCAGTTTAAGGCACTCCTTGGCGAGTACTTGAAGGAGTCACGCCACGACAATTTTCCCGCGGAAGCGGATGCCTATGCGAACCTGAATATCGTTAAGTCCAAAATGTCCCGAATGCGACTTGCGCCGGAGATCTTAAACAAGAACGTCGTTGCAGTGGCCGGAAGCTTTAGCAGCGGCAAGTCAAGCTTCATCAACTCGCTAACCGGGATGGATACCGGCATGCTGCCAACCGGGATCACCCCAACAACGTCAATCTCCACCTATGTCCAGCACGCTCCAGGCGGGTCTCTGGAGATTTCAGTGTTCAACGGGGAAGGAGGTAGGGTGTTGATCGATGCGGATAGGCTTGGGGCGATGTCACACGACTTCGAACGCGAATATGGTATCGCGCTCAGGAAAGTCGTGAGGCGGTTGGTTGTATCAACTCCGCACCTGAAGTCGTGGGAGAGGATTGTATTTGTAGATACACCCGGATATACGAATCCTGAGAGTGACGAAGCTGCAGAAAGTGACGAACAGGTCGCGCTCAGCGAAATCGTATCCGCTCAGTTCCTCTTGTGGATCATCGATTGCGAGAGAGGCGCGTTGTCGGACACCGATCTCAACCACATCAAAGATTTCTTGAACACCAAGGACAGAAAGAATGTAGAATATCCTTTGGTCTATATCGTTATCAACAAGGCTGACAAGAAGCCTGCAGACCAATTTAGGAGGATACTGAATACAGTGACCGATACTGCTGCCAATAGCGGAATCCAGTGCGCGGGCGTCAGCCTTTACAGTGCTAGAGAAGGACAGTGGTACGGCCACTGGGGTAGAACATTCCCGGATTTTATTAGCAAAGTCAATAAGATTGAACCAAGTCTCACGATCAGGGACAACATCTCGGCTGTGTTGGATCAGTATGTTGATTACCATCAGGAGCAGGCGAGTTATTTTTCCAACAGGGTTGGACTACTCAAGAGGTTGGCGTTTCTGATGGACGAGCAACTGAGCCGGGAAGGTCAAATCGGCAAGGATGTGGAGCAAGCTTGGATATCGGCAGAACGGCAAGCGGATGTCCACAAAGAGCACGCCACGGTCTATCTCTCGCTTTGTAGACGGTTCGGTGATTGCGTGGATGGATTTATTGACGCACTTGAAGAAGTGAAGTTCCGCTAGTGTCCGATTCCAAAGTTCGTACCGTCATGATGCTGTGGCGGCGGCGGTTTCGAGGATCCTGTTGCAGAAGCGCTTGATGGACGCCAGGATCTCATCGGCTGTCTTGTGCCAGCGAAACGGCTTGGGGTCCTCGTTGACGGTGTCGATGTACCCGGTGATCGCCTGCTCCAGATCGACGGTCGATCGGTGAACCCCGCGCCGGATCTGCTTTTCCGTCAGATCGGCGAAGAAGCGCTCGACTTGGTTGAGCCACGAGGCAGACGTCGGGGTAAAGTGAACATGCCAGCGCGGACGCCGGGCGAACCAGTCGCAGATCGCCTTTGTCTTGTGGGTCGAGTAGTTGTCCATGACGATGTGGATCTCCAGGTCGGGCGGCATGTTGGCCTCGACGTGATCCAGGAACTTGCGGAACTCTGCGCTGCGATGGCGCCGGTAGCACTGTCCGATGACCTTGCCTGTGGCGACGTCAAGGGCTGCGAACAGCGAGGTGGTGCCGTTGCGCTTGTAGTCATGGGTGCGCCGCTCGACCTGGCCGGGCCGCAGCGGCAGCAGGGGCTGGGTGCGATCCAGGGCCTGAACCTGCAACTTCTCGTCCACGCAGAGAACCATGGCGTGCTGCGGCGGGTCCACGTAGAGCCCGACGATGTCGCGCGTCTTGTCCACGAAGTACGGGTCTGCCGAGAGCTTGAAGGTCTCGCTCCTGTGCGGCTGAAGGGAAAAGGCTCGCCAGATGCGATAGACCGTCGACGGCGCATACCCCGGTCGCCTGCGCCATCGAGCGCGTGCTCCATTGGGTCGCGTCACGAGGCTTCTCCTCAAGCGTCTTGCGCACCACCTCGGCCACGGCGTCGTCATCGATGCGCCGGGGGCGGCCCGAGCGCGGCTCGTCGTCAAGCCCGTCAAGACGATGCTCTGCGAAGCGATTGCGCCACTTCCTGGCGGTCTGGTTGGTCATGCCCAGCACGCTCCCGATCTGCACATTGGTCAGCCCTTCGACCGCCAGCAGCACGATGTGCGCTCGATCGGACAGGCCTCGCCAGACTTTGCGCCCCCGCGCCAGGCGCTCAAGCTCGTTGCGCTCCTCCGCAGTCAGCTTGATCTCTACCGATGGCCGCATCACCATGCCCCCGAATCGACACCACCCTTTTAACAATATGAACTATTCGTACAGGACACTAGTTACAGAGGCGTGTGCGCTTCCGTAATGGAGCTGTTGATGTCAAGCTTATACCTGTGCGGCGCTCCGGCTCGGTCGCGGGAGTAACGGGGCTTGTGTCTGCGACGCCTCGGGCGTGAACTGGCGGCGGGTGGGGTGAAGAGGCCGTAGGCGCACTGGCGTGCTGTAGCGGCACCCGATGTCAAGCATGGTCCGAATCATTGCGTCGGCACCTGGATCACGATCCCCAACCTCGGCTCGCACATCCTGTCGCTGGTCCGCCGGCAACTGCCCAAGGATTGGACCGCGCGCTACAACATCACGCCGGTGCTCGTCGAGACCCCGCGCTTCACCGGCGCGCTCTACAAGGCGTCAGGCTGGAACCACGTCGGAACCACCCAGGGCCGCGGGCGCTACGACAGGCACACCAAGCGGGACCAGCCGAAGAATGACATCTGGCTCCGGCTCCTCCGAAAAGACTGGAAGCGAACTCTGAACCGATGACATCATACCCGCCCATCACGGCTTAACCGAACGGATTCGCACGGCTTGCCGGAATGGTTACCCACGAAGTTCGACGTGTGTGTTGACGCGGTGTTTGCAGTGTAGTGTGCAGTGCTACATGTGAAGAGAGCGGGATATGTAATGCTCTGTTTTTATTTCCTAAACTCATGACTTGAACCAAGCCGAAAACTAACACCGATGGGCCGTAGCGGCCGGAGCATACGGGATCCATCGCGGGGCGTTGCGCTTGACCATCGGCGCCTCGTAGTCGGCTGTGCGGTCGTAGCAGGGCCTGCCGGTCTTGTGGGCCCGCCTCCTGCCGTTCCGGGAGGCCGAAGTGGTGGGTACCAGGGGCTGCGGCCTACTCGGACGCGTCGCCGAGGACGTGAGCCTCGGCATCCCGCGCTGCCTGAACCGTGCGTTCGAGCTGTTCCTGCCGCCCTTCGCGGATCATGTCGTCCCGCTTGAGTGTCGAAAGAATGTAGGCGCTGCGATAAGTGCGCTTGACCAGCTCGAGCATTCCGGGCGGCAGGGCGCCGTCCGTGACCCCCTTGGGTTCGACTACGGCGTTCAGGACGGCGTTTCGCGCGAAGGTGGCCGGCGAGATGTTGGCTGCTGCTGCGGCCCGCTGGACCTTCGCCCACTCGGCATCTGTGAATCTGATGGTCCGCGGCGAGCGAGTCCCGGTGGATTTTTTATCGACTTGGGCTTTGGAGCGGGGTTTTGTCTTGCCGTGTTCGTCACGATAGCGTTCTCCCGCAAGGCGGTTTCGCTGGGCGTTCATCTTTTCGTGCCCTGGATTGCGGACATGTGTCGCCCTGTCAGCCCCTTCAAGACGCGTGTTTCAAAGGACTACGCGCCGGTTGGGTTCGCAAAGCTCCTTCGTATTTCAATGTATTTCTACTTGTCAAGACATGCGTCCGATCAGATGGCTGGGGGCCGTATTTCAATGTACTTCTCTCTTTCCAACGCCACCGCCTGTGGATTCGCTACGATTTTGTCCTCTCGTGTCCGGCCGTGACAGGCTATGCCGCCTCAAGTGCCTCTGCGCCTTCAGGCGCGTGGGGTGTGAGAACCAAAGCGCGGAAGCGTCGAGGGGGACACAGGTTCGATATAGAAACGGTCAGGGCCCCAACTCGTTGCAGGACAGGCGGTTGGGTCGATCGACGCCTTCGCGTCATCGGTCGGGGCGCAACTGCCGGAGCGGTGTCGCAAGCCGATGCGCGGCTTGGAGTCGCAAGCACAGGAAGCACTCATCACGAAGCGACGGTGTGCCGAACGGCAACCGGGAGGAAGTGCGGACGCTCGCGATCATGGGTGGGGCAGCGAGATCGTCACGAGCGTCATTGGCGGTGTCGGGCGAGGTGACGCCGGTTCATGCAGTGACGGCGGCATCGATGTTCGGCAAGGCGTTGCGTCGCTCGTCGCCAACGGCGACGGCGCTGACGCGGGAGTTGCACCGGGGTCTCGCAGTTCGTCTTGCCGAAGGGAACTTCAGCACGGCGCCGGCGGTCGCACGCGCAGGCGCTCCTTCGCCATCGGCACCGCAACGGTGATCGTCATCCTGGGCAGCGGGATCGCGCAGCGGATGCGCGCACCGGTATGGCACTCGGCGACGACCATGTGCGGCTGGACCGAGGGTCGGCTCTCTCAGAGTGACGGCACTCGACCGCAACGATCCGGCGACGGACTGCCGAAGGGCAAGCGGGGTCGAAGTGCAGAGGCTCGTGACCGAGGTTGGCGCAGCGCGCTCGTGAGCACCGTCATCGCCAGTGTCGGGCGGGATGTCGCAGCGCTCGTCGCCATCGGCGACGGCGCTGACGCGGGGCCTGCACACAGGATGCGCGGTTCGTCTCGCGGAGGTGAAGTTCGGCACGGCAGAGGCGGGCGCACTCGCGGGCGCGCCATCGTCGTCGCTGCCGACGACGCTGCCCGCAGTCGGCGTCGCGAAGTTCGATTGCGGGCAGACCTCATGGAGGGGATTGCGCTGCGAGGCGAGCGTCCGTCGACGGTGCGCAGCACCGGGACGGACGCGATGCCGGGGTGGAGGCGGGAGCGGACGTCACCGTCGTACCTTCGGGCAGCGGTGCCGGCGCGATCTCGGCGCCAGGTGCGCGACGTGGCGCGCGAGCCGGTTGACGGCGAAGCCGTCGCCGGCGACGCGGCGATGCGGATGGGCACGGCGAGACGGTCGCCGTCACCGGCAGAGCAGTCTGTCCCGGTGCTGCGAGACGAGCGTCCGTCGACGGTGCGCAGCACCGGAAGGGACGCGATGCCGAGTCCGCGGCGGGGAGGGATGTCGGTTCGAGCGCGAGCGGCGCAGGCGCGGATGCGCCGAGCCGCGGTGCGCAGGGGGGGGGACGGCGGGAGAACGTGGGGGGGGCGCGGCGGGGGAGGGGAGGCGGTGCCGAGTCCGGGGCGGGGAGGGATGTCGGTGCGAGCGCGAGCGGCGCAGGCGCGGATGCGCCGAGCCGCGATGCGCAGTGGGGGGCACGGCGAAAAAATGTGGAGGCGACCCTCGCCGAAGCGAGGACCGCCTCCGACAGGCGAGGCGAGCGTCGCCGTCATGCCATCTGCATCACCGGTATCCCCAACGTGCGAGCCTTGTCGACGAGGTTGCCGGTGATGCCGCTACCGGGGAAGGCGATGACGCCCTTGGGCAGCAGGTTGAGCAGGTCGTCGTTGCGGCGGAAGGGCGCGGCCTTGCCGTGAGCGGACCAGTCGGGTCTGCAGACGATCTGGTTGACGCCGCGGGCCTCGGCCCAGCTTGCCGCGATCTTCTCGACGCCGGGGCCGCCACCGTGGAGCAGCACCATGTCGCGGTACTTCGCGTGGGCCATGTCGAGCGTGCTCCAGACGGCGTCGGCATCGCTGACGGTCTTGCCGCCGGTGATTGCGACCAGCGTTCCCTCGGGCAGGTGCGCGCGGGTCTCGCGGTCCTTGCGGGCTCGCCTGAAGTCGCGTGCATCGATGGCGGCGGAGGTGAGCTGTCCGGTCTGGCTCGTGTGCGACCCGTGCCTCGGGCGCCACAGGTCGCCGGTCTCGACGCGGTAGGCGTCGGCGGCGAGGTCGCGGAGCTTCTCGAAGGCGTCGCGCCGGTCGCCGAGGTTCTGCGCCCGGTCAGTGAGGGTCTGCAACTCCCATGCCTTCACCTCGGAGCCGTCCTGCGCCTTCTCGAGGTCGCGCATCTCGGGAGTGATGCGGTCGACGGCGCGGTCGAGCCTCTGCACCTGGCTGTGCAGCATGTTGGTGAAGCCCCACATGACGGCCTCGCGCTCGTCGGCCATCTGCGTTCCGTCGACGGTGATGCCGTTCACGATGACGCGGATGGCCTCGCCCAGTGCATCCATGGCATCGTCTTCGTCCCAGACGACGCGGCTGTCGAGCTCGCCGCGCTCCGGTGCTGCACCGAAGAGGGCCATGCTGTCGCAGACCGTTGCAGTTGAAGACGCGGTGGGGGTAGTGCTGATTGTGTCGATCATGACGATCTCCCTTGTTCATCCTCCGGGGCCCCTTGCCCCTTCGTGATGTCCTTTCTCTTCACGCGCGCGCAGTGGAAGCACCTTCCCCTAGAACTCCTTAGACCGGGTGGTGCGGAAGATGCCCGATGGTGCGGAAGTCGGCGCTCTCCGTGCCTGGGAGGCCCGGCGCGCCGCCTTGGAGAGTGGCCGCGTTCCCGGTAGGCCTTCTCAAGAATTGCTAGCGCCGGGCCGACGCGCCGGCCCCGCGCTTCAGGGGCCGGTGCGCCCCACG
>MKWU01006663.1_pt1 | contig 11565 bp, 14 predicted proteins | sample 809101 | NCBI WGS metagenome assembly MKWU01 (sample SAMN05860141, study PRJNA318959) | sponge metagenome | host: Aplysina aerophoba | place: Slovenia: Piran, Adriatic Sea, Gulf of Piran | collected 2013-05-07
TCGAGGCGACCACCAAGACAGCACCGCCGTCGGGCCCTGGTTGAGCAGACGTGTCGGTCGCCCGTCGACCAGTCGGATGAGCGCTTCCATCAGGACTATGCAGAGCAGGGTGGGCGAACTTGTTTCCAGCGCTGCGACCCCGATCCCGTAAACCTGTACACGCAACTACAGGGCGACGAGGGGGTCCGCATGCGATTGCTGACAGTGCGTGAGGTGAGCGACATGACCGGGCTTTCGCGTTCGAGCATCTACGCGATGGTGGCGGCCGGCGACTTTCCCAAGCCGATTCGAATCGGGGCTCGCGCGGTTCGATGGTACGAGCACGAGGTGCGAGCCTTCATCGCGAGCCGACCCCGCGCCGGTTCCACCCGGTCCACCCAGTGACGACAATCCGCTGCGCGCAATCGACGACCGCGGCATCGACGAACGCCACGGTGCGAGGAAACAACGGGACGGCGAGCTTGTGCCGTACAAGGCACAAATTCGAAGCTGCTGTTCGGCGCATGCGGCGCACGAGGCCATCCCGACCGAGGAATCCGGCGAAGATTCGTCCGCTCCGAGGCCCAGTCCCGGAAGGACGATCGGAAGCCGTGCGGTACCAGCCGCGATGCCCAGCTCGCGGATGAGCGCCGAGAGCTTGTCGCTGCTGGTGATCGGATTGCCGCGCGGACTCGGAAACACCAACTCGGCGCACTCGTGCCTGGCCGATCCCCGGAGCCGCTTCGCCTCGTGCAGGACTTCGACCGCGACTGCTCAGTGGTAAGCGGTGCTCCCGCTTGGCCTTCATCCGCGTCGCCGGGATCGACCACACCAAGCGACCAGATCGATCTCGTCCCACGCCGCCAGAGGGACCTCTCCAGACCGCGCCGCGGTCAGCACCAGATTTCAGGCCGGCAGACAGCGCACAGGTGCAGGTAGCTGCCAGCCGACATCTTCCAGCGCTACTGCACGCCGCCGCATGCCGGGCAGCGCAACGCATCCACCCGATCCGTAGACGCCTGCTCGGAAGCCGCCTTCTCGGCTGACTCCCCGAACGCGCCGCGCGCCACTTGGCCTTCTTCGGCGCCCAGCTCAGCTTCACCGGGTCCAGACATGTGCGGCAGGCGACCACGAGCTGGCCGCGCTCGATGAGCACCGCGCAACCCTGGCCGCGCGACGGACACGGCCACTCGACCAGGGTCGGCTTCTGCGACACGCAGTCCGCCATCCTGCTCCACGCTGGCCAACTCGCCCTTCAGCTCTCCGTAGAAGGCCTCCAGCAGCCCGTGCATCCCGGCCCGGCCGGAGCGCCACCTCGTCGAGGGACTTCTTGAGCGCCGCAGGAACCGTCGGGCTTGCTGCGCGTGCAAAAGGTCCGAGTCCTAGTCGGAGTTTGGCTCGCGCTTGAGCACCGCCGCCGGTGACCGCCTCATTGGGGCTCAGAACGAGACGTATCCGCCCATCTGGATGCGCGCACAAGCTGTGCTGCCGCACTCCTCGATGTGGAGGATGACGCGCGCCCCGTAGCGCTGTCCGAAGGTCAGGCTCGCACCGGCGGTCGGCCCAACGTAGTCCATCCCCGCGCGCAACGCCGGGCGAACGAGCCAACTGGAACGTCCGAGCAGGACCGACGCACCGATCCGGTTGTCCGTCCCGACCCGACGAGGGTGGATGGCGGTCCCGATGGTGCCGCCGCCCAGGTCGATGACGTAGGTCCGCTCGGCGCACCGGTAGTTCTCCACCATCCCGTACAGCGACACCGGCCCGGCGAGCCGCGCGTTGATGCCGACGTAGTGTCCGGGACACGCTCCGCTGTCCCCCGCAATTCCGGCTTCGAGCATGAAACGGCCCGGTGCCTCCTGACGGCCCGGTGTCTCCTGCGCGTGAACCTGCGAAGGCAACACGGCGAGGCATCCGACCGTCAACACCACTCCCGCCCCACCTCGCATCGCCGCCGTATGCCCGCCGGACCCCTTCATGCGCCCTCCGATCACGCCCCGCCTCCGTTGAGCGCCAGCAACTCGCGCAGCACTTCCTCGTCGGAAACGTCCGCCGATCGACCGTACGCGGCGGCTACCGCAGCGTCAAGGGCTGCGTGGGTTATCGGCGAGCCACTGCAGCCGGGCGTTGTACAGGTTCGTCAGCGTGCGCTTCTTGAGTTCCTTCGCAGCATCCCCGTCGCGCGGGACCGGGCGCTTCGGGTAGCCCGGCACCGGCTCGTCCACCCACTTGATCCACTCCGGCGGGTTGAGCCACCTGTCTCGCAGCTCGACTAGCCGTCGGGGCTTCCGGAGCTTCCCGGGGATCTTCCGTAGCCCCGGCGCAGGAGGATGCGCGGGCTGGCTTGTTCCAGTGAGCCGGCGCATCGGCCATTCGCGCATTCCCCTGTGCGAACTAGGCCTAGTCGAGGCGCGGCCGCCGAAGCCGCGCCCGAGGATGTCGTTGGTCGTCGATGCGCTGCTCTTGACCCGGCTGTGGCTGCCGCGTACGGTTGGTCGGGTGGACATCCGACGACGATGTTCTCCGCGAGTGTGCTGGCGTTTCACAGCCGAGGCGGGTGAGCAAGCTGTGAGTCTAGAGCGGGCCGAAAACGTCTCGCATGGTCCCGTGGATTCCGGTTCAGAAAATGGGAATTGATGAGGGAATTGTGGCCAGTGAACTGCATGCAAGTCTTTTAGAATGAATACCTTATGGGAGTCAGGCGACTCACGCTGCCGTAGTTGCCGGGTCCTGAAGTTGACCCAGTTCCGCGGACATCTATCCTCTTGGCGAGGAGGAGGAGTCCACGATGCCGAAGTCGAGACCGCCGTACCCGGCGGCATTCCGACAGCAGACAATCGCATCGAGCCGTCGGAGTCCTTGCTGGCGGCGACCCCGCATCAGCTCGCGGCGTACTTCGTAGTCCGCGATCTCGGGCAGGACGACACGCGCACCGGCTGCGACGAGCGCCTGAAGCCACTGGGCGCAAGCTAAACTCTCCGGCGATCGCGTCGGGTTCGTCACCAAGCCCAGCGGCCCGGCGTCGAGTGCGACCACCAGACTCACCAGGTGACGCCCTTGTGCTCTATCGGGAACAACTGACGGCCGGACAGACGATCTTCGTCCAACGCGCGCACGAGGTACTCGCCGGTCTCTCGTTGTTCGCCCGCGCCATCCTCCTCGTCAATCCAGGATTGCAGAAGGGACACAAGAGCCGCAGCCTGAGCATCGCCCGGTACGTGCCGATCGAGCAGCCGTAGCGTGTACTCATCGGCGGACACGCCGTGCTTTCGAGCTGCGCGTTGCAGGCGGTGTCCGAGGTCCGGGGTCAAGTTGAGTATCACGTCCATTTCCCAGCCACCTCTCGTCGCTCCGGTCCGTGCGAGCCGTCGTTCGTCGAACGCGGCGAGGCTGATCCTTGCCAGCCGGCCGCGCACCGGGGATCTACTGTCCGCAACCCGTACTACTGTAGCGGCGCGCGGCTGTCACAGTCGAGCAAAGTCGGATCGGGCCTCGTTCGTGGACAGAGTCACCAAAGGGGCTATCGAGCTACGCACGCCGGTCCAGACCACTGCATCGGCGGCCAGGACGCCCGCGGCGACCCATGCGGCGACACCGTGAACAACGAGGGGCCAGGACGGCGCCGCTGCCGAGGCCGACGGCGACCACCCATCCGCCCGTTGCCAGCACGTGCCGCAGAAGGGCGCCGGTGCGGGCCCCCAGCGCGGACCGGATCGCGATCTCGCCCGTCCGCCGGACGACCAGGTAGGCGATGACGCCGTAGAGGCCGACGACTCCCAGCAGGGCGGCGACGATGCCGGAGGCGCCTGCCACGGTGGCCGCCAGCCGGAACGGGAGCACCGTGACGTCGGCCGTCTCCCGGAGGGTCTCGGTCCTCAGAAAGAAGAGATCCGGCTCCGTGCGACGGAGTTCGCGGCGTATGTCGGCCGCCAGGGCGGCGGCGTTGCCGCTCGTCCGGGCGAGCGCCGCCCCCGACCACTGGGGCCGCTGCGAGGCGGCCAGATGGAGGTAGGGGGCCGGTGCCTCCGGGGAAGCGCACCTTGTAGTCGGCCGACACGCCGACGACCTCGATCTCGAGGCGCTGCAGGGGTCGCCCGACGGTCATACGCGGTCACCAACGCCGATGGCTGATGCGTGGGAGCTGTGCAGGGGACGATGCGAATGCGTCTCTCGGAACCAGGGCGACGCCGACGGTCAGAATCGCGATGAGCTCGGGGGAAAGACCCATCATGCGGCTACTCGATCCATGATGCTCTGGACCGCAAGTTGGCGTCAAGTGCATTCACGTTCGGCCGCGCCGGATCACGAACGCTACCCCAGGATGTTCGTCACCAGCGTCAGGAGCACGCCGCCCGCGATGACGGAACCGAGCTGACCGGCGGTGTTGGCGCCCATCGCGTGCATCAGCACGTGGTTGGTGAAGTCCTCTTCCTGCGCCACCTTCTGCACCAGCCGGCCGCTCATCGGGAAGGCGCTGATGCCGGCGGCGCCGACCAGGGGGTTGATGCGGCCCCCGGTGACCAGGGCGAGTATCTTGCCGAAGCAGAGGCCGGCCACCGTATCGAGCACGAACGCGCCGAGTCCGAGGAGCAGGATGAGCAGCGTGTCGACCTGCAGGAAGGTCTCGGCCTGCATCAGACTGCCGATGGTCAGCCCCAGGAACAGGGTCGAGATGTTGGTCAGGGTCTCCGAGGCCGAGCCAGCGAGTTGTGGGACGACGCCCGATTCCTTCATGAGGCTGCCGATCATGAGGGTCGCGACGAGCGGGGCCGACTGCGGCACGAGCAGGCCGATGACGACGGTGACGACGATCGGGAACAGGATTACGGCCGCTCGCGGCACCGGCCGCGGCGCGTACTCCATCCGGATGAGCCGTTCCTTGCGGGTCGTGAGCAGCCGCATGATGGGCGGTTGGATGATCGGCACGAGGCTCATGTAGGAGTACGCCGTGACCGCGATCGGCGCGAGCAGTTCGGGGGCGAGCAGCGACGAGACGTAGATGCTGGTCGGACCGTCGATGGCGCCGATTACCGCGATGGACGAGGCCTGGTTCAGAGGAAACCCGATGAGCGTGGCGAGCAGGAGCGTCGCGAAGATTCCCAACTGGCCGGCAGCCCCGAGCAGGGCGAAGATCGGCTGCGACAGCAGGGGCCGGAAGTCCATCATCGCGCCGATGCCGATGAAGATGAAGAGCGGGAACAGTTCGGTCTGGATGCCGAACTCGTTCAGGAGGTAGAGCATCCCGCCCGGCTCGTTCATCGGCGAGTTCGGCAGGTTGCCCAGCAGCACGCCGAACCCGATCGGCAGCAGCAGCGTCGGCTCGTACTCCTTGGCGATCGCCAGGTAGATCAGAATGCCGCCGATGGCGAACATCAAGAGAGTCCCGAAATCGAGCGACATCATGGGAGTATCGGTAGTCCGGCCCGCCGGGTTGCTCCGGGTTCGTCGGCGTCGGCACCCGGTCCGCGAGGCAGAAACCCGGCGTTCCTAGCTGGGCGTCAGGGTGACGAGCGGCTGGCCCTGGACGACGCGGTCGCCGTCCTTGACGTGCACGGTGGTGACGGTGCCCCGCCACGGTGAGCGGATTACATTGAACATCTTCATCGCTTCGATGGTGAGCAGCTCGCCGCCGCGCTCGACGGGCAGGCCGACGGCCGCGGCCACCTTGGTGACGGCGCCCGGAATCGGCGCGGTCATCGTGCGCGGCGCGCCGCCTCCCTCCGGCGAGGACTCGGACGGAATGAGCGGCAACGTGGACGGTTCCTCGGTCGGCCCGGGCTCGGCCTCGGCCTCGGCCGCCTGCGCCGTTTCCTGGGCGGCGTCGCTGCGCGTGGGCTCGACGTCGACCGAGTACGCGGTTCCCGACAGGCGGGCGGTGACCGGTCTGGCGCGCGGGTCGTCGATGTCGACGTCGTACACGCGACCGTCGATGGTGACGCGGTAGCGGGTCACAGGCGGACCCTCGCCCGTTCGGTCGACTGGGCGAACCGCTGAGCCCGGTGCAGCCGCCGCCAGGCGGCCACGTCCGATTCGAGCGGGGCGGGTCGCGCCGCTCGCGCCCGTGCGACCGCCACCGCGATGGCGACGGCCTGCCGCTGCCGCCCCTGCCCCGCCCCGGCCTCCAGCCCGGCCCCCCCCCCGGCGGTGCGGCCGCCCTGCCGCTGCGCCTCCTGCTCGGCCGCGGCTTCCAGCCGGGCCCGCTCCGCCGCCTTCGTCCTGCTCGTGCCGCTCCCGCCGGACAGCCGCAACCCGCCGTAGAGCAGCGGCGACGTCAGCGCGTACATCAGGGTGACGAGTCCGCCGAGCGAGAGAAACAGCAACGTCGAGCCGACGCCGGCGATCTCCAGGACCGTCTGCAGCTCGGGCGTCATCGCGCGGCCTCGGCAGCCTGCCGCGACGGGCGGCTACAACGGGATGTTGCCATGCTTCTTGGGCATCGCCGCGGTCTGCTTGTCCTTGAGGAAGTCGAGCGCGGCGACGACCCGCGCGCGGGTTTCGCGCGGGTAGATCACGTCGTCGATGTGCCCCGTGGCGGCCGCCGCGTAAGGGGAGTTGAACTGCTTCTCGAACTCGTCCTCGAGCCGCGCGCGTTCCGCATCGCGCTTCGAGGGCAGCTCCTGCTTCAGTTGGCGCGCATAGAGAATGCTGACCGCTCCCTTGGCCCCCATTACCGCCACTTCGGCGGTCGGCCACGCAAGGCAGACGTCGGTGCGGATCATCTTGCTGCTCATGACGATGTAGGCGCCGCCGTACGCCTTCCGCAGCACGACGGAGACCTTGGGCACGGTCGCTTCGGCGTAGGCATACACGATCTTGGCGCCGTGCCGAATGATGCCGTGGCGTTCCTGGTCGGCGCCGGGCAGGAACCCGGGGCAATCGACCAGGGTCACGAGCGGGATGTTGAACGAGTCCGCGCAGCGGATGAAGCGCGCGATCTTGTCCGATGCGTCGATGTCGAGCACCCCCGCCAGATGTTCGGGCTGGTTGGCGATGACCGCGGCCACGCGGCCCTTGAGGCGGATGAACCCGACGACGGCGTTCGGGGCGAAGTCGGCGTGCACTTCCAGGAAGGAATGTCGGTCGGCGATGCGCGTTATCGCCTCGCGGACGTCGTACGCCTCTTCGGCGGCCTCCGGAATGAGGTTGTCCAGCTCCGCCACGTCCGGATCGATGCTCTGCTCGGCCTCGACCATCGGCGGATCCTCGGCGTTGTTGGACGGCAGATAGCCGAGCAACTGCCGGGTCACGTCGAACGCCGCGTTCTCGTCGTCGGCCACGAAGTGCGCCACGCCGGAGTTGCCGGCGTGCGTGTCGGCTCCTCCGAGCGTTTCGGCGTCGACCTCCTCGCCGGTGACCGTACGGATCACGTCGGGTCCCGTGATGAACATGTAGCTGCTGCCGCGCGCCATGATCACGAAGTCCGTCAGGCCCGGCGAGTAGACCGCGCCCCCGGCGCACGGCCCGAGCATCAGGCTGATCTGCGGCACGACGCCGCTGGCCTGCGTGTTGCGCCAGAACAGATCCCCGAAGCCGGCCAGGCTCCAGATTCCCTCCTGGATCCGGGCGCCGACCGAGTCGAGCAGCGCGATGACCGGCAGGCCGCTGGCCGTGGCCGTTTCCAGCAGGCGGCCGACCTTGAGCGCCTGGGTCTCGGAGAACGAGCCGCCCAGCACCGTGAAATCCTGAGCGAAGACCGCGACGCGCCGGCCGTCGATATAGCCGAAGCCGGTGACCACACCGTCCCCCGCGTGCCGCTGGCGGTCGAGGCCGAACGCGGTGTGGCGGTGCTCCAGGAACGGGCCCAGCTCCTCGAACGAGCCGGGATCGAGCAGGCGGTTGATCCGTTCCCTCGCCGTCAGCTTGCCGCGCGCGTGTTGCGCGTCGATGCGGTCCTGACCGCCGCCCATCCGCGCCTCGGCGCGCCGCTCGGTCAGCGAATCTCCCGCATCGGCCTCCGAAGCGACCGCTTCCAGGTTGCTCGCATCCGCCTCGGCCGAGTCCGCTTCCGGGTCGACCCGCTTCTTGTCGCGGCGGCGCGCCAGGGCGCGAACCGCGGCCACGAGCCCCGCCCCGGCCGTTGTGGCGGCGGCGGCTCGCGCTTCGGCCGGTTTCTTCGTCTTCTTCGTGCCGCGGGTCTTGGAAGGAGAGGCACCGCCGTCCGGCCGGGTCTCCGCCGGAGGCGGGGATTCGTGCGGTTCCGGAGAGCTTCCGTTGTCGGACATGTTCAGCCCTCAATTCTAGACCAAACCGGTTCCGTGCGCCGGGACGCTTTCGGGGAGCCGATGTATCCGGTGGTCGAAACCCGGGCCCGGCACGCTCGCGGGCGGTCGGCCGTCGTGCAGTTTCGGTCCGCCGAGTGGGGGTACCCTGTAGCGAGAGCGCCGCCCGCAAACGCGGGCGCCTGCGCCGCGAGGCTTTGACCGTTTCCCTGCGCTTCGTCGCCGGCACGCTGGACATCGGCGGGTTTCCGGAGGAGGGCGGCGCCCCGCTGCCGGACCCCTGCCGCTGGGATGCTCGCACGCGGCGGTTTCGCGCGCCGGCCGTCTCCTACGCTCCGGTGGTTCGCGCGCTGGTGCAGGGCGGGATCGCCTACGAGGACGAGGCGCGGCAGTACGGCGTTCTGAACGCCGGCCTGCAGGTGCGTCGGGATCCGCGCCCTTTCCAGACGGAGGCCGTGGACGCCTGGCGGACCGCGCGGGGACGGGGCGTGGTGGTGCTGCCGACCGGGGCCGGGAAGACCGAGGTGGCGCTGCTGGCGCTGGATGCCATGCGGCGCGACACGCTCGTCGTGGCGCCCACCCTCGACCTCGTCGCGCAGTGGCATCGGCTGCTGGGCGAGCGGTTGCGCCGCGAGATCGGCGTGCTCGGCGGCGGCGAGCATCGCGTGGAGGCCGTCACGGTCTCGACCTACGACTCCGCGTTCATCCACATGGAGCACCTCGGCGCGCGGTTCGGCCTGGTGGTGTTCGACGAATGCCACCACCTGCCGAGCGCCGCCTACGCGCTCGCCGCCCAGCACTGCCTCGCGCCCTTTCGGCTGGGGCTGACGGCGACCCCGGAACGCGTCGACGGCCGCCACGCCGAGCTGGAGCCGCTGGTTGGGCCGGTGGTCTACCGCCGGCAGGTGCGCGACCTCGCGGGCGACTACCTCGCCGACTACACGGTCGAGCGGATCTTCGTGGAGCTGAGCGGCGACGAACGGCAGGCGTACGACGAGGCGCGCGCCGTGTATCGCGAGTTCGTGGTCGGCCAGGGCATCCGCATGTCGCAGCCGGACGGCTGGTCGCAGTTCATCATCCGCTCGTCGCAGAGCGCCGCGGGCCGGCGGGCCCTGGCCGCCTACCAGCGGCAGAAGCAGCTCGCGTTCGCGGCGCCCTCCAAGCTGACCTACGTGGAGGCGCTGCTGCACCGGCACCGGCGCGACCGGGCGCTCCTGTTCACCGAGCGCAACGACGACGCTTACGCGCTGTCCCGCCGCTTCCTCGCGCCGATCATCACGCACCAGACGAAGGTGTCCGAGCGCACCCGGGTGCTGGAGGATTTCGCCGCCGGCGTCTACAACGCGCTCGTCACCTCGAAGGTCCTGAACGAAGGGGTGGACATGCCCGCCGCCAACGTGGGCATCGTAATCTCCGGCAGCGGTTCGGTGCGCGAGTACGTGCAGCGGCTCGGCCGCATCCTCCGCAAGCTGGGCGACAAGCGGGCGGTCCTCTACGAGCTGGTCGCCAACGAGACGTCCGAGGTCCAGACGAGCGACCGGCGGCGCGAGCGCGATGCTGACGACTGACCTGGTGCGGGTGCGGCGGCGCGGCGGGGCGCTACGTCGCCGCCGCGCGAGCGGGGGTCGGCGACACCCGGGCGGCGTTCGAGGCGGCCTGCGACGACGTGCCGCACCACCCGACCGACTACCGCCTGGTGCGGGGGCTCCGGAAGCTCGTGGAGGATCGCTGCAGCTTCGAGGCGCGGGACGACGTCGACCCGATCTCGCTCAGGCGGAGCGTTTTCGGGCGGGCCGCCGCGGGCCGGCGGGCCCTGGGTGACGCGGAGCCCTTCGATGCCGACTCGGTCATCGCGGCGGCGGCCGCCGAGCTCGACCTGCAGGGGGCCGACGTTCGGGACGCGCTGTTCGCCGACCTGAGAGAGAACCACGTACTCACCAGCTTCGACGCAATCGGCGGCTCCGCGCTGGTCGCCGCCTACGAGACCGCTCAGAAGCAGGCGGTGCTGCTTCGGGCCGTGCGCGTCGTCGTCACGTTGCAGCGCCCCGAGCCGCGGGGGCTGCGCCTGTTCTTCCGGCGGCTCAAGTTCCACCGGCTGCTGTATGTCGCGACCCGCCTTCCCGACGGCGCCTGCCGCATCGAGATCGACGGGCCGTTCAGCCTGTTCCGGTCGGTCACGACCTATGGACTGCAGTTGGCGCTCCTGCTGCCGATCCTGGATGCCTGCGGCCCCGGCTGGGAGCTCGATGCCGACGTGCTGTGGGGGCCGCAGCGGCAGCCCGCGACGTATCGTCTCGAAGGAGAGCCGGCCGCCGAACCGGTCCGCGAAGAAGTCCGGCTGCCGGCCGAGGTCGCGCGCCTGCGTGACCGTTTCCGGCAGATGGAGACGCCCTGGACGGTCGAGGTTGCGCACGAGTTGCTCGATCTGCCCGGCGTCGGCCTGTGCGTACCGGACCTGGCCTTCACGCACCGCGACACCGGCCACCGCATCTACTTCGAGGTGCTCGGTTACTGGAGCCGCGAGGCGGTCTGGCGTCGCGTCGACCTCGTGGAGGCCGGGCTTCCGCAGCCGATAGTCTTCGCCGTCAGCAGCCGGTTGCGGGTCAGCGAGGAAGTGTTGGACGGCGACCTTCCCGGCCGTTTGTACGTCTACAAGGGCGCGATGAGCGCCCGCGCGGTGGAGGCGCGGCTCGACGCGAGCCTCGCGCGGGCGCGCCGGTGATCTTCGGAACCCACGTTCGCCGCCGGTCGAGGCGTCAGGGGCGGTCTTCGGCGCGCCGGCGCGCGGCCACGCGGGCCTTCCAGATGCGCGCCAGACGCTCCGACTCCGTGATCTGGTGCCTGAACATGTCGGGGTCGAGCCGCAGTTGCATCCGTCTGGCTTCGTAGCCCTCCTCGGTGGTGAGTCGTTCGGCCGCGAGACCGAACCACATGTAGGCGAGGACGTTGTCGCGGGCGACCCCGTCGCCGTCGGCGTAGCGGTTGCCGAGCTCGAAGAGCGCCTGGGCATCGCCCTGCTCGGCGCGCTCGACCAGCTCGTCCACGGACGGGCGCGGGGTGTCGGAGCCGGAACCTCCGAGGCAGCCGGAGGCCCCGGACAGGGCGGCCAGGACGATGACGGCGACGGTCAGTCCCCGCATGGGAGCTCCTACGCCCGGCGGGGCCTGACGCGGCCCGGCGCGTGCACGATCAGCCAGATGACGTCCACGCCGAAAGACCAGACCAGCAGGGCCAGAGCGGCGGCGGCCACCGGCGGCGCATGCTCGGCGGGAAGAATCGGCGCGAGACAGACGAGCAGCGCGACGCCCTGGACGACGCAGACCGCCTTGCGCCGGAAGCTGGGCGGCAGATCGGCGGTCAGGGCGGG
>MKWU01006665.1_pt1 | contig 11564 bp, 14 predicted proteins | sample 809101 | NCBI WGS metagenome assembly MKWU01 (sample SAMN05860141, study PRJNA318959) | sponge metagenome | host: Aplysina aerophoba | place: Slovenia: Piran, Adriatic Sea, Gulf of Piran | collected 2013-05-07
GTTGGAATCTCCCTCACTGCTGCCATCCTCCTGGTTGTCTTTGAGGTGCTGGGCCTCCTCCACAAGCTGCTCAATCAGTTGCTCTGCAGAGAAGTGGCCACACATGTACACACATGTGCATGCATAGTGCACTCTGCATGTCTACATGCACAGTACATAGTGTAATACGTATTCACAGTTAAATTTCAAGCAAGTGTTCGAATTGGGTCTATTACGAGTGCTAGCTACACATCAGAGAGTGTGCCAGGGGATGGTTAAGGTGTCCACTGTTGTTGGTGGAACACAGTATAACAGCTCGTGATCATGTACGCAGCTATTTAGGCCACTACACTGTTTAACAGCTGTTTACAACAGTGTACATACGTAACGTACGTACGTAATAGCACATTGCACTGGGCTATGTGTGCCTGTACAGCAACTTTATAATGCATGCATGTATAAACAACAGTATTTACCATGGCAACCGAGTCACTATGCTCAAGACAAAGACATAGACATGAGTGTATGTTGGCATTCACACTGTGCAATCCTGGGGAGGGACCTAGCAATTAGCACACCGTACAACAACATACTACTCCTGTTCACGTCTTACTAATACACCAAGTGATCTGATGCTACACTCGACTTGTGGTACTCATGACTGCTACATACGTACATACGTACATACGTACTCCCCTCCATTAAATATGATGACATCACGGGCTTATCGCCCGAACATGACATCATCATGCAAACGTGGAGGGGAGGTCTGGCCATGCTAGTCTGGCGTGCCAGCTCCTCCACCCACAAAAGGAGGGAATGTCTTCATACATAGGTACACCATTTCTGTGCAGGTTCTATCATCATGATCCACCAGCTGCACCAATCAGATTGTAGAATGCATGTTTATGCATACACTTTGTGTTTACATGTGTTTGGCAATCTGATTGGATCGGTGCAATTGCAAAAATCAGATCTTGTTTGGGTGAACTGCATGCGTTTAGAAAGTATGTGAACACATGGAACTGGACAGGCCGGCTCACTTCAACACTCTGCCTGATGGCTATGTACGTACACTGCACAGAGTGTTTTAGTTTGTAATGGTAACAAGGAATGTCCGATATCAATATACGTATTGAATATACGTACGTATGTATGAGCACTCTTTGTGTGTACGCATCATAAACGCTGCATGTAACAACTGTGAGTACCTTCAACCATTTCCACCTCCTCCTCCACCTCTAACTCCTTGCTGTAGAACAGGAGTGCACCACAATCCTTCTCCAATGGATTGTCCAAGTACTCCACCAGCTCTTTGGCTACCGCTGCCTCATTTCTTTGGAGCAAGTCATCAAACTGATTCTCCTTCTTTAAGCCCAGTCCCCGTGAGACTCTCCCCTTCAACCAAGCAATTCGATAGTCGCCAGCCATCCCCCTGGTCTGCGCGGACTGCACCAGATTCGGGTGCCAACAAAGGCTTGTAGTCAGTGGGTTTGTGAACTTGATTTGCAAACTTTACGGACGATGCAAAGGCTTCAATGAAGACTTCAGAGTTGAGGCCGCTATGTTCACCAACAAGCCAAAGTTTAGTGGTCGTAAAGTGGACTGGAGCTGAATAACGTCATTGCTATGACAACGGCTGGCTTTCGCAACGGAATAAAATGGACGTCGGTGCATGTGACGGCATAGCACGTACCATAGATAGATGGTACTACCAACTCTTGGCACTTGATTGCGGATGGATTATACTACCCATGTTTGTGCCAGGGTAACAGATACGACGGTGATACCGATGTAATGATGCTACAGAGGCTCGTTGGTTCGTGAATCTGGCTAAGCCTAAAGATAGGGATTGAAGACGCAAATATGTTTTAAATTTGAAGGGATGTTGCCAGCATTTTTAGATTTAGCCACCCTTTGCGATTAGTATGACACTTGTTTCATCAAAATCCGTTCAGTTGAAGCGTATTTACGAGCTTTAGAAGAGCAGTTACCGCACGCCTGTGTGTTGGCGTTGGAATGATCGGAACAAGTTCATATGCAATATTTTCTGATCTGATACAGCCACGTAATAATAGAAATTACGGTATTCCCCTCATTATGACCGACAAGAGAAATCGACGCACGCGGTCCTGTTTGGAGCGGCAACCAAGCACTTCTGACTTTGCTCATGGCGCCAGAAACAGTAATAGACCTTACCACCGAAGGAAAGAGATGAAAATAGCGTCAGAGACGGCTGACACGAGGTGGAAACGTTCTGTAGCAACTGCGCACAGACGCACAAGAGTAGGAAGGGAGAGAGGTTTATGATGATTTTCAAATACATATATTTTGTCTGCCTACTCCGAATTGCGATTCTTTTATACCCGAAAGCTGGAATCCTACACACCACTTCTTCTAAAACCATAGCGATTGCTCCAAATCATTGTTGCTTTAACACACGAAAGTTATACCATGAAATAGCCCTATCAAAGAGCCTTCTATCGATACCAAGGTCGCTAGGGTTCTTCTCGCCTGGTGCCAGCGGTGAGGTGCATACCGCGCAGGCATTTTTCTGCGCATACTTACCCAAAATGTCTGTAATGCCTGCCTACTTAGTACTTTTACGTGGTAACTGCCTACAAGGCGAATATGTATAGCAGCCCACATTTTGGTCCGCCCGGACCGGTTTGGCCCCGGACCGATTTTTTCGTGACACAGCACGCTGTAATGTAAGCTGGGCTCGCCGGTTTCCGGAGGTTTGACCTGCACCTACATGCATGCTAAACCGGTTGTTTCCACGCGAACCGCAGTGCTCGATAGTGGGCTATATTGAAGCGATGGAGTTCAACCTCTTGGGGTCGAAAGGATACTACACGGTCAGGAACAGCGCAGATGCGTTCAAAGAAAATGGGCCCACCCTCCGTAAGAGTATCGCAACGTCTCACGCCAAGATCGTTATTCTCGCTGTAGGTTTTGGACTGATTTGCACCCCCTACTTTGTTCTGAGTAGCTTGGCTACTTCTCTTCAGGAGGAGATTGGCTCCTTCTCTCTAGCTGCTCTCTATTTCGGGTGGCTACTATCGCTATTTGTCACCCCTTCTGTTGTAAATATATTGGGAGCCAAGACATGTGCCATTCTTAGCGGGTTTTGCACATTGATCTTTGCAGTCAGCTATTTCCACCCCTCTTGGTACACCCTCATCCCTTCCTCACTCAGCATGGGAATAGGCTATGGCCTACTCTATACAGCAGCGGGGACTATCAAGAATGATGAAGTGCAGAAGTGTGTAGAGCATTGGAAAGTCAATTCCATGACCTATCACGGACGCTTCAGTTCGATAATTGTCAGTTTTGGTCTAGGTGCATCGTCGCTTGTATCTGGAGTAATTAGCATTGCCATTCTTTCAAGTAGTGACAGACACACAAAAACACAAGTCAATTACATTCTACAAAATGTTACTACACAGAACGCCAGCAACAGCACTGAGCTTGTAGTGTCCGCTAAGGTATATTATACTCTAGTAGCTGCATTGGCTACTACAGCTCTCTTCTCCATCTTGACTTTGTCAATCATGAGAGGTGCTGCCTACCATCAATGCAGTGTGTGTTCATTTGGGTTGAAAGAAGTTCTTTGTAACATGTGCACACGTGCTGTAATGGTGCTTAAGCAGGTTGCCACTCCAGCATATGTACTGATGTTGCCACTCCAACTGAATCAAGGCTTTACCTCAGCATACTTCTTCGGAGTATTCACTAAGGTTGGTTAGGTGACTCAGAGCTGTGTATACATATATAACGCATGTTGCATGGATATATAGGATGCAAGAAACTGTTTATTTTTTTGAAGCCTTGCTTCAATGAATATACAGATATCCAATTCTTTCAGACATATGTTACAGACTGTGTCGGAGTTGGGATAGTAGGTGCATCCGTCATTGTGTGGGGGACCTTTGCAACTCTGAGCAGCTTTGGCAGTGGCTGGCTTATGCGATTCACTACAAGTTATGTGATGGTATTAGTGTGCATTGGTGGACTAGGAGCAGGGTCTGTGATTTTTCTGATTGTGTGGGAGCGCCAGCCAAGCTTTGTAGTCATTTTCACAATGGCATCCATCTTTGGGCTCTGCTGTGGACTCAATGCTACAGTAGCACTTGGTGAGTGTGCATGCACTTATAAACATGCATGCCTGCAGCTTATATCAGACGTCACGGAAGTGACATCTGTGTAGGGATATATATATATATATAGTTGTATGTGTTATCATATGCATATGAGCTGTATTATACTTATAAATGGTCAAGCCAAATCACCATAGACTCAGTCCCCTGGTCATAAAAAAATGCATCATTCTGTCAATACAATTCAATTTGATCAATCGTATTTTCTCCACAGCATACAGTGGGACAGCTCCTGGAGACAACATGATTGGATATAATGCATTTATTATGGAAACTTCGGTGGCGAATGCTGCTCAGTACTTGGTGTCTGTGTACATCTCTGCAGAGGAAAATCTCTATTTGATTCTGGTCATTACCATCTTGGCAGTGCCGCTGTTTACTATAGCTGACATCCACTACGGGTCTGGGACCAGCAGGAACATTTGTGGCAAGAAAAAGCCAGTAGTGGTGGCAAACAAGCACACTGAACTTGTCATCAGTAGCAGCAAGGAGAAAGGTGGGACATTGAGAGTGCTGCTTCATTTGTGTGTGGTGTGCCAGCCTTTGATATCACTATCTTGCACGCCAGCCTTTGATATCACTATCTTGCACATTCAAAGACCATTTTCCATTCAAGACATGTCTATATAACACGGGTCCATTTGTATACTTAAAAGATTGACGTTATAGGCATACACACACTATGTATACTTCATAATTCATAATTAAATTTTAAGTGCACATCGTGTTCATACACAATAATACAAACACCAGGGTGTTCACCCCATATATATATATATAGCACTATGATTAACACAAATAAGTCATTAGGGTCGTGCTTTAACTTCATTCAATCCGATCGCTTTCTATACAACCTCTCCATGTCCATTCTCACATGCCTTATCTACCACACATACCACCTTGTCTTTGCCTTCCATCTCTTGCCACCCCTCCACAATCTCATCCATCGACTTCACCATCTCCTTTCTCTCCTCTGCCATACCATTACAGTGTAGTAAAAATGCTCCACATCTTCCACTTCTCCCTCGTCACACATCTTATAGATCCATTCATCCCTCCTTAATCCACACCACCTGGCAGTTTCAGTTCTTAATTCTGCCGTAACATCCTCCTCTGCCTTTTACAATCAACCTCTACACATCTTGCCTCACACCTACAATCCATCAATCTCCCCATCACTTCTAACTTTGGACGTGCCCTAGCTTCTTCCCTCCACCCCTCCCTAGCTCTCCTCCATGCCATTCACTTCACTCAATGACAGTCCACTCAATGCCTGCATGTCCAATCCTTGCCACCGAAAGCCTTCAGTCCAATCCTCAGATCCTTCATCCATTGCACCCTGCCTCCAAACTTCATAGCTTCCCTCACAACCTCCTTCAACAGCCTACCTTCACCCAGTCTCATTACATGTATATACCCAAAACTCAATACTCCTTTTCATTGCCTCCCACTTCACTGGCAGCATATTCATTTCGAACTGCAGAGAAGCCAGTGGGTGCACCCTCCCCACCCCCATAAATATCCTCACTGCTCTCATCTGCACTTCCTCTATCGGCTTAAGCTGCCTCCCACAGCCCCATACTTCAAGTCCATACAGAAGCACCAAGCCAACAAACATTTCCAGCAACTTCCCAAATGTCCCCCCTCTGACTTCCCCCACCGAGGTTCTACACCTCCTGAGCCAGTCGCTCGAGGCTCCTGCTCCAGCCTTCACCCTCTTTTCCACCATTCTCCTGCAACGTCCATGTTCATCCACTACACAACCAAGGTACTTATATTCTTCTACTATGGCAATCTCCTCCTCACCCACATAGAACTTCTCTTCCGTCCTGTTAACACCCTTCCTCCTCATATGCATAACTCCACATTTCTCACCATTCACTTCAACTGACCATTCCCTGCACCGTCCCAATAACACATCCAACCTCATCAACTTTTCATTCTCAGCAAATATTACAGCATCGTCTGCGTACATGCAATAACATGGAAATCAGCTTACTCCCACATTTCACTCCAACTTCAGCCTCCTTCAACTTAGCGACTATTGAGTTGATGAAAAGTGAGAATAACAGAGGAGACAGAATGCACCCTTGCCTCAAACCACATGACACTTCAAACGGGTCACTGTGTCCTGCCCCTACCTTTACATCACAACTCACATCTGAATATGCTGCCTTCAGAAAGGCTAGGGCCCGGCCTCCTATTCCCATCCCCTTCAAACACCCCCACAACTTCCCTTGATCAACTCTGTCATATGCTTTCTTAAAGTCTACGAAACTGACAAACATCCCCCTTCCTGACACTGCTTTCAACTGCCCCAGCAACACCAATGTCATTAGTTTGTCTCTGCACCCTCTTCCCTTCCTTAAACCTCCTTGTTCCTCCGCCACCAACTGCTTTTCCTCCACCATATGCACCAACCTTCTGTGGACCATGCTACCCATTGCCTTGTACGCAACCATTGTCAGGGATATTCCAATATATATATATATTTGTATATAGAATAGTTGTCTCACACATGCACTGATCACACACAGTGTATATATGTTATAGCAACCCATAGTGTGAAGCATGAACTATAAATGTACAGTATATGCATGAATAGCACAGACTAGGAATGAAAGATACGCCAGCAATGCTGCTGCTGTAATTATCCAAAGAACACCAGCTAGCTTGTGGACCTGGTTCTCCATGACCCTTATCTGCTATCCCTTTGAACTGAAGCCTCCCTGGGTGCAGCCACAACTTACTGCTAGGGCTCACCATGGCCTCCCTAGTTGAGTGTGAAGTGTTTACTAGACAAGTAAGGCCTCCCTGTGTGCCTTGGTCAAAGCAATTGCCTACCACAAATATAATTAGTCTCCCGCCAACCCCAACCTTCCCTCTTTATTGTTTGTGCACAACAATAGTCAATGTGGAAGCTAGGGTCTGGCACACAAGACTAAATTATGGTGTTGTCGCTACAAACCTTGCCTGCTTGCATGGCTACCCCATTGCAATTACATAATGAAAGTCTCGCTGTATGCCTGCATGCTCTGGTACCCAAAGAACTTTATTGTGCTACACACTGCTGAATTGTATACAGATGCATTAGTCTAAGGCACTTGCATGTATGGCAACAAGGTGGATGGTTGCATGTGTGCATCCAATGCATGCTGCATGCGTAGATTCTATTTGCTTTTATAGGTGGTGTGGAGAACAAAGTGCGAAGGGAGTCTGCAATTCCCTTGTGTGAGGATAAATCAGCAAGTGTAAATGTGTAGCCTAGGCGTTATTCATTTGTAGCCTAGGCTTTATTCATTTGTTACAAATGTAAATGCACTGAAGAGTTAAAGCACTCGTTGCAATGTATATAACATAATGAGTTGTATAGTTTTTAGACTTTGCTGTCACTTTTGTGACCATTGTGCATGCATTATTTTTATCATTGTCATGCGTTTTATTGCCAACATGCATTATAGCTAGTATACAAGACCACACTACTGCACGGCTAGAATATTTCATTCAATTGCATGCATGTAGCTAGCCAGTTGTAGCTAATGTAGCTATGTAGCATGTAGCTACTCTGTTGTAGCTAACTTCCCAATCGCCTAGCAATTTATCCAAGATTGTTACATGCATTTCGTTCCTGTATGACCGCCCTTTGTTCTATGGAGGAGGAACTGGTGGGAACATGGCGCTGTGCAGTGCATGTGTCTTCAATGTAGCTAGCTAGCTAGCTAGAAATCTGCAGAATCACTCAGCAGATAATGCATGTCATGCCTGGACAATGACAGAACAACAGGGGGTTCGGGAGCTTGCCTTTCATCAGGAACAGCTGCATGTGCGGAGAACCAAAGGAAACACACGGACGAGCGCGCGCGCGCACACACACACACACACACACACACACACACACACAGGGTATTACGCAATATCCGAAACATGGACACCATTAACTGGACATTCGTGGGAGGCAATATTTTAGCCGCTGTGATGGTTTTTCTGGCTGTGGTTGGCACCTTCTTTGCGTTACAATTACGAGGAAATCGTTTGTCTCATTCTTCCTCCATGTGTCGGTCTCCCAAATGTGTTCGTTGCAGATTAAAGAAACATCGTAAACAAATCGACCGCCTGAAGATGGAGTTAATGGACTTCAGTGATAAGAGCAATATTAGCGAGTTGAAACTGTGCAGAATATCAGCACTGTTGGAAACAAACACTCGTGACTGGCAGGAATGGACAGAAGAGCAGGAACCCCCCGAACACGTTGTGTGGATCATGAGAGACCTCAATTCAAAGAGATTCTGGTCCTTTAGAGACATCTTTCAGCGACTCCCTGATTTGGAAGTACTTGGTTCTTCAGCAGCCGTAAGCATTTTCCAGCATGAGTTTGATTTAGCGTATAAGAGTGAGTTGAAAGGCTGGCTGGTAACTGACACCCCTCAAGGATCTTGCTGGGAGGTGTTTCACCTGCTTGACCAGGGTCTTGAAGTGGAAGAAAACACTGCCATTTGCCCAAAGACCATGAGCATTATCAAAAGCTTGACTTCAGTTGGTCAGCATATTTACAGCAATGTTTTGTTCTCTGTACTGCATCCTGGCAGCAAAATAGAGCCACACTTCGGTCCTTGCAACTTTCGTTTGCGCTGTCACATCCCTTTGCATGCACCAGAGGGCTACTTTATTGAAGTTGGGAAAGACATCGCTAGTTGGAAGGAAAATGAAGTATTAGTTCTGAATGACAGCTTCAAGCATCGTGTGTGGAGTGAGACTACAGACCCTGTGAGTGTTGAAGAAGAAACTGTTGCAGCCAGTGGTGTACGAGTGGTTCTGATTGTCGACATTTGGCATCCCGATGTGGAGGAACATGAGAGATCCGCCCTTGAATGCATTTTCTCTTCTGAAACTGTATGGATTCCACTGCCTGGCGCATCAGACACTGCCGAACATGCTGTGTAATATGCTATAGCTTTGCTCTAATTGGTGTGCAAAGTAGGGACTGCAACACGTTCATTGGACATGTGCTTGCAGCAGAGAATTATGTAGCCAAAAATTTATTATTAACTATCTGACTGAATTGTTCTGGTGTGAGAAGTAAGTCCAAAGATTTGGTAGATTAGGTTGATGGAGTTGCCACACAGTCATCCAATTGCATGGAACCTTATGACATTGTAAGCATACACCATAATGATATATATAGGCATATCTACATAGCATGCATGAGTATATAAATAACATCCCTATTTTTATACACCAGCTTGCTTTCAGCCAATTACTACGAACCCTTAATTGGTTCCATCAGTATACCATTGCATGGAACTCACGCAGTGGTTGGTGAGGTATAGCTGTACAGCTATATATACATAGAGAACGTGGCAATAATATAATTATAAGAAATGGTAATACAATCACACTCAGTAGTTATGTCTGGTGTCCGTGACTTGGCCCAAAATTGAATCAACAATCACAATTGAATCCTATAGCTTGTGACCGAAGTGGACAGAGGGCATTGCATGGTTCTGTATACAGTGCTTGTGTATGTGCTTCGCTAGCTGCTGGAGAGCTTGATGAGCAACAGGGTGGAAGAATAGCATTAACGGTGAACAATGAATAGGTGTATTAGCAGCTATGGTGTATGGTAGTTATCATGATGGGCATTGCTTGTCTGACTGAAACAATGGAGAGATCAGATCAGCCTGGGAAGAAGTGATCTGCATTATGTGCTTCCACCTCTCGCCGGGCTAAAATGTTGTTACAGAAATTGTGGAATGTTGTATGAATGACACAGCACTGCTCTAGTGTACTGTTGTAATCGGTGCACTAAAAATATATAAGTTGACTGTTGAACAAGCTGATGTGACGTATCTTCTACAGCCTTAGGCCCTAGCTACAACGGACTGGACGACCAGTTGGAGATCGCAGCTGTACGAACACATTAGACCTCCAGGTATGGCTTCATTTCGCTGTATATATATCGATCTGCGTGCCATACGATCTATGGTACAAGTCCATGACACGAGGTGGGACATGCAAGCTACCCGGTTTAGGGCGGTTTAGACCTGTGTACATCGTAGTCTGGCACTTAACCGCGACGACAGTCCGCTGCCAACCAACTAGGCATTAGGAAAGGGGTCATGGAGTTGAACTTGGCGGGAACGCAGGGGACCTACACAGTCAGGGACGACGGCACTGAACTTGCGTCCAGTTGCAAAGCAAGTATCGCTGCGTCCTACGCGAAGATCGTTTTGCTCGCTACGGGTTTCGGGCTGATCTGCACCACTTACTGGGTTCTGAGCAGCCTGACGACCTCCTTCAATGCGGAGCTGGGATCTTTCTCACTGGGCATCGTCTACTTCGGATTCCTAATAACGCTGTTCATAGCCCCAACTCTCCTCGACGCGCTGGGCGGAAAGGCGTGTGCTGTGAGTAGCGGGTTCTGCGCACTAGTCTACTCAGCTAGCTACTTCTACCCCTCTTGGTACACCCTCATACCATCCTCGCTAGTTATGGGCGTGGGATATGGCCTTCTTTATGCAGCTTCAGGTACCATAAAGAACGATGAAGTGCAGAAGTGTGTCGAGCACTGGAAGGTCGACCCACTGACGTACCAAGGACGATTCAGTGCGATTATGAGCAGTTTTGGTATGGGCGTATCGTCATTTCTAGCCGGAGGCATCAGCATTAGCATTCTTTCTTCATTTAACAGTAACTCTACATTGCCAGTACAAGACAGTTGCGCAGTAAATGATAGCAATATGGCTCAGTCTACTGTCTCGGTGGACCCAAAGACCTACTACACTTTGGTTGGTACAATGACGGGTGTTTCTCTTCTTTCTATTGCAACTCTTTCCATCATGAGAGGCGCCGCATACCATCAGTGCCGAGTGTGTTCCATTGGGTTGAAGGAAGCTCTCCGCACCACTGTCACATACAGTGTGAAAGTTTTTAAGCAGGTATCCACTCCAGCGTACATGCTAGTACTGCCACTAAGAATGAACCAAGGGTTCATGATCGCATACGTGGCAGGAGTGTTTACAAAGGTTAGTTTTCTTTGGCTAACTATGCTAATTGGTGGTGGTGCATCATGTATATGTGTCACCACCATCTACCAAGGTGTAGCATAGCATCTGAGCTTTCACATCATCATGCTATGTTGATTCGTAATTAGGTACTGTCTTTTACTTCTTAATTTCAGAGGTATGTCACAGAGTGCATTGGTGTTGAGTTTGTGGGTGTGTGCATCATTACAATGGGATTATTTGCAATATTGGGTGGCTTTGGCAGTGGCTGGCTTATGAGGTTCACTACCAGCTATGTGATGGTGTTGGTCTGTATTGGTGGATTGGAAATTGGCTCATTTGCCTTCCTAATTGCATGGGAGCGCCAACCAAGCATTTCAGTCATTGTTATCATATCAGCCATCTTTGGGCTCTGCTATGGACT
>MKWU01006666.1_pt1 | contig 11564 bp, 11 predicted proteins | sample 809101 | NCBI WGS metagenome assembly MKWU01 (sample SAMN05860141, study PRJNA318959) | sponge metagenome | host: Aplysina aerophoba | place: Slovenia: Piran, Adriatic Sea, Gulf of Piran | collected 2013-05-07
TGACGAGCGGCTCGGCGATGATTTCGCCCGCCGTCATCCGCGGGTCCAGCGCCGCCAGCGGATCCTGGAAGACCATCTGGATGTCGCGGCGACGGCGATGGCGCTCCCGGGGCGCCATCGACAGCAGGTCCTCACCCTGCCACAGCACCCGCCCTCCCGAGGCGCGAACCGTGCCGACCAGGGCGCGGGCGAGGGTGGACTTCCCCGACCCGCTCTCCCCCACGATGCCGAGGGTCTCGCCCGGAGCCAGGTCGAAGCACACGTCCCGCACCGCCCGGAGCGGCCGTGCGCGCGCCCAGGGCCGCATCCCCTGCGCACGCACCGGGAAGGTGACGGACAGGTCGCGGACCGAGAGGAGCGGCGTGTTCACGGCGTATCGCCCAGGGGGTAATGGCACGCGACGCGACGGCGCGGCGCATGCACCTCGAGCGCCGGCCGGTCGCGGCGGCACCGGTCGTGCACCCCTGCGCAGCGCTCGGCGAAGGGACAACCCTCCGGCAGACGGTTCATGCTGAGCGGGTCTCCGGGGATGGCGGGCAGGACGTCGTCGTCGCGGTCCAGGCGCGGCACCGCGTCGAGCAGTCCCCGCGTGTAGGGATGCCGGGGCGCGGCGAAGACCCGGTCGACCGGCCCGCTCTCCATGATCCGGCCGCCGTACAGGACGACCATTTCGTCGCAGCTCCCCGCCACCACCCCCGCGTCATGGGTGACCAGGATGACGGCGGTATCGAGCTCGGCCCGCACCTCGGCCAGCAGCCGCAGGATCCGGGACTGCACCGTCACGTCGAGCGCGGTGGTCGGCTCGTCGGCGATCAGCAGCCGCGGGCGGCACAGCAGCGCCATCGCGATCAGCACCCGCTGGCGCATGCCGCCGGAGAACTCGTGCGGGTACATGCCGATGCGCCGGCCCGCCTCCGGCACCTCCATCGCGTCGAGCAGGCGCACCGACTCGGCCAGCGCCTCGCGCCGGCCCATGCCCCGGTGCAGGGTCAGCACCTCGGTCATCTGGTCCGAGATCCGCATGTACGGATTGAGCGCGGTCATCGGGTCCTGGAAGACCATGGCGATGCGGCTCGCGCGGATCCGGTTGAACGCGGCTTCGCCGAGGCCGACGAGCTCGGTGCCGTCGAACTCGACCGAGCCGGTGGCGGTCGCGTTCGGCGCCAGCAGCCCCATGACCGCGAGCATGATCTGGCTCTTGCCCGAGCCGCTCTCGCCCACGACCGCCAGCGACTCGCCGGCGTCCACCTCGAGGTCGACGCCGTTGACGGCGTGGACGGTGCCGTCGGGAGTGTCGAACGACACGCCGAGGTCGCGCATCCGCAGCAGCGTCACGGCGCGACCGTCCCTGCGGCGTGGACGGTGCCGGCGGCGATGTCGAACGACACGCCGAGGTCGCGTACCGGCAGCAGCGTCACGGCGCCACCGTCCCCGCGGCGTGGACGGTGCCGGCGGCGGCGTCGAACGACACGCCGAGGTCGCGTACCCGCAGCAGGGCCATCCCTCAGCGGTCCCTGGGGTCGAGCGCGTCGCGCAAGCCGTCGCCGAGGAAGAAGAACGAGAACAGGGTGGCGACGAAGAAGAACAGCGGAAAGAGGAGCTGCCACAGCGTGCCGTACTGCATCTGGCCCGCGCCGGCGTTGATGAGCGCGCCCCAGCTCGTGTCGGGTTCCTGCACGCCGAGCCCGAGGAAGCTGATGAAGCTCTCGTAGATGATCATCGAGGGCACCAGCAGCGTGGCGTAGACGATGACGACCCCGAGCAGGTTGGGGACCACGTGTCGCAGGATGATCCGGCCGGGCCGCACGCCCATGGCCACCGCGGCCTCGACGAACTCCCGGCGCTTGATGCCGAGCGTCTGCCCGCGAGCGATGCGGGCCATGTCGAGCCAGCTTATCAGCCCGATACAGACGAACAGCATCACGATCGAGCGGCCGAAGACCACCATGAACAGGATCAGCACGAACATGTAGGGAACGGACATCAGCACGTCGACGATGCGCATCATCACGCCATCGAGCCGTCCGCCGAAGTAGCCCGCGGTGGCGCCGTAGAGCGTGCCGACGACGACCGCGATCAACGCCCCCACGATCCCCACCATCAGCGATATCCGGGTCCCCTGCACGGTGCGGGCGAAGAGATCGCGGCCCAGCTCGTCCACGCCGAACCAGTGGCCGTTCGCGAGCGACGGCGCGCCGTTCTCGGCGACGCTGCCGAGCATCGACCAGTCGATCTCCTCGTTGGACCAGGCCGCGACAAAGTCGCCGAGAAGTGCGAAGGCGGCGACGAGCACGAGCACCACGAGGCTCGCCACCGCGGCGCGGTTGCGCAGGAAGCGCGCGCGGGCATCCTGCCACAGCGAGCGTCCGTCCGGAGCGGCACCGAATCCGGCATCGGCCATCGCCCGAACCGTGCGTCGTCCGAAGAGCGGCGCCATCGCCCTAGACTCCTTGAGCGCTCGAGATTTTCACGGTTCGTCAAGTTTCCGAAAGTGGTTTCCCGCGTGGAGGTACGAGGCTGCGACAGGTACGAAGCGCCCGAGAGGATTTTGCCAAGAAGAAGCGCCGCGCATGCATTGTCGGTCTGAGGCGCAGCCTCGCTAGTACCGGATGCGGGGGTCGATCCAGGCGTAGAGCAGGTCGACCACGAGGTTGAAGAGGACGGTCAGCGCTCCGGTCAGGATGGTGATGCCCATGATGACCGGATAGTCACGGTTCAGCGCCGAGTTGACGAAGAACTGCCCGATGCCGCCGGTGGCGAAGAAGACGTCGATCACCACCGAACCGGTGATCATGCCGACGAACGCCGGACCCAGGTACGAGACGACCGGCAGCATCGCCGGCTTGAGCGCATGGCGGAACACCACCCGCCGCCGGGGCAGGCCCTTGGCGCGGGCGGTGCGGATGAAGGGCGCGTTCAGCACCTCCAGCATCGAGGATCGGGTGAGCCGCGCGATCGACGCCATGAACGACGTCGAGAGCGCGATGACCGGCATCACCACGTACATCCACTGTCCGCCCTGCCATCCGCCGCCCGGCAGCCAGCCGAGCCACAGGGTGAAGACGAGAGTGAGGATCGGCGCCATGACGAAGTTCGGCAGCACCTGGGCGCCGATGGACACGCCCACCGCGAGGTAGTCGAGAAAGGAATTGTGGAACACGGCCGCGGCGACGCCGAGCGACACTCCGACCAGGACCGCCACCGCGAACGACCAGGCGCCGTAGGTCAGAGTCACCGGAAAGCCCTGGGCGATGATCTCGTTGACGGTCTGGTCCTTGTAGCGGAACGACGGACCGAAATCGAACTCGGTCACGATCGAGACCACGTAGCGCCAGATCTGCACGACGAGCGGCTGGTCCAGCCCGTACTTGCGCTCGAGGTTGGCCATGACCTCGGGCGGGAGCGTGCGTTCGGTGTCGAACGGACCGCCCGGGGCGGCGTACATCAGCAGGTAGGAGACGACGACGAGGATCAGCAGCGTCGGTATCGCGACCGCGAGCCTCTTGAGCAGATAAGCGATCATCGGTCATCCCGGCACGCGCGCACCGGCATCCATGCTCGATCAGGCGCCCATGACTTCCCGGTTGCGCGACGGATGCGAAACCATCATAACTTACGAACCGGCAATGCCGGCGCCTTCACAACCAACCAGGGAGTGACATTGAAATGGCTGCAAGAGTGATTCTCGAAGTCAAGGCGAAGCCCGGCACGGGGGACGAGCTGATTGCGTTCTTCAGGTCGATCCTGCCCGAGACGCGCGCTTACGAGGGCTGCACAAGCGTCGACGCACTGCGGAACAGCGACGACGCCGACAATGTGGTGGTGGTGGAAGTCTGGGAAACCCGCGAGCAATACAAAAAGTACCTGGCGTGGCAACGGGAGAGGGGTACCAGCGAGCGGCTCATGGAGGCCCTCGCCGAGCCGCCGATCATCCGGCACTTCGACGCGACCGACGCCTGAACCGCGATCGGGGCGGCGGCGGTCCCGCCCCGGGCATTGCCGGTCGACCGGCCGGAGGCCGCTGCTCGGCGCACCGCCGGCCGGCCGGCCAATGCATGCGCGCGGTCGCGAACCCGCTTCCCGCCCGCCTGCCCTGTTCGTGAGAATTCCGGGCCGACATTCGAGCGGGGTCGGTCACCGGGGCGGATCACAGGAGAGTGCCGAACATGCTGCACAGCTTGCGGAACGAGAGGCGGCCGCCCTATGCCCGCGAGACCCTCTGGGCGGATCTGAAGGCCGGCGTCATCCTCGTGGCATCCTACGTGCCGACCACCATGGCGCTCGGCGTCATCTCCGGCATGGGACCCCTTGCGGGGCTGTGGTGCGGTGTCTTCGTCGGGGTCATCGCAGCCGTGTGCGGCGGCACGCGCGCGATGGTGAGCGGTCCCAGCGCCGTGCTTGCGGTCATCACCGCGACGCTGCTCATCGGCGATGGGCTGAGCCTGCCGGAACTCGCGGTCATCATCGTCATGGCCGGCGCCATCCAGATTCTCCTCGGGCTCGCCGGCGTCGGCCGCTACGTCTCCTACATGCCGCACATCGTGCTCACGGGGTTCATGTCCGGGATTGGAGTGCTGCTCCTCTCGACGCAGGTCGAGAAGCTGTTTGGGCTCGGCACGAGCGACGTCGCCCTCGCGGCCCTTTGCCTGGCCGTGTTCTTCCTGTGGCCGGCCCGCATCGGCAAGTTCATCCCCGCGCCGCTTGCGGCGGTCGGGATCGGCTGGATCGTCGCGCTCTACCTGCCCGGTATCGAGCAGCTCGGCCCGGTCCCGGTCGGACTGCCGGTCCCGGTACTGGAGGTTCCGTCGCTCGACTTCCTGCCGAAAGCCGTCGGACCGGCGGTGCTGGTCGCCCTCATCAGCTCCGTCTACACCCTGATGTGGTCGCTCATCGCCGATACCTTCACCGGCTCCCGGCACAATCCGAACCGCGAGCTGTTCGGCCTCGGCCTGGGAAACCTTGCCGCGGGCTTCGTCGGGGTCATGCCCGGGAGCGGGACCATCGCGACCATGACGGCGCGACGCTTCGGCGGGAAGACCGTCGTCGCCGGCATCGTCTGCCTGATCATCGTCGCGGCGCTCATTCTGGGTCTCGGTCCCTACGTGGCGCCGCTGCCGATGGCGGCGTTCTCCGCGATCGTCATGCTCGTCGGCTGGCGGATGATCGAGTTCTCGTTCCTGCGCAAGGTCCCCCGGATGGACCCGAGATATTCCTCGGTCATGCTGCTGATCATGGCCGTGACCATCTTCGTGGATCCGATCTTCGCGATCATGTTCGGGGTGATCGCCGCCAACATCGTGAACGCCGCGCAACTGGAGTCGCTGGAGCTCGACAGCCTGATCTCGACGCCGCTTCTCGACAGCACCTTCAGCGCCGAGGCGGCTGACAGCTTCACGGCACGAATAGGGCTCGTGTCGTTTCGCGGTTCCTTCACGGTGTCGTCCTCGCGAAAACTCATCGCCCTGATTGGTGCGGACATCCGCGACCATGACGTCGTGATCTTCGACCTTTCCAACGCCACCCACGTCGACGACAGCGCCGCCAACCTGCTGGCCCAGGTCATCGACCGCGCGAAGCAGACCCGCACCGAGATCGTCGTCTTCGGCGTCAACGATCGTATCCGCGGACCTCTGTTCGCTTTCGATGTCCTCGACCGGATTCCCGACGGTCGGATCGTCGCGACCGAGAAGGAAGCCAGGGACCTCGCCTGGTCCCTCCTGTAACGGCATCCGTGGTCGGCCGCCGGGCTCGGGCGGCAATACCCGCAAAGCCCGTCCTCGCGAGGGCGCGGAGCCGGGATACCTACGACCTCAACCGACCCGATCGGCTCCCGAGAAGGAAGCCAGGGCCCCCGCCTGGTCCCTCCTGTAACGGCATCCGTGGTCGGCCGCCGGGCTCGGGCGGCAATACCCGCAAAGCCCGTCCTCGCGAGGGCGCGGAGCGGGAATCCCTACGGCCTCAACCGACCACCGATGCCCGTATCGGCGCGCCACCCAATCAGTCCGCCCCGCGAGCGCGCCGCCGCGGGAAAGCGGAACCGCCGGCGACAGGCCGGCCCGCGAGCCACGCGCCGTGCGCGCTCAGTCGGCGACGCGGTAGAGGTTCCGCGAATACCAGTTGTTCTCCACGTTGTCGTAGGGCCACCCCCTGATGTCGGCGGACAGGAGGAAGGAGTTGGCGTAGTGGTAGATGGGGATGATGGCCATGTCCTCGGCCAGGATCTGCTCGACCTCGGTGTAGATCGCGTCCGGGTCCTCCGCCGTCTTCGAAGCGCGCATCAGATCGTCCACCTTGGGGTTCGAATACCTGCCGTCGTTCGATCCGTGGGTGGTGGTGAGCAGGTCGAGGAAGGTCGAGGCTTCGTTGTAGTCCCCGCACCACGCGGACCGGGCCAGGTCGAACTCCTGGCTGCCGCGGATGTCGAGGTAGGTCTTCCACTCGAAGTTGGCGAGCTCCGTCTCGACTCCCAGCTTCTGCTTCCACATCTGCCCGATCACGGTGGCAATCTGCTTGTGGCTCTCCGAGGTGTTGTAGATGAGCCTGAGCGTCAGGTCCTCCACCCCGGCTTCGCCGATCAGCCGCTTCGCCTCGGCGTCCCGCTCGGCCTGGTCGAGCTTTCCGTACGCAATCTCCGGCATCGTGAAGCCGGCGGTCTTGAGGTGGGTGAAGTTGTACGCCGGCCACTGGCCGCCCTTGAGGAGCTGGTTGACGATCACGTCGCGGTCGACCGCGTAGCCGAGCGCCTTGCGCACCCGCACGTCGTGCAGCGCCGGGTTGCCGGTCGCGGTGTGGTTGAAGGCGTAGTAGTAGGAGCAGAGCCGCGGCACGCTGGTGGCCTCGTCGGGCAGCTCCTCCTTGAGCGCCGGATACTGCCCGGGCGGAAGGCTGTCGAGGTGGTCGAGCTCTCCCGCCCGATACCGGGTGAGAGCCTGGTTCGAGTCGTTGATGACGAGGCCGGTGACCCTCTCGATGATCACGTTGCCGGCGTCCCAGTACATCGGGTTCTTCACGCGCGTGTGGTACTCGTTCAGCACGAGATCCTCCAGCACGTAGGCGCCGTTCGACACCATGTTGCCCGGCGCCGTCCAGTCCGCGCCGTGCGCCTCGATGGTCGCCCGGGGCGCGGGAAACAGCGTCGCGTAGGTCGTCATCGCCGGAAAGTAGGGCAAGGGCGTGTTCAGCCTTACCTCCAGCGTGTGGTCGTCGACCGCACGCACGCCGAGCTCCGACGGCAGCATGTTCCCGGCCAGGATCTCCTTCGCGTTCACCATCTCGGTGAGCTCCAGGTACCAGCCGTAGGGCGACGCCGTCGCGGGGTCGACCGCGCGTTGCCACGCATACACGAAGTCGTGCGCGGTCACCGGATCGCCGTTCGACCACCGGGCGTTGTCGCGCAGGGTGAAGGTGTAGGTGGTGTTGCCGTCGGTGGCGGTGTAGCCGGTCGCCACCCCCGGGACGAGGTTGCCCGTCGCGTCCTGGTTCAGCAGGCCTTCGAACAGATCGCGGATGGCGTGGAATCCGTCGACTTCCTGGTTGAGCTGCGGATCGAGTGTGGGGAACTGATCCAGAAGGCGGTAGGTGAAGGTCTGGTTGTCCGACAGCGACTCGCCGGTGACGGGGTGGGTACCGGCGGCCTGGACGACCGCGAGCGGCATCATGCCGAGCATCGCGGCGGCCATCTTCATGGTGGAGGTGAGCATTCGTCGCGAATTCCCTGTCTGCATGGTTCTCTCCTGGAAGCGGTGCGCGGTTCAGGGCGGAGCCGTCACTCGAGAAAGACGCAGCTCGGGCACCCCTCGCGCTCGAACGCGGCTTGCGCCGCGGTCCGGTCCTCCTCGCACTGGTACTGCGGGTCGGGATGCCGCGCGGCGCGGTCGTCCCCGCTCGAGCCGCCTTGCCCCGAACGCCTCACCGAATCCTTCCAGTCGTCGTCCTCGGCCCACCGGTACGGCAGCCGGCGAATGGTCCCCGGGGTGTCGATGGCCGCCAGCGCGTCCAGCGTGTCGCGCAGCACCCGGCGTTGCAGGGCCGAATCGTGCGCCTTGCCCGCGGTGTGCCCGAGCGGGAAGTCGAGGTACACCGCACGGGGCGGACGGACGGCGGCGGTGATCGAGTACGCGCTCGACATGGAGATGGTCGGGATCCCGCGGCCTTCGATCTCTCGTGCAATCAATCCGACGGACTGATGGCACACCGGTCAGGCCGGTACGAGCAGCGCGGCGTCGACCGCGTCCTCCTCCATGCGCTCGGCGAGCGCGGGGGCGAGGCTTTCACGTACCTTGCGCGCCGAGTAGATGCCGCCCATGAACGTGTAGGCGTACGGGGCGACCTCCCCGATGCCGCCGTCGCGCGCCTCCGCGCGCAGTGTCTCGAGCGGGAACACCACGTTCGGGTCGGCGCGGGCGTCGGTGACGTCGTAGGCGAAGTGCGTCGCCCGAAGCTCGGACATCTCGCAGTCGCGGGGAATGATCCGGTAGCTCAAGTCGTCCCGGTAGTGGAACGCAATCTGGCCGGCGCGATAGATCCCCCCGGAAGCGATCAGTCCGATCCGCGACTCCGCGAGGGGCTTCGAGATGGGCTCGAACGGGGGATCGTCCTCGTTGTGTACCCACCTGTACGGCGGGTACCCGACCGCGCTGTACTGATCTCTCGTGCGTTCGATGTAGTCGACCGGCGGCCTGGACATGGCTTCACTCCGTCGTCAGGTTGGCGGCAGGTGCCGATTGCGGGTGAATTATGAACAACCCTCCGCAAATGACGAAATCCGCCCCGGCCGTGCCGTCCCGGCATCGACTCACGCCGGTGCGATTCGCGGCGCGTAGTCCTCGCGCCTCGCCAGCAGATGCCCCAGCATCAGACAGAAGCAGCCGAGCACGAAGAGCTTGTTGACGAACCAGTTCGTGGTCCAGATGGTCCACTCCGGCGCGCCGAGGAACAGCACGAACTTCGTCACCACGATCCCGATCTCCAGGACGGAGACGACGAGCGCCAGCACGTAGGTGTAGCGCGGGCGCGCGAGCAGGGCCCAGCCGAGCCAGACGTGCACAACGGGCCAGAAGTCGAGGTAGACGTGGGTGGCGGGCGCAAGGCCGTGGACCAGCGCCCAGGCGACCGGGAACAGGTACTTGACCACCACCGTCCACGCGGCGAGGACGAACAGGAAGTTGGCGAGGAATACGGTCATCGCGGCGAGCGGGCCGCTCAGCCGAGCCGCATCGCCGCGTCGCGCGTGAACGCGGGGATCGGCACCCCGTGCGGGCAGGCGTCGAGGCACGGCGTGCCATCGCACGCGAGGCACGCGCCGGCGCCCGCGCCGAGCGCGGCGTAGTCGGCCCGGGCGAGCGCCGAATCGCGGTAGTCCACGTCGTACATGCGCGTGCGCAGCACCTCCGGGATCTCGACGCCCGCCGGACAGCTCGCCTCGCACGCATTGCAGGCGGGACGGCAGTACCGCGGACCCTGCCGCGCCGCGTAGCGCGCGAGCAGGCGCATGTCCGCGGCGCCGGTGGGATCGGAGCCCGACGCGGCGACGAACTCGTCGATGTCGGAGGTGCTCGTCATCGAGACCACGAGGCCGTCGACGTGGGGGCTCGACAGGACCCACCGGAACGCGGCCTGCGCGAAGGTGGCACCTTCGGTCTCCCACGGCCGCAGGTCGTTGATGCGCGCCCCCATCAGCGTCTTCATCGCGATCACCCCGACGCCCTTCGAGCTCGCCCGCTCGATGGCCCGCCCGAGCCCGGGCTGGAGCGCAACGAAGTGAAGCTGGGCGCGAAGCTTCTCGTAGAAGCTCGGGTCCTGCGCGAAGTTGTACGCGAGCAGAACGACATCGGCGAGATCGTGGTCGAGCGCGTAGTCGAGGCACTCGACGAGCGAGCTCCCGTGGCCGGACATGCCCCGGAAGCGAATCTTGCCGTCGCGGATCGCGCGGTCGGTGAACTCCGGCCACTCGGGGTTCTGCAGCCGGCGCACGTCGTTGACGGCGTGGTTGAAGTAGATGTCCACGTAGTCGGTGCGCAGGCGCCGCAGCGACCCTTCGAGCGCGGACATCATCTGGCGGCGGGACTCGCCGCTCCACGCCTTGTGCTTCGACGCGATGACGTGGCGATCGCGCTCGCCGCGCAGCGCTTCGCCGATCGCCCTCTCCGCCCGGCCGCCGCGATAGCTCTCGGCGGTGTCGAAGTAGGTGACGCCGCGTGCCACGGCGTGGCGAACGAGCTCCGGATCGGCCGAACGGCTGGATCCGAAGGAAATGTCCGAGACCCGCAGACCGGTGTCCCCGAGGGTGACGTAGCCCCGGATGCGAGGCGATTCCGCCCGGATCGCGCCCGGTGCGAGCCCGAGCCCCGCCAGGCCCGCCGTCACGCCCGTCCCGACCTCCAGAAAGCGCCGTCGATCCATGGACGCCTCTCCGTTTCACCGATCAGTCACCGGTGACGCGATGAGACCACAATGATTCGTCGAATGCTCGCCGTCGCCCGCGTGATCCAGCCGTCCACGTTCGCGGGGCCGGTCCGGCTCACGCCGCCGGTGCACTCCCGGGATGCGCTATGAGCCCAGCACGGACTCGTGGAACAGGCTCTCGACCGGAATCGGCTCGTCGATCAGCTTCTGGTCCGCGACGTACTCGATGAATCGCTCGAGATTGGCGCGATTGGCGGAAAGCCCCGATACCCATGGATCGGACCGCAGCGCTTCCCGCTGGGCGTCGAGCTCGTTGCGGCTGAACAACAGCAGCGAATAGCCGGGATCGGCGTAGTAGGAGAGCGCCTTCTCCTTTGCCTGCTCCCACATCTCGATGGTCGCTGCGGGGAGCCACGGCGCCTGCTCGACCACGCGCTGCGGGAACACCATGATGTGCATGATCGGGCAGTACCCGAGCTTGTTGAAGTACCGGATCGACTCGTGCCTGGAATCGGGGAACAACCGGCACACGCGGTCGGGCCGCTCGTACAGGAGCGGCGGAGGTGACGGGTGGAAATAGGCGTCGAGCTCGCCCTCCACGAGCATTTCCGCCGCATCCTTCCCCGCGGGAATCTTCTGCAGGGAAATTCCTGGATCCGACCGCCACGGCAACTCCTCTTCGCGTTGCAGGAACCAGTGAATGTCCTCCCACGGCACACCGTATTCGAACTTCAAGTCGCCCTTGGCGAGCACGCAGAGCGTGGTCTGGAAGGAGTTGAGGCCGATTCGCTTGCCGGCCAGATCCCGCGGCGTCTCGATTCCGGCATCGACGTTGACGAACATGCAGAGCTGACTGAACAGGCGGCGGGGAAACACCGGCGTTGCGGTGAGAGAGGTGTCCCCCCGGCTCCTGGCGATAATGTATGACGCGAGCGACTGCTCGCAGATATCGAACTCGTTGTCGCGAAACATCCGCCCGTGCCGATCGGCGCCGTCGCGGTAGCTCTGCGGATTCACGAGCCCCACCTCGAGCGGCTGCAACTCGACGCCGTCGGGCGCCGTGACGCCGTCCATGAAGAACCGCACACGGCGATGGAGCCGATCGAGCGCGATCTTCAGGATTCGCTTCTTCATGAGTTCTCGCCGTTGTCGAGCCGCCA
>MKWU01006667.1_pt1 | contig 11563 bp, 10 predicted proteins | sample 809101 | NCBI WGS metagenome assembly MKWU01 (sample SAMN05860141, study PRJNA318959) | sponge metagenome | host: Aplysina aerophoba | place: Slovenia: Piran, Adriatic Sea, Gulf of Piran | collected 2013-05-07
AGGCTTCCTTCTCCCTGCTGATGCGCCTCTATGAATTTGCGGCGCAAATCATCCGCATAGGCTTTCGCCATCGTCTTCGCGTCGAAGTATTCGCCAGAGCCGTCTTCATTATCGCTGAAAATGCTCTAGCCGATCTCGAGGATCTCCTTTTCCTTCCCGGCGCCAACGGCTTCGATCTCCTTGATGAAACTGTCGGTCAGCTTTTGGATCTCGTCGTGGTTCATGTGCTGCTCGTCCTCGGAGATCTTCTTGTCCTTCAGCATCTTCTTTGCGATTTCGTTCGCGTCCCGCCGAACGTTCCGGGCGGCGACTCGGTGTTGCTCGACAATCCGATGGAGCTGCTTCACCAGATCCTTGCGCCTCTCCTCGGTCAAGGGCGGGATCGGAAGTCGGATCACGGTGCCGTTGTTCGCCGGCGTCAAACCGAGATTCGACCTCATGATCGCCTTTTCGATCGCCCCGATCTGAGAAACATCCCAGGGCTGCACCATGATCAACGAAGGCTCGGGAGTGCTCAGATTGGCAACCTGGTTCAGAGGTAACGGCGTGCCGTAATAGTCGACCCGGACCGGGTCCAGGATGCTTACCGAGGCCCTGCCGGTTCGGATGCTCGCCAGTTCGTGCCGCAAGTCATTGACGGTCTTGCCCATACGCGTCTTGGCTTCTGCATTGAGTTCTTCCAGATTCTCGGCGTGAAAGGCTGACATCCCTACCTCAGTCGATCAAAGTCCCTATCGTTTCACCTTCGACCAGCCGCTGAATATTTCCTGCAACGGTCACGTCGAACACGACAACGGGAATTTCGTTCTCGCGGCACAATGAGACGGCGGCGGCATCCATGACAGCGAGCTCGTCCAGGAGCACTTGATCGTACGAGATTCTCTCATATCGGGTCGCGCCGGGAAACCGGACCGGGTCCTTGTCGTACACTCCGTCGACTTTCGTCGCCTTCGCCATCAACGAGGCGCCGATCTCAGCGGCGCGAAGCGCGGCGGCGCTGTCCGTCGAGAAGAACGGATTCCCCGTACCCCCGGCGAAGATGACGACTTCCCGGTTCCCCAGCCGTTCGAGAACCCGCGGCAGCGAGAAGCCGTCCAGGATCGGCGGCATCGGAATCGCGCTGAAGACTACCGCCGGTTGTCCCAGACCCTGCAGATCATCGCGCAACGCGATCGCGTTCAAAGCCGTCCCCAGCATCCCCATCTGATCGACGGAAACGCGTCCCGGTCCGGTATCGGAACCCTTCACACCCCGGAAGAAGTTACCGCCGCCGACAACGACCCCAATGGAAACGCCCGTCCGCGCCGCCTCGGCCAGCTCGCGGGCAATCCGTTGCGTTGCCCCAGAGTCGATTCCGAACCCCGGCTTCCCGGCTAATACCTCGCCGCTGAGCTTGAGAAGAATACGACGATGAGCCGTCATCGGAGAGAACGGGGACCCTGTGAACCGGCGCGAAGCGTGACTCCCCCCGAATTCATCGAGCGGCGCGCTGGCTAGGCGTCGGCTTCACCGACTTTGAATCGAGCCATCCGGCTGACCAGTATATTCTCACCCAGTTTCGAGACCATCTGCGTGATCAGCTCGCCGACGGTCGAGGCGTTGTCCTTCACGAAGGGCTGCTCCAGCAGACACACTTCTTCATAGAACTTTTTCATCCGGCCCTCGACGATCTTGTCGACGATCTTTTCCGGCTTGCCGGCATCAAGAGCGCGGGCGCGCTGGACTTCCCGCTCCTTCTCGAGCACCTCGTTATCGACGTCCTCTTTGCGGATGAAGCGCGGATCCGTCGCCGCCACGTGCATCGCGATGTCGTGCACGAGCTGCTGAAAGTCATCCGTGCGGGCCACGAAATCCGACTCGCAGTTGACTTCCACGATGACCCCAAGCTTGCTCCCAGGATGCACGTACGCCCCGATGAGCCCCTCCTGGGCTTTCCGTCCGGCCTTCTTCCGGGCTACATCGATGCCCCGCTTGCGCAGGTTCAGTTCCGCCTGGTCGATGTCGCCGTCAGCCTTGGCGAGCGCCCTCTTGCAGTCCATGATCCCCGCCCCGGTTTTGTCCCGGAGCTGTTTGACCATCTTTGCGGTAATTTCCGCCATAACGTCTTCCTACAGTCGTCCTGATCGAAAAGAGAAATCGACAAGAAAGAGACGGGTTTGTCAGAGGCCGCCGCCGGACGCGGGCTTCGTGTCGACCGCCGGCGGCGTCACTGCCTCCACCGAAGCCTCTGCCGCCGCGGCGGCGCCGTCGCCTTCCATCGTCTCACCCTCGACCTCCGCTGCCTGCTCAAAATCCTCGGCCGTGGCCAAGCCCCGTCCTTCGATGACGGCGTCCGCCATCTTGTTGGTGAAGAGTCGAATGGCTCGCAGCGCGTCGTCGTTCCCTGGAATCACGTAATCCACCGTATCCGGATCGCTGTTCGTATCGACAACCGCTACGACCGGGATCTGCAACTTCCGCGCCTCGTGCACGGCAATGTACTCTTTGTTCGAGTCAATCACGAACATCACGTCCGGAATCCCCGGAATGTCCTTGATGCCGGCAAGGTTCTGATCAAGATGCCTCCGTTCGCGCTCCAAACGCGACACCTCTTTCTTCGAGCGGCCTTCATAGCCCTCTTCGTTGGCCAGCCGCTCCAACTCCTTCAGCCGGGCGATCGACTTCTGGACCGTCGCCCAGTTCGTCAACAAACCGCCGAGCCAGCGGCTGTTGACATAGTACATCTCGCAGCGCTTCGCCTCTTCGGCGATCGCTTCCTGAGCCTGCCGTTTCGTTCCCACAAAGAGAATCGACTTGTCTTCCGCCGCCACGTCGCTGACGAAACGCGCCGCTTCCTTGAACATCTTCACCGTCTTCTGCAGGTCGATGATGTGAATCCCATTGCGTTCCCCGAAGATGTATTCCTTCATCTTCGGATTCCAGCGCCTGGTCTGGTGCCCGAAATGAACGCCCGATTCGAGCAATTCCTTCATTGTGATTTGGGGCAATGATCCTCCTCTTTCCGGCTGCTGCCCACTGAGCAGCCCGGCTCAAGCATCCGCCCCGATCCAAGCGAGATTTGGGTGGACATCTGCAACCGCATCCGGAAGAACTACGATTTAGCGTTTCGAGTACTGGAAGCGTTTCCTGGCACCCGGCCGTCCGTACTTCTTTCGTTCGTGCTTACGAGGGTCTCGTGTCAGGAAACCGGCTTTCTTCAGCGTTGGCCGCAACTCCGCGTTGAAGTTCTGCAGCGCCCGGGCGATACCCATGCGCGCCGCGGCGGCCTGGCCGCTCAATCCGCCCCCACGAGCCGTGACCAGGATGTCGAACTTGCCCAACGTCTCGGTGACGAGGAGCGGCTGCTGCACCGTAGCCCGATGCGCCTCCGCCTGGAAATAGTCATCCATCTCCCGGCGATTGATCAGAATCTTGCCGCCGCCTGGACGCAGGAAGACGCGCGCCACCGCCAACTTTCTCCGTCCCGTGCCTAAATACTGAACTTGGTCTGCCACGCTTTCAACCCGGATCCCCGGTTAGCGGGAATCCTGCTTTCCGATACTCATCTCGCGAGGCTGCTGCGCCTCGTGAGGATGCTGCGGCCCGGCATAGACTTTCAGCCGGCGCGTCAACTGTTTCCCCAGCTTGTTTTTCGGGAGCATGCCCCGGACGGCGTTCTCCACAAGCCGCTCAGGGTGTTTCTCGCGCATTTGCCTCGCGCTGATCTCCTTGATGCCTCCGGGATAGCCGGAGTGACGATAGTACTTCTTCTGCTCTTCCTTCCGCCCGGTCAGAAGGACTTTGCCGGCATTCACGACTATCACGTGATCGCCCGTTTTCAGAAAGGGTGTGTAGTCCGCCTTGTGCTTGCCCATCAGGATCACGGCGGCGCGCGAGGCCAGCCGACCCAGCACCTGGTCCTCAGCGTTGAGCAAGAACCATTGGTTGCGCACTTCGGACGCCCTTGGGACAAAGGTCGGCATCGTTGTAAACACTCGTCTCCCCTCAGGCTGACGTTCGTCAGAAAAACCCAATCAGGAGCGGCGCGTGAAGCCAGCCGCAACTGCGGCTCTGTGGGAGAGCCTCGGATCCTCCAGTCAGTTTATCCCAAATGAACCGCGATGTCCACGCGCACGGGCGAGTTCCCCTTTGATCGGCCTGCCGGCGGCCTCACGAGCCCAGGCCTGTTCCGTTTCCGCACGTGGCTCCCGGACCAGATCATTCCTTCGCCCACGGAATGCTCGCTGCTCGCAGTACCAGGTGCGTGAGCCCGTACTCGCGCCCTTGGATCACTTGGCGCTTCCTTCCCCAGCACATCCTACGCTTCAAGAAATTCTTCTGTGGTTACACCTGCTTGCTTCAAACCGCCGATAACGTTCCTTCCGGCAAATCTCCAGTGTGAACGGGAACAGTGGTTCGATGCCGCGTAGCAGGGTTCCACCAGATCGCGTGACTCCCCCGCGCCTGGCGGTCAAACTCGAACCCCGGCCGCCGCAATTTGCGAGCTACCTGTCGGCCTGAAAAGCCTGCCAGCCGACTCATCAGACGAGACGCCTACAGGAACATCCAACTCAACGGTCTCCGCATCCATGGCATGTAACCCCTTCGGCAGGAGGTCGCCATGTTCCCGATAGGATTCGATGAGTTTCCTTGCCGCATCTCGAGCAATTTCAACTGTTTCCGCCACGGTTCTCCCTTGCGCCACCAGACCAGGAAGATCATCTGAGGTAGCCAGATACTGGCCGTTTTCTACTCGCCTGATCTGAAGATGCAGCCGAAATTCCTCTACCATCTCTCATGCTCCCTTCCCAATAGTACCGCCGGTTGCTGGACACGAGCGCCGTGGCCGTTCCCATTTCATTCTCTCTCAGATGGGGATCCGGCTGACGATATTGCTGGCGACCTTACCGTAATGTCGGTCGTTGAGGCGTTCGGTGCAGATTCTCGAGCGCGCCATCTTTCTGCTATCGAGTCAGCCGAACGGGGTGAGGAGCGCCGGCATGGCGACATGCAGTTTCATGCCGCACTCTTTCGCAGGGGAGATGAACGGCCCGCCCCTAACAGCCCGTGGTAAAAGTCACGCAGGCGGCGTTACGCACCCCTGGACCGATTGCGTACTGCCTAGCCGCTTCAGGAAGGCGGCATCTCGCTCTGCGCGCAGCCGAGCCGGAGTGGCGCGTATCCCTTTGGGCGACGGACATTTGAGGTCGTCGGCTTTGTCGTTCGTCGGAGGAGGTCATCCGGATCGCCATCCTCCTCACTCCGCGCCGAACGACCGCAGGAGCCCGCCGCGCCTTCCACGGGACTTTTGCCACGGACTGCTAAGAGTGAGACACCGGCGGGTCAGAGCGTCGGACGGACTTTCTCTGCGTCCTTGAACAGCAACTCGCGAACGGCCTGGGTGGCTTTCTCGTGAAACGCCACTGCGTCAGGGTCAAAGTCTTTCGAGGGACGCGGCGTGCGAGCAAAGTGGCCATAGCGGTCCTCGCCTCGAACCAGGGCCGCACTGTCCCACTCGCCGACCACCTGCTTCGTGCGTGTGGGCATGTAATGCATCGAGAGGCCGATCCGCCGGTCGGTGGAGCGGTTCGGACCCGATGTATGAGCCAAGCGCACATTGTGCAGCGAGATCTCTCCGGGGGCGAGCGGCATGGCCACCGCCTTCGCCTCATCCACCCGTACCGAGATTTCCTGCCCGCGTGTCAAAAGATTGTTCTCCTTGTATTCATCTTTGTGGGGCAGGAGGTCGCCCTGGTGACTGCCCGGCAATACACGCATGCAACCGCTTTCAAGCGTTGCCGGCGACAGCGCCAGCCACACGCTGACCAGGTCGTTGGTGTCGAGGCCCCAATAACGCAGGTCCTGATGCCAGGAAACGAAACTCCGGCTGCCCGCTTCCTTGACCCAGAAAAAGGTGTTCCAGCAAAGGATGTCGGCACCGATCAAGTCCTCGACCGGATCGAGGATCTTCGGATGGCGCATCAGATCGTCTACCCACGTGAACAGCAAATGAGACTTGCTCCGCAGCGCTCCGCCAATGGGTTCGCCTTGCTTGGTTTCGAAGTCCTCCAGAAGCTTCCGGTTGGCGGCGACTTGCTCGTCGTCGAGTACGGTGAGCGGAAAGTAGTAACCCTCCCGATTGTACTGCTCGACAGCGCTTTCAGCATGCGGGCCTCCATGATCAGCGGACTAGGTCTGCCTGCGTTAGAGGCTATCAGATTCCCGTCGCGACTTTTTCGCGATGCGGCTTCGCGGCGGTCGCACCCATGAACGGAAATTACTGAACGGGCGCCGCAAGAAATGTTTACACCTTGTGCTACAATCCGCTATCTTGAAAATTGCGATGGTCCCGCATCGACCGAGATCAGGGGATCACAGGTTCTGAATAGAAGGAGATCGCTACATCATGGCGTACGTTATTGCCGAACCCTGCATTGGCACGAAGGACACGGCCTGTGTGGATGCCTGCCCGGTCGATTGCATCCATCCCAAGGACGACGAAGACGATTTCGAGGACGAAGAAATGCTCTACATCGAACCCGATGAGTGCATCGACTGCGGCGCCTGCGTCCCGGTCTGCCCCGTCTCGGCCATCTTCGCCCTGGAAGACCTTCCCGAGAAGTGGGACGAATTCACAGAGAGAAACGCCGCCTACTACGGCAAGACCGCCGAATAACTCTGTCCGGGGCTTCCGACGCCCTCCGTGCTCCCAAGCCCGGAGGGCATTTCAGGCTGCCCGCTCCTCGACCCGCCCTTCGGCGGTAACCCTGGACAGCAATCTGGCGTGTCGCCGCTGAAGCCCAGGCTGGGTATCGCGCCCCGGGGCAAGGCGAAGTGCGTAAGAGGAGGCCGTCCCGACGTGGCGTGCTCCACGCGGCGCCCCTGCCGTTTCGATTCGAGGGCATGCCTGATCGCGCTCGACAGCACGGGCCGGCAAGACACGACGAAGCCGTGACGGTCTTGTCGCGCGCTTCGACCGTCAGGCGGGCGAGTTTTCCTCCGCCCGTATGCGATTGATTCAAGCGAGAAACATCCGATCCGGGGTCAATGCCGCTTGACCCGGAGGATGTTCCAGCTCGGATATCCAGGCTATGCGCGGCGTTTTGCCGTCCAGCGGGCCTTGCCGTACTCGCCCAGGCTGACCTCGCCGCTCATATGGTCGCCCTGGACGTGGCCGGTAAAGTTGTAGTGCAGCACGGTCGCCTCGACCTTGCCGCCGCCGGTGAATTTCACTTCGTTGCCGCTGACGGTCCCGGTGACGGGCTTGTCGGTAATCCGCCCGACATACTGGCCGCCGATGTCGTTGCCGTCGGTGGTGAAGTACACCTTGTGTTGCGCCGAGCCGACTGTGAACTGAAGATCGATGTCCCAGTGGCCGTCGATCGTGACCGTGGGCGGCTTCAGCGGAGCCACCGGCTTCTCGCCCGGCGCATTGCGGAAGATCTCATGGAGCCGCGAAGCGACGATCTTCTGCTCGCCGTCGTACATCGCGCACGGACGCAGCCGGAACTGATGGCCGTCGCCGCCCGCGTGCGTCTTGATGCGCGGTTCGCCGTCGAGCATCATCTTGCCCAGCTCACCCGCCGTGAGACCGATCTTCTTCGGGTCCCACGAGATCATGAGCGTCGGATAGTTGGCCGCACTGGCAGGCTCGCTGACGGTAGTCGTGATGCCGTCGACTTTCGTGATCTTCGCAGTGATCTCCTTGTACCAGGAGCGCCAAAGATCATCTTCGGCCTTGCGGCTGCGCCCGTTCATCAAGCTGTGCACCGCCACGTAGGCGCCCACGACCTCTTCCTTGCTGACCTTCATCGCCCGCGCAAAAGCGTGATGCGGCGCGCTGTTGGTGAAGGCGGCCGTGATGAGATCCTTCCGGCCGATCAGGATGCCCGCCGACTGCGGTCCGCGCAGAATCTTGCCGCCGCTGTATGCGACCAGGTCAGCGCCCTTCGCCAGGATCGGATTGGGCACGAGCGGAAGATCGGCCGCCGCGTCGATCAAGACCGGGACGCCATGCTTGCGCGCTTCCGCGGTGAACTGCTCGAGCGTAAACGGATTCTTCCCGCGCAGCATGTTCACCTGGCCCGTACACATCGCCGTCTTCGGGCCGAAGGCGTTCTTGAGGTCGTCGTACGTCGTGACTTCCATCATCTTGATGCCGGTCGTGCGCACCGCATGGTCATAGGTGCTGCGCGACCAGCTCGGCACGATCACTTCGTCCTTGACGCCGTAGGTGTCGGGAAGCTGCTGGATCGTCTCCGGGTCGCCGCCCGCGACACAGGCCAGCGTGCCGCAGGTCACCGCTCCGGCCGCGCCCGAGCTGACCATCGCCGCTTCCGCGCCGAGCAGTTCGGCGATCCGAGGGCCGACGGCGGCCATCAACTCGTCGAGGTTCACATGGTAGAACGCCGCTTCGTGGACAGCCTCGATCACCTCGGGCAACTGCGCCGAGCCGCCGTTGATCGTGAAGGTCGACGTGCAGTTGATGAAGGGCCGGCAACCGACCCTCTCGTACACGTTCGGGCCGCCGCCGCGGGAGGGCAATCGGGCCGCGGGCGCCGCTGCGGAGCGCAGTGGCAGGGCCGCCAGCAAGCTGGCCACGGAAGCCATCGAGCCCGCGCGGAAAACGTCACGACGGGACACCTGGCTGGAATCTTTTACGGTTGTGGGTTTCATGGGGAACTCCTCCGGGCTCGGCTGCCGCGGCGCTAACCAAAGGGGCGGGCGGCCGGCCACAGGCTATTCTAGCCTGTTTTTCGTCCACGTGCTTTGTCCACGGCGCGAAGCACAAAACAGGCTTGCGTCTCAGCGCCGGAAATCGAACGTCCTTCCCGGATTCGGGGTCAGCCGCGCAAGTCCCGCCGCCGGGGACGCAGCTTGTTGAAGTCCGCCCCGGAGATGACGTAATACCAATCCGCGAAACGGTTGCGCAGTTCGTCGGCCAGCTCTTTGTCCGCGGCATCGGGCTCTTCGCCGTCGTTGTACTGCTTCGCCCGCGCTTCGCTGTAGTCGACCGTGATGAAGAGGTAGCGGCGCTCGCCCTCGCCATCCTTGTCGGAGGAGCCGTCCTCCGCGCCGGCGCTCGGCCCGCTCGATGCAATCTCGCCGAACCGCAGCGTGTACTGCAGCCCGTTCTTCGAGTCGACAACGATCTCGCCTTCGTTGGCCAACAGACCCCTCCGCGTAACGAAGAAACCTTTCTGCCGCAGCGATACCTGCGACTGCCGCGAGATCGCAATTCCTGAGGTCCCTTTCAGAACTTCCGTGAGGTTCTGAGGCTTCGGCTGAACATCGACGATCTTCAGCGAGTCGAGCGCTCCCGTGAGATCATTCATCCTGCTCGTATCAGGCGCGCCTCCGCCGCTCATCGTCCACTTGTCGTCTTTCTTCGTCAGGACGAGCCGCTCCTGGTTTTCCAAACGGCCCATCCTCTCGTTGATCGAGTAGCGGTTGACCAGAACTCTGCGGATGTCGCCGGCGGAGGTCTTCAGCAAGTCCGTCTCGATCCAGTCTTCGAACCTGGCCGAAACGTCCGCCGACGTTTCCACTTCGTAGACGCGCTTCTGCACCGGGACACGCATGTAGCGGCGATTCGGCTTGCCATCGACTTTCCTGCCGACGATAAAGTCCGCGAGCGTGGCGTCATTTTCGTCTTTCAGGGTCACTCGCTGGCCGCGTCCTTCGAGCGAGAGCTCGCCTTCGGCGAAGGGGTCGATCACGCCGTAGTCGCCGTGTTCCTCGACCCGGTCGCTCACGATGGCGTCCTTGCGCAGCTCCATCAGCGCCGCGGCGGTGTTCGCCAGGCGGTCCTCCGCGTCGGCCGGATAGTTGAAGTGCGACGGCACCCGCCACGTTCCCTCGGCGAACTCGACCTTCAACGGCCGCGCGGTCGCGGTGGCTTCGTCGTAGTCGACGACCTCGATGGCCTTCGGAGCCTGCGGGTCGGTGAAATCCGGATAGAAGGCTTCGCCTTGATCGCTGAACACGTCGGGCGTTGCCGCGCCGGGATCGATCACCATCGCCGCCGTTGCCAGCACGGCGGCGGTCACGCCGAAGAGGATGGTGGTTTTGAGTTCATTCATGACGTACGCTCCATCGCTATCCTTTCTTCTGCTCCACGAGGCGGTCGGGCGAGACGCCGATCTTCTCCCGCCGGAGCCTCCGCACGGATACCAACAGGAACAGGGCAAACGCGGGAATCGGCGGAATGATCACCGCCAACAGCTTGATCGTGCTCTGGATGGCCCGGATCGACGACTCCATCTCGGAGCGCGCCCGTTCCATCTGACGCTGCTTCTCGTCCTCGATGTTCTTGCGCGCAACGCTCAGCCGGCGGTTCTCGACCTTCTGCTGATTGGCGATCATGATGCGCTTGGTCTGGGCGTCGAGATCCGTCCTGGCCTGCAGCGCCTCGACGGCCTGGTCCAGGCGCTCCTGAGCTTCTTCGAGCCGCTTCTCGGCGACGTCTTCCGCTTCGGTCGTATCCTCCAGACGCTGCTCTTCATAGACCCTCGTGCGCGCCTCGACGGCTTCAAGCGTCCGGTGCCGCGGACGCCGCTTGCGAAGCTCGATGAACGAATCGTCGCCGGCCAACGAATCGACGGCGTTCATCAGGAACGTGACGTTGTCGAAGTTCAGGTTCTCGACGCCCCGGCGCCGCAGCTCGAAGAACTGCTCGCCCATCATGTCGAGATCGGCGACGACGATCGCCCGCACCGGCTTGTCGCCCTCCTTGCCCTCGACGCGAGCCGCCAGAACGTGGAACTCCTCGTCCGGCCGATGAGGGACGTTCGGATTGAGCTGGATGCCGAACAGCGTCCGCTGCACAAGCCGCATCCACATGACCTGCCCCGAGTCGGATCCGGTTTGCAGCAACGGGACGAACTCCGTCTTGTCCGTCTCGGCCGGCTTCAGGACGCCGGAATGCAGCAATACGACTTCCTGCAGCCCGGCGGTAATCGGCTCCTCGGGATTGAACGGGTTCGCCGCCGCCTTGTTGCCCGCGCCGATGAAGATGATCTCTTCCGGCAACGCTCCGATCTGGGGATGCGGATTGTACTTGTCCCAGGCGATCTGATCCTTGGGCCACTGCAGGCCGAGAACGTCGAGCAAAGGCTGAACGCTGGTCGGGGGAGTCGGCGGCGGCCCACCCTGCTGGAAGGGGTTGCGCGGCGGTATCTGCGGCGACAACTCGATATTGAACGCCGGCATCGGGTCCAGCATGATCAGCGCCGGATGGCCTTCCCCGACATGGTTCGCGAGCCGCTCGAGCTCCTCGTCGGTGATGGTGTGCGGCAGAACGGCGAGAAGCACGTCTAGGTCCGCCGGGTAGTCGCTGTCCGCGGGCACCCGCTGGACGTCGTACTGCTTGCGCAGCTCGGCGACGATCGACCAGTCCGCGGAGCGGCGGCGGGTCTGAAAATCGAATCCGCCGAACATGTTCGCCTTGCTGATGAGGACGCCGACCTTCTTCTTCTCCGCATTCGAAACCACCCGCACCGAGCGCATGATTTCGTACTCGGCGGGCAGGCCGGGGTCGAAGAACGGGATGACGAACTCCTCCGCGCCGCGCGTGAAGGCGAGC
>MKWU01006668.1_pt1 | contig 11561 bp, 9 predicted proteins | sample 809101 | NCBI WGS metagenome assembly MKWU01 (sample SAMN05860141, study PRJNA318959) | sponge metagenome | host: Aplysina aerophoba | place: Slovenia: Piran, Adriatic Sea, Gulf of Piran | collected 2013-05-07
TCATGGTGCGTTCCCGGTCGATGCGGGTAATCGTCGAGGGGCCGATGCCCGGTGTCAGCGTTGCCACGTGGGACAGGGGCACCCGGCGCCCGTCCGGCGCGGTGATCAGGTATTCATCCAGCGTCGCGGTCGTGCTCCTCTCTTCCCTGGGCAGACGCACAATCACGCGGATGTCATCGCGGCCGCGCTGTATGCGCTGGGCTTCAAAGCCGCGGAATGCCTGGCTTACCTGGTTCGCGATGGCGGCGCGCGTCAGGCCCAGCACGTGACCCTGGCGGGTCAGTTCAATGCGCAGTTCTTCCTTGCCGTCGGAGAGGCTGTCGGCGATATCAAAGACCGTAGGATAAGTCATCAAACGTTGTTTTACCTGTTCGCCTATTTCTGCCAGGGTCTCCAGGGAGCGGGCGCTGAACTGGATATCGATCGGGTCCCCGGTGCGAATGAGTTCGGCGCGATAGGTCAGCGATTCAGCGCCAGGAATGGCGCCGACGGTCCGGCGCCATTCCATGAGCAGGTCATTGGTTCTGATATCGATGAGACGTTCATCGGAAGGCGCCGCCTCAATGATGACCTGCCCATAATTATCACCTCTGATCAGAGTGCCTTCCGGTTCGCCTGACGGAATATTTGCCGAGCCCGTGGTGGATAATATATTGCGAATTATGGGTTCCCCGCCTGCGCCGTTGGTATATTTACGCTTCAACCCAAACGCAGCATCGGTGATGCGCTGCATGTGCCTGTCGGTGACCTGAAAAGGCGTGCCTACCGGCATGGTCAGGGTGACGGCGGCAACATCTCCTTCTACGCGCGGGAGAAATACGTACCTGGCCCAGCCGCTCAGCACCAGGGACAGGGTCAGCGCCAGGACACCCAGGAACCCGGCAATCACCGAATACCGGTGGGCCAGGGCAAAGCGCAGTACCGGCCGGTAATAGTCGACTATGAACTGTTCAAACCCGTCGGCAAAGCGCTGCTGAAACCCGGTGAAGCCGGTGAGCGATGCCGGGTCACTGCGTATCCTGACGGTTTTCATGTGCGCCGGCAGCACCAGTTTCGACTCGACCAGGGAAAACAGCAGGCACGGAATGACCACGGCGGGTATCGTACCCATAAAATCACCCATACGTCCCTCGACAAATGCCATCGGGCTGAAGGCCGCGATGGTCGTCAGGATACCGAAGGTCACCGGCACCGCGACCTGTCTGGCGCCCTGGATGGAGGCGGTGAGGGGGTCGCCGCCCTCGCGCAGGCGGGAGTAGATATTCTCGCCGGTGATGATCGCATCATCGACAACAATACCCAGCACGACAATAAAGCCGAACAGACTGATCGTATTGATGCTGACACCGCCGAGCGGCATGACCATCAGCGCGCCGATAAAACTGACCGGTATACCGATGAAGACCCAGAGCGCCACGGCCGGCCTGAGGAACATCGCCAGTAATACGATTACCAGGATACTGCCCTGTATGCCGTTATTGACCAGCGTGCCGAGACGCGCTTTCAAGTAGGAAGATCGGTCGTTCCAATAGTCCAGGGTCATGCCCACCGGCAGTGAGTCCTGTCTGGCCGCAATATAGTCCTTGACCTTGTCGGCTATCTCTATGGCGTCCTGGTCGCCGACCCGGAAAACCTGGATCATGGCGGCAAACTCACCGTTGAAACCCGCCTTCAACAGGACTTCCTCAAAACCGTCATCGACCGTGGCGATGTCGGCGACGCGAATGATGCTGCCGTCCGGGTTGGTCTTGACCACGATATCCTCGAACTCCGCACGCCGGTAGGCCTGGCCCTTGGAACGGATAAGCACGTCGCCGCCCTCGGTGCGAACGTTGCCGGCAGAGACATCCAGCGAACTGCGCTGTACCGAGCGGGCGATGTCAGCCAGGGTCAGGTTGAATTCACGCAGTCGATCCTGGGACGCTTCTATGCTGATTTCATATTTCCTGACTGCATCCAGCGCCACCTGGGTAACCCCGTCGATGCGCAGCAGGTCATCGCGCACCTGCTCGGTAAAACTGCGAATCTCCCTTTCACTGTAATCACCGGCAACCACTATCGAGATAACCGGCATCGTGGGTTGCACCAGGCTGACTACCGGTTTCTCCGTGTCCGCGGGGAAGGTATTGATGGAATCGACCCGGTTCTTGATATCGTTGAGCAAATCACGCGGCTCGTAATCGGAATCCACTTCGATGCTGACCCTGGCGCTGCCTTCGACGGAACGGCTGATTATCCGGTCGATGCCTTCAAGGTCCTGCACCGCTTCCTCGATGCGGATGGCGACACCCAGTTCCATATCCTTCGGTGTCGCGCCGCGCAGGGGTACGAATACGTTTATGATATCGGGTTCGGTTTCCGGAAACAGGTCCAGTTTCAGTGACGTATTGAGCATGTAAAGACCGCCGATGACGATGCTGAACAGCAGCAGGTTGGCGGCTACGTGGTTTCTTGCAAACCAGTCGATCATCGCTACATCCAGCCTGTCGAACTTCCTGTCGATTTACCCGGCGCCATGGCGTGGTCGTCCCGGGCCTGTTCCTGGGCCAGCGCCTGCACTGTGCCGTAACTCTGCAGGGTCACCCGGTAAGGTCTCCTATCCAGTTTCATCCCGTCCACTGCGAGTTGCGGTCCGGCGGGCGCCTCGATTCGATCAGCCTGCGGCGGGTTACGCAATACCAGGAAGGCCAGACCGAAGAGTACGGCAAGTATGATGACAGGCATTAATTTTTTCATGCAGCTGGTTCGTATTTTACCACAGCAGGGCTTGGAGCAGCGCCATCACCCGCGGGTACCCGAACTCCAGGGCCGCCGCGGTCTGTCCGGCGAAGGTGCAGCGTCCGGTGCCGTATAGCCCACCCCGCGCCGGGCCAACTGCCGTTTGAGATACTCGTGACCGTTCAGGCACACCCGCGCCGTGTCACGTCATCCTTGCGCACGCCCTCCCCGCCGCCTGTGCGCTCATAACCGTAGTCTACCCGACTTCGGAGGTCAGCCGGAGCCCTTTTCATGTCTCGTCGGCATGAGGCGAAGCTTCGCTGGGAAAGAGTACTAGATACCCGCGCCGCCTTGTCCTATAATGAATATAACAGGGTTGCCCGGGCGCACCGCGCGGCGGCGTTCCGGGGCAACCCTGTCCGAACGCTGTAACAGGCCCCAGTGCTGGCGTTTGCCCGGGGCGTGCGCGGACCCCGGAGCGATAATGTGCATGAAAAAATAGTGAAATACAAAAGTTACCCCACCTACTCGCAAAATTCTGACGCTGCCGGCTGGAACCCCACCGGGGCGGAGGCTGGTGTAGCCCGGGTGAGAATATTTTAAGACCGCGGGCTGATTACCTTCTGCGACACTGCCCCGAGCCGCAGTGGGAACCTGATGAGTTTGCATTAAGGGAACCTCTATTAATTGACATTTTTGGATACAGAGATGCGCTAACTCATTGAAATTATTGACAGGCATTATATCGTCTGCGAATAAATAGAGGTTCCCTTAATAATATGTATCAACGCACACCAGCAAATTTGCGAGAGAGTTCAGCCATGTGGGAACGTCCGGGAATGCCGCGGGACAGGAGCGGCATCACGCCGGCGTGGGTGCGACGGGCCTTGCAAGCCGGCGGAGTTGACGTTCCGGAAATCGCGGGCATGTCGGTGGAAGACGTCGGCGCCGGGGCGGGCCAGATGGGCGAAGTGCTGCGAAGCCGATTGACCTGGGAAGGCGCTGTGCACGATCTGCCGAAGAGTGTGATCATTAAGTTGCCGAGCCGGAGCGCTCGAACGCGACGCATCAGTCGGGGCATGCGGCTCTACAAGCGGGAATACGATTTCTACAGGCATGTCGCGCGCGAGGCCCCGGTGCGCAGCCCAAGACTGCTCTACGGCAGCTACGACGGCCGCCGGGATGACTTCGTGCTGGTGCTCGAGGACCTCTCGGGCATGGTGTCGGAGGACATCATCGAGGGCGCCGGTCCCGACAGGACCAAGTCCGCCCTCCAGTCCATAGCCGCGCTCCATGGCCGTTACTGGAACCGGTTGCACCGACCGCCCCTGTCGAACACCTGCGAGGTTATCGGAACCCGGATCAGGGTTCAGGCCCAGATCGCCTACCTGGCGGCGCTGCCTTCCACGCTTGGGCGTTTCGCGAAGCCGTTCACGCCGGAAACGCGCCGCCTGGCCGAAGATCTCGGTCCGCGGGTGGCGGATTTTCTTCAGGAAATGCTCTCCGGCCCCAGCAGCTTCGTCCATGGCGATTATCACCTCAACAACCTGTTCTTCGGCCTTAGCAACGGTGGTGAGGTTGCCGTCATCGACTGGCAGACCAGCGGTCCCAACAACCCGCTGCTCGACGTTGCCCTGTTTATGTCCCGGAGCGTCCGCTCCGAGGTCAGACGCCAAATTGAACGAGAGGCGGTGGAGGTCTATTGGGAGGCGCTGCGCCGCGCAGGAGCAGGCGGCTTCGGCCTGGAGGAATGCTGGCGGCACTATCGGATGAGCATGTTGTTTTCCCTCATCATCATGGTCCTCGGGGCCGGGAATCTCGGGAGCGGTGAACGGCTGGACAGCGCGGACTTCGAAGACATCCTGCGCCGGGTGACCACGGCGTCCGAGGAGTTGGATGCGGCGGAGTTCATCCCGGGCCGGCGGCGGTTTGTGAGCGCCGCACGGGCCTTTTCCGCCCTGTCCGGTCTGGGGTACCGGGTTTACCGTGCGATGCGGCGATAGGGAAAGGGTCCTGGACGCCGGAAGCGCGATACCTCCGGCGAGGGGCTGCCTGCCGAGGCGGCAGGCGCGCTGGGCCCTCGCGGTGATCGTCATGGCAGTCTTCGTGACTGCCCTGAGCCAGACTATCGTCGCGACCGCGTTGCCCCGGATATCAGCCGAGCTGGGTCGGTTCGGCCAGTACGCGTGGACGGTGAGCGCCTATGCCGTAGCGGTCACTATCGTCATTCCCATCGCCGGCGGCCTGTCCGACCGGTACGGGCGCCGGCTGTTCCTGCTGCTCGGCGTCTCGATCTTCACGATCGCTTCGCTTCCGGCGGGATGGAGCCCGGACATGGGCTGGATGGCGCTGTCCCGCGTTGTCCAGGGCGTCGGTGGCGGCATGGTTTCGGCGGTCGCTATTGCCGCGGTTGCCGACCTGTTCGCGCCCGAAGAGCGCGGGAAACATCTGGGTCTGGTCAGCGCCGCATACGGGGTGGCGTTTCTGATCGGCCCCCCTTTGGGCGGCCTCCTGACGGACCTCTTCTCATGGCGGTGGACCTTGTGGTTGAACGTTCCTCTCGGTGCGCTCATCATGCTGGCGATTGCGGTAATGTACCCGGAAACCCGGAACCAAGCGGGGAAGAAAGGGCTGGACCTTGCCGGCATGACCGCCCTGTTGCTGTCCGCGGGGCCGATATTGCTCGCGCTGTCATGCGCCGGGGTCATCTATCCGTGGACGTCGCCTTTCACCATCGGGTTACTGGTCTTCGGCGCGGCGATGGCGACGGTCTTCCTGTTCGTGGAGAAGCGGGCGGCGGCGCCGATCATGCCGTTGGGAATCTACCGTCTTCGCGCCGTGGCAGTATCGATTGTCGTCATGCTGCTGACCGGGTTCGTGCTCTATGGCAGCGTGATACTGCTACCGCTCTTTTTTCAGGGCGTGCTCGGTCTGTCGGCGGCCGTCAGCGGCGGCTACCTGACATCCCTGTTGGTGGGAATGGCCGCAGGGGGCGTGGCGTCGGGCCAACTCGTCTCCCGGACAGGCGGTCGCTACCGTGTCTGGGGGCTGGCAGGCACGTGTATGATGACTGCCGGCGCTTTCCTGATGGCTGCCATGCACCGGGACACCTCCGCCGCCGCGGCCATGGCCTGCATGAGTCTCACGGGGCTGGGGTTAGGATTCGTTTTGTCGACCTTTGCCTTGGCGGTTCAGAATTCGACGCCTGCCAGTCTCCTGGGCGCCGCAACTTCGGCGCTGCAGTTTTTCCGGCAATTGGGTGGGATGCTGGGCTTGGCGGCGGTCGGTCCGGTGCTGGCGTTCCGCTTCGCCTCCCGGGCGCAGGAGACGGCGCCGGCATGGCTGCAGGCGCGGATTCCGCCGGCCCGCCTGGAGGCGCTGACGCAGGACCCGCAGGCGCTCCTGGACCCTTCCGCCACGGAGGGGCTGCGCGGCGTCGTCGACCCGACAGCGGCCGCTACGCCGGTAGACACGCTGCTGGCCGCGCTCAGGGTGGCGCTTGGCGGTGCGGTGGGAGATGTACTGCTGCTCTTGGCCCTCGCCGCGGCGCTGTCGGCGGCGGCAAGCCTGCTGCTGAAGGTGTCGGTTGACGAAGATCGGCAACCGCACCCAAGGACGGCAGCGAACCAGCCCCGAAGCCACGATGGGCGGGTGCGACCGGACACGAACGGTCGGCGCGGGCGGACGCGGAATGTCCTGGGAGGAGGCACAAGGACGACTGCTCGTGATCGTCTTGGTCTGAACGCGGCAGACACTGACGCGACACACCGTCCGGAGAGTTCCTGTCGGGAGAGTTCGTCGTGTTGAGCGCGCCATCCGCATTTCAACCCGGGTACGAGGCGACCCGGCCGCCCAATCCCGAGTTGGCGGACAGGTACGTGGCGCATATGACGATCGGCGATCCGCCCGCCGACAAGGTTATGGAAGAGTTGGCAGATCTCGACCAGCGGCAGCTGCACCTGTTTATCCGGGCGATGATGGATGAAGATAGCGCGGGGACCGATACCGTGCCCGGGGCCTTGCGGGAGTTTTTCGACGAGGTCGAGCCTTTCCCGGAATGGTACCGGTTCCTCCCGGTCGAGCCCGGTTGCCGCGTGTTCTTCCGGTATTCGGACCTGTTCGTCCTTGCTTTTTCCGCCAGCACGATCGTGCGCGGTTTCGGTACGACGATCAGCCTCTCGTTCATGGACACAGGCCGCGTGCTCGACAACGTCAGGCGGCGTCTGAGGCAGAACCTCAGGCATCTCGTGGAGATTATGATCCCCGGCGGTCTTGACCGGCACGGCGACGGCTGGAAGCTCAGCCTTCGCATCCGACTGATCCATGCGCGTGTCAGAAAGCTGCTTGCCAATTCCGGCGACTGGGACAGCGCCACCTATGGAATGCCGATCAGCGCGAGCCATGTGGCGCTCACCGCCGCCGCCTTCTCTGCCATGCTGTTGAACGACGCGGTGCGCCTGGGTGCACGCATCGACGACGCGGAACGCGCCAGTTTCATACACATCTGGCGCTGCAGCGCATGGCTGATGGGCGTCCCCGAAGAGCTTCTGTTCCGGGATTACGCGGACGCGCAGGAGTTGCTTCGGGTAGGTTTGGGCTGCGAGCCGGCGGTGAGTCCTGAGGGCATCGTGATGGCACACTCCTTCATCAACTCGATACCCCATATCATCGGAATGGAGGGCGAACGCGACCAGCGCAGGATGGTCGGGCTCCTGTTTCGCCTGTCCCGCAGGATGATCGGCGGGAAACTCGCCGACGAATTAAGATTCCCAAGGAAGGTCTCGGTGGGGGTGATTTCCTTCGTGAAGTTTCAGCGCCGGCTTCACGAGCTCCGCAACCTGCTCCCCGTGTTCGGGGGACGGGACCTGATCGCCACGAATCTCACCGATCTGTTGGAAAGGTCCTGCCTCGACGATGAGGAACAGGGCTTCAGCTACCGATTGCCGGAAGACGTGCGCAGCGAGTTGGCCGGGAAATGGTAGGGCGTACAGAACGGCTATGGGCCGAGATGGAGCGGACATTCCAGCGCCCCGGCGCCAGGGGCGTGCGAACCCGGCCCTTTCATCGTCACCTGTACGCCATGATGCGGTGCACGGTGACCATCGAATCGGGTATTGCGGAGGAGGTCGCACATGGACTGTTTGCGGCGCCCCGCCGCTACGACGGGTGGGTTCGCTTCTCATCCGCCTTCTTCCCATCCGAGTGGAGTCCGGACAGCAAGGGAATGGCGGTCAAGCTCCTGGGCGTGCCGGGGAAGACATGCCTGCCGCAAACCCCTGGCGAACAGGACTTCGTGATGGGCAACACACCGACGGTGTGGTTTGGCACGGAAGCGCTCATGATGGAGTACGCCCGGAAGGTCGGCAGGAGCATGGGGTCGCGTTCAACGCTGAAGTTGACAGATACGGTTCCCCCGGGTTTTCTGTTGCCGAGTTGGAACCCTCTGAACGTCCGGTGGAACGTGGTCCGGATTGTCGGGGCGCACCTCTGGCAGAGCCTGGCGTACAGGGATCCGGCCCGCTACGCCTATTTCAGCGCCACCGCCTTCCGGCTGGGTACGGGGGCGATGAAGTTCTGCTTCCGTCCGGCACCGGCGCCGGCGCTTCGTTTGTCCGGCGACTATGTGGACAGGCTGAAACAGCGCCTCGCCGCTGGACCGATCAAGTTCGATTTTCTGGCGCAAGCCAGGACCATGCCGGACGAGGAACCGATCGACGACGCCACGGTGCTCTGGCGCTCGCCGTGGGTCAAGGTCGGCCGCCTTGAAATCCCGCCGCAGGAATTCGACACCGAGGAAAGGCGTGACCTCGGAGAGCGCGTCAGCTACTCGCCGTGGAACTGTCTGAAAGCCCATGAGCCCCTCGGGGAAATCAATAGGGCACGCAGGCTGGCGTACGGCCGCTCCGCGGTCAATCGCGGGGCCATGTGTCCGTTTCACGACCTGCATCCCCCGGGCGAAGAAGAGGACAGACTCAGCCGGCCCGACCCGAACGCCGAATCAGGTTGATCCCGAGCACGATCGGCCAGACAACAAGCACGATGTAAGACAGCCTCGCCATGTCGAGGAAAAATCGGTCATCCTCCGGGTTCAGAATCGTGAGGACGTAGCCCGTCAGACAGACAGCGGAACCCAGAAGGGCGAGGATCGAGATCGCCTTGTTGAAGTCATCCCTGACCGCGACCACGCCGGCGAGAAGGACGTAGCCCAGGGATACGACAACGCCGCAGATCAGGGTAATCCCTGCCTTGACCGAATAGACGGGCATGGCAGCGGCGATCGCCGCCGGATCGTTCTCGACCCCGGCGAGCGTGATGGTCAGACCTTGGGCCAGGCCCGCTCCCATCATGCCGAACAGCAGCAGGAAGAACGCGATCAGAGAAAGCGCTCCCCCCGCCGCCGGACCTGACATCCGCAGAACCGACGACAGAACCCAGGTGCCGTAGGCGTTCAGGAGAAAGCCCAGTGTGATCGCGATCGCCGTGAGGTTCGAGAGAGTGGGGCGAGAGGACAGGGCGCCAATGAAGGCTATGGCGTCGGTGGAGTCCACCCTGTCGATCAGCAGGACGCCCGGCTGCAGAAAGATGAAGACAAAAGCGACGCTTGGGCCGACGATGAGAGCGGCCCCCCCGAGCCGGTATGTGGACGCGTCAGGCATCGCGGGATTTGACCTCCTGTGGATTGTGTCGCGCGCCGAAAGTTGGGGCTCTCGACCGCCGCATTCCCCTTCGTCGCGAGCGCCATGATACCGCATGCGTCGTGGACAATCAACTCTATCTCCAACCTCAGGGTAATGCAGTGTTTGACTTTAATACCTTAATCTGGCATAATGTGGGAAACTGAGCGTTTAGTTAAAGTAGTTCTATTCGTTTATAAAATTTTCGACTCGTGAGGAGAATCGATATGAAAAGTGGCGACGAAATGCTGAGACAGATTGTTGACAAATCCGCTGTTGACGCGGCGTTCAGGCAACAACTTCTCTCTGATCCCAAGACTGCCATAACCGCTGAGTTGGGCATTACCATGCCCGAATCGATGAATGTTGTGGTACATGAAAGCGACATGCAAACCGTTCACCTGGCTTTGCCGCCGGATCCGAATATCACCGAGGAGCAACTCGAAGCCGTTTCAGCCGGCCTTTGTTGCTGCTGGTAAGCCCAATCCCCGGCAAACAGCCGGCATTCGGAATATCCGAATCCGGCTAACGTACCAGAAGTTAACATACCCTCGTCCCTTTCACAGGGGCGGGGGTTTTTGTTTGCCTGCTACAGGCTAACCCGGATATCTCACCGATGAATTGAATAAGAACGACGCCGGGCGCTCAGGCAAACACGGCCGGCTTGAAGTCCCTGGCATTGACAATACTGGCGCTGTCGCCGGTGGCCCGGATTACAAACAAACCCTGCCGTTGCGCATACGTGACCACCGCGCCGTCCGCCTTCAGGTACGCCACCGCGCCGTAGATACGGTTGCCCCGGTAGCGCGGCTGGTAAGTCGTGAAACGCCGCAGCTTGTCCAGGAACTGCGCTACGTCCTCGCTGCGCAGGGTGGTCTTCACCTCCGTCACCACCACTTCATCGCCGTTCCCGGCCACGATGTCGAACTCGAAATGCTCGCCGTTGCGCCGGCCTTCCGCACGCTGGTGGATGGTGTCCACCGCCACATCGCGCCCTTGCAGCAGGGACACCAGGTCGCCCTGCACCAGGCTCTCCACCAACTCGCCCCACTGGCTGGTGAACACGCCTTTCAGTTGATTTAAGCTCCGCTTCGAATCCTTTGCCTGCTTTTTCAGCAGCCGGCCGGTTTCCTGCGCCTGCTCTTTCAGGAACCGCTCGGTTTCCTTCAGCCGCCGGTCGGCTGCCAGGGACTGCTCCTTCAGCAGCCGCTCGGTTTCCTGCTGCCGCCTGGCCAGCTCTGCCTGTTCCTCCGATACGGTGCGCAGGATGGCGCGGATGTCGGCAAAGGTGGTGTCGGTGGGTTCTTGTGTGGTGTCGGCCATGGGAAATCCTCCTTGTTGCGGCAGTATCGTCAAGATGAATGGACTATAGCACAACCGGCGGGGGGACTCAAGTGCGAGTGCAACAGTGCGAGTGCAACAGTGCGAGTGCGCAGTCAGAAAATACTTTCAGGCAGTCAGGGCAACCGCATACTTTTATATGCAGGAAGAAACAGCAGGAAGACAGCTCATGCCACTCCCGCGACAGCCTGTCCCCGTAATTCCCCGATACGGCAATGCCGTATAAACTCAAATATTGCGCCCCTCCGACGTCGTAGCGTTGGAGATCGCGGACGCCACGGCCGACGACGGGCGCCGGGGCGTCCAGCCAGGGTGTCGAGGATGGCGGGGCGGACGAAGCCACCCGAGCAACCACCGGAGCGGACTCTTTTGTGAGTTTCTCTCACACATGTCCCGAAAACCTCACACTCAATCGTGCTCATGTCAACATATAATGTGTTATGAGAAACCAATTTCACGAGTGGGGAACGGCAGACAGTACCGGGCAAGGTCCGACACCCGCACACTGTCTGGCGCGTTAACGACAAACATTGAACAGCCTGCCTGGCGCAGTGTGCCGCTGCCGGCTGTGAAGGTCTGCCCCGCTTCCTGTCATGACGCCAGGGTGACACCGGACTGGTTGAGGAGATAAGACGATGCAGACACAGCACCCCTGGACACACCCGGCGTTCTCACCGGGCGCGCGCCTGGCGCACTTGACAACCGGGCGATTTCCTGATTGTACAATTGATATAATTGGTCCAGCGGTCCAGCGGTCCAGCGGTCCAGCGGTCCAGCGGTCCAGCGGTCCAGCGGCCCAGCGGCCCAGCGGCCCAGCGGCCTGAGCCG
>MKWU01006669.1_pt1 | contig 11561 bp, 10 predicted proteins | sample 809101 | NCBI WGS metagenome assembly MKWU01 (sample SAMN05860141, study PRJNA318959) | sponge metagenome | host: Aplysina aerophoba | place: Slovenia: Piran, Adriatic Sea, Gulf of Piran | collected 2013-05-07
ATCGTCACCTTCCTGAACACGTACAACGGCAAGCACGCGAATCCTATCGGTTTTTCGTGTCGGATCCTCGTCATCCCAGCTTGGACTTCAAGCGCGTGAGTCAGCGGCGTCGGGTGTACTCGGTACGCGTGAGCATTGACTATCGTGCCCTCGGCGTCCTAGACGAAGGCGATATCGTGTGGTTCTGGATTGGTCCACATCACGAGTACGACCGGCTTCTCAAGCGAATATAGGAGCAGTCAATCCACCCAACGTTGTGTCGCCAAGTACTCGTCAAGACCTTTCTGAGCCTCCAAGTACTTCAGCTCTAATTTTCTAGTAGTATCATCAGGCGCATTCGAGAGCTTCATGTTTTCAACTTGCAGTCTCAAGATCTCTGCTCTGCTTACCAACCCGTAGCCCGCGATCTTCTGTAGGAGATTTGGGAAACTTATGCTTTGCGTAATCCAGTTCAGACAACGATACTCGGCGAGTTTTTCTGAAGGGACTGCGAAAACCACTGTTGTGTCCTGCTGTAGGTCGCTCGTAGAAATGAAGCCTTGATTGCGCACCTTTTCCAAGTTGCAGTGTTCGGCCAGCAAGCGGGTAACTTTCTGCAACTCCGCTAGGAGGCTTCTGGTACTCTCAACAGACTTGGCGAATTTTTCGTAGCTCAACTGCTCAGCCTTTACGCGATGACGATCGATATTTCCAGTCTGAGCTTGCGTATGGAGAGCCCAATAAAAGGACAGAAATAAGACAAACGTGACCGTTTTCATGGATGTAATCCTCTCTCTTAACCTTAGCCGGGAACAGGAAGAACGTCTCGTGTAACCTCCCGAACCTTACCGGGAAACGTCCGTCCTCTCACCCACATAATCGGCTGACCTTTACCAGCTTTTTTGGGATCAAACCATTCTGCCTGTGCACTTAAGTAATGCGATACATAGCTGCGTCTAAATCGCTGGCTGTGGTTATTGGTGCTTTTGTGCAACAGGTGGGAGTGAAACCAGATGGCCGCACCAGGTGGAACTTCGACGGGAATCCCATCCTCGTCGCGGGCATTGCGGGCCAGCTTGAATTCTGTCTGCTGCGACCCCTCAATATCGTCGTGTTCGGAGATTCCCTGTTTGTGGCTGCCGGGAATCACGTAGAGGCACCCGTTTTCGCGATCTGCGGGGTCAATGGCCGTCCAAGTGCCGATGGTCGTCGCTGTTTTGAATCGCTTGCCAAAGTAAAACTTGTCTTGGTGCCAGGGGAAGCCCAAGCCGATTTCGGGCGCTTTCCAAATGAAGAGGTTGTTGATGCCCAGAAGGTCTGGGCCAAGAATATCGACGAGCGGATCGGTCAGGCGCGGATCGCGCACGCGGGCGAGGAACTCCGGGATGAAGCAACTGGGGTCCTGCTTTGACACGGTTTATGGATATATATAGTCTAAGTAGGGCCTTAGCGGCCCACCAAACAGCGCATGAGCCTCAATCCCTTCAAACCGTTCGCCTCGTACCTCCGTCCCTATCGCTGGGCCTTAGTCATCGGCCTAACCTTTTTGCTAGGCGAACAGCTCGTTTCCGTCTCGATCCCCCTCATCCTCGAACGCGCCATTGACCAAGCCCGGGCCAGCTTAGACCAAACCGCGCCGGACTTGACTTTTCTAACGCGCTACGCCGCCCTCATCGTCGGCTTGGGTCTGGCGCAGTGGTGCATGGCCTTTGGTATGCGCTGGCACTTGGCCGCCACCTCGTACCGCGTCGAGCGCGACGTCCGCCAGCGCTACTTCGCCCACCTGCTCACCTTGCCTTTGGGCTACTTCCAACAGGCCCGCACCGGCGATTTGATGGCCCGAGCGACCAACGACGTCGAGGCCGTCCAGCGCTACCTCAGCCACGGCTTCCGCATGTTCCTAGGTGCCCTGCTCGGCTTCAGCTTGAGCATGGTGGCCATGTGCCTATACGACTGGGAACTGACCCTGTACGCGCTGTTGCCCATGCCCATTATGACCGTGATCCTGCGCTTCGTGGGCAGTAAAGTACGCCGGCGCTATCGCAGGGTCCAAGAGCAGTTTGCCGCCATTAGCACCTGCTTACAGGAAAACCTCGCGGGCGTGCGCGTGGTCAAGGCATTTGCCCGCCGCCGCGGCGAGATCGATCACTTCACCCAGCTCAACGACGAGTACGTCGAGCGCAACCGCAGCCTAATCTACCTCTACAGCACGTTTTTCCCCTTCACCTTCCTCATCAGCGGCCTGTCCATGGTGTTCATCTTGTGGCTGGGCGGCATTCGCGTCGTCGAAGGGACGCTCACCTTGGGGGCCTTCGTCGCCTTCAACGCCTACTTGATCCGCATGAGCCGCCCGATGATGATGATGGGCCGCATCGTCGATGAATACCAGCGCGCCATGGCTTCCATGCTGCGCATTGAGTCCGTGCTCAAAGAACAGCCCCAGCCCGACCAATACCAAGACGACGGCTTGGCGATCAAAGGCGAAATCGAATTCCGCCGCGCCTCCTTTGCATACAATGGCCAAACCGTGCTGCGCGATATAGATGTCCACATTCCGGCTGGCAGTACCCTGGCCATCGTCGGCCGAGTCGGCTCGGGCAAGAGCACGCTGGCCCGGCTCATCCCTCGCCTCATCCAAGCCGGCGAGGGCCAAATTCTCATCGACGGCAGACCCATTGAACAAATGCCGCTGCGCGCCTTCCGCGACGCTATCGGCTACGTGCCGCAGGACACCTTCCTATTTTCCGAGAGTCTCCGCGACAATATCGCCCTCGACTTGGCCGCCTCAGACGACGTCGAACGCGCCATTGAGGTGGCCCAACTAGCCGCGGATCTAAAGACCTTTCCCCAAGGGCTGGAAACCATCGTCGGCGAGCGCGGCGTCACCTTGTCGGGCGGGCAAAAGCAGCGCACAGCCTTGGCCCGTTCGGTTGTGCGGCAACCGAAAATCCTCATCCTCGACGACGCCTTGGCCAGCGTCGATACCCGCACCGAAGAGCAAATCCTCACGCGCCTGCGCGACATCATGGCCGAGCGCACCACCATTCTCATCGCCCACCGCATCTCCACCGTCATGGCCGCGGACCACATCATCGTGCTCGACGAAGGGCGCATTATTGAAGAGGGCACCCACGACGAACTGCTCGCACGCGATGGCCTGTACGCCGACATGTACCGCCGCCAGCACCTCACCGAGGAATTGAGCGACCTCTAATGCCGCCGACCATCCGCGACGAACAGGAAATCGACAAAAAATCCATTGACTTGCGCCTAATGGCTAGGCTGTTGGGTTTTTTGCGGCCTTATTTGCCTTGGGCGGCCTCGACGTTGTTGCTCATCCTCGTGGCTTCACTGGCCCGCCAAGCCGGTCCCGTGCTGACCAAAATAGCCGTTGACGAGCACATCGTGCCCGGTGATCTGGAAGGTCTGGGCACCCTTGTCCTGCTCTTCGCCGCGCTGTTGGTCGCCCAATTCGCCATCGGCTACGCCCAGAGCTGGATCACCAGCATGGTCGGCCAGTGGACCATGCGCGATGTGCGCTTGAACATTTTTACCTGCCTCCAGCGCCTGCCGCTCAAATTCTTCGACCGCACTCCCATCGGTCGGCTGATGGCGCGCAATACCAGCGATGTCGATGCGCTCAACGAATTCTTTACCTACGGTGCCGTCTCCTTAGTAACCGAAGCCGTCACCATCGCCTCCATCCTGTTTTACATCTTCTTCTACCTTGATGTCGAGCTGGGTCTGATCACCTGCGCCTTTTTGCCGGTGGCCTTTGCCGCCACCCTGTGGCTGCAAAACCGCACCTTCCAGGCCTTTCGCCAAGCCCGCACCCGCTTTGCCCGCTTTAGCGCCGATTTGCAAGAAACCTTGTCGGGTATAGAGGTAGTAAAACTGTTCAACTGCGAGCCGCGCAGTGCTCGCCGCTTTAATGAGGGCACCGACGAATACCTCGACGCTCGCTTAGTGCGCACCTTGTACCACTCGGCTTACTTCCCCTTTATGGAATTGTGCGGTGCTGCGCTGATGGCGCTGGTGCTGTGGTACGGCGTCGGCCAAGTGCTGCGCGAAGAAATCGCCTGGGGCGTTTTGGTGGCCATGCTGCAATACGTGCCCCGCTTCTTCATGCCCATCCGCAACCTCGCCGAGGAATACGCGACCGTGCAGGTGGCTATGGCTTCCTCCGAGCGCATCTTTGAACTAATGGACGCCGAGCCAGAGCCGGTCGGCGGTTTCGTGCGCCATGAGCGCGTCGCGGGGGCCATTGAATTCCGCCACGTGTGGTTTGCTTATGAAGATGAGGAGTGGGTCCTGCGCGACGTTTCCTTCTGCGCCGAGCCGGGCCAGAGCCTCGCGCTAGTCGGAGCCACTGGCTCAGGCAAGACCACCATCATCAGCTTGCTGTGCCGCTTTTACGACATTCAACGGGGGCAGATTTTGGTTGACGGCATCGACATCCGCGAGTGGAATGTGGAAGCGCTGCGGCGGCGCTTTGGTCTGGTGCAGCAGGACGTCTTTCTCTTTGCCGGCGACATTGCCAGCAACATCCGTTTCGGGGCTCCCGAGCTGTCGGCCGCGGCGGTCGCGCAGACGGCCCGCTATGTCAACGCCGACCGCTTTATCGACCGCCTACCCAACACCTACCAGCACGACGTACAGGAGCGCGGTGCATCCCTGTCTGCAGGTCAGCGCCAGCTTTTGTCCCTTGCCCGCGCCCTAGCCGCCGACCCGGACATTCTGGTGCTGGACGAAGCCACCGCCCACATCGACACCGAGACCGAAGGCTGGATCCAAGAGGCCGTGGAAAAACTGATGCGAGACCGCACTTCCATCGTCATTGCCCATCGCCTCTCCACCATCCGCAGCGCCGACAAAATCCTCGTGCTGCACCGAGGCCAATTGCGCGAAGAGGGCCGCCACGAAGAACTGCTAGCCCAAGACGGCATCTACGCCCGTCTGCATCAATTGCAATACAACGAGGCCCTCGCCTAGCGAGCACAACAACCGCCAAACCTAGCCGCCAACGAGGAAAAGACCTATGGCCACCTACTACCCCTCCATCACCGACGACCAAGCCGCGCTAATCCGCAACGCGCCGTTGTTCTTCGTCGCCTCCGCCGATCCCACGCTCGCGTCCGGTCCCGAAGGCATTGGCCCAATCAACCTCTCGCCCAAGGGCGGGGTACCCCTACATGTGATTGACCCCAACCGCGTGGCCTTCCTCGACTACCTAGGCAGCGGCAACGAAACAGCGCGTCACGCAACGACCGGCGGCCCGATCACCGTCATGGTCTGTTCTTTTGAAGGAGAAGACGCCGGCATCATTCGCCTCTACGGCAAAGCCACGGCCACCCCGCTTGAAGAATCGCCCCACGCCGCCTTGCTTCTGCGAACGGAGTCCGAACACCTGCGCACCAAACGCCATGTAATCGAAGTCGAAGTCGAACTGACTGGCACTAGTTGCGGCTACGGCGTCCCGGTAATGGAATTAGTGCGCGAACGCCGCGTCGAAGACCGGGGCCGCCGCTACAAGGACCGTAAAAAATAGACTGACGCGGCTGGAAAAGTCCTAAGGGGAGAGCATTTCGGCGATTTCATCGAGATATTCTTTAAGGGACAATCCGTGGTTTCTTGCCAAAATCTCTAGCGTATCAATCTTTGTCCGTTCTCCCTTTTCAATCCTTCGCACATGGCGTTCAGAAAGCCCCCGTATATCGGCTTGCTTGAGCCCGTACTGCTTGCGCAATGCGGCAACGGTCTCTCCGAATCGGAGGTCGTACATTAGTTTTTCCCGATCCTTTTTCTTACGCCATGTTTCGTCTTTTAGGTAGCGAACAGCATCTAGGTCAATATGTACATCAACCTCAGGCCAGTGTATATAACTGCCTTCACTGGAAATAGTAAATGAAGAACGCTGTTGGGATGGAATCCGCCCCAGTGCGGACATTTCTGCAAAACCCACTCTGAATAGGGTGTTATCACACGCCACGATAAAGAGTTCCTCACCTACGACTTGTGCATCGGCAATGAGTTGATCGGGACATCCAAGACTCCAAGCCGTTAGCACGCGCTTTGGCACATCCTCAGTCGAATGTACAAGAATATTTCGGCTGCTTTTGAGTTTTGCCTCGTAAAGCATCTGCGGCAAAAACTGAGCGTTATCGTCTTCGCGGACGAAAAGGGTTCGAAGATGGTTTCGATGATTGGCAGCACGGACAAACTCACTTACCGTAGGAAGGTCGGCAACAGAAGTTAATACGAAAATATCCCGAGCGTTCACCTCGCTCTCATCCGGTCTAAAAACGGTGAAAGAGGGCGGAATGATGTCATAGCTAAATAGGTCTTGAGCCCAGACAATCATTTCAGCAGTCTTTGCCATTTTTAGCTCCTTATATCACTTTGGTTTCCCACTCGGCATAAAGTGCGTCTCTATGCTGAAGTACTAGACTCAACAGTTCCCTCCGCTCTTTGCTTGAAGGGCCTGATCCCGAAGGTGGAAACTTCACATTAAAAACTAGATTCTTGCGTTTACACGGGAGAAGCCGCGCCAGCACGCCCTTGCCGACTCCGGTCTCGCCTAGCACCAGCACCGTCATATCCGTCTCGGCCATTGATTCGACTTGATCGAGGAGCCGGGCCATGGCTTGGCTCTGGCTGAGAAAACCCTGATTCGAGACCCGCAGCATTTGCTCTAGACGCCGGAGATGGGTGGGGACCACTCGCATCTCTAGGCGAGCTATATCCGACATCAAGCCATCCCGATCTACGGTCCGCACCTCAAAGTGGAACAGGCCGGCCGGCACGTCTTGGTACGTCACCCGATTGGCGGGCGTGAATGCACTCCACTCTTCTGCCGAGCCGTGGCCGACGAGCCGGTGGCTGTAGCGCATCTGCTCGGCCCCGCTCCTGAAACTGATGCCTTGGAAGTGGAACTGAATCTCGGGGGTGCTATCTGGGCAGGACACGGATTGGGGCTCGTCGAAAGTCCGCCCGGCCACGACTTGGCGGATGCGGATGCGAGGCGGCGTCTCCCCCGGCTGATACGCGATGAGACCAGCCCGCGTCCCGAACCACAGCCGACCTTGGCTATCGCGCAGAATGGCATCGACGATATTCTCAAGCGCGGACTTGCCGAGGCGGATGCTTTGGAAGGTTTGACCGTCGTACTTCAGCACGCCGCCGCCGCTGGTTCCAATCCACAGACATGCTTGCTGCGGGTCGGCCACCAAGGCCATAATGCCATTGGCGGACAGATCGCCTTGGTCAACCGTAAATTGGCGCATCTCCTTGGCTTGGTAGGAAATGGCGAAAAGGCCGTGAGCGGTTCCCACCCAAATCGCGTCTTGGTATTCACACAAAGCATTCACATAGGCGACGGCCTCTATGCCGGCCATGTCACACGCGCGGAGATGCCCGTCCCTATGATTGTACAGAGCTGGCCTCGTTCCATAGCAGCCGAGCCAGAAGGAGTCTTCTCGATCCTGTAGCACGACTCTACACGTTGGCCACTCACCCTCAATCGCAATGAAGCGGTCTGCTTCGATCCGTCCCAATTGCCCCTCAGAAGTGTAGGCGATTAAGTCCCCTTCCCGGCCTTGGAACAACATCTTGATTTCTACATCCTCTGCAGTCACCGAGATTGCTTGGGTTTCTCTGCCTACCGACTTGAATACTTGTCCATCGGGGCTGCCGCTCCAAACCTGCCCTTGTCGATCTACTGCCATAGACAAGACGGTATAACCGACCTCCACCGGCCGGATCCGACTGTCCTCCAAGCAGGCTAAGCCTCCGGTCGTGCCAATCCAGATTCGGCCTTCCAGATCTTCTCTCAGACACCTAACCTCGCTGTCGGGCAGGCCGTCTTTTTTGTCGTATAGCTGAATACTGATTGGATCGCAAAAGATCAGTCCGCCCCCCCACAGCCCCACCCAGATATTTCCCTCGCTATCCTCGTAGGTTAGGCGCGTATCCGAAAAGTGAACATCCGGCAAGCCGGCGGAGAAAGGATGCCATTCCTCTCCGTCGTACACTAACACGCCCCGGCGGCTCAGCCAGAGCCGACCGCGGTCGTCCACGCGCACATGGCGCGTTCCTTGCTGGACGGCTTCCGCTCCTTCGGCTTCATCGTCCGCGCGGATGATCTCGAATTGTCGGCTCGCGGGATCGTAGCGGCCTACAACCACTTCTGAGCCTACGTAGCGGAAACCGATCCACAGGTTGCCAGCGGCATCTTGAGCGAAATTCCAAGGCCACTGCAATTGTACCGCGTCGTGTCCATCATCTGAATCTGTGTTTATGCGCTGGCCGTCCAAGCTGATGACCCCATGATACCACGTCGCCAGCCACGTCGTACCCGCGGAGTCGGTTGCCATGTCGTACACCAGTCCTAGGGGCTCACCCGCTAGTTCCGTCATGCACTCTACGCACCGTCCTTCGACGAACCGGCCCACCCCCGCTGTGGTCAGCACTCGCACTGAGCCGTCGGCTTGGGGTTGCAGGCCGAATATGTCGTTGGAAGGCAGCCCGTGTTCGGTGGTGTACACCTGAAAGCCGCGCCCGTCGTAGGCTGCTATCCCACCGCCGAACGTGCCGAATAACAGCCGTCCGTCCGCGTCTTCGACAATCGTTGTTACGGAGAGATGGGGCAGCCCGTCCGACAGGCCAAAGGTGTCAAAATGCGCTCCGTCAAACCGGCTTACGCCGCCGTCGGTTGTGCCGATCCAGAGAAGTCCGTGGCGGTCTTGGTAGAAGGCTTCCACGTACATCCCGGCCAGCCCGTCGAAAACCGTGTATTGCTGTCCGAGGATGTGCCCGAATGTCTTCTGGCTTGGGGCCGCGTGGTTCATCGTTGACCTAGTCCGGTTTTGGGACTCCTTACGGCGTCGGCGCGTCTTCCCGCAACAAGCCTTCCGCCTTTAGCTCGGCCCACAGGTCCGTTGGTATTTCGTGCTGAAACCGCTGTGCGTTGGTCTCGATGTGCGCCGGTGTCTGCGCTCCTGGGATAATCGCCGTGACGAGGGGATTCCCGAGCGGGAACTGCATGGCGGCGGCGGGCAAGGGCACGTCGTGCCGCTGGCAGACGGCTTGGATGCGGCGGGTCTTTGCGAGGATTTCGGGCGAGGCCGTGTCATAGGCGTAGCGGGCACCTTCGACTGGGCCGGAGGCGAGGATGCCGGAGGCGAAAACCGCGCCGATGACGATGCGCACGTCGCGCTCCTCGCAGAGCGGGAATTCCTCGTCGAGGGAATCTTGGTCCAAAAGCGTATAGGGCATGGCGACGATGCAGAAGTCTAGGTCGGCCGCGTCGAGCAGACGCGGCATGGCTCCCATGCGGTTGAGGCCCGCGCCGACGGCCTTGACTAGCCCTTGGGAACGCAGTTCGTCGAGGGCACGCCAGCCGCTGGTGATTAGGTGGTTGACGTGGGCGGAGAAGCGCTGCTCGCTGTCGTGGAAAAAGCTGTCGAGGTCGTGGATTAGGAGCAGGTCAATGGAGTTGAGGCCCAGCCGCTGCAAGCTGTCTTCCCACGAGCGCATGATGCCGTCGTACCCGTAGTCGAAGCGGAAGTCAAAGGGCAAGCCGCCGATCCAGAAGCCCTTTTCGAAAGAATCGAGGTTGCGAGTGGCCGTGAGCACTCGGCCGACTTTGGTCGAGAGCACGAAGTCCTTGCGCTCCTGCTGGCGGAGAAAGTAGCCGAGGCGGTGTTCGCTTTTGCCGTAGCCGTAGAACGGGGCGGTGTCGTAGTAGCGGATGCCAGCGTCCCAAGCCGCTTGCAGGGTGTCTTGGGCTTGGGTCTCGCTGACCGGCTCGAACAGCTCGCCCAAAGGAGCGCCGCCAAAGCCGAGCGTGCTTAGCTCGACGCCGGTACGCAAAGCGCGCGTGGGGATGGAGGACATAGGATGCTTCCTTTCGTTTGCAGGTTGCTACCGTTATATCTTTTTAAAGTCAGGAAGAATAGCAACGTGAATTGCCCGCTTGTGCGGCGTATCGAAGCGAAACCATTCCCCATCGTCTTCCATGAAATCAGCGGTATCTAGATTATCCCAAAATTCGGCTTCCTCTTCACGGCTCTTGAATTCTGGGACTTTTAATTCTTTCATTTTTTTAGCCTTATAAGATTCGTTTCGCTTGACTAGAAGCGGCCGTGATGCGATTCGGCCGGTGCCTGGTACTCCACCTTGAGGTGGGGCGTTTCGAGCAGCTTGTGGCCCTCCAGCTTGGAGGTCAGGCAGCTTTCGAGTGCGCCGCTGACGATTAGGGTGCGCTCGGCGGGAAAGGGCGCTTGGCCGGTCTCGATCATTTCCCAAATCTTGGCCACCAGACAGGCCGAGTACGTGACGTTGGGCGTCGGCGGCAAGAAAAATTGGGTCGAGATGGGATCGTCCTCGCCAGCTATTTTGCAGGCGAAGCAGTAGTCGCGGATGGCACCGTTGAGCATCAGGAGGGTTGTCTTGAGGCCGTCGTTGTGCTCGATGAAGTACGCGGCTGGCTCTTTGACGAGCTGGGGTAGCTCGCCGTTGCCGAGCAGGTCTTGGGTGCGGCCGTCCTCGTCGGTTTTGCCGCAAGGGGAGTCGCTGCGCGAGAGGGCGGAGTCGAGCAGTCTTAGTGAATAGCGCCCGTCCTCGCCGGCTTTCCACACGGCGTCTCCTTCGATCAATTGCACGGATTTGACGCCGGTTTCACCGCCTGAGCGGCGCTCGATCATGCACTGCATGGCCTCTAGCGCGTGGTAGTCCATGGGGTCGGAGCCGCCGACGCCGACCATCAGCGCCTCTTCGATCTGGCAGCCCAAGGGCAACTCGACATGGGGCAGACGCCAAGTAACCGGCAGCGACGAACCGGCTAAGATTGGGAAGCCGAGCCGGTGGCCGTCGGAGACCATTTCTTGCGCCTTGTCGAAGCTATAGGAGAGGTGCTTGTCGTTGTAAACTGGTACGGAACGACCGTCTTGTTCAAAGACCTTGACGCATTCTTTGAAAAACTCGTAGCGCGGGTACAGAACCTGTCCTTTGTCGTTTTTAGGGTACTCGCCGTGCTCGCCGATGATCAGCACTGCGTCGCAAGCCAGTTCGTCGCCGCCGCAGCGCAGGGCCTCGGCGATGGTGGGGTACACGGCAAAACCGAATTCGCGCGCCCGGTCTTGGCTTTGGTCGCCTTCGGGCTGCTGATCGACGTAGAGCGAGACGATTTTGCAGTCGGGACGGTGCCAGCGGCCGCCGTAGGGATAGCCGACTACGAAGCGGTCGGCAAAGTGCTGGGCGTGCGAGAGGTAGCGATAGATGGTAGCGATGACGGCGATGCGTTGGTGGGACTGCTGTTTTTCCCGGCGAGCCATTTTACGTCCTCCAGAAAGTGGATTCTTTGGTGGCTTGGTAGACAGTGTTTAGATGGGGCGTCTCGACTTGGGCTTGATCTTGCTGCAGGCTATCGACGCCGGCGATGACCAAACCCGAGGTGAGCAGAGTGCGTTCGACTGGATAGGTTGCTTTGCCGGTCAGGAACATCTGCTCGATGTTGTTGGCCAGCGGGCTGAAGAAATTGGCCAGCGTGGTGCGGGCCGGGGGCATGGGCAAGTACATCTGGG
>MKWU01006670.1_pt1 | contig 11560 bp, 5 predicted proteins | sample 809101 | NCBI WGS metagenome assembly MKWU01 (sample SAMN05860141, study PRJNA318959) | sponge metagenome | host: Aplysina aerophoba | place: Slovenia: Piran, Adriatic Sea, Gulf of Piran | collected 2013-05-07
CCGGAAGCGGACGCGCGGGCCGAGGCTGGAACGATCCCCGGGACGCGAGCGCGTTCATCGAGCGTACCATCCTCGCCATCGCAAACCGGCCGGAGCCGGAGGCGAGCGAGGCGCTGGTGGCCGTGATAGCGAACCATGCGCCGAGCTATGCCGATACGGCAAGGCAGGCGCTCGCGTTCCAGTGCAGGGCCCGTCGGGAATTCGAGTACAGGACCCCCACCGTCGACGAGCTCCGTGCGCTCGCGACCAATACGCCCGACGGGACAGGATAAGCTGCCGGGGATGTGATCCCGGAGAGCAAGGAAGGCAGGGTGGAATTGCATTTTGACCCTTCGTCAGCGCTGCCGGCGAGTTGCCCAAAGCAGCAAACGTCGTCTCCGTGTCCCGATGTGAAGGCCACGAGGCAGCCGTGTGGACGGAGAAGCCGTGGTGTTTCTATCGCAGGTGGTCGTCGACATTGTGGCGGAAGCGGTTGCATTCAAACTCCAGACCACGGCTAGCTTTCCGCAACTTCGTCTTCGGTCTCTTGGGTTAGCCTCCGAAGTGGGCCACCTGTCGCCCTTGGCCGGGATCACCCGTACTCTTCCATGACGTTACCTATCCCGCCATACTTCATTGGCATTGCAGTCACATGGAATCAGAAATGATCGCCAAACGCGTCAGAAACTGCAGAAAGCACGGCAGAATCAGTAATGTATGAAGAGCTTCAGCACTATACCGATGCCCTCCGCACGTACATCACATCCACCTACCACGTCTCAAACCCTGCTCTCGTAGAACTGCGAGATGAGTTGCTTTCCCGGAGGGGTGCCGTCGCGCAGACGCCCTACCTGGAAAGCACCCCGCGATACGCTGCCTCTCGCCGCTATGAGGATCTCTCGCTTCCATCGGATGTAGCAGAGCTTCTGAAATGGCTCGGGGACCGAGGCGTTCTGTTCGATCCTCCTTACGACCATCAGGCTCGCGCGCTGGAACTCGCACTCAACCCCCCTTTTCGCGACCTCGTCGTGACGACAGGCACCGGGTCGGGCAAGACCGAGACGTTCCTCCTCCCAATCCTTGGGCGGATGGCAGCGGAAGCCGATGGCGGGCCGTCGTTCTCGACGCGCGCTATGCGCGCGCTGCTCCTCTATCCGATGAACGCGCTGGTCAACGACCAACTCGGACGCCTGCGCGTGCTCTTCGGCGACAACAGCGTGGCGCGGTGGTTCACCGACCATGGTGGGCGCCCGATGAAATTTGCCCGCTACACGGGGCGCTCCCTGTACCCAGGACGGCGCCAGGACGACACAAGGAAACACTGGGTGCGCTTGAAGGAGCCGCTTGAGTTCTTCACCAAACTCGAAGACCTTGCTGCGTCCGACACCGAAAAAAAGCATCTGATCGGCGAGTTGCGGCGGCGCGGCAAATGGCCGGCCAAGCCACCCACTGACCCGGAGGCCGAGGACGGCATCAGCGCCTGGCTGGGCAAGGGTCAATGGAAGCGCGATGGCGAGTGGGTACGGACGATCGAACGTCCCGAAGACTCGGAACTCTTCCTCAGGCACGAGGCACAGGAGGGGGTTCCCGACCTCCTCGTCACGAACTACTCCATGCTTGAATACATGCTTCTACGTCCCATTGAACGGGGCATATTCAGCTCTACGCAGGAGTATTACGCGGCTCACCCGCGTGAACGGCTGATCCTCGTTCTAGACGAGGCCCACCTCTACCGGGGTGCGCAGGGGACCGAAGTAGCTATGTTGATCCGCCGCCTGCGCAACCGACTGACACTCGCTCCCGAGCAGCTACAAATCATCTGTACGAGCGCGTCGTTCTCGGATCCTGCCGCGGCGAAGAGTTTCGCCGCCGACCTTGTCGGCAAGCCAGCAGACGGAATCTCGGTTCTGACCGGCCGGAAGCTTGCGGCGCACCCCTCCGGCCCCGGCGATCATCGCCTCGCGGAAACCCTCGCGGCGATCGATCTCCACCGGGTCCACAACGGCGACCTGACGTCTCGCCTTGACGCGATTCTGCCGGTCCTTCGGCTGGCCGAAGACCAAGCATCGCTTCAAGCCCTGTTGCACGAGACTAGCGCCTCACCCGATGAAAATCCTGTCAGGAGGGCTCTCCACCAAGCGCTCAGGCAAACCTCGGTCACCGGACGACTTATGAACCTCACGAGCGGTGCGACAGCAGATGAGGATCCGGAGCGTGACTCTGTTGGCCACGGACCGGCTCAGGGGATCGAAGATCTCGCCTTGCGGCTCTTCCCGGGAGTGAAAGCCGACCTTGCCCGCAAGGCTACCAATGTCCTCGTCGAACTCGCGTCGATGGCAAAAGTTGATGGTGAGAAAGCTCCGCTCTTAGCAGCCCGTGCTCATGCGTTCTTTCGAGGTCTGCCGGGCCTCTGGGCATGCTCCGATCCGCAGTGCTCCGAGGTTTCCGACACACAGCGAGAGCGATGGGATGACCCGCCGACGGGAGCGCTATACGCTCAGCCAGTCCGAACCTGCAACTGCGGTGCCCGAGTCTTCGAACTCTACACCTGCCGGTCCTGCGGCTCGGCGTACTTCAAGGCCTACTCTTTCGACCCCAGCGATCCCGACTATCTGTGGACAGAAGACGTCGGTGAGATGGACGACGTCGAAGGGGTTGTCCAGCCAGTATTTCTCTCGCTTGAGGAGCCCGCTGCCGGCTCGGGAGCGCGATTCGTTTACCTCGACCCCGTAACTGGCCGCGTGGGATCAGACAGCGAGGCGGCTCGCGAAATCTGGCTCCCGCCGCTAAACCAGAAGGACACGGACCCCGGCGAGTTTCAGAACTGCCCGCGCTGTGGCGCGCGCGGAGTAGACATCATGGACCACGTGACCAGTGGCGACGAGCCTTTCCAGGAAATCGTCTCCTCACAACTCCTCGAACAGCCGCCGCGCCCGGACGTCCACACGCCGCTCAAGGGGCGCAAAGCGCTGATCTTCTCCGACGGGCGGCAGGCAGCGTCGAGGCTAGCCGGCAAACTCCAGCAGTACTCGATGCGCGATGCCGTGCGTCCGCTTTACTTGGCCGGACTGGTCGAACTCGAGAAGCGGTTCGGGAGTCCGGTAGCCCTCGACCACGCCTACGCCACCCTCCTCGCTGGCTGCGTCCTCAAGGGCGTGACACTACGCCCCGCCCAGGCACCTCACTTCGAAAGGGACCTTGAGCAATTTCGGCAGCTGCTTACCTGCGATCCTCCGACCTCGGAACAGGAGATCCGCAGCCGGTCCATTGACCTGAACACGCACAATACGAACACAGCGCTGATGCTCGCGCTCTATCCGGTGTTGAACGACCCGCACACCGGCCTCAACGCTCTCGGTCTCGCGACCATTCGTGCCTGCCTCGAAGAGACCGACGTGCGAGCCCTTCACGCATTGCCAGCGCCGCCTGTGCCCGCCCACCTAAGCGAAGACGAGCGCCGCCTGGCTCTACTGGAACTCTGGCTGAACGATGCGGTCCTCCGCCGCGGACTGTATCTTCCCACGACGCCGAGCGAGTGGCTCGATGCGCCCACGGGAGCGAGAATCAGCCGTGTCAAGGCCATATTCCCGAACCTGGTAAAGGATCTCGTCGGCACCAAATGGTTCAACGCCAACCTGCGAGCCCGCGCAGGGTCCCCATCGGAGTGGGGGAAGTTCCTCTCCAGGGTTTTCGGCGTGGGCGAGACTGCCAACGGGTTCATCCTGAGACCCAGCAGGCTCCGGGTGGTCTCGGAGGGAATCGAGTGGCGTCGCTGCGCTACCTGCACCACTGCCCAGCCTTACAACCCTCTTGCCGACAACTGCTGCCGCGTACGTTTGGGCAATCGGGTGTGTACCGGCACCACGAACCCGCTGGACCCCGTGTCAGATGTCGTGTTCCGCTCCCGAAAAGCGCACCTCCGCCGCCATTGGGAGAGACTCACGGCCGAGCACAACTATTCACCGCACCCCTACGTCGCCGCCGAGCACTCTGCCGCACTCAACGACAGTAGCAACAAGGGCACGGTGGCTCGGGCGGAGTGGCACGAACTGAGGTTTCAGGACCTCGACCTAGAGGGTCCCGAGGGGCGTCGCGAGGGCCCGATCGACGTGTTGTCTTGCACGACGACCATGGAAGTCGGCATCGACATCGGCAGTCTCACTGCGGTCGCGCTGCGGAACGTGCCGCCCGGCCGGTCCAACTATCAGCAGCGTGCCGGCCGGGCCGGTCGCCGAGGCGCCGCGCTCTCGACGGTTGTCACCTACTGCGGTGCGGACAGCCACGACCAGGAGTTCTACTCGCACCCGGCTGCAATGGTGAGCGGCCCCGTGCCGGACCCAACGCTCAACCTGGACAACCTCGAGATCGTTCGCCGCCACTGCTTCGCGCTGGTGATGAGCATGTTCCAGATTGCGACGATTGCCGATCCCGACGATGACAGCGTCAGTTCCAACGTCTTCGAGAGCCTCGGCATGCTTCGTGACTTCAGGACCGGAAACGGAGACGAATTCTCCTATTCCGGCCTCGAGGCCTGGCTCGATCGAGAAGCAGCCCACGTCCGGAGCGCTCTCGAAGAGATAGTCCCGGGGCCTGTTATCGAGGCGGAGTCTGAATTTGTCGAGGAAGTCCCGTCGGCACTGCTGGCAACGCTGCGCAAGGTGGGCGCCGGTCCCGTCAAGCCGTCAGACCTGAACAATCAACTCTCTTCCGCGGACGAGGAACTGGTCGCGGAAGGCGGAGGTGAGGAGGCAAAGGCTGCTCGAGCGGGGCTGACGATGGATTGGGCTGACGACGTCGACTTCGACACGATCGGCACGGACACCGACGAATCCGAAGACGCCTCCGGCGCGATCGACCGGAACGAGGACGCGCCCGAGGGGGGGCTTGACCCGGAGAAACTCCTGGACCGTTTGTTCGATCGCGGGGTACTCCCGCGGTACGCCTTCCCAACCGATGTGGTTACCTTTCACGTCTTCGATCCAGCTGCGAGCACCGAGCGCAAGGCAGTTCTAAAGTACACCCCGCAACTCGGTCTGAATCAGGCTCTCTCCGGCTACGCTCCCGGTCGTGAGGTCTGGGTTAACGGCGAGCGCCACTACTCGTTCGCGATCTGGACGCCATTCAACCGCCGCGATTGCTGGCAAGCCTGGTTCGCAATGAAGGTTTACTTCGAATGCGACCGATGCGGGTATGCCCAAGTCGAGGAGCGAGGTGATGAGCACTACATTGGTCAGGTCCTCGACTGCCCTGCATGCGGTTCTGCCGGCTCGCTCGGGATCGGTCAGCGCTGGCTTCGACCGCCGGGCCTTGCGCACCCCATCGACCTCGACCCTGAACTACCCCTTGACGACAGCCCCACCCCCACAAGGCCCACGCGCGCAAAGTTGAGCGCGCCGTTCACCGACAGCGTTCCGGCCGAGCAGACCTATACAGCGCCGAATGGAGCGGGCTACGAAATCTGGACCGACAAGCAGCGGCTTGTCCTGACGAACACCGGCTCCCGGGACCGCATGAAGCCTGGTTTCCTCTACTGCCCCAAGTGCGGTCGCGCCGAGCCGAACGGATGGGGTGCCGGGCGCATCCAGCGCGGCGGACACCCCCGCCCGAACCCAGATAACCATCCTCATGGCGCACACTGCAACGGCAATCCTACTGTAGTCGTCCTGGGCAACGAGTTCGAAACTGACATCGCGCTGTTCCGGTTCCAGCTTGCCGATGCAGTCAGCCTCGAGCCGGGATCGATCGCGACCAAGATCGTGCTTACTACGGTCGCTGAGTCCCTTGCCTCGACAGCAGCCAGTATCCTGGGCATCGAAGAGTCCGACATCGGCGCCGAATTCCGTGTTGCGATGACCAGCGGAGGCCGGACGGGAAAGCAGGTCGAGATCTACCTCTACGACCTCACGCCGGGCGGTGCCGGGTTTGTCCGGGCCGCTGCTGCAAATTCGAAGCAACTCTTCGAGGCTGCCCTGGAGCGCCTGGAGTCCTGCGACTGCACCCATTCTTGCTATAACTGTCTTCGTAGCTACAAGAACAAGTGGGATCACAAGTACCTCGACCGCACGCTGGCCGCGGCCTTCATTCGTCACGTAATCGATGGAGACCGCCCCACTTTAGGAGTCGATGAGGAACGGCGCCTTCTTCGCGCGCTGGAGATGGATCTCATCGAGTCAGGACACGACGTCGAGCAGGTCTCAGGGGGCCTACGCCTGTCCAACCTTTCGGGTCGGATTGTGATACTCGGGCACCCGATTACCCCCGGCGAGGCCGGCTCAATCGCCGGTCGAGCATGCGGAGTTGCCGGCGGTCCCCACGTTATCGTCGATAAGCTGAAAGTCGACAGGGCACTTCCAGCGGCAGTTCGGGAGGCCACAGGCGCGAAGACTGACGACATCGGCGGCTTCTCGTTACCCGCGTTCCTCCGGCCAGACGATGATGGCTATCCGGTTTATGACCCAACGTCGCTCGCCGAAGAAGAACCGCCAGAGCCGCTCGCCATGGTAGCTATAGATGGTGCTCCAGCAGGGGCATTCGTCGTCCAATTGCCACGGCCGACGTTGGAACTCGTCGGGAACGGTGCGTTCGCCGCAGGGGCGTGGGTGGTATTCAGCCCACCGCCGGAGGACGACTTCAAGGCGAGCAGTGAAGACCGTACTCCCCGCTTACTCGTCAGCAAGGCCGGGGCGTTCAACGCTACAAGGGCGCAGTGGACCTTCGGTCTTCCGCGCCTCCGGAAGGACAAGGTCAGCATCCTCTACCAGTCTCGCGTTGCCCCCCGCACAGAGACGCCGCGGGCTGAGGACGTGAAGATCGTGGGGCGTCTGTGCGGCGCATTTGTCGATGGTGTTTTCCAACGTCTGCGGGACGACTGATGGCGCGAATGCTGCCCGACGTGAAGCCCTCCGAGATCGAGCACGCTTCCGAAGAACCCGTATATCGCGCATTGCGCGACGAGTTGGATGGCCAGTATGTCGTCCTGCACTCGTATCCTTGGCTTCGGCCGTGGCGAGGTGAAGCTCTCGCCGAAGGCGAGGCCGACTTCGTCGTCCTCCATCCTTCCCGCGGGCTGCTCGTCCTTGAGGTCAAGGGAGGCGACTCGATCCGGCACGACGGTAATCGGTGGTTCCGCGATACCGAAAACGGGCCGCGCGAATTCCAGGATCCATTCAACCAAGCGCGACGCAACATGCACGCGCTCCTGGATATCGTGAAGGAACGTTCGGGAAGGCGAATCCGGAGGCAAGACTTCGTGCACGGATATGCGGTTGTCTTCCCGCACCTAGACTACGAGGGCCAGGCGCCACCAAATGCCGACAAGGCTATCGTTATCTCGCGGCGCAGCCTCCCCATCATGGCACAGGCGATTGAAAGCGCGTTTGCGGCATGGACCGACAAGCGTCGCTCGCTACCAAACGACCGCTATCGCATGCTCCTGAACGACTGCCTGATGCCCCGGTTCAGGATTTTCCGCCCCGTCGGCCCGGACATCTCCCGCGCAGATGAACAACTCCTCGAACTAACCGAAATGCAGACCCAGGTGTTCACGGGCCTCTACGTACAAGATCGGGTCCTGGTTGAAGGTGCAGCCGGCTCCGGCAAGACGTTCCTCGCCCTGCACCGGGCGCTGGCATTCGCGCGCGAAGGCAGGAAAACACTGCTTGTCTGCTTTAACAGGGAACTGGCGACCTGGCTCCGGCGGCAAGTGCAGGACGACCCGACCACGACGGATTTCCGCGATTCGTTGACAGTCAAGCACTTCCACGGCCTGGCTGCCGACCTCGCGATGGAGGCTGACATCGACTTCCGTCCTGCCGATGGCGGCTCCCCGACGGCGGCATTCTGGAACGACGAAGTTCCCGACCTCATGGAACAGGCCATCGTTAAACTCGACATGGAAGACCGGGACGTCCATTTCGACGCCATCGTCGTGGACGAAGCGCAGGACTTCACGTTGGGCTGGTGGTACGCGCTGACGCAGTCGCTCTTGTCGGAGTCGGACGGCCCCCTCTACGCTTTCATCGATCCCAATCAGTCCCTTCGAGGCGAAGTACAATGGCCTGACGTCGAGTTCGCCTCCCGCTTCAAGCTAACCATCAACTGCCGCAACACGAGGCGCATAGCGGTGGCGAGCGCATCTGTACTCGATCTCCAGCCTGACACTTTCCCTCGGGCACCCGTGGGCGGCCCCCTACAAGTTCTCCGCGCAGGTTCTCCCTCACATCAGAGGGGATTGGTGATGCAGGAACTGCGCTCCCTCTTGCGGCGGGCAGATGTGCCGCCCGAACAGATCGCAGTCATCGGACCCGCGGCGAAAGCAAACGGAAGTCTGTCGGACTTGACGGATATCGACGGAATTCCCATCGTCACCTCTGTGCAGCAATGGCGCGACGGCGAGGGCGTCCTCGTCACCACGGCCCGCTCCTTCAAGGGCCTCGAGGCCGAAGTGGTTGTACTCTACGATCTCGGCGGCTTTGGCCAATTATTCCGTCGAGAAGATCTCTACGTCGCGTGCACACGCGCCAAGGCGCTGCTGATCGCAATCGTGCATGGGAATCAGTGTCGCGAAGTAATCAGCGCTGCTCAGACAGCGTCCGAGGCAGAGACATGAACCTACGAACCCTGTCCAGGCCTCAACTCGGCGCTCATCTCGGGTTTCTCGACGGCGAGGGAAAACCAGGCTACCGGGCAATCGCCGACTTGCTGCGCGCACCGCTCAACCGTTGGGGATTGAGCCCGAAACGAGCTGTTCTGCGTTATGTACGCGCCGAGCTTCACGCGTTTGGGATTGAGGACCTCAGCAAAATCCCACGCGTCCTGCAGCGGCTTGTCGATATTGGCGAGTGCGACGACCTGTTTGTGGGACACGAGCCTTGCTTGGCACCGGCCGCATCGCGATGGATCCCTGTGGGTAACGGAGTCTCGGCATACCTGGGAGTGTCGGAGCCGCCCGACGGCCTAACGCTCGTCGATGGCGACCACCACGATGTCATTCGTCGATTTCGAGTCGATACGGACGAGGACGCCGCAACCCTGGAACTCGCTGGTGTTCAAGAGGTGTCGCTCGCCGACTGGTTGGTGCCTCCAGGCTACATTTCCCACGCCAGCAGGCGCTTACGCCGGCCCGCGAGGAGCGATGAGATTTCTCTCAGCGGCTTTTGGGAATTGCTTGAGAATACGTTGACAGAGGAAGGGCTTACGCTTGGTGCTGACGCTGAGGTGAGGATTCTCGGGGGCTGCCCGGGAGCGTATTTCGGCCGTCACAACTCGTTGCAACCCGAGGGCAGGTGGACGACAGATCCGGACGACGGCCTGTGGTGTGCCTTTCGCTCCGGCTACGGCGATACACACTGGCACCCCTGCATCATCGCCGTCAGTGGCAGCCGCCGAAAAGCACTCGACCTCTACGATGAAGATGAGTGGCGATGGGCTGTACTCGCTCGTGGCCGGTGCGTCGGCCCAGAGGAAGTCGTGCGGGCCGAAGCGCCGAAGATCCAATTGACCTTCCCGGCGCCCAATCAACTGCGGGCCGCGATGGACATCGTAGGACGGCCGACCGGGGCTTGGGCGTGGAATGCGAACCCGGACTGCCCTGACCCATGGCAGCTACTTACCTAGCCTTTCGCTCCGGTGCCTGCGAGACCCTTCTAGTTCGTAGTAACGCCGTCAACTTCTCTTGTGGGAGTACTCGACGAACCCGATCCTCGCTCTCCCGAAGCCAGCGAGCCCGTTCGTTCCAGAACGCATTCGTCGCGCGCAATGTTTCTACGGTGGTAACCCGGACGTTCTCCGCACGCGTGATCTGGCCACGGTTACCTCGCTCCCGGGCCACGTTGAGCGCTCTTTCCGCCCGACGTAGCTCCTCACTCACGAGCGCGATCGCGTCACGGCCTTCTTCCTCGACGACTGTCAGCCGACCCACCAGCGACTCCCTGAAGCCAGGAAAGCGATGGCCCCACGCTGACCGCGCGGCCATCTCGTCGGCATACCGCTGCTCAGACAGTTCGTCTTTAGCTGCGGCGATCACCGCTTCACTGGCGCGCAAGATGCTCGCCCTCGCAAGGCCCCTACGCTCCTGCGCCATCGGGTTGAGGAGCGCGGCAACCTCTTCCGCTTCGACTTGAATCCAACTGCCCTGCTCCTTTCGCCTGACGTCGAGGGTCATGCACGCGGTCAATTGCGCGCGGATCCACCGGGTGTCGGCCTCAAGTGCACAGCGCGTGAACTTCAGCAATGGACCTACCGAGTCGAGAAGCCGCTCTTCCAAGCCACCCCCCATGAGCGCGGCTTCCGGATCGATGATGGACAGTCTGAGGAGATACAGTCCCGGACCTCCATGCGACCAGAGGGCGTGGTCTTCGCGGAGAGCGACGTCCAGCGTGACTAAGCCATTGTCTTTGGGTAGCCAGCCCTCGATCAGTTCGTCGTGAAGCGCATCGCCAAAGCTGAGAAACCGAAGAGGCCGTCGGACATGGATACCATTTAGCTCCATGGTGACGCTCCGCCGAACAGGATTGCCTATGTCGCCGCGACGAGTGATGAAGGCGTGCGCGTGTCGCGGATTGCGCTCATGACTGGGATCCGCGCCGAACGAGAATACCACTTTCGACAGGATCTCTCGCCGCCCGTACATGCCTTTCTCGCCGAACCGATACCACAGCGACCGAAAGAGGCTTCCTGTCTCCGGGTCGGTGTTCCAGCGAATGTGGTAGTCGCCAGCTTGGCTGAGCAGACTGAGCGTCCCCTCCAGCGCCCTATCCCACGCTCGAGGGCCTAGCGCCGAATGTTCGGGAAGGGCCTTGAGGACTGGCGCAGCGGGGGGCAGTGACTCCAACCACTGACGTTCAACGGTCGCTGAGCGGGCCGTCCAGGGGAGGTGCTTGCGCAGCGCCGAATCGAACTCCTGCACCTCGTCTTCGGCCGCCATAGCTTCGGTAGCGACCTCGAGTTCGCGCCAGTTGACTCGCTCCGGGCGCAGGGCGGCGTCTTCAATAAGCATCGCTACCTCGTCCAGGTGGTCGCCGTCGAGGTTTACACTCCTCTCAAAGACGTGGAAGCGCTCGAGGACACTGACGACCTTTTCGTCTACCAGGCCATGCTGGGCCATGGTGTGCACTACCTAAAGCGATTTTGCAGTGCACAGGGACTGACGCAGGGTTGCAGTTTCATCCTGTATTAGAGTTATGCTACAGTGGGTTACGGTTGAAGTCAAGGGCGAATGGCGCGGAGGCGGAGGACACATTGGCTGATCGTGTGTCTCTCGCTAGTTGCATTCGGGGAAGCGGGATGTGGAACTTGCCGTCAAGCAGTGGTATGGTTCCTGTGGCGGGAACAGATAATTCGGTCAGGATACAAGAATGGCACATATACTCGGGTGCGAGGATTATCATAGGAGTTTCTTGATAAATTCTACATTCATGGGTAGCCGCGTGTCCCGGCTGCAGCAGGTCCCTACGAGCGGATGGCCACGATGAGGGAGGATGCCGGCGGACGGCGCCAGCGCGCGGTCATGGCCACCGATGCGGAGTGGGAACGCATCGGGCGGGCGGCTGCAGCGAGCGGCATGGACCTGTCGCGCTTCGTG
>MKWU01006672.1_pt1 | contig 11559 bp, 10 predicted proteins | sample 809101 | NCBI WGS metagenome assembly MKWU01 (sample SAMN05860141, study PRJNA318959) | sponge metagenome | host: Aplysina aerophoba | place: Slovenia: Piran, Adriatic Sea, Gulf of Piran | collected 2013-05-07
TCGGCGGTCGATGCCGGCTGGTTTCCGGAGCAGAGCGATAGCTCTGCGGAGACCCCTTGAGCGCGAGGGATGGAAGACGGCGTCAGCCGGCATCCATTCCTCGTGGCTCGGGAACCCGGCGCTCCGAGGCGTCCCGCCGTGAGGGAGGGGTCCTTCCGGTTTGTCGCAAATATCACGGAAACGTGCGGAAAATCTCTCTAACAATGCGGTATATCAACGATATAGAGTATATTTGTAACATTGACTGCCCACGGAGCGCCGACTGGCGGCCGGCGGATCGGGAGGGAGCGCGCGCCTATGGAATCCACCGGACATCACAGGTCTTCGGCGGACGGCGTGGAGGCCGTTCGCGCCCGGAATCACGCCGCCATCTACCGGTTCATGGACGCGCACCGGAAGCAGCATCCGATCGCCGTCATGGCCCGGGTGCTCGGCGTTTCGCGGAGCGGCTACCACGCCTGGAAGACGCGCCCGCCGAGTAACCGCGCCAGGATGGACGCGCGCCTCAAGAAGGAGATTGCGGATCTCCACGCCCGCCATGGCGGGCGCTCCGGGGCGCCCCGGATCCACGAGGAACTGTTGAAGCGGGGATGGCCGGTGGGCCGCAAACGGGTGGCCCGGCTGATGCGGGAACTCGGAGTCAAGGGGCGCCGGGGTGGATCCCGGGCCCTGGGCGCGTAGACGCCGGCGCGGAGGGCGCGCGAGCCTCCCCCCCGGGGGCAGAGAGCCGTCCGCGGCCCTTCAGCCCGCGGGCGCCGGCCGGGAGGCCGGCAGCCAGGAATCCCGGGGGGAGCCCGAGACGCTCCCTACTCCTCCGGGCCCACCACCTCCAGGGTCAGCGGATCGCGCTCGGGCAGATGCGTGATCTCGCCGTTCAGGATGTCGGCCATGCTGGCGCGGCCCTCGGGATCGCCCGGCCCGATGTCGTCCCAGATGCCGACGACCAGCATGACCATCTCGTCTGGCTGGAGGTACTTCCGGGACGCCGCCATCACGTCTTCGGCGGTGACCGCCTCGATCTGCTCCCGCCAACGGACCCAGTAGGCGTGGTCGCGCTCCAGGAACGCGTCGTTCGCGAAGATGCCCGCGCGGGCCCGCGCGCTCTCGAAGCGGCGCGGGAAGCTGTCCACCAGGGACCGTTTGGCGAGTCCCAGTTCGTCCTCCGAGACCGCCTCGTCGCGCATCCGGTGGACTTCCTCGAGCGCGATTGCGGCGGCGAGCGCCACCGTCTCGCTCTTGGACTGGTAGCGCAGGGAGTACCCGCTCGGCCCCAGCGGGTTGAAGCCGAACCGTCCCCCGGCGCCGTAGGCGAGCCCCTCGTCGGAGCGGATCCGCTGCATCAACCGGGAGGTGAAGCCGCTCGCGCCCAGGATGTGGTCCATCACCTGGATCGCGGCGCGCTCCGGGTTGTCCCAGTCGTCCCAGCGGGGCGCGAGGTTGCCGATCCGCACCTTGCCTTGCGGGATGTCCTTCTCCACGTGGTAGATGCCCGGCGCCGGCGCCTCACTCTCGTGGGGCGGAGGCCAGGGGACGTCGGCCGCGTCGTCCGCCGCGGGCCAGGCGCCGAGCCGCTCCTCGAGGAGGGCCAGGATCGCCGCGGTGTCCACGTCGCCCGAAACCGACCAGACCATGTGCTCCGGCCGCCAGTAGCGGCGGTGGAAGTCCTCGAGGTCGCCGGGCGTGATCGCATCGAGGTGCCCCACGGCCATCTGCCGCCCGAGGTAGGTGTCCGGCCCGTAGACCAGCATCGCCCATTCCCGCGCCAGCAGGTTGTCGCCGTCGTCGTTGCGCTGCTTCAGGTCCTCGCGGACGTTCTCCTGGCGGACTCCGAACCGCTCCGCGTCGAACCGGGGGCGCATGAGCACGTCGAAGAAGAGATCGAGGCTCTCCTCGAAGACCGGGGTAATGGTCTGGAGCGAGGCCCGGGCCTCGGTATCGCCGGAGGAGGTGGAAATCCGGGCGGCGAGAAACTCGATCCGCTCATCCAGTTCCTCCGGGGTCCGTTCGCCGGCGCCGCCGTCGCGCATCATGGTGGCCGTCAGGGAAGAGAGCCCCACCCGGTCCGCCGGGTCCAGGAAACTCCCGATACGGAGCGATACCCCCATCCGGATGAGCGGCAGGGTGTGGTCCTCGACCACGACCACCGGGATGCCGCTGCTGAGGGTGTGGTGGTGATCGCTCCCGTCGGGGACCTCGAAGACGAAGTCCGGGAAGACCAGTTCTTCGGGCCGGTCGGGAATGTCCTGCGCGACAGCTCCCGGGGTGGCGGGGGGCAGTCCGGCCGCCAGCAGCGCGAGAACGAAGAAAACCGGGTGACGTTTCATCGTGCGTCCTCCTCTTCCTGACCTTCGGGGAGTGCGGCGAGCCGCTCGCGGATCACCGCTTCCACATACTGGAGCGCTCCCTGCATCTCGGGAGGCGCCTGTCCCATCATCTGGCTGAACTGGGTGAGCGCCGCCTCCAGGCTCGCCCGGTCGGTGGACGCCCGGATCTGCCGGATCTGGGCCATGATCTGCTGCTGGACCGGCCCCGGCAGATCCGCGAGTTCGGCCGGAACCTCCGCGGCGGTGGAGCCTGCCTTGCGGGTGTAGTGCGCGACCGCCCGGTTCGTGGGAACCAGGTACTTCTCCGCGACCCGCTTGACGTCTTCTTCGGTCACCGCGAGCGTCGCGTCCGCCCAGGTGTTGATGTACTCCCAGTCGCCGAGCGAGTCGTAGACGAGGAGCTGGACCAGCAGGAAGAAACCGCCGTCGAGCCGCTCCCAGGCGGCCGCCGAGACCTGGTTCTTGACCTTCTGGATTTCCTCGGCGGGGATCGGCTCCTCGATGAGCCGCCGCAGTTCGCGCTCGATGGCGGCCTCGAGCTGGGCCGGCGCGGTGTCGCCCCTGGCCTCGGCGGTGAACTCGATGAGCCCCGCCCACTTGCGGTTTTGCTGGAACGCCGCCGCGGAGCTGGCGATCTCGTCCCCGAGCACCATCGTCTTGTAGAGGCGTCCGGTCCGCCCGTTCAGGAGGCCCGACAACACGTCGAGCGCGTACTGGTCGCGGTGGCGGAAGGGCACCGTGTGGTAGCGGATCGCGACCTGCGGCTGGCAGTCGCAGGAGGCGTCGAGCCGCTTGCCGGCGTTTTGCTCCATTTCCAGGGTGACCACGTCGGGGGCTTCGGGCCCCGGTTCGAGGCGGCCGAAGTACTTCTCCGCGAGGGCCCTGGCTTCCGCGAGCTCGAAGTTGCCGACGAGGGCGCCGACGAGGTTCCCGGGGGCGTAGTAGGTGTCGTAGTACTCCTGGGCCTGGGCGAGGGTGAACACCCTCAGGTCCGAGGGCCAGCCCACCACCGGCCAGGAATAGGGGTGGGACTGCCAGAACATGGCCTCGAACGCCTCGTCGAACTCCCCGGTGGGAGTGGACTCGGTGCGGAGCCGACGCTCCTCGTGGACCACGTCCCGCTCGGCGTAGAACTCGCGGAAGACGGGCCGCAGGAGGCGCTCGGACTCCATCCAGAACCACAGTTCGAGGCGGTTCTGCGGGACGGTGATGAAGTAGACCGTCTGGTCGTGGGAGGGGAACGCGTTCATTCCGGTGGCGCCCGCTTCGGTGTAGATGCGGTCGAACTCGTCCTTGACCATGAGCGTCCGCTGCTCTTCGAGGAGCGCGTCGAACTGCTCCCCGAGCGAGACGAGTTCCTCGGGCAGGTCCTCCTGGCCGAAGGGATCGTCGATGACACCGAGCCGCGCCTCTTCCCGCCGCTTCCGGTAGATCGCCCGGATCCGGTCCTGGATGGCTTCCTGTTCCTCGATGATGGCCTGGTCCCGCTCGGCGTCGGTGGTGCCGATGGTGGGGGTGCCCTTGAACATCATGTGTTCGAAGAAGTGGCTCATCCCGGTGATGCCGGGACGTTCGTTCGACGATCCGACGCGGGCCGCCCAGCCGGCGGACACGGTGGTCATTTCGGGGCGGACGACGGCGAGGAAGCGCATCCCGTTCGAGAGGGTGAACTCCTCGACGGGAACCGCGGTCTGGCCGAACAGCGGGGCGGGAACGGCGAGCAGCAGGGCGAGCGCGGCGAGCCGGAAAGCGGGGTGTTTCATGGGCGGATTGTTGGCAATGAGCGCGGATGGCGCGCCCGGGTCGGGTGGTTGGCGACTGTTACGATACTTCGCTCGCCCGGGTTCTCCGGGCCCGGGGGAATCGCATGAATCTGAGGCTTTGGAACCCCGAGCGCTTCCGGATTTCGGCGGCGCTCCTTCCGGCGCTGCTGCTTGCCCTGCCGCTGACGGCCAGCTTCGCCGGCGCCGAGAGCGCCGCGCTCCGCGCCCGCCAGGGCATGGTGGTGTCGCAGAGCGCGATCGCGTCCGAGGTGGGCGCCGGAGTGCTCCGGGACGGCGGGAACGCGGTGGATGCCGCGGTGGCGACCGCCTTCGCGCTCGCGGTGACCCATCCCACCGCCGGGAACATCGGCGGCGGCGGGTTCCTGGTCTGGCGGCCGGCGAGCGGCGAGCCGCTCGCCTACGACTTCCGGGAAAAGGCCCCGGCCGCGGCGACCCCGGACATGTGGCTCGACGAGAACGGGGAGTACAGCTTCCAGATCCACCACCTGAGCCACAAGGCGGTGGGGGTTCCGGGGACGGTGGCAGGCCTCCGCCTGGCGTGGGAACAGCAGGGCTCGATGCCCTGGGAACGGCTCGTGCGGCCGGCGGTGGAGCTGGCCCGCGACGGATTCAGGATCTCGCACGGCCTTGCCGGCTCGCTCGCCCGGGTGATCGAACGGATGGCGCCCTATCCGGCCTCGGTGGCGCAGTTCTCGAAGGAGGGCACGCCCTACCAACCCGGCGAGGTCCTCCGCCAGCCCGATCTGGCCGACAGCCTCGACCGGATCCTGGAGAACGGGACGGCGGGGTTCTACGAGGGTGAGACCGCGGAACTCCTGGCCGAGGAAATGGCCGCGAACGGCGGGCTCATCACCCTCGATGACCTGAAGAACTACCGCGCGGTGGTGCGGGAGCCGATCCGGGGCGACTACCGCGGCTACGAGATCATCTCGATGCCGCCGCCGAGTTCGGGCGGGACCGCGATGGTCCAGATGCTGAACATCCTCGAGGGCTACGACATCGCCGGGAACGGCTTCGGGTCGGCGGCCAACATGCACATGATGGCCGAGGCGATGCGGCGCGCCTATTCGGACCGTGCGCTCCACCTCGGCGACCCCGACTTCAACCCCGAGATTCCCATCGCCCGGCTGACCTCGAAGGCCTACGCCGAGGAGCTGCGCGCGACCATCGACCCGGAACGGGCGTCGGTTTCCTCGCCCGAGAGCTTCGAGTGGACCACCGAGAGCAGCGAGACCACCCACTTTTCGGTGGTGGACAAGGACCGGAACGCGGTATCGCTGACCTATACGCTGGAGTTCGGCTACGGCTCCGGCATCGTGGTGCCGGGCGCCGGCTTCCTGCTGAACAACGAGATGGGGGACTTCAACGGCGCGCCGGGGCTCACGAACGAACGCGGCCTCATCGGCACCGATCCGAACGTGGCGGAGCCGAACAAGCGGATGCTGTCCAGCATGAGCCCGACGATCGTGGCGAAGGACGGCGCGCTCTTCATGGTCACCGGCACGCCGGGCGGGCGGACCATCATCAACACGGTGATGCAGACCATCATGAACGTGGTGGACCACGGCATGAACGCCCAGGAAGCGGTGGACGCCGGCCGCATGCACCACCAGTGGCTGCCGGACCAGATTCGCTACGAAAAGCAGATGTTCTCGCCGGACACGCTCTCGATCCTGGAGGCTTACGGCCACCGGTTGAGCGAGATCGAGGCTCAGGGCGCCGCCGAGGTGATCGTCAACCTCGTTGACGAGGGCGTGCTGGAGGGCGGCGTGGACCAGCGCCGCGCCGACGGCGGGATCGCGGTCCACGACGAGGACCCGTCCGGGAACTGACATCCGTCAGGGAGGAGGCACTTCGATGACCTCGATTCACAAGCGCTTCGCGGCGGTCGCGCTCGCCGCCGCCCTCGGTATTCCGGCCGCGGCTGCGGCCCAGGAGCCGGACTTCTCCGGGGTCTACAACTTCGTCGAGATCTCCGACACGCTCTCGACTTCGGGCCAGATCTCCCTCGACGACATCGAGTCGGTGGACGCCGCCGGCTTCGACGTGGTGGTGAACCTCGCGCCGGCCCGCTGGGAGCGGAACTTCGAGGAGGGCTTCCGGGTGACGCAGGCGGGGATGACCTACATCCAGATCCCGGTGGACTGGCAGGATCCCGCGCTCCGGGACCTTGAACTCTTCTTCGACGTGATGGAGGCGAACGAGGACCGGAACGTCTACGTCCACTGCTTCGCCAACATGCGGGTTTCGGTCTTCGTGTACCTCTACCGGACGCTCAGGAAGGGGATGTCCGAAGAGGAGGCCTGGCAGGACGTCCTGAAGGTCTGGGACCCGGAAACGAATCCCGACACCCCCCAGTGGCCCAAGTTCATCGCGGCCGCGAAAAAGGAACTCGGCGGCTAGCTCAGGGGAACACCCCAACCGTCCCCACAGCCGAAACGTCTCGGAGCGCCGGCCTCCGGCCGGCATCGACCGCCGAGAGGCGGTCGAAACCGTACGACTCCACCCACCTTCACACGACCCCGCAAAGGGGCCGCCGACCTCCGGTCGGCATCGACCGCCGAGAGGCGGTCGAAACTGCACCCCCCGTCGAGCGGTCCGGGGGCCGGGGGTGCGCCCCTACCGCTTCGCCGCGAACCCCAGCACCTCGAACCGCGCCCCGAAGAGCAGCGTGCCCGAGCCCAGGTAGGCCCGCGCCGGATACTCCCGGGTGAAGAACGTCCGGTAGACCTCGTTAAAGGCGTCGTAGTCCGCGACATCCGACGAATAGACCTGCACGAACACCAGGTCGTCCATGGTCAGCCCGGCGGCTTCCAGGGTGTTCTGCACACTGGTCATGACGAGGCGAGCCTCTTCCTGCGCGGTCTCGGGCACCGTCTGATCGGGGAGCAGCCCGATCGTTCCCGCAACGTAGAAGGTGTCGCCCACCATCACGCCGCCGCTGAAGGGCGGTACATCGGCATCGGCCGCCGTGCGGGGGTTGACGTAGTGCCGTTCGAGCCCGCCCGCCTCCTCGGGAGCCTCCTGCTGGGGGGCCGTTTCGGTGGCGCAGGCCAGGGGCAACGTCAGGGCGAACAGGAGCGGGATCTGGCGATAGGTCATGACAGGGGTCCTCCCGGGTTTCACTACCGGCTGCTGAGCAGCCTCTGGAACGCCGCGTTTTCGCGGATGGTGTCGAAGTCGGACTGGGACGCCGCCAGCTCCCGCCAGCGGGGATCGATCTCGATGGCTCGCTGGAGCGCCGCCACCGCGCCCTCGGCGTCGCCGGCGCGGGCGTGAAGGCGCGCCAGCCCGAAGATGAGCTGATCCTCATCGGGAACGATCGCGATCGCTTCCCGCTGCGCCGCGACGGCCTCGTCGAAGCGGCCTTCCGCGGCCAGCGCCCGGGCCTCGCGCGAATGAATCCGCGAGATCGACATGTTGACCAGGCGGCGCAATTCCCGGAACGGCTCGGCATGGTCGTCCACCCGCACGTCCACCCAGCGGTCGGTGGTCCGGCCGGAGTCGCCGATCGGCTTGACCACGAGGACTCCGCCGGCCTGCTTGCCGCGTGCGTCGCCACCCGCGGCCTCGCCGGCGTCGAGAGCGTCCATCAGCCGTAGCGCGAGCGGCCCTTCCGACGACGCGAACGCCTCGGCCATCGCCTTGACGACGGCTTCTCCGGCCAGGATGTTGCCCTGCACCGAGAAGTTGTCGCCCTCGATGTGCCCCGCCCAGTCGCTGGTCGCCGATCCCGTGTAGGCCCGGACCCGGCCCTCGTCGTCGATGACGGCGAGCTGGCGGCGGTCACGCCCCGGATCCGAGCCGGTCAGGTGTTCCACCACCTCGTCCGGCGAGAGCCCCAACTCCAGGAGATCGAGGCCGCGTTGCCCGTAGGTCTGGTTGGCCGCCGCCTGGGTCGCGATCGCGCCGACCCCCGCCTTGGCGTAGGAGACGACGGCGCCGGCGCGAAACGCCCGCGACTGCACCGCCACCCCCAGCTCGCCGGTGGCCGGGTCGCGCCCGACGATCGAGAACGTGGCGACGATTTCCTCGCCGGCCTCGTTCAGGATGGGCACGGGCATCTGGGCGCCGGGGGACGGCGCGGACCAGAGCGAGGCGAGCCCGAGGGTCAGCGCGGCAATCGATGTTCGGCGCGTCATGTTGGTGCCCCTATTCCTCCAGAACCAGCATCCTGCCCACCAGCCGGGCCGGATCCGCGTCGGGTTTCGGAATGAACTTGTCCATCCAGCCCCCGTCCCAGCTCGCGATGTAGAGGTTGCCCTCTCCGTCCACGTCGAGCTGGTGCGGCCGCGCGAGACCGCCCGGGAAGCCGCCCCGGGTGCCCCCGTAGACGCCCAGGTGGTACTGGAGTTCGCCGTCGGCGTTGTACTTGAGGATGCGGTTCAGCATCGCCGAGATCACCCAGACGGCGTCGTTCTCGTCGACGAAGACGCCGACCGGGTCGGAGATGTCGGGCCACTCGTCGAGGTACTCGCCGTCCTCGGTGAAAATCTGGATGCGGTTGTTGCTGCGGTCGCCCACGTAGACCCGGCGGTTCCGGTCCACCGCGAGCCCGTGCACGAGGTCGAACTGTCCCGGCCCGCTCCCGAGTTCGCCCCACTCCATCAGGTACTCGCCCTCGGCGTTGTACTTGATGATGCGCGAGTGCCAGTACCCGTCGCCGACGAGAAAATCGCCATTCGGCAGGAACGCCATCACCGCGGGGTCGCCGTATTCGAAGGGGCCCGGGTTCGGGTTGGCGCGCGCCTCCGCCCGGGTGGTCGGGTGGTCCGGATCCACCAGCCGCATCACCAGCTCGCTCCCGTCGTTCGAGAACTTGAGGACCTGCATGTTGACGTCCTTGCCGCCGCCGCGCTCCACGACCCACACGTGGCGGTCGGGGTCGTAGGGGCTGATGTAGAGCTGATGCGGCTTGTTGAACATGGAGTCCCACTGCGACCAGTTCTCGGTGAGGTTGCCGTCGCGGTCCACGGCGACCAGGTAGTTGGTGCTTCCCTCGCGCTCGCGTCCCTCGGCGTCCCGGTCGCCCCAGATACCGACGAGGATCCGGTCCGGGGTGTCCGCCGCCACGGCGGAGACCTGTCCCCAGCCCCACGGCTCGACGTGGTCCGGCGCGGGTTTCCACCAGCCGGGGACGGCGTCGTACTCACCGGTCCGGTCGTCACCGCCCTTGACTAACGGGTCCGCCGGCGCCGGCTCCATCCCACCACCCGGGCTCTCGCTGCCGCAGGCGGGCAGGAGGGCGAGTCCGCAGGTGAGGAAAACGGTTGTGCCCAGGTGCGCGATCTTCATTGACTCCACCTCTCCGAAGGTCGGGAACGGGTGTTTGCCGGATGCCGGCAGGTGCACCGCCGGCCCATTGTGACCGGTTCCCCGATCCCATGACCAGTGGATCCGCAATGCGCGGTGCCTCCGGGCTGCGTGGCGCCGCCCCCGGCATCCGCCGGGAATGAGTGGCGCCCCGGGCAGCCGGATCGCCGGATGCGTGGTGCTCCGCCGGGCAAGTGGCGCTACGCCAGGAGCGCGCCGAGTTGCGGAAACGAGGAGAAGTCCCGGCCCAGGATGAGGGCGGGGCAACCGGCCGCCCGGGCGGCGGCGCCGTCGGTGTCCGCCCGGTTCCCGATGTGGAGCAACGCCGGCGGGGGAATCCCGAGGTCCGCGAGCGCCGCGTGGAAGACCCGCGGATCGGGCTTCAGGGCGCCGTAACGCTCGGCCGCGTAGATCCGTTCGAAATACCCGCGGAGACCGAGCGCCTCAAGCCTGGCTTCGGGATCGAAGTCCGAGACGGCGATGAGGGTGCGGGGTCGGACGCGGTCCAGGAGTTCGATGACCCCCGGGGATGGACCGATTCGGCGAATGACCGGGATCAGGACCCGGGCTTCCGCCTCGAGCCGGGCGGCGGCGTCCGAGTCGGGATCCCGGCGGTCCCGGAGACGCCGGAGGTCTCCGGGCGAGCCGCGCCGGACCGTTTCCAGCAAGACGCGGGTCTGGAGGAAGCGGTCGGAGTAGAGGGTGCCGTCCACGTCGAAGGAGACCGCCTCGACGTCAGGGAACAGCGTGCGTTTCGCCCCGTGGCGCGGGGCGGCGCCGGCGGGAAGGCCGGCGGTCCCTCTGCGGCGCGCTATTCGCTCCTCGTGAACTTGCGGACCATCTGCTGGCGGACCTCGCCGCCGTAGACGCCGCCCTGGGCGTCCACCGCGATGCCCTCCGGTCCGCTGGTCACCGGCTCCGCGCCGGGCTCGAGGTCGGACACGTCATCCGGCAGGTAGTAGTGGATCGTGCCGTCCACCGCGCTCCCGACCCGGATGCCCCGGCCGAACCCCGGGTTCGCCTCGGAGGTTGACTCCGAGTCGGCCACGTAGATCGTGTCGTCGGCGGTGATGAAGACGCCGCTCGGCCGGCCGAACTGCAGCCACTCCTCGATGAAGTTGCCCTCCTGGTCGAAGAGCTGGATCCGGTTGTTGCCCCGGTCGCCCACGAAGAGCCGGCCCATGGAATCCAACGCCAGCGCGTGCGGGTCCCGGAACTGTCCCGGCCCGGTCCCGGTCTCTCCGAAGCTCATGAGGAACTCGCCATCCGCCGAGAACTTGACGATCCGGTTGTTCCCGCCGGAGTTGTGCCCGTCGGCCACGAAGATGGTGCCGTCCGGGGTCACCAGCACGTCCGAGGGCATGTTGAACTGCCCGTCGGCGGTCCCGGCAACCCCCGGCTCGCCGAGCCGCATCAGCACTTCGCCGTCGGGGCTGAACTTGATCACGAAATGGCCGAGGCCCTCCGGCACCCGTTCGTCGGGCACGAAGCCCTTTGCGTCGGTGACCCAGACGTTCCCCTCGTGGTCCACGAACATCCCGTGCGGCCAGGCGATGAGGCCGGCGCCGAAGCTCTTCAGCGCTTCGCCCTCGGGGCTGAAGAGGACGACCGTGTCCACCTCCGGCCGGTCACCGCAGAAGTTGGCGCCGCACCGCTCCGCCGCCCAGATGTTGCCGTCCGCGGCCGGATAGATCGCGCTCACCGCGCCCCAGGCGCGGTCGCCGGGAAGATCGCCCCACATCGCTTCCGCGGTGAAGGGATTCGGGAAGTCGTCGTGCTCGGAGACCATCTCCTGCGGCTCCGCCGGCTCCTCCATTTCGCCTCCGCCGCAGGCAGCAGCCCCGAGCAGGAATCCGGCGCCGGCGACGGTGGCTACGGCGGTTCTCAGGATGTTGGTGAAGTGGCGCATGAAGTCCTCCGCGTCTCGAACAAAACGGGTGTGAATTCTAGTGTGGTGTCCCGCAAATGCTGCGAGTCACCGAGAGCGGCGAGGCGCCCGTCTGACCCGGTTGCTGTGAAAATGCGGCTTGGTTGAGTAACGGATCTCGGACCGGGCAGGACCGCAGAAGCGGCTTGGACGCCGGGTTCCCGAGCTACGAGGAATGGATGCCGGCTGGCGCCGTCTTCCATTCCTCGTG
>MKWU01006674.1_pt1 | contig 11552 bp, 11 predicted proteins | sample 809101 | NCBI WGS metagenome assembly MKWU01 (sample SAMN05860141, study PRJNA318959) | sponge metagenome | host: Aplysina aerophoba | place: Slovenia: Piran, Adriatic Sea, Gulf of Piran | collected 2013-05-07
TACGACCGGGACAAGCTCTACGACAAGCCCAGGAAGGACATCTGGCTCCGACCGCTGCGAAAAGACTGGAGGCGGGCCCTCAACCGATGATTCCGGACCCTCCACGGCATTACCGAACCGTTACCGCTTGAGCTCCGGGGCACCGTTTGCTGGTAGAATGCAATCGCTTTCGATTTGATGACGGATGTCGGCCTTCAGAATGTCGGCCGGAGCAGGAGACAAGAAAACGGCGTCAATCAAGCAACTTACAGATGACAAGCAGTTCGCGGTCGGGGTAGTTCGGTTTATCCCGGCGAATCCCGCCAAAATTTTGTAGGTCTTATCCCGCCCCCCGCGCGGGGCGCAGGACGCGACCCTGGTGAGACGTGCGGGTTAGCGCTATTCCGCCTGGCGGATGACTCCGTCAAGCGCGAGAGTGGCGCAGGCGGCCTCGTCGTAGCCGATCTCGCGTAGGATCGCGGTGCTGTGCTGGCCGAGGGCCGGCACGTCCGTCTCGATGCGCCCAGGCTCCTCCTGGAACTTGATCGGGATGCCGAGATGCGAGGCGCCGTCATCGCCCCGCACCACCATGTCCCGCGCGGCGAGGTGGGGGTCGTCGAAGGCTTCCTTGAGGTCGAGGACCGGCGCGAAGCAGATGTCGCGGCCGGCGAACCAGTCGACCCACTCGGCCTGGGTGCGCGCGGCGAAGGTTTCTTCGAGAAAGGCGTGGAGCGGGGCCTGCGCGGGGCCTGCGGGCTCGCGGCCGAGGGGGATCAGGTCCGGCCGGCCCACCCCCTCCAGGAAGTTGACGACGAACTTCATCTCGCCGCCGCCGAGCGTGATGTAGCGGCCGTCCCTGGTGCGGTAGGGGCGGTAGAACGCGGCGCCGCCTTGCGTGCGCTCGGCTGAGGGGTCCGGCGCGCGGCTGTCGGCAAACACGCGGCCGGCCACGTGCGAGGTCCAGGACACCACCGTGTCGAACATGGAGAGGTCCAGGTAGTCGCCGCGCCCGGTGGTCTGGCGGCGCAGCAGGGTCATGAGGATGCCGGCGAGCGCCATCAGCGAGCCGCCCATGTCGGACGGCGGCAGGCAGGCCATGGCGGGCTTCCCGTCGCCATCGACGCTGAGGCTGGCGACGCCTGCGAGCGCGTTGACGCTGAGGTCGTGGGCAGGGCGGTCGCGGTAGGGCCCGGATTGGCCGAAGGCGGAGATGGAGGCGTAGACGACCTGAGGCGCCCGTGCGCGCACGGTCTCGTAGCCGATGCCAAGGCGGTCGACCACGCCGGGGCGGAAGGTTTCGAGCACCACGTCGGCGGTCTCGGCGAGGCGCATGAAGGCCTCGCGCCCGGCCTCGCTCTTGAGGTCGACGGCCAGGCTGCGCTTGCCCCGGTTCGCATTGCGGAAGTAGACCGTGTGACCAGCTTGGATCGGCCCGATGACGCGCGCGGGATCGCCGCTCTTCGGGTCCTCGACCTTGATCACGTCGGCGCCGTGGTCCGCCATCATCATCGCGAGGTGCGGGCCGGGCAGGAACCGGGAGAGGTCCAGCACCCTGATCCCTTCGAGCTTCATGGGTCGCCTCCACGCGCGGGTTCGCTCTCGGTTGGCGCCGACATACCCCGTGATCGCCGCGCGCGCCATGGTGCTGAAGACCGATTCCGAGCACTCGCGGAGAGGTGAGGGGATGTCATTGGCCGTGCGCGGGGTGCACGGCTAAGGTCGGCGTCGATCGCGCACCGAGTCGCCCAGGGGACGCCGTGCAGGGACTCGCGGAAACGCTCGCCGTCTATTTTGAGCGGCGGATGGCCCGCATCCTCCTTCTCGGGATCATCAGCGGCTTTCCCTGGGTTCTGATCGGCAGCAGCCTGACCCTTTGGCTCACGGAAGACGGGCTCAGCCGTAGCACCATCGGCTGGGCCGGCCTGATCTTCGGTGTCTACGCGTTCAACTTCCTCTGGGCCCCGCTGATCGACCGCGTCCGGCTGCCGTGGCTCTCGCAGCGGCTCGGGCAGCGGCGCGCCTGGATCCTCGTCCTGCAGGCGGCGGTACTGGTGTGCCTCGTGCTGTGGAGCGCGCTGGACCCCTCCGAAAACCTGGGGTCCGTCATCGCCATTGGTCTTGCCATCGCCGTGGCGTCTGCGACCCAGGACATCGCCATCGACGCGCTCAGAATCGAGCAGATGGAGAGGACCGAGGGCGAGGCGATGGCTGCCGGCGCGGCGGTCGCGGTGGTCGGCTGGTGGAGCGGATTCAAGCTCGGCGGCATCGTCGCCTTGGAGACGGCGGACGCCTTCCAGACCGCCGGCGTCGAAAACTACTGGCAGGCGACGTTTCTCGTGCTGGGCGTCGTGGTCGTGCTCTGCAACGTCGGCCTCCTGTTCGTGCGCGAGGCGGCAGCGGCGGCGCGCATGGCCGCCCAGGCCGAGGACGAGGAGCGGATCGCCGCGCGCCTGCGCGTGTCCGGCCCGATCGGGCGCATCGCAGCGTGGCTGGGGGGCACGGTCTTCAGCCCGCTCATGCGCTTCTTCGTGAAGAACGGGGTCGCGATCGCCCTCGCGGTGCTGGGCTTCGTCTTCCTGTTCAAGATCGGCGAAGCCTTCCTGGGGCGCATGTCGCTGGTCTTCTATACGGAGATCGGCTTCACCAAGTCGGATATCGCGCTCTATTCCAAGGGCCTCGGCTGGATCGTCACCGTGGGGTTCACGCTGCTGGGCGGCCTAGTCGCGGTCCGCATCGGCCTCATTCGGGCCATGTTCGCATCCGGGATCGCCATGGCGCTGACCAATCTCATGTTCGCGCTGCTGGCCTGGTCCGGGAAGTCGGAGGTGCTGTTCGCTGCGGCGGTGGTGATGGACGACCTCACGAGCGCGTTCGCAACGGTCACATTCGTCGCCTTCATCTCCATGCTGGTGGACCGGACCTATACCGCCACTCAGTACGCGCTTCTCGCCTCGCTCGGCACTGCGGGCCGGACGCTCCTCGCCGCGTCGTCGGGCGAGCTGGTGGACTGGCTGGAGGGGGACTGGGGCACGTTCTTCGTCATCACGACGCTGATGGTGATCCCGTCGCTGGTGTGCCTCTGGGCGATCCGGGCGAAGCTGCGCGACCTGCTGGCCGGCGCGCGTGTGCGGCTGATGGGAAAGGACGTGGAGGAAGCGCCCGGATAGGGGAGCGGTGGAAGCGGTTGTCCCTCGTTCGACTTTTGAGGAGACTTCGTCGCAGGGAGCTGCCGTTTCATCCGCATGCGCGCGACGATGACAGGCGGACGGATTGGGGAGGATGATCATGGCGCCGGTATCAATTTGTCGCGCATGTGCGTCGTGATGCGCGGCGTTCATTTCCTGCTGGCAATGCTGGTCGTAGCGCTGCCGGCGCACGCCGAGCCGCTTGTGCTGGCGTGGCCCTCGCCCGGTGACAGCGGGGACTGGGAGATCGAGGAGTTCGAGGGCGAGACCCGTTACCGCGTCGTCGAGCTTGACGGGCGGCGCGTGCTCGAGGCTGACAGCGCCGCCACGGCGTCGAGCCTTTATCTCGAGCGGGACATCGACATCGCGTCGACGCCGGTCCTCGAATGGAGCTGGCGGATCGAGAATCCGCTTGCGGTCGATGACGAGCGGATCAAGGACGGCGACGACTACGCCGCCCGTGTCTACGTGGTCGCGCCGGGAGAGGGAATGTTCGGGCTACCGCGGGCGATCAACTACGTGTGGGCCAATCGGGCGCAGGTGGGCCAAAGCTGGCCCAACCCGTTTACCTCCAAGGTCATGATGGTTGCGATGGATACCGGGGATGCCGAGGCGGGCACCTGGCGGACCCACCGGCGGGACGTTCGCGCGGACTTCCTCCGCCTGTTCGACATGGAGGTGGATGAGCTCGAAGGCATCGCGGTGATGACTGATTCAGACAACTGCGGGCAGAGCGCCCGCGCCTGGTACGGAGAGATGGCGTTCCACCCGGAGTAGCGGAGGCCGCCTTGATCGTGGCGGGGGCCTGTGGTTGTTTGGCCCGAGCCACCCGAGAGTTCTCATGAAGCTGCACCGCACCTATCTGTTTGCCCCCGGCAATCATCCGCGCAAGGTCGCCAAAGTCTTTGGCGCCGGTGCCGATGCAGTGGTGCTCGACCTTGAAGACGCCGTTGCCGCGGCGGAGAAGGAGGCTACGCGGGCAGTGGTCGTCGGGGCGTTGCAGGCGCCGCGTCCATGCCTCGGCTATGTGCGGGTGAACGGGCTCGATACTGACTATTGCTACGGCGACCTCCAGGCCGTCGTAGCAAGGGGCGTGGACGGCATTCTGCTGCCCAAGGTCGAGGCACCGAGCCAACTTGAGACGGTGGACTGGCTGCTCGGTCAGCTGGAGCGCGAGCGGGGGCTGGAGCAGGGCGCCATCGACCTGCTGCCGATCATCGAGACCGGCCAGGGCGTCGCCGCCGCTCAGGAAATTGCCGGCGCGGAGACGCGGGTGCGGCGGCTCTCCTTCGGCGCCGGCGACTACACCCGCGACATGGGCATGGTCTGGACCGGGGCGGAGGCCGAGCTTGCGCACGCGCGCGCGTCCATCGTGCTCGCCTCGCGCGTTGGTGGGCTGGAGGCGCCCGTCGATACGGTCTTCATCGACCTCGCCGATGCCGAGAACCTGGAGCGCTCGGCCCACACCGCGCTCAGCTTCGGCTTTCAGGGCAAGCTCTGCATCCACCCCAAGCAGGTGGAGCCGGTGAACCGCGTGTTCACGCCGAGCGCCGAGGCCGTGGCCCAGGCGGAGAAGCATGTCGCCGCCTTCAGGGAGGCGGAGGCTGCGGGTTCAGCTTCGATCCAGGTCGATGGCTACTTCATCGATTACCCGATCTACGAGAAGGCCGAGCGGGTGCTGCGCATCGCCGAGGCGGTCCGGCAGCGGGACGCGCAGGCTGGTTGAACGGGAGACGCGGGATGTTGATGTCCGGCGAGGAATACCGGGAGTCGCTCAGGCGTCTCACGCCCAGGGTCTATGTCGATGGCGAAGAGGTCGCGTCGGTCGCGGACGAGCCCCGCTTCGGGCCGGGAGTCGCAGCGCTAGGACTGGTGTACGATTTCGCGCGCGACGAGCGCCACCAGCATGTGATGGCGGCGGTGGAGGAGAGCTCCGGCGCCGAGGTCCATCGCTTTCTCCATATCAACCGCTCGACCACCGATCAGCTCCACAAGCTGGAGGCGGTGCGCCTCGTTTGCCAGTACACGGGCTGCGCCCAGCGCTATCTGACCCAGGACGGCCTCAACGCGATCCACCAGACGACCTGGCGGATCGATCAGGAGACCGGCGGCGCGCTGCACGAGCGCTTCCTCGCCTATCTCCACCGGGTGCAGGCGGAAGACCTCACGCTCGGCGTCGCCATGACCGACGGCAAGGGGAACCGCTCGCGCCGCCCCCATGCCCAGGCCGTGCGCGATTCATACGTGCACATCGCCCGGCGCCGGCCCGACGGCATCGTGATCCGCGGGGCCAAGGCGATCGTCACCGCCGCGCCCTACGTCCACGAATATCTGGTCATGCCTTGCCGCAACATGACCGAGGACGACAAGGACTTCGCGGTTTGCTGCGCGGTGCCGGTGGATGCGGACGGCGTCACCGTCGTCGCGCGGCCGGCGGGACGGCCGGGGGAGAAGGCGGCCGCGTTCAGCGCCCGCTACGGCCAGTCGACCGGCGTGGTGATCTTCGACGACGTGTTCGTGCCGTGGGAGCGCGTGTTCCTGGCCGGCGAGTGGGAGCACTCGCAGTTCCTGACCCAGGCCTACGCGACCCATCACCGGCACTCCTGCATCGGCGCGCGCGCGGGCTTCGGCGACCTTCTGATCGGCGCCGGGGTGCTGATGGCCGAGGCCAACGGGCTCGAGGTCGAGCGCACCTCGCACCTGCGCGACCGCATGGTGGAGCTGATCAAGATCGTCGAGGGCTTCTATGCCTGCGGCGTCGCCAGCTCGGTGTACGCGACAGCGGACGGCTCCGGATGCGTGGAACCCGACCGGGTTTTCGCCAACATCGGCAAGCTGCTGCTGTCGACGCAGATCTATGACATGCACCGCATCGCCCACGAGGTCTCGGGCGGGCTGGTGGTGGCCCTGCCGGGGCCGGACGAGGACCACAATCCGGCAACCGCGGGCACGCTCGCCGAGATGCTGAAGGGGAGGGAGGACCTACCCTATGGCGAGCGTATGGAGGTCGCGCGCCTGATCGAGGACCTGACCGCCTCCGGTACCGCCGGCTGGTACTCGGTCATCAGCCTGCACGGCGGCGGCTCGCCGCAGGCGACGGGGCTCGAAATTTTTCGCAGCTATCCGATCGAAGACAAGGTGGCACTGGTGGAGAAGCTGCTCGACCGGGGCGTGCTTGCCGACGAGAGCAGGGCGGAGAGCCGTGACCGCCAGCCGGGGCGGTGCTGCCCCATCGGCTGCAAGGAGCCGGCGGAGGCACCGGCCGTGCCAAAACGCGCACACAACTGAACAGATGACCTGAACAGCCAAGGGAAAAACAGACCATGTCCGTCGAACAACGCCTTCAGCGCCTGGAAGACATCGAGGCAATCAAGCAGCTCATCGCCCGCTACATGACGGCGGCGGACAGGAATGGCGATCCGGCGATGATGGAGCCCTGCTTCACCGAGGACGCGATCTGGAACGCCGAAGGAATCGGGCGTTGGGAGGGCCGAGACAATATCGTCCAGGGTCTGCACGAGACATCCACCAAGGTGCTCTCGTGGGCGCTGCATTACGCACCCCAGCCGATCATCGAGGTCGCCGACGGCGGCCAGTCCGCCACCGGCGAATACTACCTGTGGGAGCTTGCCAAGGCGGTGCAGGAAGACGGCAGTCCGGATCAGGACACCTGGATCGGCGGCTGGTACGAGTCCAAGTTCCGCAAGGAAGGCGGTGATTGGAAGTTCAGCCACATCGAGCTGATCCTCAAGCTGCTCAGCCCCGCCAACGCGCCCTCTTGGGAGACGCCGATCCCGCCCTGGAAGGGGTAACCGCGCAGGGAAAGCGCCCGTGACTATCGAAGAGCGGCTGCAGCGCCTCGAGGATATCGAGGCGATCAATCAGTTGATCGCGCGCTACGCGCAGGCGGTGGATCACAACGGCGATCCGGCGCTGGTCACGCCGCTCTTCACCGAGGACGCGGTGTGGCATTGCGACGGCATCGGCCATTGGGAGACGCGGGAAGGCATCGTCCGCGACATACGCCCCAACTGCACCACCTTCATGCCCTGGGCCATGCATTACATGACGCAGCCGATCGTGGAGGTGGCACCCGGCGGCCTGAGCGCGACCAGCAACCACTATCTGTGGGAGCTCGCCAAGGTGTCGCCGGAGGGCGGCGGCGCGACCCGGGACACCTGGGTCGGGGGCTGGTACGACTCGCAGTTGCGCAAGGAGGAGGGCGCCTGGAAGTTCGCCCGCATCGACCTCACGCTCAAGCTCTTCAGCTCGGCTGACAGCTCCGCATGGCAGACCCGGATCGCGCCCTGGTCTCCCGATTAGGTGTTACGCACCGGCATGCCCGGTGAGTGGCGCCCCGGCAGGCGGGCCGCTCTCAATCGAGTATGTCGACAAACCCGGGGAGCGCTCGCATCCGGCCGAGCCAAGCCCGGACGGCGTCGTATCCTTCCAGGCTGATTTCCCCGTCGCCGCACTGAGAGACCGCGGGGAACGCCGCCACGTCGGCGACCGTCGGGTGATCCAGCGCGATCCAGTCGCGATCCGCAAGCCGATCGTTGTAGAGCTTGAGCGCAATGTCGCTGCGCTCGTTTACGGTCTCGGCGTTGACGCAAAGCCACGGAAAGAGCTTCGCGAGCCGTGCGTCATAGGGTCCCAGGCGGATTTCATAGGCTGCGGCTGACAGCCAACCGTTGACGATGGCCTCCTGGTCGGGGTCGCTCGGCATCCAAGAATCGTCACCATGCTTGCGCGCAACCCACACCAGGATGGCTTGCGAATCGCGGAGCACGAGCGAGCCTTCCGTCATTACGGGCAGCTGGCCGAATGGATTCAGTGCCAGGAATTCCGGAGTCTTGTGCTCGTTCTTGAGCAGGTCGATGGGCTCCCGTCGATAGTCGGCGCCAAGCAGCGAAAGGAGCAGCCGCACCTTGTAGCAATTGAGCGCCAGCGGCATGTCGTAGAGCGTGATCATTGCGTGTCCTCGATCGTTTCACGCTTCAATCATATCCTGCGCCGCCCCGGTCGGCGGCGGAAGCTATCTGGGCGCCATCCGGAGCGCGCCGTCGAAGCGGATCACCGAGCCGTTCATGAAGGTGTTCTGCGCGATGTGCACGGCAAGCGCGCCGTACTCGCCGGCGGTGCCGAGGCGCTTCGGATAGACCGTCGTCTCCAGCAGGGACTGCTTCACCGGCTCGGAGAGGCCCGCCATCATCGGCGTGTCCATCAGCCCCGGCGCGATGCAGTTGACGCGGATGCCGTCGCGGGCGAGCTCGCGCGCCATCGGGATCGTCATCGCCGCGACGCCGCCCTTCGAGGCCGCGTAGTCGAGCTGTCCGATCTGGCCCTCGAAGGCTGCGACCGAAGCGGTGGTGATGATGCAGCCGCGCTCATTGTCCTCCATCGGCTCCATCGCGGCCATGTCGGCGGCGGCGAGGCGGCACGAGTTGATCGTGCCGATCAGGTTGACGTGGACCGCGCGGGTGAGTTTCTCGAGTGGGCTGGCGTTGCCGTCCCGGCCGACCAGCTTGGCACCCGGCGCGATGCCGGCGCAGGCGACCATGATGCGCGCAGGCCCGAGCGCGTCGCGCACTTGTGCGACGGCCGCTTCGTGGCTCGCCGGGTCGACCACGTCGCAGACAGCAGCGACGCCGCCGATCTCGGCCGCGACCTTCTGTGCCAGTTCCTCGTTCATGTCGAGGATGCCGACCTTGGCGCCGGCGGCGGCAAGCTGCCGCGCCGTCGCTTCGCCAAGCCCCGATGCGCCGCCGGTGATGATCGCCGTTTGCCCGCTGATGTTCATATCCAACTCCCTCCGAATTCCGGGCGCCTACATAGCAAAGCGCCGGAGCATGCAAAAGGCGCGGGTCGAACGAGAGCCTAGGGGCCGATGGCGCGGAGGCGGCGTTGGCCGAGGAGCGCCTCGCGGCGGGCGATGTAGATGGCGCTCGCGACGATGAAGACCGCGCCGACCCAGGTCCACATGCCCGGGAACTCGCCGAAGGCGAACCAGCCGATCGCCACCGCGAAGGGGAGGCGGGTGAAGTCCAGCGGCACGATCGCCGTCGCTTCCATGATGGAGAGCGCGCGCGCCATCGAGAAGTGCGCAATGGTGAGCACGCAGCCGATGCCGAGCAGCCAGCCGAGCTGCTCCATCGTCGGCATCTGCCACCACCAAAGTGCCGGGCCCAGCGAGATCGGGGTCATGATCAGGTTCATGTAGAAGACGATGGCCAGCGGCGATTCCGAGCGCGCGAGCAGGCGCACCAGTGCCATCGAGGTGGCAAACATCAGTGCCGCGAAGATTGCAAGCAGACCGCCGATCGAGATGGTATCCGCGCCCGGTTGCAGGACGATCAGGACGCCTGCGAAGCCCACGACGGTGGCAATCCAACGGCGCGTACCGACCCGCTCTCCAAGCATCAAGATGGCGACCGGGATCATCCAGAGAGAGACCGTGAAGTTCAGCGTGATGGCTTCGGCGAGCGGTGTGATCTGCAGTGCCGAATACCAGGCCCACATGGCAAAGACGCCGATCACGGCGCGAACCGCGAAGAGCTTGAAGCGTCCCAGGTCGAACGAGCCGAAGCCGATCCTGACCATGAAGGGCACCAGGATCAGGGTGCCGATGCCGTTGCGGATGAAGGCGATCTGAAACACCGAGATTTCTGCCGAGATGTGTCGGATCGCCGCCGACATGCCGGCGAAGCAGGCGCAGGTGAAGACCATCAGGAGCACGCCTTCCCAGGTGCGCCCGATGGCGCGGCCGCCCGCCCGATCCGTCGACTGCGTGCTCATGGCGGGCGGCATGCTCCCCGTCGCCGCGCGCCCGGCGCTTCCAAGTCAAGTGCGTGTGTTTGAATGAGCGCAGGCGGCGGATGCGTTCGCACCCGCCACCATGCCACATCCGCCCAGCGGTCACAGCCCGGGCGGCGGGCGAGTCAGTCGGACGACCTCGTCGAGCGTATGGTCAACGCCATCCCGCCGTCCCGTTCCTCGATGAGAGACTCGAAGGGATAGCCGGCGGCCCACGACGGGGTGTCGATTGTCCACGACAGGCGCCGGCCGCTGTCGGTAGGCTCCGAGACGACGCGCCCGCTGGCGACCGGCTCGTCGGGATCCATCAGGACGGAGAAGCGGCTGGCTGAGGGCGGAGCCGGACCGGCGAGCGGCAGGGCCTCGTCCAACGAGATGACCATGCGGTGCGCGCCCTCGTCGTGGCGGTATCGTTCCAGGGCGCCGTCGACATCCAGCTCGATGGTGGTGCGGTTGTTGTAGCCCAGCAATTCTGAGACCAGAGCGACGCCGTCCTCCCGCGCTTCTACTGCGAAGGAGAAACCGGCTGCCTCGTTGCCAAGGCGTGTCTCGTCACCCTTGAAAGCCCATTGTCCGAAGGGAAAGACCACGAGCTGAATCCCAGCGGCGTAAGCCGCCACGAACCGGTGCATCCCCTCGGGATCGTCCCCCGCGCGAAAGGAATAGTCCTCGCCGCCGATGACCACTCTGTTGCGCTCGGCCCGTGCGGTGCGTTTCCGGTGAAACAGCATGACTACCCTATCGACTCCGTGGCCGGACTGATTCGTGAGACCCGCAACGTCCCGTGTCAGCGGCACACCCTCGGCATCGATCTCGACCTCGAACGGAACACCGTCCAGTCCGGTGAGGGACACGTGCACGCCCTGTCCTTCCCCAGCCTCGCCGGTGCGTCGATAGTCGATCTCTCGGTAGTGGAAGTAATCGGTGCTTTCGGCGATCAGTGGATCGTCCATGAAGTGGTGTTGGCGCTTCTCCCCATCACGCTCGGTGAAGAAGACCCAGACGAGCTTGTAGGGATTGAACGGCGCGTCGATGGACATGACCTCGACGGCTTCGTACATCGGGTGACTGGGAAGCCACACATACCAGTGATGGTCGAAATACTGGTGGTAGCTGATCAAGGGAACGGCGGGCGTGGCTGCGGCCGTGCTGCGGCCGCTGGTCGTGAAGGTCACGCAGGCGAATATCAGTGCCGCGGCGATCAGCAGTCGAGAAAGACTATGGCGCGTCATTGCTTCGATCGCTCCTTGGTTGAATGAAAATGCGCGCGTGCGTCCCGTTCGCCGTCGGTTCACCAGTCCTCACAGCCGAAACACGTGAGTTCGACGGGCGCGTGCGTTTCGTCGAGCTGTTGCTGCGCCAGAAGCGCGTATTTGGACTCCGGCAGCTCGGCGATCATGCGGTTCAGAAAGACCTCGGCGTCGTGGTGCCTCTCCAGCCGCCAGAGAACTTCCGCGAGCCCACCGAGGAGCTCGCCTCGGCTATGCACCGTGAGGGATTTGAATTCGGGCGCGCGCAGCTCGAGGATTTTCGTGAAGTCCTCGGCGGCGGTCTCCAGGTACCGCTTCCGCGTTG
>MKWU01006676.1_pt1 | contig 11549 bp, 4 predicted proteins | sample 809101 | NCBI WGS metagenome assembly MKWU01 (sample SAMN05860141, study PRJNA318959) | sponge metagenome | host: Aplysina aerophoba | place: Slovenia: Piran, Adriatic Sea, Gulf of Piran | collected 2013-05-07
GTATGCACTGTATATATATATATATATATAATTATATATATATATATTTGTGTCCGTAACGCGAACGGCAATGGCAGAAACAGGCAGACTACGCAAGCGGGTGCTGCACTTGTGCAAGCTTTGATGATGGCTGCAGCTGCACAGCACGCTCTTCAGTTTCCTCCGCTCTGCAGCGTTTTGTCCACAGGCGGTCTGTAGCCAGTCGATCGGATTTCGCCGTAGCAGGCACGCTCTCTCACACACTCTGTTGTGTACTGGTTCAATGCACAGTGGGAAGATGTTAAGCGTCCGTATCTTCCGCAGATTCACACTCAGAGCTCACAATCTCTACAAATGCTGGATAACACTCTGCTGGTGCATGAAATAGCTGGCTAAGGACCGTACAATCTACCATTACCATTGTTAGCAAGAGAACGGGACAAGAGACAAAGCAACAGCGAGACAATAGGTAAAGCGGCATATATAACTCATATGCACGCGAGGCATGTCTTATGCGCTATGCATATGCCTAGTAATATTACAACTTATATACAGCTTTTCCATGTATTTACCACTGTAATCTGAAACTACACTAGCCAGGAATCCCCTGGCTAGTGTAGTTTCAGATTACAGAAGAATTAGTGTACCTAGCCACACAGAGATACGTATATAAAATTAATAAATACAACATTCATGAGTATCATGCATGCCAGTACATGTATATATCTAACACTTATTATGTATATTACGCTTTACGTACCTCTGAGCAGTAATCCTGAAGATCCTCTGAATCTGACAACAGCTGTTCAAACAGCTCCACAGGGAGATGAGGGTTGCGCAGCAAGGTCTGGAATACATAACATTATATGAACTAATTTAAATCCCACAAAGATGCATGCACAAATAATCTGCACATTAATTTTTAATACGTATTAAAACAGTACAATGTCATGCTGTCGCTGGTACAGGAAAAACATCATGCACCAGTACAATTAAGTTGCAAAATGTGATCAACCACTAAGGGTGTAATGTGGAGGATATGTGCTATGATTATAATATGTCAAGCAGTCAACAGGCATGTGCATGCATGCACCTACCCGAGCAAGGTAGTCTTCACTGTGACCTAGGAAGCAGGAAGTGATCTCCTGACCAAAGTTGTAGTCATAAGTTTTGGCAATAGTCTTTAACTCTGCATCAAATTTCTGCAACAGCAAAGGTTTCTTGCATAATTGGAGATAAGCCTATAAGAAGAGATAAAGGCATTTAGCTATCACTATCAGCTACCATTTTATAGCTATATATCACTGATCAGTAGAATTATTATGGCTTGGTAGAGTATGAACTTATTAGATGGTATGAAGCTAATCTTAATGCAACCACCTTCTGAAAATATCCTGTCCACTTGAATGCGTTCTTAACATCATCTTGCTTCCAGTCCTGGATTTGATGCGTTGATGCTTTGTTGAGAACCTTCAGGTACACGGTGGCATTCTGCAGCAGCCCTTCCATGGCTCTTCTTAATAAGCGAGCTGGGCGATTAATTATAAGTTTAGCGCAGTTAGCGTTAGATTTAACGCCTCTAGATGCGCTTAGCTCAACCCCCGTTAAATAAACATCCTTTTGCTCTTAGTAAGAGCCCAATAAACTGATTTGCGAGGAACCGCCAAATGGTCACAGTGAATAGTGGAGCCCATGTCCATCTACTCCGTTGACTTCTTACAATCACCTGGCTGAAGAATGACAGCTCGGTAGGTTGCGAACGTAAACTGTAGACAGAAGGCTCAGTCTGGTGCTTGTGTGACGCTGAAAACTGTTGTGTATGACTATTACCGTGTCTACTTCTGCGCTGGCCCTGTGTAGGAGAGAAGAACAGGTCGATTCACTCCTGCAAAGCCTCCGGCAGGCTGCTGAATCACAGCTGAAAAATTACAAGGTATCAATGGGATGTAAATGTACCATTTGTGCAGGCGATAATTTTTTACGCTGAACAATTATACAGAATCTGTATTGTACGCGAAGTCGGTATGTATGTCTGCCCTGTGCTGGTGACAGGTGCAGAAACGGGGAGAAAGGAAGCAGCACTTAGCTTTACTGCAGTTACCTAGTACCTACACTGGCTAATGTGGTTACAGGAAATTGTAAACACATTTCATCCTAGTTAAGGGCATGAAAATGTAAACTATCCTTGCATTGTCTTGATTCATATCACAAGCTTCATATGGACTAACTGGCGTCCTTAAAATGTGTAGTTCACTTTTAATAGTACTTGGGGATGAGTGGCTGCCAGTTGCGTGCCATCACTATGGCGGTGCATGGGTATGTACGGTATGTAACAATATAATGTTATTATTGTTTCGTTTCATTTCATTTGGTTTTTAGAAAGAGATTGAACCATTCTGCATTTTATCCTTTCTGTCCATTTCGTTTTAAGCCTTTCTGGAGCAAAATGGCCTTAAAACTAAATGATCATGTGGTCTACGATTAGGCACACATGTAAAAGGTTGGCTTTGGCGAGGATTTGCCGCTTCTCTCTCACAAGAGACAAGAGAGGCACAGCAGGTATAAGAGATAACACATTCCCATTGTGTGCGAATGGGCTACAAGCCACTGACAATCTGTCTCATGTTGCAAGAGGGGGGCGTGAGATCTAACCGCTAGGAGGTGAGGAACGTTGAGAGTAGACCCGATTTGGGCCGACTAATGAAGGCAGCTGTCTTGTTGAGCTGCAGATAAGGCATGCGAAGGAGCAGCAGCAATGGGGGCCACGGAGCAGAGCAGCAACAGCACTTAGACGAGCGCAAACGAGTAGCATACCGGCAACACCACTATATACTTTTATAGTTGTTCAAGTATACTACTGCACTGGTATTGAAATTCTCATCCTACCCCACTCCTATCTTCCAGTCCCTTCACACATGTCACATAATTAAATAGCATCATGTGGAGGCTAGTAGCTTAATGTGACTCCCAAGAAAGTCCATGATGTGGTAGAGACTCATAGTAAGGCCTCATGGCTACAGCGTTAAATGTCAGTAGTGATGTCAAGCATTTCATGTAGCACAATAGATTACAATAGTACAACCTTTCAATCAAGAAAGTCTTTGTCAGGTACAATTTTACATGAAATCCATGACATCACTACTGACAATAACATCCATGATGAGCTCAGAGGAACTTAGACACATAAGCCAGCATAGCCTTTCTATGTATGTAATGCTGAGCACTGCTTCATCTCTTCCTGCTTCTAACTTTTGTTTACCACCATTATAGTGCCTGTTGCTATAGCAATTACAGGTGATACATGTGTTAGCGATAGATGGCAGTAATCACTGGGTATTGCGCCAACCTGACCAGGTCAATAAAACAACCATCAGTACACCACACTGATGAGCCCCAATAAGGGAGAAACAGCTGTCTGTGGCTCTTCTATCTTTGTTTGTCTAATGACTGAGGAGGTGATCACCGGTTGCCGCAAATAGGACTAGGCCACTGATCAATTTTATTGAACTGGTCAGGGGGTGCAATACCCAGTGATTACTGCTATTTATCACTGACGCCCCACAGTAGGTAAAGTGTATAAATCCCATCTTGCATACATGTATTAGCTGCTAGTTATATCACTGTCAAGTTTGGGGCATACGTGATGCTCACACTTGAGAGTGGTACCTCACATGTGTAAATACCGTATTTGCTTGAATGGATGCCATGTGTACAATTGTTTTTCGGTCCAGAAAGATGTGCTGTCTATTAGAGGGCAGCTACCATTCGAGTTATGTGTACTAGCAGAGAAGCTCGCTAAAGGCGGGATTCTCTGCTATGGCATTCTTCAAATATGGTATTTTGCCATTTGCTATAGCTATGATAGGTGATGCATGTGTTAGTTGATAGTTATACCACTCTCATGTCAGGGGCATAAGTGATGCCCACACATGAGAGTGGTACTGACATATATATGTTTACAGTATGTGGCAATGTAATGCTATCTCGTTTGTTTTGTAGTGTTTTGTGTTCTTAGGACATATAGAGTGTTTTGTTCCTTCCCGTTCTGTCTGTTCCATTTCGTTCTGTTTTAGACAAACACAGTTGACGGTATGCAATTACGCAGCAATTAGCTGCGTCGGAAATCTTGCGTACTCCTGGTTGATCTATAGCGTACGTAAAAAGTTTAATTCCATGGAGACCGATTGTTTGGCATTTAACTACTATAGATTAGAAATGATTTTCTAACCCAACCAAATCCTTACTGAATTGCGACAAACAGATCCTCTAGACAACATACGCCATCCGGACGCTGTGTCTGGGAATGTGAATTTGTCATGTGCACTCTGTCCGCAACATACATCTACAGGGTTTACCGTCACATGCACTTTGCCGGCCACATATCTCTACTGGATTTAATGTCACATGCACTCTGCCTGCAACATACGTCTATGGAATCATGATTTCATCACGCGCACTATGCTCACCACGCTCATCTACTGGATTTATCGTCACGTACTCTGCATGCCTCGTACTCTACTATTTATAATTGTGAGCACTATGCCTGCAATCTACGTCTATGGGATTAATGGTACTGTGCATAGAAAACATTACGATAATTCCGTTTGCTGTTAACTCTTCTCAACGATTTACCTTGGTTATTCGTGAATATTTTCAGTTAGCACGTAGCAGTTATTTGTTAAACGGTAACGGTTATTAGTTGCGGTTTGCTCATAAATTTAGTGAGCGCAGCGGCGCACGCTATCTACGTTGAACTATAAGTAGCAACTGATGTAAATTTTTACGTGGAGAAAGGGACAAGGCCATTGCACAGTGTGGTAACAACAACGCATGCTACGATGAGAAGGCATTCCTGGATTCTGTCTCTAACTTCACAGGGAGGAAAACTGTAACGCGGCTTGGAGCCTGCAGATTGGTGAGTTGGTACAATTAAGTCGAAGTCGCAACTATAGAAGGTGTTTGTTGTGAATTGCGACCAGGGGCCATCCCACTGAGGAGAGGGAATTGAATGTGGACAAAAGTGACCGAAGTACAGTAGCACAATTTTTTTTTGTGTGATACACTGATAACACCATTCTCTGTCTCTCCTTTCGTCAGCACTGAACTGAGCTGTATGTAGCTACGTACGCCCTTATGTGAACTATTACGTATTCGCTAACGATTAACTGTCACTCGCTAACAGTTATCTTTACGTGGTTCACTGTTTACTAACCTTTAAACAACAATAACAGTACTGATTAGATAACATAATGTTTTCTATGCATTGTACCGTCACACGCACTCGGCTCAACACGTTTGTCTACTGGATTTACTGTTGCTCACACTTTGCCTGCAATGTATGTCTACAGGATTTACTGTCACGCACACTTAGCCTGTAACGTATGTGTTTAGACACATTTTACCATGGTAACAAAGTCTATAGACAGTCTGCAGTCATACGTGCTACAGTTAATGGAGAGTACCGCCTACATGCTGTTTACATGATTCATAAGTGGAAACAAACAACTAACAATTGTACAATATGGTGGTAATACATACATTAATAATTCTCATGACACAGTGTGATGTAACAGCAAACGCTGTGTATCTCCTTTTGATTGAACTGTGTATCTTGCTGACCTATATACCTGTGTTGTATATATACCCCATATGGGATAACCTACTCATACATACAGCATAGGTCACCTATCCAGAGTAGCAATGAGAGTGCTGATTGCATTTCTCATCACTGTACACAGTGCTTATGGTCAATAATGCCACAGTTGATATTATAGACACCTGGTGGTGGCAATAGTTCATGCTGAGATGATTGTTGTGTTCACATGCATTTAGACTACTTTGGCTGAACTATTGCCAATAAAACAAAACATTAAGGTGAAGACGTTTGTCAGCTACACAAGATGACAAGGCTGCCATGTGCGAAGATAAGGAGAGTGAAAGAATTGACTGTTTTGGCCCTAAACCTTCAGTAGTCTTCGCTGCATGTCTAGAAGAGCTAAGTGCTTTGTGGCTAGATGACCATAGGGTTTAATTTGTTCAATCAGGTCATGTGTAAATCATGCAGTCACATGCATAGCCATAGAAACAGGAGGAGGTAATAAATCCCACTTGTTCATCATTATGTAAACAATTACTGCATGCTCAGCCAAAGTTCCAAGTATACAGAGGGGAGTGGAGCCTACTTTGCTGTGCAATTGTAAAAGGGTCTAAGTGGCTTCAATCTGGTTTTACTGCACTTCGAGGTGACCCTGAAAGTGGGTCATGGTAGCTATATATTTCTCAGCTGTAGAGCTGCATTTATGTATTTGCACCCCATGTGGTTGTGGTTGTACCCCCTTTGGTACCCCTTTTCATTCTTTTATGGCTTCTGCTGAGTAACCACTCACCCTGTGGGTACTGCTGTGTAAACAGTGTACTACTAATTGGTTTATCTCAGACACTGTGGTGCCAATGGCTCACCCCTGTGTGTGAAGCCTGTACTACTAATTGGTTTATCTCAGTCACTGTGGTGCCAATGGCTCACCTCTGTGCCTGTTCGTGTGAATCGTGTTGCTATGGCTTCCTAGTATCACTGACACCACTGTGTCAACATGCCCTAATATGGTGTGCCATTAGCATTCCTATGGCTTCACAGTGTACCGCCCTTGCATCCCATTACACCCAGGAAGTGGCTCTTAGTTGCTGCCCTATGGCTCTTAGTTGCTGCCCAGTGACTTATATTTTACAGCCTGGGCCACTAATTAGAGCCCAGGGCTCTTATTTTTAAAGCTACAGTTAGTCATGTTGAGAATTACTGTGCATGTTTCCACCTGTGTCCAGGACTACTTTGGGCCCAAACACCATGAAATGCAGGAAATGTTACACGGCTTCTTGTCTGCAATGGGCAGCTGGAGTGATGAATTTCCGCAAGTTATTTCAATCACCAATGGAAGAAGCAATGCTTCTGCAGGACGGAGAGTACTGCGCCACCACAACGCAGGACGAGATCCAAATAGTAAACTCCCCCCTAGTGAATTGGGGAGCATTGAGCGTATTCCAGTGCGCCATGATTATTTTGCTAAGCTGAAGCCAACCATTGTCCCAATTGGAGGGTATTCACCATACGTTCGTGCTACATCTGTTGGAGCATTGCATGGAAGGAGGCTAAATCGAAAGAAGGCAAAGAAGCCTCAACGGAAAAAGGGTGTAGATGTGCATGCATCAACACCACATATTAGAGATTGCCATATTGTTCTAGAGAAGATTCCCAGGAAGAAACTTTGTGAAGCCATACAGCCACACACGCTGGAGTCTGACGAAGGAAGCAGTCATTGCTCTGAGTTGTCGTGTGACCCAGAGTACCTTCCACTTGATTTGGAAATGAACTGTTCCGGTAGTGATGTGGGAGAGGACAGAGCATCTCCTCAGCCAGAAAATCTACTGCAAAGAACAAGGGACAGCTCGCTTAATCACCCATCAAGTGATGAAAGATGTGCTCATTCACAAATGGGGAGAGTGATGAAGGACTGCAGCACTGCGAATGAATCAAAGACATTTGTTGAGGGTGATAGCACTCAGCTATCAAGAACCAGCTGCATGGAGGAGGAATGTCTGCCTCCTGCCTTAGTACTTCCCTGTAGTCCCAGTACTGTAGTAATCAGTGAGCCTGGGGAGTGTGGACGAATGTCAAACAATTCATTGCCTGACAGCAAAGCTGATTCAGACGTGCTTCCCAATTCACCGTCGCTACTGGATCATTCAAGTGATAGCGTAAACAGCACAACTGCCACAGGTGAGGAACCATGTGCACCAGACAGATGTTCAACAATGGAAAATGCAGTGCCTGCTGGCTATATGCAGACTCCAGTGGTGAGTAATGCACAATCTGGCACGACAGTGGTTGAAGACACTACAGACACAGAAGTGATGGCAGACATTACTGACACTGGAGCTAATAAGGATGAAGTGCAAGAAGGTATCACAGGCATTACAGGCACTAAAGGCTTAGCCAACTTGAATGGGAGTGAAGACATCACAGACATAGCATGCAGCGAAGACTCTTCGACATCCAGCAGAGATGACTTGCTACTGTTAAGTCAACATGCAAGCCGGAGTAATAGTCCTCTTACCCTAAACCTGATTCATTCCCCTCATTCTGTTAGTGGCTACTCTCGAATAGTAGGCACAGATGTGTTGGAAGATGATGCTACCAATGAACTGCCAAACTCTTTGCAAAGCTCTCCCAGGAATGCTTGCAGCTCTCCATCAGGTAGTCCACGAGATTGCACTCAATCATCTTTTGAACTCCCAGAAAGCCCTCTGGATGCCACTGGTGATGTATGTTCACACGACAGCTTCTGCACCTGTCACCATAATCATCGCCTCTTGCTACTTGAAGTAAAATCAGAAACAGATGCTGACACACTGCTTGCTACATCAGCAGTGTCTGCCAGTACACCTGGTAGCACTTTGTCTGCTCTCACTAACGTCAAGACGGAATGTTCTTCCACCAATTCCACTCAGCCTGTCGGAGTTGTAGAAGATGACCTGGACAGAAAACGTATGAGCAGCATCTCATCTACACCAGAGAGTGGAAGGAGAAGGAAGAGCATGAAGCTCCTAAAGCGCAGAAGGCTTCTATCTTCATCACCACCGTCACCTACTGAATCTTCCCTTTCTAGTGTTGCAGACAAGAGCAGGCATGAATCACCACTCACTCCCAGAGCAAAGCGTCCATGCATGGAATTGGAGAAGAATGCACTGGAAGGCCAAGACTCAGTGCAAGCTGAGGGTCCGCTCAGCTCTGAGTGTAAAGCACATGAGGAAACTATGGCCAAGGGAGAATTGCCATGCTTCTCAGGAGAAGCATCTGTTAAGGAAGAAGAGACAGAGGAGGATAGTGGTTCAGCCTCTTTGGTCCTCAATGGTTCCCTGGAAGGTAATGATACCAATCGTGTGGGTGTCAGCAATGGAAGAAAGTCAGCAGTGGATGCGAAGAGAGATGGATCTGAAGAGGCTTCAACGACTGGACAGATGCCAGAGACCAGATTGAGTAAGTGTATCGTTTATGATCTCATTGTGCATGGGGTAGTTTCATTGGACAATTCCTCACTTTAATGTCTGCTATATATAACCTGTAATTGTGTCAGTAATGATAAATGATTGTGAACTATGAACATGCATGTGTGAACTTGTTGTTTGTTGTAAAACTTGTTGTGGACTGCAACTGATGTCATGTGCTTGTGTATATAAGTGCTACATTATCTGTGTGTTCTGAGTTGATGTCAATTGAGCTCCCTTACCTGTCATGTGTCAGCAAATCGGTCTGCATGAGCCTGGGTATCAACAGTTCCGTATCCTTTGATTTTGCATTTAATTGATGATCCCTGTTTTTGTTTGCAGGGGTAGTAAGAGGAAGGAAGTCAAGGCATGGCTCTTGCATTGCTTGTAACGCGACTTTCATGCTTACCACTGCCCAGAAAGTGGTGAAGCATCCCAAGCTGGATGCTTTCCTGTGCCAGGTATGCACATTGCTATGTTGTACTCCATGTGTGAGAACACACATGTGTGTTGAATGTGTGTATGTTTGGGCATGTGTGTAGTACATTGTATGGTTGCATACACCCGTTTGCTGTATAGTGCTTTGCTGTGGTGTGTACATATGTGAACGATGTGCTCTTCTGTTTCTCTACTTAGAAATGCCATACGTTCTACTTCAGTGGAGACTTCACCTACAGTAATGGGAAGCAAAATGAGTGCTTTGTATGTGGTGATGGGGGGAATGTTGTGGAGTGCGACACTCCAGGTGAGCTTTGTCCCCACTCAGTCTGCTTAAAGTGCATCAGGCGTGTGCAAGGTTTCCAGAAGGTCAAGAAGCTACAGTCTGATGAAGGATCAGACTTTTTCTGTTACGAGTGTGACCCTGAGCCTATTCAGCACCTATTGAGTGAATTCAAACGTGGGTCACTGACCCTTGGTTGGATGACAAATGAGGACAAGCCGAAGCATGAATTAGTGAAGAATCAGCGGTTGGACACAAGCAATGTTGGATTCCTTGAAAGGGATGGACACAGTTCATCTTGCGGTAGGCAAAGGCAAGGTGAATCCATGGAGGATTCATCCAATGCAGCAGGAAAGCAGGCCGATGCAAAGAAAAGTGCCAGCAAAAGATGTTTGCAAAGTAGCCTTAGAATTGACCACAAAAGTGAATGTAGCAGCCACTCTAGTGATGTGGATTCCACTTCTGATCAGGCCTTGAGTAGCGATGAGGATATTTCTGATTTGCACTTCTCTTTGGGAGCGCCCATTGACAAAGTAAAGGACTGTCCTCCAAGTGGGAAGGAGATTACCTCCAAAAAGGGGTATGCAACAACTGAGGAGGTGGACGGTGCTAGTGATTCATCGAAAAAGGAGATGCACCCGCCTGAAAAGCGGGGTAAGAGTGCTATTGTGCGGCAGTCATTCACCAACAAGCACACCTGGAGGAAAGGCAACAACTCTGGAGTGGGGAGTGAGTCAGAGGATGAGTTTTCAGGCCATGGGAGTGAAATCATGGAAGGAGGAGGAGAATCAGAGGATGAAATGCAAGCTGAAGGTCCAAAGAATGATAAGAGTGCTAAGAAGAAAATAACTGGAAAAATGAAACCCAATCATTTCCTTAGTGATACCTCAAGTGAAGATGAGCTTCATCAGCCAAGAATAGATCTATCAGAGAGGCCTGAGAGAGAGCTGCAAGCAGAAGAGATGTATGAGGACCTCCCTGAGCTGAAGTACGCAACGCAGAGGAGGGCCCCACAGAGGGTTGTTTCCTCTGATAGTGAAGAAGACAGTTGTGTGCCAGGGAAGAAGACTAAGGTGGAGCCTACAGAAGAACTGGCAGAAGATAACAGAGAAGACGATGAAGTAGATAGTGACAGGGTGGACCAGATCCTCTCCGATGCACAAGAGAAAACTAAGGGCAAGAAGAAACACAGAAGCAAAGGCCGTGTGCCTCGACCTCGATACAAGTTTCTGGATTCTGATTTTGAGGAGGAAGAAGAGGAGGAGGATGATGCCAGTGTTATTGTTCTCAGTGACAGCAGTGAGTGTGACAAGAACAAGGAGGCAACTACACCTTCCCCACTGAAGAAGGATGCTTATGCACGGAGGAATATCAGGAAAATCATGCCAAAGCAGAAACTAGCTGACCTGACTAAGCAAGCACAGAAGGAAGAGCAAGATCGACAGAAGCGATTAAAGGAAAGAGGTGAATGGGACCTGAGAGGGGATCGATTGATCCTGGAAGGCACTGAAGAAGAACCTGTGGTAGAAGTCCGTCGCTCGCTTTTGCCCTCGCTAAAGCCTCACCAGAGGGAGGGGGTGAGATTCCTATGGGATTACACGTGTGAATCTGTGGAAAAGATCAAAGAGGAGCAGGGTTCAGGAGCGCTGCTGGCACATTGCATGGGCCTTGGAAAGACCTTACAGGTGGGTGGATAGGTGATGGCACGAGAATGCATGTATATGTAGCTGTGCTCTAGATGCTGTTTGAAACTTGCATTTGTTGGTTTAGTGTTTTTAAAGTAAATGATTTTCAACAGTTAGTGTTGTTG
>MKWU01006677.1_pt1 | contig 11544 bp, 6 predicted proteins | sample 809101 | NCBI WGS metagenome assembly MKWU01 (sample SAMN05860141, study PRJNA318959) | sponge metagenome | host: Aplysina aerophoba | place: Slovenia: Piran, Adriatic Sea, Gulf of Piran | collected 2013-05-07
CACCACACCTGGTTGGGCCGATCCACCGCCAGATCGCGCAGCAGGTACGGATACACCCGATGCCCCGGAGCCCGGCGCGAGGTGTTCGGCCGCGGCGCCACCGAGCGAAGCCCCATCACGCGCATCAGCCGGCGAACCCGCTTGCGTCCCACCCGGTGGCCCATGCGCCGCAGCGCACGGGCCATCTGCCGGGAGCCGTACCACGGACACTGAAGGTGCAACTCGTCCATGACCCGCATCAGCCGAAGGTTCGCCTCGGACTCGCCCACCGGGCGGTAATAGAAGCTCGAGCGGCTGATCCCCACCAGCGCGCATTGGCGCACCAGGCTGAGCTCTTCGTATTGCGGATCGATCATCCCTCGCCTCCGATCCACACTCAGCGATCGAAGGTTCTGGCCAAAAAATCCCGCTCCACCACCAGCTCGCCGATCTTCGCCTGAAGCTGCGTGATCAACTCCTCGTTCCCCCGCACGCCCTGGGCCGCGCCGGGACTGAACGACGTCTTCAGACCCTCCAGCGCCGTGCGCTTCCACTTCCCGATCACACTCGGGTGCAACTGGTACTGGGCCGCCAGCTCCGGGACCGTGCCGTCGCCACGGATCGCCGCCAAAGCCACTCTCGCCTTGAAATTAGGTGAATGATTGCGTCGCTTTGCCATCGTCGTAAAGTCCACTCATAAGCGCAAAATCCACTCTAACGAACCTGTCCGAATTTTGGGGACCACTTCTGCACGCACCAACCGGACCCTCGCGAGAGGTAGGCCGGGCCGGCGGGGTGGCGGACAGGCCCGTAAGACCGGAGACGCCGGGTAATGCCGGTCGAGGGAAGGGGCCTGACTTCGAGAGGGAAGCGGAAAGGGGACAAGGCATGGCCACTGGCGCGAGCCTAACAGGGTCACGAGGCGTTCGGAAACTCCAGACCGTTTTACATGCGAAAGGGAAGGAAGAACCCGGACGGCGGTTCCATGCGCTCATAGACAAGGTGTGGCGGGCGGATTTTCTGACGGAAGCTTACGGTCAGGTGCGGCGCAATGGCGGCACGGTCGGGGTGGACGGAGTGAGTTTTGCCGACATTGAGTCCTACGGTGTGGAACGCTGGCTTGGGGAACTGTCGCGGGCTCTGAGGGAGGGGACTTACGCACCGCAACCGGTGCGACAGGTGTTGATTCCGAAGAGACAGCCCGGCAAGTTCCGGCCCTTGGGTATACCGACGATACGGGACCGGGTGGCGCAGACATCGGCGATGCTTTTGCTGACGCCGATTTTCGAGGCGGACCTGCAACCGGAACAATACGGCTACCGGCCGGAACGAAGCGCGCTGGATGCGGTCAAGCGCATTCATCGGCTCCTGAACAGGGGTTACAACGAGGTGGTCGACGGTGATCTGTCGAACTACGTAGGCGAGATCCCGCACGCTGAACTGATGAGGAGTCTGGCCCGACGCATCAGCGACGGGCGCATGCTTGCACTCATCAAGGCGTGGTTGGAGATGTCGGTGGAAGAGGACGATGGGGAAGGCGGCAAGCGTCTGACCAATCGGTCGCGCAAGCAACGGAAGGGGACCCCGCAGGGGTCGCCGATTTCACCCTGATTACCGGAACGTTCCGGTAATATTGGTGCCAGCGGACAGACTTGGTCCGTTCGGCTTTTCGCAAAGCCGGTCGGCTTGTACCTGCTGGGCGTGCTGTGCGGCGGCGCGGAGATCGAGAAAAAACCGGACCGGCAGATTGCCGAGCCGGAAGCGGAATTCGAGACCGTCGAGCAGTCCGTGACCGGGAAGGATCTCGGGGCGGCCCCCGATCCGGACAGAGGAGGGCGCCGGTGACTCTCCCCGGCGCGGGACCGATCTCGACAAGGCGCGCGAGCCCATCGAGATCGAGATGGACATGTGAGCGAAGCGCGCCCGGCGGTGGGTCCGGCCGCGATTCCGCGACAAGCCGAGTTTCGCCGAAACGGTTCGGAACGGGCCGGATTCACGGATATCGCCCGTAACTGCGTTCAAAATTCGGCCGCTGCGCAGTCTTGGGTCTGTTGGGGCACGCTCATGGATCTACCAGTTCACTCTCAGCACCCAGGCGGGCGGACCGTCCTGCCGGGAACCGTAACCGACACAGGCCTACAATGTTGCCGAGTCTCTTGCGGCCCTCTTCCCGGACACTGATCGCCCGAGGGAGGCCCATTCGCTACTGAAAGCGTCCTGCCCGGTGCAGGAGGTTCATGCGCGTATGCTGTGTTCCGTTCGCGGGTTCGTCCTCGGCGGTCAAAACCAGGTTCGCGAAGGCAGCCGCGTTGCAAGCGCCGTGGTTGGCAATTCCGGCCATACAACTGTAGGGTTCCGGGTTCGCGCATCCACTTCAAGGGATCAGGATCAGCCGGTCGACCCGATACGTGTTCACCTGGAACTCGGCGATTGCACTGGCGATCCTGCTCACGGGCATGCCTGGCGCCACTGCCGCGGCGGCCGGCCTTTACCTCGAATGCCCGTGCGAAATCGAAAGCGACGGCGCAACGTTTACGATCACCGCGGGCGTAAGGAGCCATCGCGGCACCGACAGCGGCCCCCTGCACCTGGGTGTCATTGTCTACGACGACCCCGATCGGACCGACATTGCGTTGGGCCAGGTCAAGATTGCGGAATCGCTGGCGGCCGGTGCCCTTCTGGCACGCGCCTCGTACGAACTCCCAGTCAATGCGGAGCGGTTTTCCTCCGGCGAATACACGGTCGGGATCAGGCTCTATGAAGACTACGCCGGTTCGCTCAATTGGGCGGACACGCTGCGCATGGAGTTTAATGTGCCGCCCGCCGGCACGTTCGAGGTCGCCGAACTGGACTATCTCGAGGATTCCGACGGGGACGGTGTCGCCGACGCCAACGAGCGTCTGGAAGGCACCGACCCCGGCGATGCCACGTCGACGCCCGGCGCGGCCACGATCGATGTTCTGACGTTCTACACGGAAGAATTCGCCGATATCTACAATGGCGATCCCACAACACGCATTCAGCATCTTTTCGCGTTGTCCAACCAGATCCTGGCCAACAGCGACGTGACCATGCGCCTGCGCCTGGTCGGCGTCGCCGAGGAACAGGTCGATCCCGAACTGCACCACACGCGGTATTTTAACTACGTGCAGGACCAGGAAGCCTCGCGTCATGGCGCGGACCTGATCGTGTGGTTCCGGATCGGCGGCGGCGGGTCTTGCGGAAATGCGCCGATCGGGGCCCATGGCGACCGCGGCCACTTCCGGTTCGAGCGCGAACGCACTTACTTCGTCAACATATTCGGTGGTTGCGGCGCCCGCACGCTCGCCCACGAACTCGGTCACCTCATGGGGCTGGGTCATGCGCACTGGCAGAACTCGACCGGGACCTGGCGCTGGTCCCGCGGGCACGCGGTCGACAGCGATTTCGGCACCATCATGACGTACGGCCCGCAGAACGGCGGCGGGGCCTGGCTGGACGTGTTCTCCAGCCCGCTTGCCCAGTGCGTTGGCTCGCAGAACCGGAGCAAGCCCTGCGGCGTGGACCGGGCTCGGCTCGATGGTGCCGATTCGGTGGCCTCGCTCAACGCGGTTCAATACCGGATCGCCCGGTTCCGCGATGCCCTCCCCGACAGCGACGCGGACGGCTTCGTCGATCCGGTGGACGATTTGCCCAACGACGCCGGGGAGTGGCGCGATTTCGACGGCGACGGAGTCGGCGACGCTGACGACGATGGCGATGGCGTCCTCGACGGTGCCGACGCTTTCCCGTTCGACGTCTCCGAATCGGTCGATACCGACGACGATGGCGTGGGTGACAATGCCGACGCATTTCCCGTGGGTCCCGGGGAAACCGCGGACTCGGACGGCGATGGCGTCGGAGACAATGCAGACGCCCTGCCCGACGATCCCACCGAAACGGCCGACACCGATGGCGACGGCGTGGGTGACAACGCCGACCTGTGGCCGGAGAACCGCGCGGAAAGCGGCGACGTGGACGGCGACGGTATCGGCAACAATGCCGACAGGGACGCCGACAACGACGGTATCGCCGACGCGATCGATCCATACCCCCTCGATGCAAGCAAGACGGACCTGGTCTCGTACCTGTTCGCCGGCGAGCTGGCGGGCGACGAAGTCGGACGCGTTCTTGCATCGGGCCGCACCGGCGACCGGCAGGTCATCGCGATCGGCGCCCCCCAGCACACCTCAGACGGCAAGAACTACACAGGCGCCGTCTACCTGATTGCCGCTGAGGACATCGAATCGATGGACAGCGCCGACGGCAAGACAGATCGGGTTGTCGACCTGGGCCATGTCACCGTCGGGGCGAATTCGTGGAAGATTCTCGGCGAGAACACCTACGACAACGCCGGCATCAGCCTTGTCTACGACGGCGACCTGAACGGCGACAACATCGCCGACGTGCTGTTCGGGGCACCCTTCGGGTTCTTCAGCAGCGCTGCCTATCTCATCTCCGGTGCGAGCCTTGAGGCGACCGACGCGGCCGACGGAATATCGGACCACACGCTTCAACTGCGCTCGGTGTCCGCGCAAACGGGTTCGTGGAAGTTTGTCGGCGAGGACCAAAGCAGTGCGGGCAGCGGTGTGGCGGCCGTTCCCGATACGGATGGCGACGGCATCCCCGAAATACTGATCGGAGCGCAGAGTCTCAGCCCTAGTGTCGGCGCCGCTGGGGGCGGCGCCTACTACCTGTCCAGCGGCGACCTCCAGGCGGCGGACCTGGCCGACGGCGACGAGGACGGCGTGATCGATCTCGGCAATGCGTCGGGTCAGAGCGCCTCCTGGAAGTTCGTCGGCGAGGGCGCGGGTGATCACGCCGGGACGCTCGTGGCATCGGCGGGCGATCTAGACGGCGACGGCAGCGAGGACATCGTCGTGACCGCCCCCCAACGGACTGCGGACGGTGGCAAATATCACGGGGTGGCGTATCTGGTTTCGGTCGCCGATCTTGCGGCTGCCGATACCGCCGATGGAACGGCAGACCACGTGATCGCATTGAGCATGATCGCAGGTCAGCCCAATTCCTGGAAGTTGATCAACGGCGATTACCTTGGCTGGGCCTTCGGTCCGGCTTCCACGGCCGCGAAACCGCACAGCACCGCACGATGGCTGCTCCTGGGCAACCACCTGATCTCGTCGGAAGACCTCCCGGCCGCCGACGCGGCGGACGGCGCCACGGACGGCACCGTGGATCTGCTCAACCTGATTGCGCAGCCCAATTCGTGGTTGCTGGATATGTCGTCGCGGAGCCGTTTCGTCGGCGACGTCGACGGCGACGGCAGCGAGAACGTGTTTGCCGGCTGGCACAGCGGATACCTCTTCGACGTGACGGGACTCCTTCAGACCGATCTTTCACTCCGCAACCTCGACAGCTACATCGAAGCGGACGAACTGGAGCGTCAGGGCGGGTCTACAAGGATTTCCGGCATCACCATTGTCGGGGCGGCGCCGGCCGGAGACGTCGACGGCGACGAACTGGCGGATCTCCTTATCGGAAGTTCCAACACGTCGACCGACCCGGAAAGGCGCGGATTGATCTACCTCGTTCAGGCCGCCGATCTTGTCATTATCGACGGCGCGGACGGTGCCGCGGACGGGCGGGTGAACCTGGGCAATTTCGTCGGTGACACGGACGGTGACGGGATTTCCGACCTGTTGGACAGCGATGATGACGGAGACGCCTATCCGGACATCGTGGATACGTTTCAACTCGATCCGACCGAGTGGGCGGATTCCGACAGGGACGGCGTCGGCGACAACGTGGATGCCTTTCCCAACAACCGGCGGGAATGGCTGGACTCCGACGGTGACGGCCTGGGCGACTTCTACGAGGACGACGACGACGATGACGACGGGATTGAGGACAGCGCCGACCGGTACCCGCTCGACACGGACAACGACGGCATGGACAACGATGTCGACACCGATGACGACGGAGACGGCGTGCTCGACGTCGATGACGCCCTTCCGCTGGACGCCGGCGAGAGCCTGGACACCGACGGCGACGGCGACGGCATCGGCAACACGGCCGACACGGACGACGACGGGGACGGCGTGGCCGATGCAGACGACGCGCTCCCGCTGGACGCCCGCGACTCCGTCGACACGGATGGCGACGGCGTCGGCGACACCACCGACGCTTTCCCCAACGATGCCGCCGAAACCGCCGACTTCGACGGCGACGGCATCGGCGACATCGCGGACACAGACGACGACAACGACGGTGTCGACGATGTCGACGACGACTACCCGTTCGACGCCGGCGCATCCATGGACACCGACGGCGACGGCGTTCCCGACGCGCTGGACCGCTACCCCACCAATCTCAGGGAATGGGAAAACACCGACGGCGCCGGGTTCGGGGACAATCGCGACACGGACGACGACAACGACGGCGTCCCGGACGTCGACGACCTTTACCCCAAGGATCGCACACGCTCGCACCTGACATCGGTACGACTGGAGCTACCCGCCGAAGTCGTGCAACGCATGCCCACTGTGGGTTCGGCCGGGGACATCGACGGCGACGGCAGGCAGGAAATGCTGGTCAGCGGTCCCGAAGCGCAGGGCGGTGGTTTTGTGTACGTCGTTTCTTCCCAGGACTACGCCGGCGCGGACCGGGCCGACGGCGTGCACGACGGTTCCATCCATCCATCAAACGTCGCGACTCAGCCGGGCTCCTGGAAACTGGTTGGCGATGGCGCACTTGACCCTGGCGACCTGCTGTCTTCGCTCGGCGATCTCGACGGCGACGGGCGCTCGGAATTCCGCGTGGGCGCCAGGACGTCCTCGCAGGCGGTGAGCTACATGATTTCCGGTGACGACCTGCTCGCCGCGGACGCTGCCGACGGTTATTCGGACGGGGTGGTCAACCTGGCCTACGTCTCGGCCCAGCCTGCTTCCTGGAGGCTGGGCGCCTTCTGGCGAGGCTTTTCCCCTCGTATTCCCCTCCCCGGCGATATGGACGGCGACGGGTCTGCGGAATTGGCCGTCGGTCAATTTGGCGATCGAAGGGGCGATGGTCCGGGCACGGTGCACGTGTTTTCGGTAAGCGCCCTGCTGACGAACGATGCGGGCGACGTTCGCGCGCGAGGATCAATCGCATTGGATTTTCTTTTGGACGATGAACTTTGGCGCCTTGTCGGGGAGGCGGCCAACGACGAAGCCGGTTGGGCGCTGGAAATGACCGACTTCAATGGAGACGGCCTGTCGGACCTGGTGGTAGGCGCGCCACGCTACGACGCAAACGTGACTGCCGAAGGCGCCGTCTACCTTGTCGGCAGTGCGGACCTTGCAATGGCGGACCGCGCCGACGGCAGGGAAGACAATCAGGTTGACCTCGGTCGGGTTGTGGCTGAGCCGAAATCGTGGAAAATCGTCGGCAATTACGTGGGCAGCCTGTTCGGAAGCGCCATTGCTGCCGGAGATCTGGATGGCGACGGGCGGTCCGACCTGGTAATGGAGTCCTCCTCGCCCGGGTACCGTCCCATCGTAACGATACTGTCCGGAGCCGCCGGCAACCTAGCGGCCCTCGACGCCGTCGATGGCACCAGCGACGGCACGATTGTCCTGAACAACATCGCTGCGGGCGTGAACCGCAGGCTCACTGGTGACTTGGTCCCGGGCTTAAGATCCATGACGTTACTGGATTTCGATGGCGATGGCTTGGACGACCTGGTGCTGGGAACTGATTCAGGCATAGCCAGCAAGACCAAGGTTGCTCACCTTATTTCCTCGTCGGCCTTGTTCGGCACTCCGAACGTGTTCGCGCAGGGCGATCTGACGCTGGACGAGCAATTCAGCCGCAGCGGTTCCTACCAGATTCACGCGCCCGAGGCGATCTTGTCCCAGGCGCACGTTGCGGTGGCCTCTGCCGGAGATCTGGACGCCGACGGGCGCGACGACCTGTTCGTTGCCGTGTTCCCCTTTGCCTCAATCCAGCCGCCGCGACCGCCGGGTGTCGCCTACGTCATCATGGCGTCAGAACTCCCTCACCTGGACGCGGCGGACGGGCACGTGGACAGCAAGATATTCCTGTCACACCTGGTGCACCAGCGGCATTGATCGACTGCGCGCCACCAAACCCATTCACGCCGCCATGTCGCGAGATCGGCGCAGCTGAGTGCGGTTGCCGGCCGCTGCCACCAGCGCCAATGCCACAATCGGCCCTATCGGGGGAATAGTGCACAATCGGCGGCACTGCCGACCCGTGCTGTGAGTTGCGCGCGCGGTGTGGCGGAACAAACCGTCGCTGACGAAACCAACGGGGCCGTTGACCGCGGCGGGGTTGCTCACCGGGACGCGCGGTAGCCTGATGGCGTCAGTTGTCGCCGGAGGCTTTCGCCGAACTGCCGCAAGGCATCGGGGAAGGCGCGCGAAACTCCATGCCGAATTGTATTTCAAGGGTGTTCCGTAAACGACAATCGTCGGGTGGGGTTCGCACCCACTGAGAATACGCGCCTTTCCACGGCGCACTGAGATATCCGGGCTCATGCCGAGGATGCCTCAGGATATACCGTAATGTCATAGCACGCGTCAGGTGGCTTGGGCAGAATAGCGTGCCATCGTACGCAGTCGGTTTTTCAATCGCGGTCAAAGCACGTCCGAAACGCCGATTTCCGAATTCGATCCGGGTAGTACAGCAAGGAAGCACATGTTTCGAGTGCGGTTGACCGCGATATTCTGCGGCGTCTGGGTGTATGCGTCGGCGAGCTACGCGCAGCAGGACGGTCCGGCGCTGCCGGAGGATTCGCTGACCATGGATCAGCTCATCTACGGCCTGTCGGACGGAAGCATCACCGTGGACCGCCTGCGGAGACGGGGTCTTGAGGTCTTCACGACGCCCTTCAACACGTTCGACGGATACGGCGACGGCCCTTTCGCCAATGAGACCCCAACCTCCGAGCCGGGCCGCCGGCCGACTCTGCAGGGCAATGGCCTGTCACTTCGCATCAACGGCCTGGACGCGCAGTCGTGCAACGAGTGTCACTCCTTCGTCAAGCGCTCGACTGTACCGCCTGAGCTGGGCATCGGCGGCGCGGGAGGGATAGTGAACAACGCGCTGATCCTGCCAACGTTGATGGACGTGGCGGACTCGACCGAAGCCGGTGCCTTCTTCGTTCCCGGACACGATCCGGCACTGTTCATGGCCCCCGACGGCACGGCGGATTTCAACGGACGATATGCCAATCCACCCTTTCTGTTCGGGGGCGGGGGAGTGGAATTGCTCGCCAAGGAAATGACGCGCGACCTGCAGCTGTCGTTGGCCGAAGCCCGCGGCGCGCCATCCGGAAGCATCACGGCGCTGGTCACCCATGGCGTCGACTTCGGCGAGATCCAGTCCCTGGGCGGCGGCCAAGTGGCGCTGCACGTCGAGGGAATCGGCTTCGAAGACAACCTCCTACGATCGCCCGAGGAAGTTCTGGTCGTGCGCCCGTTCGGGCGCAAGGGCGAGAACTTTTCGATGCGGGACTTCGATCGCGTCGCGATGCAGTTTCACTTCGGCATGCAGCCGGTGGAAGTCGTCGGGGAGTACGCCGACGAGGACGGAGATGGGGTGGTCAATGAGGTGACCGTGGTCGAAATGACCGCGCTGCACGTGTTCGACGTCACCAATCCCGTGCCGTTCATCGAGCGCCTCGGCGCGCAGGGAATTCAGGGGTACGCGCGATTTCTGGAAAGCGGATGCGCCGAATGCCACGTGCCGGTGCTGAAGACACAGTCGCGGTACCTGCCGTTGGGTTTCCCGGAAGTCCCGCACGACCCGTATCAGAACGTGTACGCACAGATCGATCTGGTGGAGGTCGGGTTCGAGCCGGTACCGGGGGAAGACGGGGTATACGTGCCGCTGTTCGCCGATCTGAAGCGCCACGACATGGGCGAAGGCCTGAAGGAGAGCTTCTCGCTCGGGGAAATTCCCGACAGCGAGTTCACCACGGCCCGGTTGTGGGGTGTCGCGGACACGGCCCCCTATCTGCACGACGGACGCGCCACCGCGATATCGCAGGCGATCGATGCCCATGGTGGCGAGGCGCAGGCGGCTCGTGACGCCTTCGCCGGACTTTCCAACGGCGAACAGGCGCAGTTGATCGCGTTTCTGAGTCGATTGCGCACACCGGAGAATCCCAACATGGATCTGCTTGAACCGCCACCGGAAACGGAGGCGTCGGCGTCTCGCGAGACGATTCGCGGCCTGTTGTCAGGCCGATAGTCCGGCCGAACACAAGATGGCTCCTCGTCGGTGGCCATTGTATCGTGGCGGCCCGGCCCGGTTTCCCATGGCGCGGGCCGCCTGCGCTTCGATGTTCAGCCTGTGCTGGCGCCGCGCCCCCCAAAATCCGCGCCGCGAACCGAAAAGCGCTGATCCTTGACAACCGTTCCGCCGTGTCCATTCTGCCGGCAGGACCGCGGTTCCTACGCCGACAGCCCAAGATCCGCCCACACGCCGGTACGGTTAGACAACGGTTCATCCCGAGCCCCACGCCTTGACCGTACGCCGATATCGCCAACCGGGGCGAGGTCCGGCGTGTGCGCGATGTGCTCCATGGCTTGGCCCGTCGGCTCTTCCGTTTCCGCGCGGGTGACAAATTCGAACCCCTCGAACGTGCGCCGCAGCCGCGCGTATCGGGGCGCGTACTCCCTCCATCGCGGAATGCGCCGGCTGAAGTCGCCCAACACAACCGTTCTGTGCGTGGCATGGCGGTAGCGCAGGACTTCAAATTCCGCAAGCCACCGCTCGTGTTCTTCCCAATGCCGACGATCGACACGCCCGTGGCTCCCGAGCACACCGGGGGGACACGTCATCGACAGCGGTATCGACTTCGGTTAACCACATCGTGGAAAACAGGATCCGGCCCCTGGGGCTCAATCGGAAGAACGCGCTGTTCGCCGGCCATGACGAAGGCGCCAAGGCCTGGGCCCGCATCGCCAGTCTCGTTGAAACGGCCAAAACGAACGGGGTCGACCCCCACGCCAATCTCAAGGCCACGCTCGAAGCCATCGCCGCCGGCCACCCGGCCTCGGACGTCGATGCGCTGATGCCCTGGGCCTTTACACCAGCATCAAGCTGAAATCCAGGTGGGGTAACCGCCCCGCTTACGAGCAGTTTGATGGCTGGCGTCGGGCACTGGAGCGCTGGAAGGCGGAACCAGGCGCGGTCGCGGCCATGGGTTGGGGATATGCTATCGGGCGAAGGCCCCGGAGCGACTCCCCGCAGGACCCTACTGCAACGACGCCGCGAACTGCAGGTAGACCGACCGGCCCTGCCAGGGCAGCAGCGAGTCGCTGCGGTAGATGCGCCCGCAGCAGACTTCGAATTCGCCTCGGTCGGGATACGTGTCGAAGAGATTGTGGGAACCGAGCTTGACGCGGTAGCGGTCCCCAAACGCCCGGGCGGCCTCGACGTCGACGAAGAATGTGCTGCTGAAGTGCTGGATCTCGGCAAGGCTTGCCGAGGAGGCGTTCGCGTACTCGCCGAAATAGCTGCCGCGCACGAGCAGGTCAATTCGATCCCAGGCCTGGCGCATCGAGAGCACCGCGCGCG
>MKWU01006678.1_pt1 | contig 11543 bp, 8 predicted proteins | sample 809101 | NCBI WGS metagenome assembly MKWU01 (sample SAMN05860141, study PRJNA318959) | sponge metagenome | host: Aplysina aerophoba | place: Slovenia: Piran, Adriatic Sea, Gulf of Piran | collected 2013-05-07
CCCTCAGAGGGGGGAGGGAAAATCCGCTCCCTCTCCCCTGGAGGGAGAGCCTGTCCTGAGCCCAGTCGAAGGGGGCTGGGGTGAGGGGGAACAAGCAAACTGAACCACGACCTTGCTTCACCCTGGCACCTGTATAAAAAACGCAGAGCAGCAGTATCGCCCAGCGAGCAAACAGCACGAGGAGGACCGCGGCCTAATGCGCCTCGGCCCAATTGCCGCCAACACCGATATCAACGCGGAGCGGAACGTCGAGCGCCATCACCCCTTCCATGCTCTCGCGAACCAGGGTCCGTACCCGCTCAAGCTCCGTGTCCGGCACCTCGAATAATAACTCGTCGTGCACCTGGAGGAGCATGCGCGTCTGCAATTCCTGCCGGCTGAGCTGTTGCGCAATGGTGACCATGGCGACTTTTATCAGGTCCGCCGCCGTGCCCTGGATGGGTGTGTTGATGGCGATCCGTTCCGCGGCGCTGGCCAGCTGCGGACTTTTGCTCCCCAGGTCCGGGACGTAGCGCCGGCGGCCAAACAGCGTCGTGACATAGCCACATTCCTGGGCGCCGGTCAGCGTGCCCTCCATATAGGTCTTAATGCCGCCGTAGCGCCTGAAATACTGGTCGATATACGCCTGGGCGGTCTTGAAGGGAATGCGGAGCGTACGCGCCAGCCGCCGCGCGCCCATACCGTAGATCAGACCGAAATTAATCGTTTTGGCCTCACGCCGCTGGTCGCTCGACACTGTATCGATGGCAGTCTCGAAAATTTCCGCCGCGGTGCGGGCATGCACATCCTGATCTTTGCGAAAGGATTCGACCAGAACGGGGTCCCGGCTCAGGTGGGCCAGGAGGCGGAGCTCAATCTGCGAGTAGTCCGCGGAGAGGAGACGCCAGCCCGGTTCCGGCACAAAGGCCGTGCGGATGCGCCGCCCCTCTTCGCTCCGGATGGGGATATTCTGCAGGTTGGGATTGCTGGAAGACAGCCGTCCCGTGGCCGTCACGGTCTGATTAAACGAGGTATGCACGCGACCGGTGTCTTCACGGATGAGCTTGGGTAAAGCGTCCACATAGGTGCTCTGGAGTTTGGCAAAGCTCCGATAGGCTAATATCTTCTCCGGCAGGGGATATTCTTCGGCCAGGCGTTCAAGCACGGATGAATCGGTCGACGATCCCGTCTTGGTTTTTTTGCCCCGCGGCAGTCCGAGCTTCTCGAACAGGACGGCCTGGAGTTGCTTCGGGGAGGCGATATTGAACGGCTCCCCGGCCATGGCGTGGATTTCCGCTTCGAGTCGGGCGCGCTGTTGCCCGAATTCGCCGGACAGGAGGGCCAGGACTGCGGTGTCCACCCGCATCCCGGTCCGTTCCATTTGCGCCAATACCTGAACGAGCGGCGTTTCAATATCGGCGAACAGGCGGGCCATACCTTCTTCTTTGACGCGCGGGAACAAACGGTGAGCCAGCCGCAGGGTCATATCCGCGTCTTCCCCGGCGTAGCGCGTGGCGTCTTCGACCGACACGTCGGCAAAATTCTTTTGGGTGCCGTCGGTCACGGCCTCATACGATATCATCGTATAGCGCAGATGTTCCTGGGCCAGGTCGTTCAGGTTGTGGCGCTGCGTCGGGTTCAAGAGGTACGAGGCCAGCATGGTGTCGGCCAGACGGTTGTGCGTGTACAGGCCATAGTTGGCCAGGACCATCAGGTCGTATTTCAGGTTCTGACCGACGAGGGTCAGCGAGGGATCGGCAAAAAGCGTACGGAGCGCGGCGAGCGTCTTGTCGAGCGGTATGTGGGGGGCGGTCTCGTCCGAGCGGTGCGCAACCGGAATATACCAGGCCTGCTGCTCTTCGATCGCCAGCGACACACCGACCAGTTGCGCGTCAAGCGGGTTGAGCGCCGTCGTTTCCGTATCGAGACAATAGGTTTTGGCGGCCCGAATGCGCGTGACGAGCGAGTCGAGCTGCGGCACGCTGCGCACGGGCGCGTAGACACCGGGCGGTTCCGCCGGCGCGGCGCGTTCGTCAGCCAGGGAGAACTCCCAGCTGGGGTCCAGGTCGGCCAGGAAGCGACGGAATTCAAACTCGGTAAAAAGCTCGTGTAAACGCTCGTTGTCCGGCGCTGTCAGCGCCAGGTCTTCAAGAGCCGGGGTCAACGGCACGTCCTGTCTGAGGGTCGCCAGCGTTTTTGACAGGCGGGCCAGTTCGGCGTGCTCCCGGATACGCTGGCCGAGCTTGCCTTTGATCTCGGCGGCATGCTGCAGCACGCTCTCCACATCATGCCACTGCGTGATCAGTTTGATGGCGGTCTTCTCACCGACGCCGGGGATGCCGGGGATATTGTCAGTGGCGTCGCCCATCAAAGCCTGCACCTCGACAACGCGGCCCGGCTCAACGCCGAATTTCGCCTGCACCTCGGCAGGGCCGATGTGCCTGTCCCGCATGGTATCAAGCATGCTTACCCGCTCTGAGACGAGTTGCATCAGGTCTTTATCCCCGGAAACGATGACCAGCGCCGCCCCCTCGCGCTCCCAGCGCGTCGCCAGGGTGGCGATAATGTCGTCGGCTTCGTAGCCGGCGAGTTCAAGAATGGGGATATTATAGGCCTGGACAATGTCCTTGATGCGGGGGATCTGCACCCGCAACTCGTCCGGCATTTTGGTCCGGTTGGCCTTATACTCCGGATAGAGTTCGTGGCGAAAATTCTTGCCCGGGGCGTCAAACACCATCCCCAGATGGCTGGGAGCATGCTCGGCATGAATCCGCTGGAGCATGTTCACAAAACCAAAGATGGCGTTGGTGGGGAAGCCCTGGGCGGTGGTCAAATCCCGGACCGCGTAAAAGGCCCGGTAGATATACGACTGCCCGTCAACGAGGAAAACGGGGGTGGGTACTGATGTCACAACGTAACTGCGGCAGGAAAGGGGAAAGCGGGTGACCGGGATCGAACCGGCGACCTTGTGCTTGGCAAGCACACGCTCTAGCCAGCTGAGCTACACCCGCGTTGAGCGCAATAATTAGAGACCGAATCTACCACACCTCAGCCAAGAGTCAACTGCAAGAAGACGATGAGCCGCCTGCGTCGGAAGGTCAAGAAAAAGCGATGACGCAAGGGAGGTGCGAGTCGGAACAGCCCCCGTGACTATCTCAGGTCGTGCTCATCGCCCGCCTGATCATGGTGTGGACCTGGATATTCTCATTGATTGGAACAAGATGGACAGTGGGATTAGCACGTGTAAATACCCGGAATACTTCGTCGGCGAACCCTTGTCCGACTTGCTCAACGCCTTTGAAGTCGAGGATAACGGTCCGAAAGCGATCAAATCTTGTCAGGAGTCGTTTGGCCTGCGAGCGAGATATTAACGATGCGTCTCCGTACTGAACAAGGTCGACGGGGACTATGGTTTTTGAGAAACCGTAATCTGAATCCACGGTAAATTGGTCGAAGATGTCTCTGGTCGTCCTCTCGGTGTCATTATATAATTCGAGAAAGGCCGCAGTACCGGATCTCTGATCTCGATTTTCAAGAATCCAGTCTTCGTTTCCGGGGCTTTTATGTGAGAAATAAACGTTTCCGGCAAGTAGGGTGAACTTGTCGAACATACGCGAGGTAAAGAAGATGCCTTCTCCCGTATGATGGTCAGGGTCAGTCGTAAACTTCCCTTTGGCTAATTCAAGAACTGCGTGGCGTTCATCCTCAAGCGCCAAGGCTTTTTGTATCTTCCGAAAGATTCCTTCCCCATCATCCGAAAGCATAACATTGACTGCGCGAACGGTACGCTTCATCTCTATCATCACACGCGTTCCCGAAGAGTGGTCAATCGCATTATTCAGCATTTCCGTAAAGCCATAATGCCAGATATCACGTGCAGTCTTGGGTATATCCGATAGCAGAGGCTCGACCTCCTTTTGCCATACAATATGCTCGGCCGTCTCGTCTGTAAGCGGAACCTCGAAGAGCTCTTCCCTCAGAATAGCGAGTGAGTACCGGCGGTTGCGAGTCGCTCCGCGCGCTGTGAGGAGCCCTTCTCTAACAAGGCGACTGATATGCGTATTGACGGCTTGACGGGAAATTCCGAAGTGGGAAGCTGTTTCCTGGGCAATGTTTTGGGAATTGGAATCAACATGCTTCAGTATATAGTCGCGGATGAGTCGTCCCCGTTCTCGTATTCCTGCCATGGTTTTCGTGCTTTCTACTGATTTAATATGTCAATATTATCGATCGCTATTGTCAATCTTATGAAGCTGTCAGGTCTGTTTGATAGCGACACTTTTCAGAATTATATCCATAAGTATCTGATTTTACAAGGAATGATATTTCATTCCTATATTTCTATTGTCAATCTTATGAATACTGTTTCTTGCGTGGTCGGGTCTTTCGTCTTTGTTCCTTGATCTGAGCAACTACAGGGGCTGCCCCTCAGGAGCACGGAGGCGGGGGTAACAGACCGGCTGTGGGACCTTGATGATCTGGTGGATCTCCTGGAGGGGTGGCGACCGAAGCCGGGACCGCGGGGACCATATAAGAAAAAATATAAGGAAGAGAATTCAAACTGACCCACTACCAAGCGTACACGGGTCCAGCATCTGATATCTATGGGAGGACATCTTTCCCCTTTGCGGTCGGGTCCCGGTCCGCGCCGGCTGCCGTCCCGGTATGACCAAATCCGCCGTGACGCTGCGTGGAGCCGAGCGTATCGACTTCAGTCCAACGGACACGTGCCACCGGAGCGACGATGAGCTGGGCGACGCGGTCGCCCCGTTTGATCTCGACCGGTTTGTCGCCCAGGTTGATGAGGAGGACCTTGACCTCTTCCCGATAGTCGGCATCAATCGTTCCCGGAGCGTTCAGGATGGTCAGCCCCCGGCGCAGGGCGAGTCCGCTGCGGGGACGAATCTGGGCCTCGTAATCCTGCGGCAGGGCGAGAGCGAATCCGGTCGGAATCGCACACCGTTGGAGCGGCGCCAGGACGACAGTGTCCGTAAGAGCGGCGGCGATATCCATCCCGGCGGAGCCGGGGGTCATATAGCGAGGGAGCGGGATCGACGGCGTGCCCGGTTCAGCCCGGCGCACGCGCGTAATGGGAACGACGATCTGTGCGCTCACCCGCTCGGGCTCCTTCGGGGGTGTTCCGTACCGCTAGCGTGCCTCGCCCTGCTCTGCCAGGGCTTCACGCCGGCTGAGACGAATTTTTCCCTGCCGGTCGATCTCAAGGACTTTGACGGTAATCTCGTCCCCCTCGTCAACAATATCGGTCACCTGCCGCACCCGCTCGGGCGCAAGTTGGGAGATGTGGACCAGCCCTTCTTTCCCAGGCAGGATCTCGACAAAAGCCCCGAAATCGACCACCTTCTTGACCGTTCCGGTGTAGAGCTTGCCGATCTCCGCATCCGCGGTGACCGCCTCGACTTTGCTGATCGCCCGATCCATGGAGTCTCCGTCGGAGGAGGCAATGGATACGGTCCCGTCGTCTTCGACATCGATTTTGACGCCGGTCTCTTCGACAATAGAGCGGATCATTTTTCCGCCGGGACCAATCAGGTCGCGAATTTTATCCGGCTTGATTTTCAGGGTCAGAATCCGCGGCGCGTGTTCGGCGACCTGTTCACGGGGAGTTTCGAGCGACTCGGCCATCTTCCCAAGAATGTGCAAACGCCCGTCACGGGCCTGATATAGGGCCTGGCGCATGATCTCGCGCGTGACGCCGGCAATTTTGATATCCATTTGGAGGGCGGTAATGCCGTCGGCCGTGCCCGCAACCTTGAAGTCCATATCGCCCAGATGATCCTCGTCGCCCAGGATGTCGCTGAGAATCCGAACCTCTTCTCCTTCTTTGATCAGCCCCATCGCAATGCCGGCGACCGGTGCCACGATCGGGACGCCGGCGTCCATCAGTGACAGCGCGCCGCTGCACACGGTGGCCATGGAGGAAGAGCCGTTTGATTCCAGGATTTCCGACACGACCCGGATAGTGTAGGGGAATTCATTTCCCGCCGGGAGAACGGCCAGCAGTGCCCGTTCGGCAAGTGCGCCGTGCCCGATCTCCCGCCGTCCGGGATTCCGCATCGGACGGGCTTCCCCCACACTGAAAGGAGGGAAGTTGTAATGCAGCATGAATTTCCGGTACTGCTCACCGATCAAGGCATCCACCCGTTGCTCGTCTGCGGATGTCCCCAGCGTCGCGACCGCCAGGGCTTGTGTTTCGCCGCGTGTGAAAAGGGCCGAGCCGTGCGTTCGGGGCAGCATGCCGACTTCACACGAGATGGGACGAATATCGGTCAATCCGCGTCCGTCTACGCGCTGGATCTTGTCAACAATCGCCGTGCGCATGATTTCGCCGGTCAGCTTTTCCAGGGCTTCCGCAACCTCCCCGCCCCGGTCGGCGAACTCTTCCCCGAGTGCCTCAGCCGCTTCCTTCTTGGCGGACTTGATGGCCGCCCCGCGCTCCAGTTTCGCCGCAATCGTCAGAGCCCCACTGAGCTTTTGGGTCGCGGCGGCCCGAACACGCTCGGCCAGCTCGGTATCAGTCGCGGGCTCCGCGAACTGCCGTTTCGGCTTTCCGGCGACCCGGACAAGTTCGTCCTGCACGTCGAGAACCGGAGCCGCGGCTTCCTGAGCAAGGAACAGGGCCTCAAGCATGTCTTCTTCAGAGACTATGCGCGCGCCGCCCTCAACCATGACAATGGCATCCCGGCCGGCAGCGACAAACAGGTTGATATCGCTGTCCTGGAATTGACTCTGCAACGGATTGACCACCAGTTCTCCGTGTAAGCGTCCGATCCGTACGCCGGCGATGGGCCCCCCGAAAGGGACATCGGAGACGCGCAGGGCCGCAGAGGCACCGATGAGGGCCAAGGTGTCGGCATCGTTTTCCCGGTCCACCGACAGGACCGACGCAACAATCTGGGTCTCACAGGCGAAGCCCTTGGGAAAGAGCGGCCGAATCGCCCGGTCTACAATCCGCGAGGTGAGAACCTCGCGCTCTGCCGGACGCCCTTCCCGCTTGAAAAATCCTCCGGGAATTTTTCCCGCCGCATAGGTGCGTTCCTGGTAGTCAACGGTCAGAGGGAAAAAGTCGATCCCCTCACGGGGTGAATCGGATGCCACCGCGGTGACCAGGACAACGGTTTCTCCGTATTGGACGAGGGCCGCGCCACTCGTCTGTTTGGCAAGGCGCCCGGTTTCAATGGACAGCGGGCGTCCGTAATATTCCATTTCGATTTTTTTATACATGTCTTCCTTCGATTTTTTGTGCGCCGGGGTCCTTACGACACGGCGCTGGCTCTCTCTCTCAGCAACTCTTTCCACAGCTCTCTTCTCAACAAGAACGGATACAAGAGATGAGGACGTTGACCTAACGTCGCAAGCCGAGACGTTGGAGCATACTGCGATAGCGCTGTACGTCTTGACTCCGCAGATAGTCGAGCAGACGACGACGACGACCCACCATTTTAAGCAGGCCCCGTCGAGAGAGGTGATCTTTTTTATGGGTTTTGAAATGCTCGGTGAGATGGATGATCCGTTTGGTCAGAATGGCAATTTGTACTTCGGGTGAGCCCGTATCCGTATCGTGCACCCGAAACTGACTGATTGTTTCGCTTTTCTGTTCGGCCTCCTGCATAAGTCTTCCTTCTTTCTTCTGTCTTTCTTTATTCTCCTTGATTATTCCCTTCCGTTTTTAACACGCTGTTTTCCCAGTGTAAAGTTCAAAGACACGGGTGAGTTTCCATGCCCGCTCCTCGGCGGTAACCATGGCGATCAATGCACACTCCGCACTCAGAATCCGAGCCGTCTCCCCTGCGGCCCGGGCTGCGGGCAAGGTCTGTAAAACAGCCTGCTGTCCGCGCCGGATGAGCGCCACCTCCGGGGCCGGGACCACAAAGGTCCGGTAGGACCGGGTTGCCTGGACTAATGAGAGCAGGGGGAGCGGCTGTCCCGGCTGAGGACTCCGGGCCTGAGAGAGCGGAATGGCCTGGTCGATGCTGAACGTGCCGAAAGCCGTCCGACGGAGACGCGCCAGATGGGCAACGCTGTTCAGAGCCCTGCCAATATCTGCGGCCAGGACCCGGATATAGGTTCCCTTTGAGCACGAGACGGAAAAATGAATGGCGTGCGGCTCTCCGAGCGTCAGGGCGAGGTGGGACACGTGGACCCGACGGGGCTCGCGCTCCACTTCAATGCCCTGGCGGGCCAGTTTATACAGCGGGACACCCTTTCGTTTGAGCGCGGAATACATCGGCGGAGTCTGCCAGTAGTCGCCGCTGAACCGTTGCTCGATCTTTTTCAACAGCGTCGGAGGGCAGTCCGGAACAGGGGCCGTGCGGGTGACCGTCCCGGTGCTGTCGAGCGTATCGGTCTCAACGCCGAGCTGGAGCGTTCCGGTATAGGACTTCTGTTCTGCCATGAGAAACTGCGAGAGTTTGGTGCCGGCCCCCAGACAGATGGGCAGCAGGCCGCTGGCAAAGGGGTCGAGCGTCCCGAGATGGCCGATTTTTTTGACCTGCAGCGCCTTTTTGAGAATACGGACAACCTCCGCAGACGTCGGTCCCGTTGGCTTATCGATGAGGAGCAGGCCATCAAGTCCGGCCACTAGCGGTCTTCCTGTTTTATTTTATGAAAAAGATTCTCCAGGTGGTTTACCTCATCCAGGGTCGTGTCATAGATAAATTCAAGCGTCGGGGTGTAGCGGAGCTGCAAACGGGCTGCCACCTGACGGCGAATATAGCCGGCCGCGCTCTGGAGACCGGCCAGGGCGTCCGCCCGGGTTTCGTCCTGAAGGGTCCGCACGAAGATGCGCGCCAGACGCAGATCGGGGCTCAGGGTCGCGGCAGTAACCGTCACCCCGCTGACTCTGGGGTCTTTCACTTCCCGTAAGACAATATCGGCAATCGCGTGGAGGAGCAGACCACTCACCCGTTCGGGACGACGGACAGGCATATCAATCTTCTAGTAATGGAGAATTTCGACCTGGGTTTCCCCCAGCTCGGCGACGTGCAGCCGTTCAATAAAATTCGTCACTGCCTGTAATGCACCCTCAACATAGTTGTGATCGGAGCCGACTTGGCAGATCGCGAGAACAATGGTTTGCCACTGGTCCTGCTCGGCACATTCCGCGATAGAAACGTTGAATTCGTTCCGGACCCGACTCTTTATCTTCCGAACAACACCACGTTTCTCTTTTAAGGAATGACTCGCATGACAGTAGAGGATCAGTCGAAGCACGCCCACCACCATCGGCCACCTCCTGATGGGGGACGGGAACGGACAGGCGGCAAGCCGACCCGCCTTTTCACACCACCCCGGCTTTCCCGGTACCAGCTACGAAGCGTATCGCTCTACTTCCTGGGGACGAGGTTCGAGGCGGCGTACGACTTCTTCGAGTTCGTACACCTCCAGGACATCGCCCACTTTGACATCCTGAAAATTCTCGACGCTGGCTCCGCATTCCGTTCCGGCCGAGACCTCTCGGACATCGTCCTTGAACCGACGGAGCGTCGAAAGCCGTCCGGTGTGGACCACAACGTGATCGCGGACAACCCGGACCTGAGCCCCACGCGTGATCCCGCCTTCCACAACCATGCAGCCGGCGACCAGGCCCATCTTTGAAACCGAAAAGACCTCTCGGACCTCTGCCCGACCGAGCGGATTTTCTTTATAGGTCGGAGCAAGCATGCCCTCCATGGCCGCCCGGATATCGGCAATGACATCATAGATGATGCCATACAGTCGCAACTCAATACCCTCCCGGTCCGCCAGCTGAGCGGCCTTGATCTCGGGACGGATATTAAATCCGATAATGACGCCCTTCGAGGCCGAGGCGAGCAGGACGTCGGATTCGGAGATGCCGCCAACAGAGGCGTGGAGCACGGTCAGCTTCACCTCGTCGGTAGACAAGCGGGTCAACGCATCTCGCACGGCTTCGGCCGAACCCTGCACATCGGCTTTAATGATCACCCGCAGCTCTTGTACTTCTCCGGCCTGGGCTTGCTGATAAAAGTCTTCAAGCGAGGTTCGACTGCTCTTTGTCAATTCCGTCTCACGCCGCTTTTCTGTCCGGTATTCTGCAATCTGACGCACCTTGGCTTCATCGCCCAGGGCAACAAACGTATCCCCGGCCTCGGGCACTCCGGTCAAGCCGAGAATCTCGACCGGCATGGATGGGGAGGCGATTTTCACCTTCTGGCCCCGACCATCAATCATGGCCCTGACCCGGCCGTGTTCCGTACCACACACAAAGGGATCACCGACTTTCAACTGCCCCTCCTGGATCAGCACCGTGGCGACCGCCCCACGGCCCCGGTCGAGTTGGGCTTCCACAATGACCCCACGCGCAAATTTGTCGGGATTGGCGCGCAGTTCCATGATGTCGGCCTGGAGAATAAGCATCTCCAGGAGATGCTCAACCCCCTCGCCCGTCAGTGCGGACACCGGAGCAAAAATAATGTCTCCGCCCAGGTCCTCTGAGACCAGACCGTGGGACATCAACTCGCGCTTGACCCGTTCGGGGTCTGCCCCCGGTTTGTCTATTTTATTCACCGCGACAATGATGGGCACCTCGGCGGCCCGGGCGTGATTAATGGCCTCGACGGTCTGGGGCATGACCCCATCGTCTGCGGCCACCACCAGCGTCACAATATCCGTTGCCTTGGCTCCACGGGCGCGCATGGACGTGAATGCCTCGTGGCCCGGGGTGTCGAGAAACGTCACGCTCCGGCCTTCGACCGGCACGTTATACGCCCCAATATGTTGCGTGATCCCACCTTGTTCGTGATCGGTGACATTCGTCTGCCGGACCTTATCCAACAGTGACGTTTTGCCATGGTCGACATGCCCCATGATGGTCACAACCGGCGGCCGAGGCTCAAGCACGCCCTCATCTTCTGAGGCTTCGTGCTCGTCTTCCAGAACAGACTCCGCATCAAAGGCAACATTCTCGACTGTATATTCGAAGTCCGCCGCCACGAGCGAGGCCGTATCATGATCGAGGATCTGATTAATGGTGGCCATGACCCCGAGGCCCATCAGCTTTTTAATGACTTCTCCAACCTTTACCCCCAGGTTGTGAGCCAAATCGCCAACGGTAATCACTTCGGATATGCGCACAACGCGTTTGCTGGCCTTGGGCACCGTAATTTCGGTCTGCCGTTGCTCTTTGCCCGGCAGGATCCGTCTCCTTTTTGACCCGCGCGTGACGTGCGCCTCTCGCTCTTGGACATCGAGCGACTCGGCGTTCCGGATGACCTTCCGCTTCTTGCCCCGCTTTTTCCCGCCCGCCCCTATGCCCTCACCACTCGTCCCCTCACGGGTACCGACATCGGCGGAAAAGGGAGAAGGAGAGGCGGGGCGGATGGAGCCGGCCGGCCGTGGGACAGGGGGTCCGGCGAGTTTACCAAGATCAATCCGGCCCAGCACCCGGGGCGGACGAGCCCCTTCTGGCCTGCCGGCCTCTGCCGCCGGAGCCGCGCCTTTACTCGTATCTCCTGTGGTGGGAGCCTCTGCCGTAACTGCGATGTGTTGTTCCTCGGCCGGGGTGTCACTACCGGGGGTGACAGGAG
>MKWU01006679.1_pt1 | contig 11538 bp, 12 predicted proteins | sample 809101 | NCBI WGS metagenome assembly MKWU01 (sample SAMN05860141, study PRJNA318959) | sponge metagenome | host: Aplysina aerophoba | place: Slovenia: Piran, Adriatic Sea, Gulf of Piran | collected 2013-05-07
GTGGTGACATCTCAGTACTTTGGCTTACCAAATTTCTCTGAGGTACAGAAGTCCTTAAAATGCCTTGTGAAGTGGTCCTGAGTGCACTCTAGGGGATTTATGATTTCTGATCCTCAATTCTGTGATGGGTCAAAGTGCTGGGATTTCACCAATTGTTTCCAAGCCTTTTAGCGCATTCCTAATTCCCTTAATTAAGGTTTTAATGCAAATTTTTAAAAATCCATATACAGTAGTATATCCTTCGATGCATGTGGAACATATCGGTTTTGTTTACATTAGGGTGCACCCTGCAGTTTCAGCACCTTCTTCAGCATTTCCGTGGCAATGAACGTGACCGCGTGTGACTCCTTAAACAAGTTTATCATAATTCCGACGGTAGTGCAGCACTTGGTGTGCAAATCTAAACCTTCGACAAAGAAATACATTCTTGTCCTAATCAAGACGCCAGTTTGCAGCGAGGAGGAGTTTACACTGTCACTTCCCGGTGACCATTTTTGACAGTGGGAATATATAGGACATTTATTGTGCCTGCATCCAACAGGTTTGTCATGTATATACATTATTGAATATTTAATTGACATAGACTACTCTATTTGCAAGTTCTTTTAACATTTTAGTATTCAGCATGTGCATCATGTTCAGGAGACCTACTCCCTTGATCTGCATATGTTTAAAGTTAAAGCTGTGCTGCAGTAGTGTCACATTAACCCAATATCAACCTGGCTGTAGCAAGATATACATACATACTACACTACTACAAGACTTCTGTGATGTCTTACAGTACACTTAAACATTAACTGATTTCCAATTCCTTTTCAATCAATCTCTTCTCAAACTCTGCTACCTTCTGCTGGTAAGCATGAGAAGCAATCAAGTTAAATTCCTGCAAGTAGGTAGTGCACATAAATACAGAGCCATGAAAGTTATTAAGCATGCTGGGGGTAATAGTAGGATAATGAAACATGCCAACAACTACTTCACTTTAATGCAACATTTTGCCCATGACATGCTCTATGTACTAGTACAGTGGGCAATGACTGGACAGGATAGCATGAATATGCAACACAACATTCAACCGTCAACCTATGATCGAACTCAGAGAAAATGAGCAATACACAATGTGAGGGTGACCCATTAGATGGCATACACTGTTAACTCATCTAGATGCCTAATCATGGAGTTCCTCACTGGACTCAGGGAAGACCATAACTCCATGCTGTACAGAATATCTTGCTGGTCCTGATGTCCATGCTGCCCTTGATCTTTTCTTCCCTCTATCTGCTTGACCTGTCCACCATGTGTACTGCCCCCTGTCCAAGTTGTGGCTTGTCTTCATACAATGCGTAGCTTTGGCGTTTTGTACAATAACTGTTGCCACTGCTCTTTTGTGTCCGTTGATCCTGGTCTGTCTGTTTCACCAACATAGACCTCATTACACTGTGCACAAAGGAATATGGTATACGACACCTTTGTCTATGTGCTTCTGTGGTCCCTTCACTCTTGTGAGTAGACACCTCAGTCACAATTTTTTTCTGTTTCTATGTTTTTCTGCAAATGTCTCTGCTAGCTTTACTGAGCTTTACATATGCAATAGTATACATAAGGTTGGCTGCTTGTCACTGTCTCCTCTGGTTGCTGTGCCTCCTGTCTTTCCCCGGCCTCACTGTTGCGATGAACTTCTCTGGATAGCCATCCTTTCAGAAGGTCCTCCTCTACTTCCAGATCTACCGTTTTGCAGATCCTCGTTGCTTTCCACATCAAGACTTTGATGAGTCCTCGCTCGACCTTTCGTGTTTGAGGTGAAGTGGATGTACTGGTCTGTGTGAATTGCCTTTCTGTAGACTGTGGTACATAGTCTGTCAGCCCCTTGTGGGACCAGCACATCTAGGAAAGGAAATTTCCTGCCTCCTCCATCTTCATTCCGAACCGGATACTAGGTCTGATTGGGTTTACGTGCCAGACGTGCAGCTTGTTCCTCCCTCATTCCAAAGGATAATGGTGTCTCAGCATATTGGCTGTAGTCAGGTGGTTTGCTTGAGAGATGCTGAGTCGATGGCTAGTACTTCAAAGTGTCCCATGTAGATGTTTCCCATGGCCATGATTAACTGCCCGTGGCTACCCCTAGTCTTGTGCACTAGCCCCTACTATTGCAGGGTCTGATCAGACTCGTCAGGTTTTCATCACTAGTGTTTCAAACTTAGCCACAGCTTAGTGACAGCCATGTCGTGTATACATGGTATGTGTGGAATGTGACATCATTGATTGCAATCCGCAGATGGCACATGGGAGTCCGGTGAATCCTACACTTGCATATGTCACTTTGCTGCAAGCTGTGTACAGCGGTATTTCCTGGTGTAGATTTGTTCCTGACCGATTTTCAGACAATAAACAAGTACAACCCTTGCTTTAGAACCAAAGACGTTTATCAAAAGCTTTCCATCACGAATGCCACGGTCTTCGGGTTCGGCAGTTCCTACACCTCTAGGCCATGTTTCCAAGAGGTTTGAAGAGGTTAGAACAAGTGGTAAGGCCACCAGCGGTATGCTTTCAACCTTGTGTCAATGATGAAAGGAGTTCATTAACCACAAACACCTGTTTCTGGAACCTGATTGGCCTACTGACATTCCCGCACATTGATCCAAACTTGATGAATCTGACCAGACCCTATCCTTTGAGCACACTATAGCAATAAAGAAGGTAGGGGCTGGCACACGAGACTAGGCTACACCTACCTTCTATGGCAGGAATTCTATTACATGAAAAATGTGGATGTTGAGCATAGGTAACAGTCCCTTTGAGGCAACATACAGTTTTCTTTTCCTCAACCTCCTGTTCCTGTAGTCTCCTGACAACGTCTTCCGTGCTTCCATTTTATGGGGTCCTTTGTGGAAAGTGAGGTGACATTGAAGCTCACCAGGACAATTCCCTCTCTCTTCCACCCATATTTTCTAGCCTTCTCCACAAGGTCTCCAAAGTCCTTCACAAATGCTGAGGTCTGGTTATATAATGCGCAGTAGCATTGAAGAATGAATGTGGGATGCTTTGGGTCTCAGTGGTAGTGGCTTTGTAGATCTTGGGTAGATCAAGGAGAGCATGTGCATCAGGACCAAGAAAACACACAATGTTTGTATTCACTTGAATTCCATGGTAAGCATCTAGAGGAATAAATAAATGGTCCATGCCCATCTGATTGGACACCCAGCCATTGTATACTACTCGTTTGCTCCTAACTCAATTTAGTTAAATGTTGTGCATTGCACATGCATGCTATCCTGACCAGTTATTGCTTACTGTACTAGTACTAGTTAGTCACCACCTTAACATTTCTGTACTGTATGCCTGACGAGGCATGTGATGGGCAAAGCATTGCATTGAGTGATAAGTGATTTGTTGGCATGTTTGAGTGTCCAAAGAAATAATCCTACTATCAATGTAGAGCAGTGAACTGTGCCTAAACAACACCATTAAATTTGGATAGCACAACTGAAGAACAATACCATTAACCACAAGTCACACACTCACAATAATGAACAATGACAATCAGTTATTTCTGTTTATGTGGATGACAATTGAATGGCTTAGGCTAGTTGTAATGTGCATATACTTAAGAATTTCAGACAGATACAGCTTTTAAGGATCCAGCAATAAATGGAGACATAAGGACTTAGTAGATTTAGTAGAAGTACTATGAATTTGATCAGTTGACTTACAATCGCTATACACAAAGGATATCGAACAATCGATGCTCCACAGCCTTATCATAGTGTGTTGTGTTGTAAATGAAAAGTTTCAATTCTATGTTCTACCTGTTTGACTGACCACTAAAGGGCTACACACATGTACTATACTGTTTGTATTGGATTACTGTTACCTACTGCATTCGAGTACTACAATCTTAAGGGTAGTAAAAAAATGCTACCACTGCAAAACAAGTCAAGATGTAGAGATGGTGCCCACTGTGTAGCTGCATTAAAAAACAACCAGTACAAAATGTTAGGAAAAAGGAAGGATATGCCATGACCTCCTAACAGCCCAAGGCAACAATAGTCCGGCCTGCTACACCCACTTGACTTGACTGTAATACCCCTTTCACATGAGCTTCAAAACCAGGTTAAACCCTGGTTAATGCATTCACACGGACCACTTAACCCGGGTTCAATCTAGGTTACAAGGTGTGAAAGTGGAATACGAGCAGATAGTCAATCGCAATTCCTTCTCACTCCAATTCCCAGCAATTTCGTTCCAAAAGGAACAGCTCCTGTACCTCACCCAGATAGTTCTTCACTGCAGATACGCAGTAGACAGCCGTCACGACTTGGACTCGAAAAGAAGCATCCGTATCCTCGCTCGCGCTGTTCTGTGACGGTGATTACACATTTCCCAAGTCATGTCCATAGTCAGTTGTGAATGCCGATGTGCCGCGTGCCTTTTTCGCAGTCACATGATAGAGAAAAGAACAATAACACAGAAGACCCAGACTCCAAACGTCATCTTTTCGCACTATAACTCGCTACTCTTGCGCAATGATTCACTGCCATGTGAAACGGAAGCACTCAACCCATGTTCAACCCGGTTTGTCAACCTGGGTTGAACCCACTTTACGTAACTCCATGTGAAAACGGTACAAGAGGCGATGAGAAGTTGGGTTTAAAGGGCCTGACTAGGTCAACATTCAAACAGCTTCAAGGCACGTTTGATACCTTTTCAGATGATTGGCTTGCATTTCGAAGTGTAACTTCCTTATAAATGGCTCAGGCACACACCAAAGGGGATGACCATGAACTACACAAACATCAACCTTGGTAGCAAATAGTATTGTTTCCATTCCACATGCAGAACGAAGAAAGAATGTTGCCAATCCATCTAAAAATGGGCCATGACCTGATGCAAGCTCAAATGTCTCATGTTCCTTGTTTCTGCGCTGTCTGGGTAAGCAACATAAGTAAAGCAGCATAAGAAGAAGCACCATTTATTGAACTACCTCTAGCCGCTTTCTAATGCACAAAAGAATACACCACGTTGAGAGCTGCGCAATACTGTGGAAAAGTAGTTCCATACGCCTCATCGATCGTGAGCTAGAGCGCACGGAGATAATAATTGAAAAAAGATGAAATGCAGGTAAATGTCGTGGACGTTTTCCATAGGCTATTACGCTGTCACATGGAAGAACAGCTATTGTTGTGTAGAGTGTATTGCACACTTTCTCATTAGCGACTATGGCCGCCTGCTTTTTTCTATGCAGAGCGCTGGCACCAATTTTTCAATGTATTTTGGTATACAATAAATTCAGAGTGTTTGCTTGTTCGCAGTGAACACCTAAACTGCGGCATGGATTGATGCCAAACACTCAGGAATTACAGAGAACGACCCAGAGAGTGTCCTCAGCAGGTTTAAATCACCCATCTTAGTGTTCTCCGAGAGAAATCGTGACATTTCCGGTTTTCGCTTAGCAGCCGACGGACATTTTTACTTATGTCCCTTCCAATTCCGGATCTTGCCTAGACTCCTCTTAACACAGAGTGCTTTCGCCAAAACAACATCGACGGCATTTTGAATACAAACAACCACTACCAACCACTACAATGCTGTCTGATGTAGTAAATGTCCATTCAAACACCTCCAAACCCCATTAGTAACAACACATGAGAATGGCAATACTGTACTGAAATCCATCACTGCACTAACTGTCTTTTCTTGCTTGCTTAGCTCATTCCATTCATTAGCCACTTTCCTAATGCTATCCTCCAGCCACTTCTGTATCAAAAAAGAAAATATACTGTCTGATTTTATACAGCAGTGTGAGTACTGAGTGGCTTACGTACTGACAGCAGTGTGAGTACTGAATGACTTACGCACCGTGACAGGTTTAGCACTGTCTGCTGTCTGATTCTTCATTTTTCTCACAAGAAAGACATGGTATCCTGATAGTTTTGGAGGGGGCTATTGACAATTAGACAATGCAAGACAAATAGCTCACATTCGTTAGTAATATTAGTACACTATATGGCACTCAATTGCATTACATATTGATACAGAAAATTACACTTTGGATAAATACAGGGATGTGTAGGCTGTGGTGCTGATGGCAAATGGAGATGCTTCTGTTGTGCTTAAGTCACTCAAAGATCTATACGAAGTAAGAACCCGATTAGCTACTTAGTCTTCTAAGTCCAAACACCCCTAACACCATTTAGAGGCCCTTAACACCTGATTATCACCTGGCAACATAAACAAACACCATTCTTATCAATTAACACCGGTATTCCTTGTGTTCACATTGTGATTTGATGTAGAATGCGCGCTGCAACTCCTCGAAGTCGTCATCCACCATGGTGAAATCAAACCGCTTGGCGAGTGGCAGACTGTTGATTATGCTACGAGAACACTTGGAAGACTTGGCGATTCTACGTCGGCTCACTACTAGGTAACAACTACAAGTCTGCAACCCACAACCCGCGCTTTCAACGATTCAAACTATCCGTGCATTTTTAGGGCAGCTATTTTTGGTAAACTAGCTACTTACTTACACGTACTTTACTGCACGAGACCCAAGGGCACTTTGCAGCCACGGGTCTTGTGCAGTAAATGCAATACGCCATTGAAAGCGTGTAGTAACTACTACTTACAAGACGTTTTGAACCATAGTGAATTAGTATCAATAGCATGTATTTTGACTTGCCAAATTCCCGTGTCCCTGTTGAGACTTTCCACAGCCGGGGTAAATGAATGCAGATGGAGTCAATCAGTGTTCCCTAGGACTGTCTGGACTTGTCACCTACTATCTGATTTCTAATTCAAGGATGTTCTTTTATGCATTCTCTGCTACTACATGTCAACTGTGGCCCCCTCAGGATGGCATCCAGGGGCTCCTTCAACCCGGTCTTCATCCTTTTCTGGTCTCGTCAAAGTAGGCATTGCAGATGCATGGAAAGCCAGTACACAACCTTGGTTTGTTTATATATTGGCAGTCCGAACTTGAATATGTAAGTCTATAGTTCCTGAACCGAGCCTGACATCATAATTCAGCTGACACAATTAATCGACTACCAACTAAAGAATTGCAGAGAGAAGCATGCCAGATACAGCAGCCATCTGACCTTCCTGGCTCGATGCCGCGTGCACGGTATCATCCCCAACGGACTGAGGGTCTCCCTGCCCGTTAGGAGTGCCAGAGCTGACAACATTGCAAACACAATAAATCGAACACAGCCAAGCACAGTCTGAGCTTAGACATGGCATATATGCAAATTGGAAGAGTCTGGCTAAGAGATTCTGAGGAGACATTCAGAACCTGCAGCTGTGGTTAGGCCAAGAATGGGGATCTATGCTCACCACAACAAATGTCCCAAGAAAGCTCTGGTGACAATACATGTATACGTAGCATGTATAATTAAACATTCAGATGTCATTGTGTGAGCCAATGTAATACTATGCAGATCTTGAAAATTCGTCTGCAGATCCAGATTCTCGTAATGAGGCAAGGATAGAGCACCACAGGGAAGCACCAGCGTATGCAAATGCGTGTTGCCCAAAGGTCATCCTGACCACGGGAAGGTTGACAAGAGTTTTTGTCCCTGTGTTGTGGTGGTGGGTGGGGAGACACAACTGGATGAGACATTAGTAGGTCAGCTCAGCAAGATGAAGCTTCCTATGACAGGGAAGTGAAGAAAGACCAAGTTCCTTCCAGAAGCCAGAGGAGGAGAGACGAGGGCAATGGAGGGCAAGTTGACTGGCATAGTTGAAAAGGGATTGGAGACGAGATGAGTTGTACTGGGTACAGTTGTCCCATACTACATCACAGTGGTCAACCAAAGGCAGAATGTAAGACTTGAGATAGAGGACCAGGAGTGAATGCATAAGAAACCAGGAAAGATGCTTGAGTAGGTTCACACTACTGGACACCTTAGTAACAACATGGTTGATGCGGTCAGACCAGGTCTAAGTGTCATTTACAACTACACGGAGAAGCTTGAAACTGAACTGCTCAATTTGAGGGCCAGTGGATGCAGAGGATCAACTCTGGCTCTTTGGGGAACGGATGCGCATACACTTGGTCTTATCAACATTGAGCTTCAGCCCATTGTTGGTCATCTAGTTATTGGCAAGGTCGAGACAGGATTGAAGTGAGGTGCTCAGAAGGTTGCAGTTGTTGCCATCATGGAAGATTGCAGTATCATCAGCAAAGAGGACAGTACAATCTGGAGGAACACTAGGCAGGTCATTTATGAAGAGTGAGAAAAGAGTGGGACCAAGAACAGAGCCCTGCGGGACACTGGAGGTTGCACAGCTGGGGCACTTTGCTTGAGTGTGCCGCTCAGCAAAGACACCGAGTGGGTCACGGAAGATGCCTGGCACAGAGGTAGTCAGGGCCTATCAACTAGGCGTGGACGAAGATGAGGAGTTGCCATTGTTTGTATTGGGTGCCAGTTGCACCACCCCTATCCAGGTTGACGTATCATTGAATGGAGCTTCAGTCACTATGGAAGTCAACACAGAGCTCCCGTGTCAGTAATGTCACACCAACAGCAAGAGGAGTTGTTTCCTGAAGCTGAGGTACAGCCCTACCGTATCTCGCTACGCACATACACAGCCCGAGAGTGTGCAAGTGCTGGGTGCCTTGTCGATCCAGGTGGCATATGGGACACAGGTGATGGACCTGTCATTGGTAATTGTCCAAGGAGGAGGGCCTGCATTGCTCGGTAGAGACTGGCTTGATCATATCAAGTTGGATTGGACAATCATTGCCTATCATACTGTGGACAAGGTGAAGTTGGAGGAGATGTTGGAGGAGATGTGCAAAGGTACTAAGAGGTGTTCCAGGACGAGTTGGGCACAGCGAAGACATCTGCCATCAGTCTGACCATGAAAGACTCAGCCAAGATTCGTTCATACTTATCCGGTGCCCTTTGTCATTAAGGAAGCTAACAGCTGGGAGATTGATCGGCTGGAAGTTAAATTTAGTCGCTGGGTATCACCAATCATGCCAGTTCTGAAGTCAAATGGTACATTCAGGCTTTGCAGGGACTACTAGGTCACTGTGAATGCTGCCTTGGAGGTTGCTCAGCATTCACTGCCTAAGCCGGAGGAGATATTCCCATCCTTGGCTGTAGGGCAGCTCACCACCCTTGACATATCGCAAGCATACCAGCAGTTGGTCTTGGATGATGCGTCAAAGGGGCTAGTGACTATCAATGCCCACCAGGGACTGCACTGGTACACTCATCTTCCTTTCAGGTAGCCTCTGCTCCAACCACATTCCATCGTACTATGGATCAAGTTCTCCATGGTCTGCCAGGTGTGATGTGCAACCCAGATGACATTTTTATCACAGGGGCCACGGATCAGAAGCACTTGAGCAACCTTGCCACAGTACTGGAGCATCTCAGGGTGAAGGGTTTCAAATTGAAGAAGAACAAATGCCACTTCATGAAGACAACTGTGGAATACCTGGGACACATGATCTATGCCAATGGTATACACACCTCACCTAAGACATGCCAGGCCATCACAGAAGCCCAGCACCAACGAATGTCATGGAATTGAGATCCTTTTTGGGCCTGGTTAACTACTCTGAGAGGATCGTCCCTAGTCTGGCATCTCCGTTACACCTTGAATCGGTTCCTGCGGAAGGGTGCGACCCGGGCTTTGACGAAGAAGTGCCATAAAGCTTTGACAGAGTCAAGGCAGTGCTGGGCTCACAGCAAGTGTTGGCCCACTATGATCCATCCCTTCCCTTGTCAATGGCAGCCGATGCATCAGCCTATGGAGTAGGAGTACTTATCTCACAGCAGCGCCAAGATGGTAAAAACATCTAGTGGCTTTTGCATCCAGGACCCTCGCCCAAGTGAGTGGAACTACTCGCAGCTGGAGAAGGCTTTAGCCTTGATATTTGGTATCTAAATGTTCCACACATATCTATATGCTCACAAGTTCATGCTCTTGACCGACCATAAGCCACTTACTACCATCTTGGGTCCACACAAGGCCATTTCCACTCTGGCAGCTGCCAGGCTGCAGAGGTGGGCGATTATCCTGTCAGCATAGCAGTACAACGTTGTCTTCATATAGACAGAGGAGCATGGGAACGCTAATGGGTTGTCATGGTTGCCACTGAAGGCTTCACCTCGGTAGGAGAGACCTACTGAAGCAGCAGTCTTTAACCTGGGGCAAATACAAGCCTTGCCAGTAACCTCTACTAAGCTAGCATGTTGCTCACCCCAGGATCGACACTTGAGTAAGGTGATGCAGTTCACACGACGGGGTTGGCCAACCACAGTGCCAGCAGACCTGAAGCCAATCTCAGACTAGAGACATGAGTTGACAGTAGAAGGAAACTGTCTACTATGGGGAGCCTGAGCCATTGTTCCAGCGAAACTACAGCAGTGCATTCTTGCAGATCTGCACCGAGATCATGGAGGTGTAGTCCGTATGAAAGCAGCAGCTAGAAGCTACATGTGGTGGCCAGGCATGAACAGTGACATGAAGAAGCTGGCCAAGTCTTGTGCAGTTTGTCAATCAGTGAAAAGTGCACCAAGTGCTACTCCGTTGCATCCTTAGTTATGGCCAGATCAACCATGGCAACGCACCCATATTGATTACTGTGGAGGACTGTACCTCTACTGTGGTTGTAGCTGTGTATGTTTGATGATTTTGTATCATGCATGCTTGGGTTTTGCAGTTATCACATGGTAGTAACCTGTACTCTAAGAATAGTCACTTATGTGATAGTTTGTTAGTATTTTGGTAGTGTTTCATTTACATTGTACCTAAGTTTGGTTTACGGCGCATGTGGTTTAGGCAAGACAATGGACACATGGTAGTGACTGCTTGCTTGTAGTAGTTGTGGTGCTTTCATTGACTTTTTGCTCTTCGTGACCATTAACAAGCCCTCGAGCCATCCCACGCTCCTCTACAGTTATGCAGGCCCATTCAGAGGGAAGATGATTTTGTTGCTGATAGACATACATTCCAAATGGTTGGAGATATTTGAGAAGGCTTCATCAACATCGTAAAGCACCATTGCCATGCTCAGAAGGGTCTTTGTAGCACATGGTCTAGCAGAACACCTGGTCTCTGACAATGGACCACAGTTTACATCCACGGAGTTTCAAGAGTTCCATGTGTCGTCTCCTCATCTACACATTATCCTCACCAGCAGCGTCGGTCGGTTGACAGATTTGCTGTGTCTTTGAGTTGTTGTAGGGTATAGACTTTTTCTGTAAGTAGGAGGGAGTGTAGTTAGTGCTGGGCGATACTATCGATACCATCGATAGTATTCATACCCTTTGGGTATCGATATACAGATGGGTGACTATTGGCAGTATCGGCTATAAATATATTTTATACACATAATATTATAGTGCACGTTGCAAAACAAGGCAAACGGCTGCCAGCGAGGAACTTTGCAAATATAAGCTGTCGCCTCTTCCTGGCGCTACCAGCGAAGTATGGAAATACTTTGGGTTTGAGAAGAAGGATGGAAAGCTCGTCGACCGCCGCGAGGTAAGCGCCAAATAACGCAATAGGTACGGAAATGCG
>MKWU01006682.1_pt1 | contig 11532 bp, 10 predicted proteins | sample 809101 | NCBI WGS metagenome assembly MKWU01 (sample SAMN05860141, study PRJNA318959) | sponge metagenome | host: Aplysina aerophoba | place: Slovenia: Piran, Adriatic Sea, Gulf of Piran | collected 2013-05-07
CTCGTCGGTTACCTCCACGGCTGCCTCCGCACCCGCACCCCCTACGACGAGGTCACTGCCTGGGCGCACCGCCACGACCGCGAGCAGCTCGCCGCTTGACCCCTTAGCAACATGGGGTGTCTCTCCCTCGGGGAGAGGGGGCCGGATCCGATCCGGCGCTCCCGAGGCGAGCGAAGAAAGGTCAGACCATGTCACTGAGTATCGTCACGTGGAACGTCAAGTGGGCTACACCACGCGCATGGTCGCGGACCCCCGAGATACTCGTCCGGATCAAGACGTACGCCCCCGAGGTCGTCTGTCTGACCGAGTCACATGCCGACCTGCTGTCCCCGAAGGGGCACACCATCTGCTCTCAGCCTGACGCCGGATACGGAGTGAAGGGGGCGCGCCGGAAGGTCGTGCTCTGGTCAGAAGAGCCCTGGGAGCACATCGACCACAAAGGAAGCGCGTCACTGCCACCCGGGCGGTTCGTGTCGGGGGTCACGCGCACATCTCTGGGGCTGGTCAAGGTCGTCGGAGTCTGCATTCCGTGGTTCGGTTCGCGGACCGAGTCCCACCGCGAGGCCGACCGCAGGGAGCGGTGGGAGGACCACGAGCAGTATCTCGCGGGCCTGACCAAGGTGCTCGCGGAAGACTCCGAGCTGCCAATCATCGTGATAGGGGACTACAACCAGAGAATCGGAGCCGGCCGCTGGGTGCCCAAGAAGCTCCAAGAAGCGCTCCAGGACGCCTTCCCACGAGGCATGACGATCGCAACCGACGCACTGACTTTCGAGGAGCGGAGGACCATCGACCACATCGCCGTGAGCGGCGATTTGGCAGCCGAGTCCGTCAAGGCGATCAGCAACATCCACGAACCATGTCGACTGTCCGATCACTTCGGAGTTGCCGCCCGCCTGTCTGCCACACCGACATGAATCGAGCGGCATGACCAACTCGCACGGTCCGTTCCCGGCACACTTCTTCCGTCGCAACGACGAGTCCGACGACTCGGTGTTCTACCAGCCGCCGCGCTTCGTGAACCACATCGACCGCGCCACCATCAACGCACTCACCGACTTCTACCGCGAGGCGATCCCGAGCGGCGCGCGCGTGCTCGACCTGATGTCGTCGTGGGTCTCGCACCTTCCCGCGGACGTCGAGTACGGGCGCGTGGCGGGCCTCGGCATGAACGAGGCGGAGCTGGCCGACAACCCGCGGCTCGACGACCACGTGGTGCACAACCTCAACCGCACGCCCGAGCTGCCGTACGGCGACGGAGAGTTCGACGCGGTCCTGAACGCCGTGTCGATCCAGTACCTGACGAGGCCCCTCGACGTCTTCGCGTCGGTGCGACGGGTGCTGCGTCCGGGCGGATTGCACGCCGTCGCGGTCTCGCACCGCATGTTCCCGCAGAAGGCGGTCGCGGTGTGGCAGTCACTGAGCCCGGCCGACCGCATCGCCCTCGTCGGCTCGTACTTCGCGCTGACGCCTGGGTGGGGCGAGCCGATCGTGGTGGACCGCTCCCCGCCGGACGCCGACCCGCTGTGGATCGTCGCCGCGCGGACTGTCGAGGTGAGTGAGCAGCCGGACGGCGCGCCCGAGGCGTAGCGGACACGTTGCCCCGTCGCACGCCCCGATCCACGATGCGGGCGAGCGGGCATCTCGCCCGGTGAGCGGGAGCCCTGCGGGGTATCCCCGCGTAAGAGGCATACCCGCGGGGTATCCCCGCGTAGGAGACGTACAGGTATGAACGGCATCGAGGCGATCGCGCGCATCCTCAAGATCGAGGGTGTTGAGTGGCTCGCGTGCTACCCGAGCAACCCGCTCATCGAAGCGGCGGCCCGCGAGGGCATCCGCCCCATCGCGTTCCGCCACGAGCGCGGCGCGATCATGGCCGCCGACGGCTACAGCCGGACCAGCGACCGCCGGCGCTTCGGCGTCGTCGCGGTGCAGTCACAGGCAGGAGCAGAGAACTCGCTCGGCGGCATCGCGCAGGCGTTCGCCGACAACGTGCCGATCCTCGTGCTGCCCGGCGGCGTGAACCTCAACCAGATCGCCGTGCGGCCCAACTTCTCCGCCGTGCACAACTACGGCGGCGTAGCGCGACGCGTCGAGGCGATCTACGCGGCGAAGCAGATCCCGGCGGTGATGCGCCGCGCGTTCCACGCCCTGCGCAACGGCCCGCCGGGCCCCGTCGTCGTCGAACTCACCGCCGACGTGCTGTCGCGCGAGGCGCCCGAGTCGGCCATCGACTACACACCGCCGCCGCTCGTGCGCCAGGCGCCGGAGCCCGACGCCGTCCGGGAGGCGGCCTCGCTGCTGTTGGAGGCTGAGCGGCCGCTGCTGTGGTCGGGCGGTGGCGTGCTGTTCGGGCGCGCGACCGCGCAGCTGCGCGAGCTCGCCGAACTCCTCTACGCGCCCGTGTTCACGACGATGCCCGGCAAGTCGTCGTTCGACGAGCGCCACCCGCTGGCTGTCGGCGCGGGCGCGGGCACCACGACGCTCGCCGCGCACAGGCGGATCGGCGAGGCGGATGTGCTGCTCGCGCTCGGCACGAGCCTCACGCGGACGGGGTACGGGCAGTCGATCCAGCCGGGCACGCGCATCATCCACAACACGGTAACCATCGAGGACGTGAACAAGGACGAGACCGTCGAGGTGGCGCTTCCCGGCGACGCCGCACTCGTCATCGAGGCACTAATCGACGAGCTGCGCGAGCGCCTCGGCCACGACGGGCGCGAGGAGGGCGTGGCGGCAGGGATCGCCGCCGACCGCGACGAGTGGCTGGCGCAGTGGTCGCCGCTCCTCGAGTCCGCGCAGGGGGCGGGACACAAACCACCCCACCGCCGCCGGGGGGCGCGGGGCGTCGCACTGGCCGACCGCGACGAGTGGCTGGCGCAGTGGTCGCCGCTCCTCGAGTCCGACGAGGTCCCGATCAACACCTACCGCGTGATCCGCGAGATCGACCGCACGATCGACCGTGAGCGCAGCATCGTCACGCACGACGCGGGCGCGCCGCGCGACTCGATCGTGCCGTTCTTCACGGCGACCACGCCGCACAGCTACGTGGGGTGGGGCAAGACGACGCACCTGGGGTTCAGCATCCCGTTGATGATCGGCGCGAAGCTTGCGCACCCCGACCGCTTCTGCCTCAACCTCATGGGCGACGGCGCGTTCGGGATGTCGGGCATGGACATCGAGACCTCGGCGCGCGCGGGCGTGCCGATCACCACGGTCGTGCTCAACAACGGCGGCATGGCCACCTACCCCGGCGGCTTCCCGACGGCGCGCGAGCAGTTCGGCGTCTCGCACATGACCGGCAACTACGCGCAGATCGCCGAGGGCATGGGCGCCGTCGGCATCGAGGTCGTCGAGCCCGCCGAGCTTGCGCCCGCGCTCGAGCGGGCGCAGCAGCTCAACGCCGAGGGGCGTACGGTGCTCATCGACGTGCACTCGAACATGGAGGGGCGTCGCTCGCGCTGGGATCGCTAGCCCGAGCGCGCGGCCACGAGGAAAGGAACACGATGCGTCCGAACACGGTGAAGCGCGCGTGGCGCGATGGCGAACGCACGATCGGCGCGTGGCTGGGTACGCCCTCGGCGCACATCGCGGAGTCCATGGCGCACGCGGGCTTCGACTGGCTGTGCATCGACATGCAGCATGGCGTCATCGACTACAACGACACGGTGGAGATGCTGCGCGGCATCTCCACCACCGACACGGTCCCGTTCGTGCGCGTCCCGTGGAACGACCCGCCGACGCTGATGAAGGTCCTCGACGCAGGCGCCTACGGCGTCGTGATCCCCCTCGTCAACAACCGCGAGGAGGCCGAGCGCGCCGTGTGGGCGTGCCGCTACCCACCGCAGGGCGGCCGCTCCTTCGGCCCGGCGCGCGCGACCATGTACGCGGGCGACGGCTACGTAGACGAGGCCAACGACGAGATCGCCGTGATCTGCATGATCGAGACCGCCGAGGCGCTCGACAACCTCGACGACATCCTGAGCGTCGACGGGGTGGACTGCGCGTACATCGGCCCCTCGGACCTCGCGTACGCGATCGGCATGCAGCCGGTGGGGGACAACCCCGACCCGCGGCACCAGGAGACCGTGCTGAGCGTGCTCGAGGCGTGCAGGCGCCACGGCGTGACCCCGGGCTGCCACACCGGCAGCCTCGAGTACACGACGAAGTGGCTGGACGCCGGGTTCCAGATGGTCACGCTCGGCGCCGACGGTGCGTTCATGCGCCGGGCGGCCGACGCCGACCTCGCCGCCGCGCGGGAGCAGACCGGCGTCCCGCCGGTACGAGGAGGCTAGCCATGCCGAACGTCGATGCCGGAGAGCTGACGACCTACGTCACCAGCATCTTCGAGGCGCTCGGCGCGCCCACCGCGGACGCCGACAACGTCGCCTCGCACCTCGTCGACGCGAACCTGAAGGGGCACGACTCGCACGGCGTGATCCGCGCCTCGCAGTACGTCCAGCGCACGCAGGAGGGCCGCTACGTGCCCGGCACGACGCCGGTCATGGAGCAGGACACGCCCAGCACGACCGTCGTGAACGGCAACTGGAACTACGGCCAGGTCGTCGCCCGGTTCACGATGGATGCCGCGATCGCCAAGGCGCGTGACCAGGGCATCTCCGTCGCTGTCGCCCACCGAGGGGGCCACGCGGGCCGCATCGGCGCGTACGGGGAGCAGGCGGCCGCGGCGGGCATGATCACGATCGCGTGCGTGAACCTGCACGGCGGCGGGCAACTCGTCGCGCCGTTCGGCGGCGGTCGACGCCGCCTCGGCACCAACCCCATCGTCTTCGCCGCGCCGACCTCGAACCCCGACGAGCCGTTTGTGCTCGACATGGCGACATCCGTCGGCGCCGAGGGCAAGGTGCGCGTCGCACGCAACCGCGGAGCGGAGCTCGAGCCCGGCTGGATCCTCGACGGCGACGGACGCCCCTCGACGGACCCGCTCGACCTCTACGGCGGCGACCCGCCGTTCTCTCGGCAGGCCGGCGCGTTGCTGCCGGTGGGCGGGCCGGTGGGCTACAAGGGCTTCGGCCTGTCGATGGCCGTCGAGTTCCTCGCCGGCGCGCTGCTCCCGACCGTGGCGACGCGCCCCGACGACGAGGTCGGCGGCAACGCGCTCTTCATGACCGTCATCGACCCGGAGCACTTCGCGGGCCGCGGCCCCTTCGAGCAGTCCATCTCGAACCTCATCGCGATGGTGAAGGAGCCCCCGTTCGCCGAGGGCTTCGACGAGGTGATGACCGCCGGAGAGCCCGAGCGACGCCGCAAGGCGGAGCGCCTCGCCAACGGCATCGACATCGAGGATTCGACGTGGCAGCAGCTCTGCGACGCGGGCGTCGAGGTCGGCGCAGGTCGGTACCCCGGGGCGATCCGCTAGCCCGGCGCGGAGGTGGGGTAGCAATGCTCCGACTTCTGGCTGTAACGTCCATCGGCCTCGCACTGTGGATTCTGACGTCATGTGATGGCGGAGATTCGCCCTCTCAGTTGGCACCCGAGCCGTCATCTACAGCTCCGGCCGAGCTCGACGCACAGCAGTGCTTCGCTGAAGGGCGGCATCTTGGCGTCGAATCTGCTGCTCGGACCTTCATTGCCAGCTATCTCAACCCCCAGAGGGTGCCGATTAGGGGCTATGAAGTCGGCGCTACGCTGATTACACCAACGAGCAATGGGGCGCGTTTCGAGATGGAGTACCTCGTGCACGGTGCGTCCGGGACTGTCCCTGTGCTGTTCGTCGCGACGGTGGACGTCGCGACGTGCGTAGGCGAGTTGGTTGAAGTCAACGGGCATCACGTCAGTAGCTACTCACTCCCGACGCCGACACCAGCGACAGGCGAGCATTGTGTACGCAGCGTCTACACGCCGAGCCACCTTGGCTTCGAGCGGCTGGTTCGAGATGCGGTGACTGAACAACTCGCCAGCGAGGGTGCGACCATTGACCAGATGTCCTTCTACCCTGGGACGATCGAGCCCGAGCGTGCCGGTTGGCACGCCTACCAGGTGGGCGTTCATGTATCGTTCAGTCATCCTGACCGGATACTCGGTGGGGAGCGTATATTCTATGCCGATGGCGCGATTCACACCGACGATTGTAGGGCGCGGCTCGATTGGGTCCGCTAAGGCACGTCGCAGCTGAGATCGGATGGGAGCAGAGTGATCTCATGCCCCTAAGTGATCAAGAATCTCGGTGTGCTGCGCTGATCTGTCAGCACCTTGATTCGACTCGGGCGGGCGACTGGCGAGTTGCGAAGTCGCTCGATGACGAATATCCATCGGAGCCGAGCCCAGATGTCCTGCTGACTAACGACACTGAGGACATTGCTGTAGAAATAAAGCGGCTGACCGATGGTGAGTTCCTCGACCACCGGCGGGTAGCCGAGATGTACCTCCGGCGGTCACTCGCTCCGAAGACGGGTGGTGCGTTCCGCTTACGTCCGTCGCGGGGGACTGTTTTCCCCTTTACGAAGGAGACGACACAACACTTGAAGGATGTCGTTCCGAGAGTCGCTTCCAAGCTTGCGGTGGGACAGTCAGTGGGTGTGCCGGTAGAACGACACGCCGCTGTCAAGTGCATAGACAAGGACTCCCGCAGTTTCGTTTCCTGCTCGCATAGCCAAACGGGTGCTGTCGTGCGATCCCTGCGCGGTAACGTGCAGGGCACCTACTACCTTGACGATGCTGGACAGCCCGAACATCAATTCGTTACCGAAGATCTCCGAGCTGTCTTCAGGGATGCCCTCCGCGAGGCATGCGATGACGCGGTGCCTGGTAGTCCTGCGGAGTTCGAGTGGGAAGAGGCGTGGGAACTTGTCAAGCTCCGGGAGACGGATGAGGGTCAAGGGGCGGTGTCCATCTTTGGTGTGGCCATTTCCGATCCTGAGGTGGCAGCAGTCGAAGCTGTGACGAAGGCGATCAAAGCAGCGAGGGGTGCGTTCTCAGCATGGGACTGCGAACCTATGCCGGGCGTGGCGCTTCACGCCGGGGAAGCCGGCTGGGTTCTCTCTCGCGAAGAGTTCGAGCGCGCGCTATTGGTTCTGACTCCAGCTGACGTGTATCCGCTCGATGTCGTCTTCTTGGTGGACGAGGACGGCGTCCGCGAGTTCCGGTTCGACTAAGCGAGCACCTCGGGGTTGACGATCGCGGGGGGTGACTCGCCCGCGAGGACGGCGAGGACGTTGTTCACCGCGAGCTCGCGCATCAGGTAGCGCGTCTCCTCCGTCGCCGTGCCGATGTGCGGGAGCACGATCACGTTCGGGAGCTGGGGGAGCGGGTCGGCCGGGTCCGGTGGCTCGTCCTCGAGCACGTCGAGCGCCGCGCCGGCGATCGAGCCTGCCTCGAGGGCTTCGCGCAGCGCTGCCTGGTCCACGACCGGGCCGCGCGAGGTGTTGAGCAGGTAGGCGTCGCTGCGCATCAGCGCCAGCTCGCGCGCGCCGATGAGGCCGTGCGAACCGGGGTTGAGGTCGGTGTGCAGGCTCACGAAGTCGGACTCGCGCAGGAGGTCGTGGAGCGGGCGGTACTCGCTCTCCGGCGCGCCGTCGGGGAGCGTGTCGAAGACGTCGGTCCAGAGCGTGCGCATGCCGAGCGACTGCATCCGGCGTGTCACCTCGCGGCCGATGCGGCCGAACCCGACCACGCCGAGGACCTTGCCGCGGATGTCGTGGCCGAGCGGCAGCCGCGGCGCGCGGTCGGCCCAGCGGCCGCTGCGCGCGTAGTCCTCGTACGGGAAGAGCTGCCGGGCGAGCGCCACGATGAGCGTCATCGTCAGGTCGGTGACGGCCATGTTGAGCACGCCGGGCGTGTTGCAGATCGCGATGCCGCGCTCCGTGGCGAGTGCGACGTCGAAGTTGTCGTAGCCGACGCCGGTGCCGGCGACGACGCGGAGGTCCGGCGCGGCGTCGAAGAGGGCGGCGCCTGCCACGCGGAGCGGCGACATAATGACGCCATGGGCGTCGCCGAGCGCCGCGTGCAGCTCCTCGTCGGAGACGGTGGGCTCCAGACGCCGGACCTCGCCGACGGCATCGAGGCGTGCGAGGAACTCGGGCTCGACGGGCGTGGCGACGCAGATCGTGGGACGGCTCACGTCACCCCCCGCCGAGGCCCCGACGGTCGAGGCGTCCGGTATCAAGGTTCAGTTTGAGAGACAGGGCAGGGACGGGCCGGAGCCCGCCCCGCCATGACTACGCGACTAGCCGCGCGGCAGGCCGAGCCCGCGCGTGGCGATGATGTTGCGCTGAATCTCGCTCGATCCACCGGCGATGGTGAGCACCACCGCGTGCACGTAGACCTGCGTCGGCTCGGCGTCCACTGCCGAGCGCGCGTCGTCGGGGTCCCAGATGTTCGAGTAGAGCCCGAAGGTCTTCATCCCGGCGCGGGCGACTCGCTGGCGCAGCTCGGTGTAGAACATCTTGCCCATCGACGCCTCGTAGTTGGGCAGCATGCCGGCCGCCTGCATCGACGCGACGCGCAGCGAGAGGTTGAACATCACCTCGGACGCGATGTAGCTGTCGGCGATCTCGGTGCGGGCGCGCTCGAGGCCCCCGTGCTCCCGCTGCGCCTCGCCCTCGGGCGAGTGGGCGTGCTCGATGATGCGGGTGAGGAACTGCTGGTTCTCGATCGCCCCGCCGATGCCGGAGCGCTCGTAGTCGAGCAGGGTCATGCCGACGTACCAGCCGCGGTTCTCCTCGCCGATCATCTGGTCGGCGGGGACGCGCACGTCCTCGTAGAACGTCTCGTTGGTGGCGTGGCGGAAGCCCATCGAGACGATGGGGCGGACCGAGATGCCGGGTGTCGTCCGGTCCATCACGAAGAACGAGATGCCGCGGTGCTTCGGGGCGTCCGGGTCGGTCCGGAACATGCCGAAGATCCAGTTGGACTTGTGGCCCGAGGAGGTCCACATCTTCTGGCCGTTGATGACGTACTCGTCGCCGTCGCGCACCGCGCGCGTCTGCAGCGAGGCGAGGTCGGAGCCGGCGCCCGGCTCGGAGAAGCCCTGCGCCCACAGCATCTCGCCGCGCAGCGTCGGCGCGAGGAACTTCTGCTTCTGCTCCTCGGTGCCGTGCACGAGGATCGTTGGACCGAGGAGGCGCAGGCCGCCGCCGCCGACGGGCGGGGCGCCGGTGTAGGCCATCTCCGAGTTGAAGATGAACTGCTCCATGCTGGTCAGGCCGGCGCCGCCGTACTCGGTGGGCCAGTGCGGGGCCGCCCAGCCGTGCTCGGCAAGGGCGTCGGCCCACTCGAGCGCCGCCTCGCGGGCGTCGTCATCGCCGATGGCGATGTCGGCCTGCCAGTCGTTCTCGCCGGAGGGGTCGGCTTCCTGGGCGCGCGCCTTGTAGAAGGCGGGCAGGCGCTCATCGATGAACGATCGCACCTCGTCCCGGAATGTGGCTTGTGCGTCTGAGTCGGCCCAGTCCATGGCACCCTCCCTGATCTGTTGAATGCGCCGCGATGATACCCGCTCCCCGCTACACGTGCTGCCGCGGACTGCTTCCGATCCCCTCGCCCCCGTCTGCGGGCCTGCGGGGTATCCCCGCATTGAGCCGAGCCGAGGGTAGCCCCTCGGCTCGGCGACCCGGCCAGACACAGGGTAAGGGTGAGGGGGTCTGGCGGGCGCACCCCATCGATGAATCCGCCGGACTCCTGAGAGCGAGCCTCCGATCCGCTCGCCGCCCGTCTGTATGCCTGAGTCGGCGAGCCGCGGCTTGAGCAGTCTGCTTGCCTCGACGCGGGGATACCCCGCGGGAGGGGGAGCCGCCGAGGGGGTCCGCCCGGTGCGAACGGCCATCGATGAACCCGCCGGACCCTCACCCCCCGTCCTCTCCCGCGAGCGGGCGAGGGGGCCAGAGCCTCCGCTCCCTCAAGGGAGGTCGACCCCTACAATCCAGCGACACCTCCCGCTGGGGGACACCGGAGGCGTCGATGGCTAACGCGCGCACCAACGGAGCGCCCCCGGTCGGCGTCGAGCAGCGTCGCCCCGGTCGCATGGACGCGCTGCGCATCCGCGACTTCCGGTTCCTCTTCATCGGCACCGTCAGCTCCGGCTTCGGCCAGTGGGCGCAGATGATCGGGCTCAACTGGCTCGCCTACGAGATCAGTGGGCAGTCGGCGACGCAGCTCGCCCTCGTCGCCTCCGCCGGCGGGGGCGCCCCGCCGCGCCGCGCCCCCCCCCCCTGGTCGCGTCCGCCGGCGGGGCGGCGCGGCTGCTCGCCGGCCCGGCCATCGGCGTGATCCTCGACCGCTACCACCGACGCCACGTGCTGGTGTGGACGACGGTGATCAGCGCTGCGAAGGGCGTGCTGCTCGGCGTCCTTGTCATCACGGACCTCGTCAACATGCCGATCGTGTACGTGTTCGCCCTCCTCGAGGGCGTGTTCAGCACCGCGAACCAGAACACGCGGCAGGCGTTCGTCTACGACGTGACCACGGAGCGGACGCTGTCGAACGCGGTGGCGCTGAACTCGATCGCACAAAACATGGCGCGCATCGCCGGGCCTCCCTTGACGGGGATGATGATCGGGCTGCTCGGCACGGCTGCGCCGTTCATGTTCATCGGCGTCACCATGACGATCTCGACGGCCTTCACGCTGCCGATCAGCCGCAACACGCGGCAGGCCGCGCCGGACCGCGAGAACCCGTTCCGCAGCATGTGGGTCGCCGTCAACTACATCTCGAAGGACCGGGCCATGCTCGGCCTGATCCTGACCTCGATCGTCCCGGCTCTGACGGTCTACCCGTACGTACAGCTGCTCCCCGTGTTCGCCGAGGAGGTGCTCGGCGCCGGCGCGACGGGCTACGGGCTGCTCGCCGCGGCGATCGGGTGGGGCTCGTTCTCGGGACTCGTCGCGCTCTCGTTCTACGGCGAGGTTCGACGCAAGGGCATGGTGCTGCTGCTGTTCTACGTCGGGTATGTGGGCGCGCTGATCCTGTTCACGCAGTCGAACCTGCTGATGTTCGCGCTGGTGTTCCTCGTGATCGCCGGGCTGTTCCACGGCGTTGCGATCACACTCTCCCAGACGCTCGTGCAACTCCTCGCCCGCAACGACATGCGAGGGCGCGCGACCTCGGTGTTCGCGATGGGCTTCGGCCTCATGCCCCTCGGCGCACTGCCAATGGGGCTGGCCATCGACGCGTTCGGGGCGCAGCGCGCCGTGGGCGGCTTCATGATGGTGTCGTTCGTGTTCTTCATCTTCCAGACGTTCTTCTGGAAGTCGCTGCGCAGCGCCGAGTCGCCTCGCCGCCAGGAGCCGACCCACGTCGCGATGCACCTCGTCGAGGCGCCCGCGAACGTGGCCGAGTCCGTGCGCTAGCGCGACTCCGATCCCCCTCGCCCGCCTCCCGGGCTGGTGGGAGCAGGCGGAGGTGAGGGCGAGTGGCGCCGGTTGCGAGAGCTTCGCGACGGCCTGTGGCGGCCCCCTTACTTTCTCCGTACGGGCTCAGTAGCGTCTGAGACCGGGAAGTCCGGCAGCGCCGACATGGCTCAGTGCCCCCTGTCGCTCGACGGCCTGGGGGGTGTTGCCACCGGCGCTGTTCGGTGCG
>MKWU01006683.1_pt1 | contig 11531 bp, 6 predicted proteins | sample 809101 | NCBI WGS metagenome assembly MKWU01 (sample SAMN05860141, study PRJNA318959) | sponge metagenome | host: Aplysina aerophoba | place: Slovenia: Piran, Adriatic Sea, Gulf of Piran | collected 2013-05-07
CTTGAGCACCGCTGCGGCCTCCTTGAGGGAGGCTTCGAGGTCGACACCGTGGCGGCGCGCCGCCTCGCCGGGGAGGGCCTCGATCCGCCGGACGCCGGCGGCGCTCGCCGATTCGCTGACGATGCGGAAGAGCCCGATATCGCCGGTGCGCTCCACGTGGGTGCCGCCGCAGAGCTCGACCGAGTAGGGCGCGTCCGCGCCATTCTCGCCGTCCCCCATGGAGACGACACGCACCTCCTCGCCGTATTTCTCGCCGAAGAGCGCGAGCGCGCCGGCGTCGGTCGCCTCGTCCGGGCTCATCAGGCGGGTGACGAGGGGAGTGTTCTGGCGGACCAGCCGGTTGACCTCCGCCTCGATGTCGTCGAGCGCCTCGTCCGAGACCGCACCGGGATGGCTGATGTCAAAACGCAGGCGGTCGGGCGCAACCAGCGAGCCCTTCTGCGTGACGTGATCGCCGAGGGCGCGTCGGAGCGCCGCGTGCAGCAGGTGCGTCCCCGAGTGGTTAGCGCGGAGCGCGGTGCGCCGTGCCCCGTCCACGGCGAGCACCACCGCGTCTTCCACGTTGATCGTGCCCTCCTCCACGACGGCGTGGTGGACATGGAGGCCGTCAGCCTCGCGCCGCGTGTCGGTTACGCGAACCCGGGCGCCATCGGCCGAGACGATGGTGCCGGTGTCGCCAACCTGCCCACCGGCCTCGGCGTAGAAGGGTGTCTGGTTGACGACCAGCGCCACCGTGTCGCCGGCCTCGGCGCGCGCGGTCTCGGCCCCGTCTGTCACCAGTGCCTGGACCACGCCCTCCGCGCTCTCCGTGCCGTAGCCCAGGAACTCGGTTGCGCCGACCCGTTCGCGAATGCCGAACCAGACCGCATCGCTCGCCGCATCGCCCGAGCCCGCCCAGGCGCGGCGTGCGGCCTCGCGCTGGCGCTCCATGCAGACCTCGAAGCCCTCGCGCTCGACCGCGCGCCCCTGGGCGCGGAGCGCATCCTCGGTGAGATCGAGGGGGAAACCGTAGGTGTCATAGAGCTTGAATGCGGTCTCCCCCGGCAGCGGCGCGTCGGCGGCGAGGCCCGAGGTTGCGTCGTCGAGCAGGCGCAGGCCGCGCGCCAGCGTCTCCTTGAAGCGGGTCTCTTCCAGCTTGAGAGTCTCGATGATGAGCGGCTCGGCGGGCGCGAGCTCGCTGAATGCCAGGCCCATCTCGCGCACCAGCGTCGGCACCAGGCGCCACATCAGCGGCTCGGTGCAGCCCATCAGCTGGGCGTGGCGCATGGCGCGCCGCATGATCCGCCGGAGCACGTAGCCCCGCCCCTCGTTCGACGGCATCACGCCGTCGGCAATCAGGAAGGCGCTCGCCCGCAGATGATCGGCGACCACCCGGTGGGACGCACGGTGCGCGCCTTCCTCCGGCGCGCCGCTCAACTCCACGCTCGCGGCAATCAGGTTCCTGAACAGGTCGGTTCCGTAGTTGTCGTGCGTGCCCTGCATGATCGCGGCGATCCGCTCGAGCCCCATGCCGGTGTCGATCGACGGTCGAGGCAGGTCGATCCGCTCGTCGGGCGTGACCTGCTCGAACTGCATGAACACCAGGTTCCATATCTCGACGAAGCGGTCGCCGTCCTGATCGGCGCTTCCTGGCGGGCCGCCTGCCACGTGCGGCCCGTGATCGTAGAAGATCTCCGAGCAGGGGCCGCAGGGGCCGGTCTCGCCCATGGCCCAGAAATTATCCGAGGTCGGGATGCGTATGACGCGCTCTTCGGGCAGCCCTGCGATCCTGCGCCAGAGCCCGTGGGCCTCGTCGTCCTCAGCGAAGACCGTGACGACGAGGCGTTCTTCCGGCAGGCCGTAGTCCTTCGTGACCAGCCGCCAGGCGAGCTCAATGGCGCGCTCCTTGAAGTAGTCGCCGAACGAGAAGTTGCCCAACATCTCGAAGAAGGTGTGGTGGCGCGCGGTATAGCCGACGTTGTCGAGGTCGTTGTGCTTGCCGCCCGCGCGCACGCATTTTTGGGAGGTGGCGGCGCGCCGGTATGGCCGGGTCTCGGCGCCGGTGAAGACGTTCTTGAACTGCACCATGCCGGCGTTGGTGAACATCAGCGTCGGGTCGTTGCGCGGCACGAGCGGGCTCGAGTCCACGACCTGATGCTCGTTGGCGGCAAAGTAGTCGAGAAACTGCGCGCGGATTTCGTTGACGCTCGGCATGGGGCGGCCCTGCAGGTTTCCCCGGGCAACAGTCGGCCCGGCGGCTTGGATGCCTGCTACTTAGTGCGGCTTTGGCAGCCTGTCCAGATTGGCGCGCGCCACCGGACCGTCGAGTTCGCCCGCCCCACTCCCGAGCGCGCTATGCGCCCTGGGCGCCGTGGTCGGGGAGAACCTCGGCGACGGGCGGCGTCTCGTCGGCGCCATCGAGACCGGCGTGCCGGCGGATGGCGCGGTTGATCGCGTCTGCCGCCTCGACATTCTCGGCAAGGAAGCGCTTCGCGTTCTCGCGGCCCTGGCCGATGCGCGTGCTGTCGTGGGAATACCAGGAGCCCGATTTTTCGACGACGCCGGCCTTGAGTCCGTGGTCGATGAGCTCGCCGGTGCGCGAAATTCCCTCGCCGTACATGATATCGAACTCCACCGTGCGGAAGGGCGGCGCGAGCTTGTTCTTGACCACCTTCACCCGTGTCTGATTGCCGACGACCTCGTCCCTGTCCTTGACGGCGCCGATGCGACGGATGTCGAGCCGCACCGAGGCATAGAATTTCAGCGCGTTGCCGCCGGTTGTGGTCTCGGGGCTGCCGTACATCACGCCGATCTTCATGCGGATCTGGTTGATGAAGATGACGCAAGTGTGCGAGCGTGCGATCGACGCGGTGAGCTTGCGCAGCGCCTGGCTCATCAGCCGCGCCTGCAGACCGACATGGGAATCGCCCATCTCGCCCTCAAGCTCGGCGCGGGGCACCAGCGCGGCAACGCTGTCGATCACCACCAGGTCGATGGCGCCCGAGCGGACCAATGTGTCGGTGATCTCGAGCGCCTGCTCGCCGGCGTCCGGCTGCGAGATCAAGAGGTCCTCTACATTGACGTCGAGCTTGCCGGCGTAGACCGGATCAAGCGCGTGCTCGGCGTCGATGAAGGCGCAGGTGCCGCCGAGCTTCTGGGCCTCGGCGACGCAGGAGAGCGCCAGCGTCGTCTTGCCCGAGCTCTCGGGCCCGTAGATTTCGACGACCCTGCCGCGCGGCAAGCCACCGATGCCGAGCGCGACGTCCAGCCCGATGGAGCCAGTCGGGATCGCCTCGATCTCGACCGCCGCGCCATCGCCGAGCTTCATGATCGAGCCCTTGCCGAACGCCCGCTCGATCTGGCCGAGCGCCGCGTCTAATGCCTTCTGCTTATCCATGGAACCCTCGGACACAACGCGAAGCGCCGTACTGGCCATCACCGCCTCCTTATTCCACACAGGCAAAACCGATGCAATGCGACTGCGATATTGCGGCTGTACCCTATTTGTTCTCTCTCCGCAACCCCTGATTTCATCGCCGCATTCGCGTGGGCGCGCTATGATGAGTACGGCGTTCCGCCCCCGGGCCCGTAGTTCAATTGGTTAGAACCCGCCGCTCATAACGGCGTTGTTGCAGGTTCGAGTCCTGCCGGGCCCACCAACTCCCTTGAGTAATCTTTGTATATCAAAGGATTACGATCCCCGATTGTCCTACCACGCGGGTAGGTTGGATAATTTTGATTCGGATTCGACCACCAGCTTCGCCATGCCGGAGTCGGCGAGCGTCGCTCGATTCGCAGCCGCGACATACCGGTTCGCCTCCTTGGCGGTGGCGTGCCCAAGGAAGCTCAGGACCTCGAACTCTGTCGCGGCGGCCTTGCGGAGCCCATGGGCGCTGCCCGGCACACCGGCCTCATTGCACCAGCGACGAAAGAGGATGCCGAAGCTCTCCACCGCGTAACCCGTCTCTCCGTCGTTGCGCGCGAGCAAGACCATCTGCGTCGATGGCAGGAGCGCCAGTTCGTGCTCCAGCTCTGGCAGGAGCGGCAATTCGACCGCCACGGACGTCTTGGCCCGGCGAAATGTGATCCGACCTCCTCGAATGTTCGCCCGCGTGAGCCCCACGGCGTCCAGGCGCGACGCGCCCGTGACGAGGAGAAGCTCCAGTGCCAGACGCCGCTTGGCAGCAAGACGGTATAGCTGCCCCAGGTCCTTCCGCAGGCGATTCGCTGCTGCCGGCCCGGCCTTTCGCTCCATAGGCATCGCGACGTGTCGGGCTTCCATCTTGGCGTACTTACCTTGGCCGATGGCCTTCTCGGCTCGACCGCGCGGTGTGGACTTTGCATTCTTGTGAACGTTCGTTCGGGGCTCATTTCTAAATTCGTTGACAGGCTCTTATCACCCATCGGCTTCCGAGAATCAGTCCCGAGTGGACAAGCTATTGGGAGACCACCCAGATCGCTGTCGCCGGCGGCGCGAACGTCGTGGACGTGGTGGACACGACGAGAAAATCCAACCGAATCGGGCCAAAGCGGTATCCCAATCGGGTTCTGGTGGGTTAAGAATCGGCCAGGCTGCTCCCCACTCGGTGCATTGTTGCTCATGGCCGGTCGGCGTTGTCCCGGTGAATCGCCTCAAGCAACGTCCCGAAATCTTCCCGTCCCATGATCGCCTTGCAGCGCGCAAATCGATCCAGCGCGTAGTCCCAATAACTCGCGAAGTGATACGCGGGCGCGGGGTTCTTGTTGACCTCCTGCAGCAGACCCCAGAGGGTCCAGAGCAGGAAGGCCATCGCCTTGTAGATCGTGAGCCGCGCCGCCATCCCTTGCGAAGGAGCGCCACCGCAATAGGCCTCGAGCAGGATGGCATCCTGCTGCTCGTCGAAGTCCGTCTCCACCGAGAGGTCGGCGAGATCCCACATGGGATCGTTGTTCCCGGCGTACTCCCAGTCGACGAGGTAGACGCGCTCGCCGGTGTAAACCAGATTCTCCGGCAGGGGATCGTTGTGACAGGGCGCGAGCGTGATATCCGCCGCGGCGAGCGCCTGCCGCACCGCCTCGGCCTCCGCCTTCGCCTCGAAATACCCCTCGGGCAGACGGGCGTCGTGACGACGCAGAACGTCGAGATACGCGTCCATCTTCTCGAAATTGTCGAAGCGGCCAAGGAAGGACGACCCGCAAGTATGGAGCCTGCGGAACGCGTCGGCGGCGCGCTCGAGCGCAACCGGATCGCTCAGGACGTCCGCATCCATCGGTGCTCCGTTCTCGATAAACGCCGTGACCTGCAGGCCACCCTCTCGGTCATAGTAGACAAGCGGTGCGCCGACGCCGGCCTGCGCGGTCACCCGCGCGGCATGCTCCTCCACGTCGCGGTCGATGTATTCCTCGGTACCCTGGCCGGCGATCCGCAGGACATAGTCCTGCCCGTCCACGGCGACCTTGAAACTCTGGTTGGTCAGACTGGCCATTCTGACGATTGGGCCGACCTCGGCCCTGGGTCCAAACGCCGGAACCTCGGCCACCTTCGCACGAACGAGATCTTCCACCGTCGTTTCCCTCCTCATGCCGGGGCTTCAGGCCAGCTGGCGTGTCCCCTTCAGATCGTAGAGCGGCCCGTCGTGGCGCACGGCCGGGATGGATCGGGAATACACCTCAATCTCGTAATCGCGGTGCCGCGCCTCCGCCGCGGGAACGTAGCCCATGGCTATGGGCTTCCCCACGGTATGGCCGAAATTCGCGCTCGACGTCACGCCGAGGACGGTGCCGCCGCGCAGGATCGCCTCGCCCCCGAACACATCCGCCGGCTGCTCGAGGGTGAAGAGGCAGAGCGTCTCGTGCGGCCCGTTTGCCGCGATGCGCTCCAGCGCCTCGCGCCCGATGAAGTCCCCTTTGCGGCGGGAAACGAAGCGCCCGAGACCGGCGTGATGGGGCGAGTAGTCCGGCGAGATGTCGGCGGCCCACGCCACGTAACCCTTCTCAATCCTGAGCGTATCGAGCGCCCGGTAGCCCATGTCGGCAAGCCCGTGCTCGCGCCCCGCGTCGCACAGCAGTTCGTAAACGTGGCACGCATACTCTGACGGCACGTGCAGCTCCCAGCCGAGCTCGCCTGAGTAGGATATGCGGATTGCGCGGACATGGGCTGCGCCGATGACGATGTCCTGGCACGCGGCGAAGGGGAACGCCTCCGACGAGAGATCGCTGTCGGAGATTTGCTGAAGCAAGTCGCGCGTGCGCGGGCCGCAGACGTGCAGCACCGCATAGGCCGAGGTCACATCCGTGGACGCGACCATCCCGTCATCCGGAAGATGGGCCGCGATCCAGCCGAAGTCGTGCTGCCCGAACGCGGTGCCGGTGACCACGTAGAAGCGATCCTCCGCGATCCGGCTGATCGTCAGGTCCGCTTCGATCCCGCCGCGCTCGTTGCAGAGCTGGGTGTAGACCGACCGACCGACCGGCCGGTCGAGGTCCGCAACGGCGAGGCGCTGCAGGCCATCCAGCGCGCCGGGGCCCCAGATCTCCAACTTGGCGAACGACGATTGGTCGATCACCGCGACGCGCTCACGCGCCGCGCGATGCTCCTCGCCCACGATGTCGAACCAGTTCGCGCGGCCGAAGGACGGCTCGTCGCGTGGCATCGATCCCTCCGGCGCAAACCAGTTGGCGCGCTCCCACCCGGCCTTGCTGCCGAAGACGGCACCCCTCTCCCGGAGCATCCAGTAGAGCGGGCTGCGCCTGATCCCGCGGGCGCTCTCCGGCTCCTCGATCGGCCACTTCATGGTGTAATGCTTTCCGTAGAGCTCGACCGCGCGCCTGTCCAGGAAGTGGCGGGTGTGGTGATGGGCCGAGAAGCGCCGGATGTCGAGCGACCAGAGGTCGAGGCTCGGCCGGCCGTCGACGATCCACTCGGCCATCATGCGGCCCGCGCCGGGTCCACCCGCGATGCCGTAGAGGAAGCCGCTGGCAACAAAACAGTTGTCGAGCTCCGTCGCGCGGCCCATGACGAACTCGCCGTCCGCCGAATAGGGGATCGCTCCGTTGATGAGCTGGCGCACACCCACCTCGTTGACGATCGGCGTGCGCCTGCCCGCGAGTTCGGCGATCCGGGCGAAGCGGTCGAAGTTCTCCGGCAGCAACTGCTGGGCGAAGCCCGGTGGAATGCCGCCCGAGCCGAAGGGCACCGTATCGGGCTCGTAGCCGCCGACCACCATGCCGCCCACGTCGGGCTTCCAGTAGGTGAGGAGATCGGGGTCGCGCACCGTAGGCATGCCGGGCAGCAGGTCGGGAATGGGTTCGGTCACGATGTACTGATGCTCCAGCGCGACCGTCGGCACATCGACGCCCACCATGCGCCCGAGTTCCCGGCTCCACATGCCGGCGGCGTTGACCACGGTCTCGGCCTGTACGGACCCGGCGGTGGTGTGCACGTCGCGGACACGCCCGCCTTTCACCGAAAAGCCCGTCACCTCCACGCCTTCGACGATCCTGACACCGCGCCGGCGCGCGCCGATGGCCAGCGCCTGGGTAGCGCTCGCGGGGTCGACATAGCCGTCCGAGGGGATGTAGGCGGCCCCCTCCACGCCGTCGAGCGACATGATGGGGAAGAGGTCCTGCGTCTCCTTCGGCCCCAGGAGATGCATGTCGAGCCCGAAGCTCTTGGCTGTGGTCGCTGCCCGGCGGTATTCGAGCATCCGCTCCCTGGAGGAGGCGATGCGCAGGCTGCCCACCCGCTTCCAGTCGATCGCCTGGCCGGTTTCCTGCTCAAGCGTGTCGTAGAGCGCGACCGTGAGCCCGAGCATGCGCGTGACGTTGCGCGACGGGCGCAGTTGCCCGATCACGCCGGCCGCGTGCCAGGTGGCGCCCTGAGTGAGACCCGACTTCTCGAGCAACAACACGTCGGTCTTGCCCATGCTCGCGAGGTGGTAGGCGATGCTGCACCCGACGATGCCGCCGCCGACGATCACGATCTCCGCCTGAGTCGGAAGAGCTCCTGGCACTATTCCTATTCCCGTTGTTCAGCCCGGCACCGATGTGCCGCCGGCCGCCCCACGCATCAACTCTTCACCCGCTTCATCTCGGGATCGTAAAGGGGGCCGCGTCGGATCGTGCAGGGGACGCGCTCATCCGCCACTTCCAGCTCGTACGTTCCGCCGTACAGGAACGCGTCGGAGACGCCATTGCCGGAGCGCACGTAGCCGTAACCGATGTTCTCGGCCACCGTGTAGCCCCAGCCTCCGGAGGTCAGCCAGCCGCAGCGCCGGCCGTCGCGGTAGATGGTCTCGCGGCCGAGGAGGACGCCCGCGGGATCGTCCACCGTGAAGCATGCGAGACGCTTCCTGAGCGCTTTGGCCTGTTGCGCCACCAGGGCCTCCCGGCCCTTGAAGGCGACGTTCTTGCGCAGCTTGACCGCCCAGCCGAGACCGGCCTCCAAGGGCGTGTGGTCCGGGCCGATGTCGCTGCCCCAGGCGCGATAGCCCTTCTCCAGGCGCAGGCTCTCGATGGCGCGATAGCCGGCATTGGCCAGACCGTACGCCTCGCCCGCCTCGAGGAGCCGCTCGTAGACGCCGAGCGCCTGTTCCACCGGGACATGCAGCTCCCAGCCCAGCTCGCCGACATAGGTAATCCGAAGGGCATGGACCTGCGCGCCGCCGATAACGATGCGACGGCAATGCGCAAAGGGGAAGCGCTCGTTCGAGAAATCGGCGTCGCTGACCGCGGCAAGTAATTCGCGCGACTTCGGCCCCATCAGCGAGAGCGTCGCGTGGGCCGAGGTCACATCCACAAGTTGTGCGCGCGAGCCTTCGGGAATGGAGCGGCGGATCCAGTCGAAATCGCGAGTGGCGAAGCCGGTTCCCGTCACGATGTAGAACCGGTCTTCGTCCAGACGCGACACTGTGAGGTCGCACTCGATGCCGCCTCGGTCGTTCAGCATCTGCGTGTAGGTCACCGCACCCGGCGGCTTGTCCACGTTGTTGGCGCAGATCCAGCCGAGCGCCTCGGCGGCATCGGGTCCCACCATCATGAACTTGGCGAAGGAGGACTGGTCGATCAGGCCGACCCGCTCGCGCACGGCGCGGTGCTCCTCGCCGACCGCGTCGAACCAGTTCTGACGGCCGTAGGAGTACACGTCGCGGGGCCTCTCGCCGTCGCAGGCGAACCAGTTGGGCCGCTCCCATCCGAGCTTCTCGCCGAAGCAGGCGCCCTGGGCCTTGAGGGCGGCGTAGAGCGGCGAGACGCGGTTGGGCCGCCCGGACTCGTGCTCTTCGTGCGGCCAGGCCAGCGTGTAGTGCTTGCCGTAGAGTTCCAGCGTCCGCTCGCGGACCCAGTCGATCGAGAGATGCGGTCGGCCGAAGCGGCGAATATCGACCGCCCAGAGATCCATGGGCGGCTCGCCGCCGGCGATCCACTCGGCCAGCATCTTGCCGGCGCCACCAGCGGAAGCGATGCCGAAGGCATTGAAGCCGGCGCCGACATAGAAGCCGCGCAGCTCGGGCGCCTCGCCGAGGATGAAGTTGCCATCCGGGGTGAAGGATTCCGGGCCGTTGATCATGTCCTTGACGCCCGCTTCCGCGAGCGCCGGCACACGCGCGAGCGCCTGGCTCATGAGCGGCTCGAAATGCTCCATGTCGGCATCGAGCAGCGAGAAGTTGAAGCCCGGCGGAATGCCGTCTTGGGCCCACGGCCTAGGATTGGGCTCGTAGCCGCCCATGGTGAGGCCGCCCACTTCCTCCTTGAAATAGATCAGTCGGTCGGGATCGCGCAGGGTCGGGAGCTCGGGCGTTACGCCGTCGATGGTCTCGGTGATCAGGTACTGGTGCTGCACCGAAACCAGCGGCACGTTGACGCCTGCCATGGCGCCCACCTCGCGTGCCCACTGGCCGGCACAGTTGACGACGATCTCGGCAGCCAACTCGCCCTGCTCCGTCAGCACCCCGGCGACGCGGCCGTTCTTCACGGCGATCCCTGTGACCGCGCAGTCCTCGATGATCGTCGCGCCGCCATGGCGCGCACCCTTGGCGAGCGCCTGGGTGATGTCCGACGGATTGGCCTGTCCGTCGGTCGGCAGGTAGGCCGCGCCCTCCAGATCGGCGATGTCCATTGGCGGCCAGAGGTCCCGCGCCTCAAAGGGACTGAGAATGTGCATCTCCAGGCCGAAGGAGCGCGCGGTGGTCGCCTGGCGCCTGAGCTCCGTCATGCGCTCGCGGTTGCACGCGAGCCGCAGGCCCCCGTTCTGTTTCCAGCCCGTCGCTTGCCCCGTCTCCCCTTCCAGCCCTTCGTAGAGCGCGACGCTTTCCGTCAGCAGCCGGGTGATGTTCGCATTCGTGCGCAGTTGCCCGACCAGCCCGGCCGCGTGGAAGGTCGAGCCGCTGGTCAACTTGGCCCGCTCCAGCAGCACGATGTCGCGCCAGCCGAGCTGGGCCAGGTGATAGGCGGTGGAGCAGCCAATGATGCCGCCGCCGATGATGACGACTCGCGCGGCCGCCGGAACGTCTGTCATTTCTTTTTCCTTGGTAACTGCTCAGGATTCGCCCGGGAGGTCCGCATAGGCGCGTTCGAAGCGATCCAGGTTCTCCCGCGTGTAGGCCACGTAGTCGACGTCGAGCCCGGAGTGTATTTCGGAGACCATGGACCACATGCTCTCGCGCAGCAGCGAAGCGCACTTCATGGCCAGGTAGCGCCGCTTGCCAGCCGCATCGACGGGCCGCTCTAAGTAACGTTCGAGCAGCCAGCCTTCCTGCCCGGATGCCAGCTCGCTGTTGGAGGCAAGCCCGCCGAGATCGAAGAGCGGGCTGTTGAAACCGGCGTATTCCCAGTCGATCAGCCAGAGCCGCTCGCCGTCGTCGATGAAGTTGGCCGCCAGCAGGTCGTTGTGACCGAAGACGACGTCGATGCGCCCGACCGCCGCCTCCAGCGCGTCGGCGCGTGCGAGGAGCCCGCCGAGCTGCGGCTCGTAGCGGCTGCCGTCCTCCCGCAGCGTGGCGGCGTAGTCACGCACCACGTGGAAGACCCAGAACATCGGAACGGACCCGCGCAGGACGCGCGGGATGTCTCGATGACAGCGTCCCAACAGGGGCACGATGCGCTCCAGCATGGCAGCGTCGCGCACGTCTTCCGCGGATAGTGTCCGGCCCTCGATGAAGCGGCTGACCAGCGCACCCGGTTCGCTGTGGATCAGAGCCGGTGCGATCCCCGCTGTTGCCGCCGCGCGCGTCGCCGATACCTCGTTGAAACGCAGGACGCCGTGTACCGGGATGTCCTCCCCGATCCGCACGAAGAAGCGCTCGCCGCGATCCCTGACCAGGAAGTTGGTATTGGTGATGCCACCCGCGACGGGCTCCGGCTCCACCGGTCCGGACCAGCACGCGAGAGACGCCGCCCGCGCCTCCGCCGACTTCGATTCGGTCATGGCAATCCCAGCTCCCGTTTGCGCCGACTGGCCCAGCTGGCAATCAGCCGGTCGGCGATGATGGCGATGAAGGCGACGCTAAGGCCGGCGACCACGCCACGCCCGGTGTCCGCCTTCGTGAGTGCGATGTACACCTCCTGCCCGAGGTCAC
>MKWU01006685.1_pt1 | contig 11529 bp, 13 predicted proteins | sample 809101 | NCBI WGS metagenome assembly MKWU01 (sample SAMN05860141, study PRJNA318959) | sponge metagenome | host: Aplysina aerophoba | place: Slovenia: Piran, Adriatic Sea, Gulf of Piran | collected 2013-05-07
CGATGACCGCTACCCGCAACCCCATCCGGGCCTCCTCGACCGAAGTCTCCGCCCCCGACCAGCACCACGCGCGGACCCCCACGCCACCAGCCAAAGCCCCGACCCCCAAGGCCGGTTAACGGAGAACCTGCTCGCAGTGGTGCCCCGCACCCACCAGCACATGGCCGCGGCGCTGTTCCGGACCGTGTTCGCCCAGCCCGACGCCGACGCCGTGAGCGCCGCCTGGGACGACGTCGCCGAACGGCTCGCCGCCAGCTTCCCCAAAGCCGGCCCGCTCATGGACGCCGCCAAGCACGAAGTCCTCGCCTTCGCAGCATTCCCCAAAGCGCACTGGCAAAAGATCTGGTCCACCAACCCCATCGAGCGCATCAACAAAGAGATCAAGCGCCGATCACGCGTCGTGGGCATCTTCCCCAACGAAGCCTCCGCAATCCGACTCGTCGGCGCCATACTCGCCGACCTCCACGACGAATGGCAAGCCACCGACCGGCGCTACCTCTCAGAAGACTCCATGGCCAAGCTCCGACCCCCAACCGCTACCATCACCACAGCCGAACTCACACCGGCAACCAACACCGAGGCTCAACCCAAAAACCCACCACTCCACGGGACATAGCCCGACACCGAGCCGATGTCGTGCCCGTCGATGCGGGCGATGGCGGCGATCTTGCGATGTCCCCACGCCGGCCATTCCTGCAGGTGCTTCGCCACCACCGGCTCGATGCGGTCCACCACCGGCGCCGGCCACGGCCCCTTGACCGGGTCCCCGCAGCGGTGCTTGGCCAAGCGGTACGTCCAGGTGCGCCGCGGCACCCCGATCAACTCGGCGAACCTCGAGACCGACAACGCCGCGTCGACGCGGATCATCTCGAGGACCTCAAAGGAGGGAGATACTCCGCTCCCTTCTTCCATACCCGCAGCTGCACATGCGCCTCGCCCAAAGCGGCCTTGAGCTCCTCGTTCTCAGCCTCCAGCTCAGCCTCCCGACACGACCGCCGCCGACCCGCTCCGGCCAGGCCCGCACGGCCCGCGTCCAAGAACGCGTTCTTCCAATTGTGCACCGTCTGCTCAGTCACCCCCGCTCGACGAGCCGCGTCAGCAGCAGACACCTCCCCGCGCAGCACAGACAGCACAACCTGCAGCTTTCGCTCCGGACTTTTTCCAGACGGCTTGGGCATCAAACACTCCTTGCATCAGACCAACCTAGAACTGAGCAAGAAACAATGACCCGGGACAACGTCACCCACATCGCCAACACGTCAACGCGGACAAATTCACAGAATTCGCTCAATCCGATAGTCCCGGCCGTAACCATGTGCGGCGTACGGTTACCGAGTCAGGAGCCGGTATGTCGCAAGACCGCGCGCTGCGGCATCGGCGTCGAGGGTGCGCCAGGACGGGTGCGCAGAATCGCCCATTTCGGCTCGTGTGCGCAGTCGCTGCCGGTCTTTCTTCTTGAGCTTTGAAGCCATGTGCAGCGGGTCGTCGATCAGGCTCAACAGGAACGCGAAGTCTGTGCGCTGAGCGTGGGGGACGTCGTCGACGCCGACGGCGCACGCCTTGCAGATGAGGGCTCCCATGAGTGACGGCCGGGGCACATTGCCCGCCCGCCCGCGGTACACGACCGGCACGATTTCGGTTCGCTTCAGTGCTTGGGTACCGCCGGGTACCTCCAGCGTCCTCCCAGGCGGTGTCGTGGTGAGGTCGGCGCGTTCACCGAGACCCTCCGGTGCCAAGAGGTCGACGCTGACACCATTGCGCGCATAGCGGTGTGCGATTCCTTCCGGAGACATTCCTGCTGATTCGAACCCGCGCTCTTGGAGGGCTTGCACGAGGCCGCGAATGGCTCGGGTTGCGATTCGGGCGTTCACCAATAGATCGAGATCCGTCGAGACACGCGGGAGACTCACACCCTGTTCGAGGGCGTGCAGCAAGACCATCTGCCCGCCGATCAACGTCCAGTTGTCTGGTTGGACCTCAGCAAGCTCCAGCAGTGTCATCCACAGGCCTTCCTCGATGCCTGGCAGGTCGGGGAGCTCGATTGGCTCCATCTCGAGGACGTTGCGGCGGTTCATGCCCGGGCCAGCAGTTCGCGGGCGGCGCGCTGGGAGCGCTCGTCCTCTGACTCCAGCAGGTCGATTGCCACGACCGGGGCGGGGGCCACGCGCTGGCCAGGCTCGAAGGGCCAATGGCTATCGCTGACCAGGCGCAGTTGGACATTGGGCCTGTCTGAATCAGCGTCAAGAACGAATCGGTCGACCAGCTCGGCGGCGCGAGACTCCAGCACGTACGCCTCGGACTGGTCGCTGACGATCAGGTCGACTTGGTGGTCGCGCAGCGCGCTGACCCCGCTCGCGACCACGCCGGGGTGCGAGAGCATCTCTGGCTGCACTCCAGGATGGGCGTAGAACCAACGGCTCTGGGCTCGGCTCGACAGGCGTTTGGCGAGTGGCTCGAGCCCAACTTGCAGCCGCTTCTTGGCGCGTGACCGGTCGACTGGCGAACCTCGCGCGTCGTCCCCACTGGCCAGCGCTAGCACGTTCCAGGCGGAGCACGGACTCCACGGCCGGCCGGCCTCGGACCGACCGCTCGCAAATCGTTGGACGGCGGCCCGGTCGAGCACCCATGATTGCCCGATGCGGTGACCGCTCAGCCGACCTGCGGCTACCAGCTGATGGACACGTCGGGGGCTGACCCCCAAATGCCGTGCGGCGTCTGCTATCCCAACCGGCTCCATATCTAAATACTACGGATATAAGAAGTTTTATGCAATAGCTACGGTGCGATTATTGCGGCCGCGCGGCCAGATCAGCCGTTGATCAGGCGATGGTGCCCGGAGCGGGGATCTCAGGTGGTGGCGCCGACGCCGTGCATGGCACCGACAGGTACGCCTGTCAGTGCGATGAAGGTGCCGATCAGCCACCGGAATTGACGCGCGGACTCGGCCCGGTCGGCTTTGCGTTGTGCGGCCTGTTCAGCCCAGTCGGCCATCGCCGCCTCGCCGGCAGCCTCGCTCGCGGGCACAGCCGGCATGTCATGATCAGTCACAGACATGATCCTTCCCAGCCCACAGCCCAAAGCTGCGGACCCTCAGATCACGCCCGATACACAAAATTCCCGAGTGTCACCGTTGGGCCTGCCGGGACCCTCAGCCAGGGGGTTACGGTCCGGTCCTGCGCTCGGCGATGACTCCACAAAATATTGGCCGTGTGCCTGTTGTCAGACCTGTCGCGTCGAGCCTGAGGCCGGCAGGAGCGCTCGTGTCCAGTAGGGAGCCTGACTGATGCTCCTATAGGCGTAATTTGTCAAGCGGCTTGGTCGGGTTGGAGCCACAGTTCGTAGCGTCGGGAGAGTTCGGCGTTGTGAGCGAGGCCGCGTTCGATCTCGGAGAGACGGGTGGGCCAGGTGCCGAGCGCTTGGGCAGCGTCGGCGAGTGTGAGGCCGCTGCGTCGGCGCTTGGCTCGCAGGTCGGCTCGGAGGGGGACGGTCGCGGGGCGGGTGAGGAGGCGGAACACTTCGCAGGCGATGTGGCGCTTGAGCCAGCCGATGATCTCTCTTTTGGACTTGCCCTCGCGGGTGCGTCGTGCGACGTAGGCGTGGGTGCGCGTGTCGCTGGACATGGGCACGACAACGATGCGCCACAGGGCGTTGTTGGCCTGTGGGTCGCCGCCGCTGTTGAGCCGGTGACGGGTCACCTTGCCCGAGAAGGCCTCGACGGGGCTGACGCCGCACAGCGCAGCGAAGGCGGCATCGGAGCCCATGCGGGCGGGATTGGCGCCGGCGGCGGCCAGCAGCGTGGCAGCGACTTCGGGGCCGACCCCGTGGGCAGCGAGCAGGGCCGGGTTGATGGCGGCGCACAGCGCGGCGAGCTGGGCGGCGATTTCGGCGCTGAGCTCGAGGTGGCGACGCGCCAGGCTGCCCACGGCGAGCTTGGTTGCCTCGCCAGGGTCTGTCGTTTCCCCTGTCCGGAAGCGGGAGCACACAGCGACGCGTTGGTCGGTGTCGAGGCCCCGCAGCCGGGATCGAAGCCGGTCGGGGGCGGTGACGATCAGGTCGCGGATCTGGTTGGCAGCCTGTGTGCGGGCCTTGATCGCCGAGCGGCGCGCGACGCGCAGCACCCGCACACTGTCCACTGGCCCGCCGCTCGCTGTGGGTGTTCGCGCCGCGTCGCCGTTGAGCGCTGCTCGGGCTGCGGCCTCGGCGTCGACGGTGTCGCACTTGCCGTGACGGCGGCGTCTTTGCCGATCGGGGCGGTTGACCTCGGTGGGCGCGACGCCTTCGCCGGTGAGGCAGCGGGCCAGGCCGGCGCCGTAGGAGCCGGTGCCCTCGACGCCGACCCCGACGACACGGCCGTGGCGGCGCAGCCACCCCAGCAGTCCCCGGCAGCCAGCCAGAGCCGCCGCGAACGACGACGTCGCCAGGATCGGTCCGGTCGCGTCGATGACCGCGGCGACATGGACCTCGCCGTGGGTATCGACCCCTCCTGTGACCTGCCTGTCACGATCATGCATGCCGAACCTGCCTTGCGTTCGTGAACTGCGATGGACGGCACCACCGGCCGCGACGACGCACAAGACATCGACAGGGGGAACAGCCAAGCTCCTCATGAGGTCACACTCGTCCGACCCGCTGGTGCGCGTTCGGTGTCTCGATGGACCAGCCGACGGATCAGTCACGAGGCACCAGGCCAGTCTCGACTCCAGTCAGACCAGTCCATCGAGACACCGAACGCATCCTCCCGAGCCCGAACCCGGCCCAAGTGGACCCTTCGATGTCTCGACTCGGTTGTGACCAAGCGCCCCTGCCGATCCCGGACCCACCGGAACATCACTTCGGCCAGGAACACCCCATGACACCGCCAGTCGGCCGATATCGACCCCCACCAAGACACCTTCACCGTGAGGATCGTCGACCCCCACGGCGTCGAGCTCGCACGAGATCTTCGACAACACAGCGGCCGGCTACGGCGCCGCTATCGACCTGCTCGACGCCCACGACGTCCGCCAGGTCGGCGTGGAAGGGTCCGCCAAGTGGGGCGCGCACGTCGCGATCGCGCTCCCAGCGGCAGGGTTCGACGCCCGCGAGGTCCCCGCGTCGCGTTCCGCGGCACAGCGCCGCTCGCAGCGGCTGGACAAGACCGACGCCGTCGACGCAGTCGCCTCGGCCCGGGCGCTGTTGGCCGAGCCGACGCTGGGACTCGTCCAGACGCTGGAGGTCTATGACTCCCTCGTCGCGGAGATCGAGGCTGTGCTCGAGCACCGCAGAACCCTTGTTGCTGCTCGTACTTTGATGCTCCACCACGTCGGGGACCAGATCTCCAAGCTGCCCACCGAGGTGTGGGACCAGCTCACCGCCGGCGGCAAGATCGAAGCCAGGCTGCGCCGCCTCGAAGGGATCGACCCCGACACATGCTCGACCCCAGTGGGCCGGCACCGGCTCCGCTGGCTCCAGAACTTCATCGACCAAGACCGCGCCGAGCGCAGCGAGATCCGCCGCCTCGAGCGCCTCATCGACGAGCTGCTCGACCGCCACGGCACCACCCTGCGCGACGAGCCAGGCATCGGCCCCATCGCCGCAGCGACCCTGCTGTGCGAGGTCGGCCACCCCACCCGATTCGACCGCAAATCGAAGTTCGCCCGCTGGTGCGGCACCGGCGCCGTCGCGCTCTCATCAGGCGAAGGCGCCGGCAGCCCTGTCAAGCACCGGCTCGACTTCACAGGCAACCGGCGCATCAACTCAGTGCTGCACATCGCGTCGGTCACCCAGCAGCGCACCCAGCCCGAAGCGATCGCCTACCTCGCCAGAAAGGCCGGCGAAGGCAAGACCCGACGCGAAGCCAGACGAGCCCACAAACGCCAAGTCGCCAACCGCGTCATCCGCCGAATGTGGCGCGACGAACAGACCCGAAACCAGCCTCACGCGCTCGCCGCTTGACAAGGGAGCGTCTGACAGACCCTGTCCTGAGCGACAAGATGCAGCCTCACGATGGTTCGCATAGGCACATCATGTCACCCATCGGCTCGAGCGTCTGGAGTTGCCATGCTCCAGGGCGACACACGATGAGCCTCGACGTCGGCCTGTCGGTGACATTAGGTGTCCCGATCGACCGTCGAGCTCGACCAGGCGCCGGCTGCAGGATCCCGTCGACGTAACACCATTAGCCCCAACGGCCCACGACAAGCGCTCTGTCGTGTCTTTGCGATGGCTGACCGATGCGCTAGATTGTCCCCACGGGCCGCCCCCCGTGAACAACCCGACGGGGACTCCGGACAAGGGCGGTTCTGATGGCTCGCTCCCCGTGAACACCTCGACGGAGACTCACGGACAAGAGCGGGCCGTCAGTATCTCTCCGAACGGGCACCAGCCCCCGGCGAGGTGTAGTCCGGTTTACACTTCGAGGCGTGCCAGCCCACCGCGACCACGAGCTGCGCTGTCCCCGATGCCGCAAACGGCTGCGCGTCACCATCGCGGCCACGGCCGCCGAGCTTCACTGCCCCGGTTGTCGGCGACCGCTGCGCGTCACCGTCACTGCTCCCGCCGCCGATCTTCACGACCGCATCGCTGAATCGATCGAGGCCCTCGACAGCGACCAGATCGCCGCCGCCGCCCACGCGCTCGGCTGCCCCGACCAAGCTCCCCTCGCCGGCAGTCGCTAGATCGCATCGCAGAATGACGCAACGGCCGCAGCAATAGCAGCGCTTCACGCCAAGAACAGCGACAGCTCGATCAGCGCCACAGATACCCGCATTTGGTGCTCAGCGAGGGAGCGTGCGAATGGCCGCTCACCGTCCCGTCGCCGTATTTCGTGTGGGTGTGTTTGGGCGCTCCCGCGTGCCAGTGGGTGCAGCTCGCCACCGATTCCGGTTCGTGCCCGTTGCGATGGCCACCGTTCGTGCCGTCGCGGCCGTCGGCCCAGTCGATTACGGCTCGCATGGTCTCCAGCCGATCAGCGCCCCACAGGCGACGCTCCACCGTCAGCCCGTCGAGCTTTGATGCCGGCACCGCCGCAGCGCCGCCCACGACCACCACCCGCTGTGCACGGCCACCGAGCGCCTGCTGCGTGTCGGCTGGCAGCCCGTCGTCGGCTCGGTCTCCCGAGCCCACCAGACAGCCGGTGTCGAGCACCCAGCCCACCAGCTCGACCGCTGCCCAGTCCGCTCGGTCCCCCAGCACCGCGTATCGCTCTCCACCGCACGCCGGCGGGGACGGGTCGTGCGCCGAGACGGGGCCGGCGAACGCTGTGACGAACAGCGCTGCAACAGCAAGCGCAGCGGCTGGTCTCAGTAATCGGGTGATATGGCCCTCTTCGAATGTGCCCTCATCGCTCATTGAGAGCCCCCGCCGGCCACCGGCTCGACGGTCTCCGGCGTCGGCTCGACGGTCTCCGGCGTCGATGTCATGGTCTTTGGCGTTGATGTCGTGGTCTGCGATGTGTCTTTCGTCAGGCTTGGCGCGCCTGCTCGGTCATGGCCCTTTACTCGGTCGAAGTAGCCCCATTCGTTGAGGCACGCGATGGCTTTCTGCTTGAACGCAGACTCGCCGTCGATGTCGCTGTAGGGGTTGTCGCCCGAGCATCGGGCCAGCGTCTCGGCGCCTCCGGGCACCTTGTCGCGGATGAACTGGTACGTGAGCGATGCGGTGTAGCCCTTGCTCAGCTTCTCATCGGGTCCGAACAGCGCTTGTCCCGCTGCCACAGCGGTTGTGAACAGCAGCCCGGTCAGCAGTGTGAGCGCGAGCAGCGCTCCGATCCATTTCCTCATCGGGTTTCCTCCTGCTGGGCCGCTCCCGCTTGCCAGTGGGCGCAGCTCGCCATCCGCGCCGCTGTCGGGCGCGGCGAATCGTTTCATAGCCGCTCGACGGTAACGGAGACCACGCTGGGCTATCCGCCGGCGTTGATCCAGCCGTACACCGTGGGCCTCGACACCCCTGCCGCGTCCGCTATCGCGGTGACGGTCACTCCGGAGCGGGCCAGCCTGCCCGCTGCGTCGACCATTCGGGCGCGCACCCGGCCCTGATCAGCTTGCAGAGCACGGAACTCGGCCATCAGCCGGCCCAGCAGCTCCAGATCGTCCGCCGCTCCGTCAGCCATCCCCGCAGGGTAAGCGGCCGCACAGCGTCGCGCTGCCGGCGCGTCCTACCTGCTGCGAGCGGCGGGGCAGAATGCGGCCGTGACGCTGCGACGGTGTTCGCCTAATCGGTGACTATCCAGTCCGCAAGGGTCTGCACATCTTCTTTGGGGTTCCGCCGTCTTCTCGCTTCGCTGCGTCTCACGAGGGCTTCGATCTCGCTCGTGAACAGCGTTGCTGAAATCCTCGACAGAAACTCGTTGCTTGCGTGTTCTCCCTCAGAGAGATCGGCAAAGGCACCGACGTAGCCCGCAACGCTGCGGATCGACAGCGCAGTGTGGGTCATCAGCAGTTCTTGGGCGCGGTGGTCCTCAGCCCGCCGTGCTGTATACCTGATAGCAAGCCCGAGAGTCAGCAGCAGTGCCCCGAATGGCCCTCGTGCCGCGAGCAGTGCCCAGCTCCATTCAGAGGGAAAGCCGTAACCCACTCCCACAGCAGCTACCCCAATCGTTGCGGCCCATAGCATCATCGTCGTCCTGCGCCACAGCACATACGCCATTCGCTCGACTTCGGCAGAGTCGCTGTGGGAGCCGATCAGCGCTGCTGTCGACGCCTCGGTTTGGACTGCACGGATCTCTCCGAGCGCGTGCTCTGATTCCGCCAAGATTTTGTGTTCGCGTCCTGCCTGGCGAGTACATCCTCACCCGCCGCCTCGATCAATTTGTCGAAGGCCGTTGCTGCCGCTTCGACCTTCTCGGTTGCTGCCTTGTTCCTTCGTTTGGCTTCGGTAGCTGTCACCATTTGGAGGGCCTGGTGATCCGGCGAGTGCTGGCCTCAGAATCCCAGCGACCGCGCAGCCGCCACGTGCAGAGATCCAAGCAACACGCCTCCCGCGCTAATGCTGCAGGGCCGCTGTGCTCGTCATGTCAGCGTGCCGATACAAGGCGGCGTTGAGGGGAGCCAGCGGCGGACCAGGCACGCGTGGGCGGGCTGGACGGTCACGGAGCCCGATGTCGACGCTAAGCCGCTGCGGGCGAGCGTTGAACTCGAAGTTCTCCGACGACGGTGCGGACCGGACAAGCAGGCCACGCCAAGACGACAGTCCGAACGACAACCGAAGAATGCTCGCCCAGAGACTCGGCAGTGCCCTTGCCCAGCGCAGACAGCGGGAAAGGGCAGCGACGGTCCGACGCCGTACGACAGGTACCGAGCCGACATCGAGCACCTCGGCACCTGAGATATGAAGCGAAGGACCCCGGGGCCGGAGCCCCGGGGTCCTTCTTGGTATTGCCAGCCTTGGGGCCGGCTCAGCCGTTGATCAGGCGAAGTTGCCCAATCGTGGGATCAGATCCCTACGGCTTGATGTTCGCATCCGGCCGGAGACTGTTCAGAATCTCCCGGAAGTTGGACTGCGCATCTGTGACACCCGTGTCTGTCTCGTCGGCGAAGCTGGTAGCTACGCCGGCTGCGATGACCCGGAAGCCTGCCCGTGCCGGCAGCGCCACCACGGCGTCTGACTGGTACGAGATGTGCACCTGATTGTCCGGCGTCGCGAAGCTCACGATGATCGTGTCGACATCGGCCGCCCGATCGCCCGACTCCGGGAACCTCGTGGCGATGTCCTCGGCAAGATCAGCGCCGGCGTTCGACAGCGAGGCGATCGGCGCGTTGAACTTCACCACGACGCCCACAGAACTGAGGCCTCCGATGAGCGGCACACCAGCAGGAACGGTCGCAGTCAGGTCATCGTCCTTGGCGTCAGTCGTCGCATCGACGTAAGACAACGAGAAGTTGGCGGCGAAGTCGCTATTGCCTGCGAGCTCAGCAGCCAGGTCACCGATCTGCGGCGCCCTGAACACCCTCAACGGAAGTGCATCCGAGATGGTGTAGCTGATTCGCTGGTTGGCGACATCGACAGCAGTGTCGATGTTGAACGCATTCCCGACCGTGGCACGATCGTCGTAGCCGAAGATACGCCAGTCGTTACCGGCCGCACCCGCAGCGACACCGGTCGCCTTGGCCGACACCCTCAAATCGGTGAGGATGTCTGCCTGCGCATTATCGCCGTCGTTGCCAGCGGCGCCGGTTCCGTTGCCGTGCCTGACATTGCCGATGGACACGCTGGAGATCTCCAGGTTGCCGGTGCGGTTAGCGGCCAGAATGTCGGTGGAGGTGCCAGTCTTGACCCGAGGCACGGCGTGGAGGACCAGCGGGCTGCCGCGGCCGCCCCTGTCCAGGAACGCCTTGCGCTCGATCCTCACGACATCGCCCCGCTCAAGAGCAACGCTCGTGGTGATGCGATATCGGTCGTCGACCGTTGCCCGACCAAGCGGCTTCACTCCATCTGGAATCGTGAGTGAGTCGAATGTCCCCACCGACACGGTGATCCCGGTTGCCTTCCTCGTGGCGTCGCGGCCATGAGGCACAACGCTCACGAAGTCAGAAAGGTTTTCCGCGTTGATCTCGTTGTGAAGCGGGCTCGACTCGGTCACGAGAATGTCGAACGCCGACTGTGTCGGGACTGCGACGATCTCAACGACAGGTGCGTTGCGATCCGCAGCGATCGTGACACCCGGAAGGGTCAACTCTGCCCGCTCCAGCTTGCGTCGGTCGTTGTTGGCCCCGAGCCTGCCGTTAGCGGCCTCGTTGAGCGAGTTATCCACGGTGATCGTGTCGCCGGCCTCCAGGTGATGGCTCAGCGTCAAGGTCACGGTGCGGTCCGCGGTGAACACCAGGTCCAGCAAGGACACTGGCTCGTCGCTCGGTGTGGTCGCCGCTGAGGCTGCGATGCGACGGCCGTTGAGCCGGTACATCGTCGGGTCCTCGACCGTGTTCCTGCGCTCAGCATCGCTGATGCTGCCGTCGTTGTTGGTGTCCGTTGCCAGCGTGACATCGTCGCTGAAGGTCACCTTGAACTGGGTGTTGTAGTCACCAACCGACTTGCCAGAGCCCGCAGGAATCTGGCTGGGAAGCGTGTACTTCAGCGGCGTGATCGTCGCGGTCAAGGCGCTGGAAGTCTTGGCTGCGGCCATGGCGTCGGCCATCACCGAGTTGCTGACAACAGCAGTGCCGCCGATCGCCACGATCGACTGGTGGACCTTGCCGTGCCCGGCGCGCCACTCAGCCGTGCCGGCCAAGTAGTCGTTCACCGCCGCAGGCAGACCGTCGTCGACCAGCAGGATCGGCACCGAACCGCCGCCGCCGAGACCGCGGCCCAGCACCGGAGCAGCAGCAATGCCGTCCGCTGTGGCGTCACGGTTCACCAAGGCGACCAGGTCCTTGTTGGTCTGCAGCACGTCGGCGCAGTTGCCGAGCATCTCTTGGGCGACCATCACTGAGGTCGCAGCGGCAGAACCGCCAGAGATGCGCTGCACGTTCACCACGCCGACGTCCTCGACCAGCTCGTCAACCACGTCAGCCGACACAGCAGTCATGCCGCCGACCACGACGACACGCTCGACCT
>MKWU01006686.1_pt1 | contig 11527 bp, 9 predicted proteins | sample 809101 | NCBI WGS metagenome assembly MKWU01 (sample SAMN05860141, study PRJNA318959) | sponge metagenome | host: Aplysina aerophoba | place: Slovenia: Piran, Adriatic Sea, Gulf of Piran | collected 2013-05-07
GCCGAAGCCGGTGTCGGCGTCCACGATGACGGGGATGTCGACGGCATCGCAGATCCTGGCGGCTTCCTCTACCACCTCGGTCGCCGAGACCAGCCCGATGTCCGGCAGCCCGAACTGCGCATTCGCGTGCCGATCGGACGGCGGCCCGCCGAAGCCGGTGTCGGCGTCCACGATGACGGGGATGTCGACGGCATCGCAGATCCTGGCGGCTTCCTCTACCACCTCGGTCGCCGAGACCAGCCCGATGTCCGGCAGCCCGAACTGCGCATTCGCGAGCCCCGCGCCGGTGATGAAGCAGCACTCGAAGCCGGCCCGCTCAATGAGGCGGGCCGACAGGGCGTTCACCGCACCGACGACGATCGTGGCCTCCGGGCGATCGATCAACGAGCGGAGGGCGGCGCTCGGTGACGGGGTGGGCGGCCCGCCGATCCCGCGCGGAATCGAATGGTCCGTCGGTGGAATCGGCACAGCAGCGTCGGTCAGCGGGCCACCGGCACCGGAGCGGCGACACGGCTTCGGAGTCCGCGCGTGCCGGGCTCCCGGAGTACGGTTGCGACTCGTGCGAGAGGCGCGGTCGTGAGGGCACGACAGTGGGCATGGCTCATAGCCAGGCGCATCCTCTTCATGATCCCGATCCTATTCGGTGTGGCGACAGCGACCTTCTTCCTGACCCGCCTGGCGGGCGGCGATCCCGCCTACCTCATCGCCGGGCCATTCGCGACCGAGGAGGTGGTCGCGAGCATCCAGGCCCAACTCGGCACGGACAGGCCCCTGGGCGAGCAGTACCTGGATTTCCTCGGTGACACCGTCCGAGCCGACCTGGGCACGTCGCTGTTCACCGACCGCCCGGTGACGACCGACCTCGCCGACCGGTTGCCCGCCACCTTGGAGTTGGTCGTGCTGGCACTGGCCTTCGCCCTCGTCTTCGGCCTCGCTCTGGGCAGCTACGCCGCGCACCGGCGAGGGAGAGCCGGCGACCGGGCGGTGCGGATCGGCAGCTTCTCCGCGCTCTCGGTACCCGACTTCTGGCTGGGTCTCGTGCTGCTGTTCGTTTTCTTCTTCAAGTTCGGCATTGCCCCCGGGCCGACCGGCCAGTTCCCCCCCGGCGGCGGCGCTCCACGCGACGTCACCGGAGCGATGCTCTTCGACGCCGCCATCACCCTGAACTTCGAGGCGTTCCGCACCGCGCTGCACCAGATCTGGCTGCCGCTCATGACGATGGTGCTCATCTTCACGGCGCCTATTGCGCGGCTCGCCCGCTCGGCGGCCATCGAGTCGCTGACGTCGGACGCGATTCTCTTCGGGCGAGCCTGCGGGCTGCCCAAGAGCAGGCTCTGGATCTACGCCACCCGGGGGGCGCTGCCCCCCGTCGTGACGTTCGTCGGCATCCTCTTCAGCGTCCTGCTGGGTAGTGCGGTGCTTGTGGAGACGGTGTTCTCCTGGGGCGGCGCCGCGCAGTACGCCGTCAACGCCATCCGGGTCAACGACTTTCCGGCCGTGCAGGGGTTCGTGCTGGTCGCCGGGGCGCTCTCGGTGGGAATCTTCCTCGTCGTGGACCTGATGTACCGGGTCATCGATCCGCGGGTGCGCCTATGAATCGGCCGGCACCGCAAGAGAGCCGCGCCTCGGCGGTGCCCGTGCTCCCCCGACACTCCGAAGGAGTAGTACGCCGGCTGCGACGGAATCTGAACCCGCCGCTGCTGTGGGGCGCGTTCATCATCATCGCCCTTGCCGTGGGCGCCTACGTGGTCCCGGCGATCTCGCAGTTCGGGGCGGAGGTCGCCAACCCGCGCGAGGCTCTGGAGCCTCCGAGCGGTCGGCACCCTTTCGGAACCGACCGCTCGGGATTCGACATCTTCGTCCGGGTGTTCCAGGCGCCGCGGATCGATCTCACGGTCGTGGTACTCGGCGTTGGCCTCGGAGCGGTGATCGGGACTGTGCTCGGCGTCGTGACCGGGTTCTCCCGACGACTCATGGGCGAGTTCTCGATGCGGGTCGCCGACATCGTCCAGGCGTTCCCTCTCCTGATCCTGGCCATCGCGCTCGTCGCCCTCGGAGGCAACAGCCTGACCAACGTCGTCTTGGTGCTGGCGTTCGTGAACGCGCCGGTGTTCCTGAGGCTGATCCGGAGCCGGGTGCTGACCGTGCGCGAGCAGCGGTTCATCGCGGCGGCAGTGGCTCTCGGCAACTCGACCCCACGGCTCGTGTTCCGCCACGTACTGCCCAATTCGCTCGGACCGGCGGTCGTGCAGTTCGGCATCTCGATGGGATACGGCATCTTGACCCTGGCGGGTCTGGCGTACCTGGGTGTGGGGGTACAGCTGCCGACAGCCGAGTGGGGATCCATGATCCTCAGCGGCTCCAGTTACATCACCACGGGCCAGTGGTGGATCTCGGTCTTCCCGGGCATCTTCCTGGCGATCGCGGTGTTTGCCTTCAACCTGCTGAGCGAGGGGATCGAGCAGGTCCGTGAGGTGCACATCCGGTGACGCAGCCGGCGCTCTCGGTGGAGGATCTCAGCGTCGAGATCGCCGGTCGCGACTCCGTATCGACGGTGCTGACCGGGGTCGGACTGACCCTGGAGAGGGGCCGGATGCACGGACTGGTGGGAGAGACCGGCTCGGGGAAGTCGATGACGGCGCGCTCGATCATCCGGCTGCTGCCACCGGGGGGTCGGGTCACGTCGGGCTCGGTGCGATTGGGCAAGCGGCAACTCCTGACGCTCGACCCCAAGGAGATGCGGGAAGTGCGCGGGGTGTCGATCGGCATGGTGTTCCAGAACCCCCGTACCGCGCTGTATCCGATGACGACCGTCGAGGCCCAGATGGGCAACGTGCTGAAGGCCCACCTGGATCTGGACCGTGCCGAGCGCGCCGCCCGGATCCGCGAGCGGCTGCGCCTCGTCGGCATCGACGACGAGGACCGGATCGCCCGCTCGTACCCCCACGAGTTGAGCGGAGGGCTGGCACAGCGGGCGGTCATCGCCACGGCTCTGCTGTGCGATCCGGAGGTGTTGATAGCCGACGAGCCCACGACCGGCCTCGACGCCACGATCCAGCGGCAGATCCTGGAGTTGATCGCGTTCCTGCAGTCCGAGTTGTCGTTGTCGGTTCTCATCATCACCCACGACCTGGGCATCATCGCCCAGTACTGCGGCACCGTCTCGGTGATGCACGACGGGCGAGTCGTGGAGGACGGGGACATGCGGCAAGTACTGCTCTCGCCGCAGCACGACTACACGAAGCGCCTGATCACCGCATCGGACCTGCGTGAGTTGCACGGGGAGAGAGTCGCCGGGGCCGACCGATGAGCGACGCAGCGCAGATCACCGCAACGGCCGGCGACGACGTCGCAATCGCCGTCGAGGCTATGAACAAGACATTCCCCACGCGGCGCGGCGTGCCCGACGTGGTGGCCGTGGAGGATGTGAGCTTCACCGTCGACTACGGGCGGACGCTCGGCATCGTCGGCGAGAGCGGGTCGGGCAAGTCGACCGTCGCCCGATGCCTCCTCGGTCTGACGCCGGTGGACTCGGGCAGGATCGAAGTGTTGGGGCGCTCCATCGTGGACGCACCGGCTCGCTCGCTTCGCGCCTGGCGCAGTGAGATGCAGATCGTCTTCCAGGAGCCGTACGAGTCGCTGGATCCGCGCTACCACGTCTGGGAGTCCGTCGCAGAACCCCTCCTCCTGCACACCGAACTGCGCGGTGGCGAGCTGGCGGGAAGGGTCCATGAGCTGCTGGAGCAGGTCGCGCTCTCTCCGGACCTGGCCGGGCGGTATCCCCACGAACTCTCCGGAGGGCAGCAACAGCGAGTCAACATCGCCCGAGCCCTGGCGACCTCGCCTCGTGTCCTGGTGCTGGACGAACCCACGGCCTCCCTCGATGTCTCGGTGCAGGAGGGTGTCCTCAGATTGCTACTGCGCCTCCAACGGGAACTGAACCTCACATACGTCCTCATCTCCCACGACCTGAAGGCAATCCGAGCCGTGTGCGAACGCGTCGCGGTCATGTACCTGGGTCGTCTCGTGGAGATCGGCCCCACCGACGAGGTGCTCTCCAATCCGAAACATCCCTACACCGAGTTCCTCATCGGCGCCGAGCTCTCCGTCGACCCCGATGTCGCTCCGGTGGCGAGAGTCGTGCGCGGGGAGGTGACCAGCAGTCAACGGCCCACCGGTTGTGTCTTCACGGGGCGCTGCCCGCTGGTCACCGGCGCGTGCCACGAGTCCCAACCCCCTCTCATCGAGGCGACTCCCGGCCACGACGCCGCCTGCATCCTCGTCAAGCCCGAGAGCGCCGCATCGGATCTCTCCGGCGCTGTGTGAACCTGGAGGGTCACACAACTCAGGAACCTCGAGACGGGGTGAGCCACCGCGCCGTCCCGCTCTGTCGCCCCGTCGCCGGTTGCACCGAGGCCGTGGCCCGTTGCTCGGCGCGAGTCGGGCGACTACTGTTCCCGCGTCATCTCCGAACCTCCGCTACCGGGACTCGACAGGGCTCGGGCGCCGGCCGTTCGGGACAGAACCACTGGGGAGTGAATCATGCACCAGAACTCGGGATCGCCGAGCAGGCGCAACCACCGTCGACCGTCCGGAGGAGCGCGGTGGCTGATCGCGCTGAGCGCGCTTGCGCTGCTGACAGCAGCCTGCGCGACCGACGACGGCGCACAGGGAGCCGCCGATTCCGCTCTCAGCGAGGCGCGGGCCGCCGACGCCGACGCCACGGTGGCACTGGCGGACGCGCAGGCGGCCGCCGCCAAGGCTGATGCCGCACTGGCCGCAGCAGAAGAGGCCCAAGCGGCAGCGAACCTGGCCCAGGCCACCGCCGAAGGCAACCAGGAGGCCGTCGCCGAGGCCGAGGCGGCACTGGCGGACGCCCAGGCCGCCGCCGGAGAGGCGCGCTCCCAGGCAGCCGCCGCCCAGAGCGAGGCCGACTCCGCACGAGCCGCCGCGGAGGAAGCCCAGCGAGAGGCAGAGGCGGCCGCCGAACGCGAGGCAGCCGCGCCGGCGCCCGAGCCTCCCGCAGCTGCACCCGAGCCACCCCCGCCCGCTCCGGCACCGGCAGCCTCCGCGGTGCCCGACGAGGTCGTCTTCGCGCTCGCCGGTCCGGTGCTGGCGATCAACCCCGACGGCCCGGGGCAGAACAACCTCCCGTCGGTGGGCATCTTCTTCGCCACCTACGACGGTCTGACGGCCTGGCAGGTTCCCAGCAATGCCGATGACCTGTTCGCCGTGCTGGAGGCGGGCAACGCCGCCCAGGCGTTCCCCGCTCTTGCCGAGAGTTGGGAGATCTCCGACGACGGCAGCGTGTACACCTTCCACCTGCGCGACGGCGTGATGAGCGACTTCGGCAACGAGATGACGGCCGAGGATGTTCGCTGGTCGCTCGAGAAGACGATGTCCGGCTTCACCACGGGCGCCTTCTGGATCTCGCTCGGTGGTCTGACCAGCATCGATCAGGTCGAGGTCGTTGACGATCTGACCATCCGCATCAGCGGGCTCTTCGGCGACAAACTGCTTCCGGCGCTCGGCAGCGGCTGGCTCGCCATCTACGACTCCACCGAGGTCCAGAAGTACGCCACCGACGACGACCCGTACGCCAACGAGTGGCTCAACCAGAACGCCGCCGGCTACGGGCCGTACCGCGTCGAGAGCTTTGGGCCGGGAGGCGACGAGGTGATCCTCGAGGCGCGCGAGAACTACTGGGACTACGACAACATTGCTCTCAAGCGGGTCATCCAGCGAAGCGTCCCCGACGCCAACTCGCGGCTGCAGCTCCTGCTGAGCGGTGACGTGGCGTTCGCCGCCGAATTGACCAGCCTGGGCGTCGAGCAGGCGAAGGCCACCGACGGGGTGACCGTCACCCGCATCCCGACGACGACCGGCGCGTTCTTGGCCCTCTACTACGAACCGCCCTTCGATGATCCGGCCGTCCGGGCGGCGGTCGCGCAGGCGATCCCCTACGACGACATCATCGACGTGGTGTTCCAGGGCGAGGCCACGCTGTGGGACTCCGTCCTGATCCCGCCGATCCCCGGCTACACCAACGAGTTCTTCCGTGGAACCGACATCGCGGCCGCGAGCGCGGTTCTCTCCGAACTGGATGCGCCCCTCACGCTGGCGTACGCCGATGGCCTGCCGCTGGATGAGGAGATCGCCATCCTGGTGCAGAGTTCGTTCCGGGAGGCGGGTTTCGATCTCAACATCGAGAAGCAGCCTCGCGCGCAGTTCGACGGCCGCAAGTACGGCAGGACCGGTGAGTTGCAGTTCTTCGTCGACCTGATCGACGCGCCGGCCTTCTTCGACGCCCATTACTTCGCGTTCCTGTTCGGGGGAGTCGGGGGCTTCACGAACTGGTTCGGCTACGAGAGCCCCGAACTGGAAGCCGCTCTCGCGGCGATCCTCGATCCTGCCACGGCGGACGAGGGCATCGTGGAGGCCCAGCGGGTGTTCGCCCGGGACTACCCGATCCATCCGATCGCCTGGACCGGCCTCGACTACGCCCACGCCGACTTCCTGGATCTGCCCAGCGTCGTGACCGGCAACGGTCTTGTCCGGATGCAGGACTTCGTGGCAGCGGGCGGCTAGAGACCGCGCCCGCCACTTGGCCCCAAACCGCCTGAGCACGAGAAGCGATAGGAGACGAGATGCCTGAGCTGCCTGCTCCCACCCAGGAGCAGGCAGCTCACTTCGACTACCTCGAAGGCCTGCGGGGCTACAACTACACCGTGCACGTGAAGGGCATCCTCGATGCCTACGCGCACCGGAGCGCCGAGGGCGGCTCCGAGCCGACCACTATGGACGGGGCGGCGGCGATCATCGAGCCGAGTTCCCTGTACCGGTTCGCGGCCGCCACACAGCACCAGGCGCAGAAGATGGGCTGGGCCGCGGCGCGGCGGTCACTTGAGGCCCACACGGACGAACTGGCGGGACTCCTTGACCGGATGCCCGCTGATCCCGCCGGCCGCCTCGTGCTCGACCCCGCTCTGGAGCTCCCCGAGTACTACACCGAGCGTGACAGCGAGGGACTCGACGACATACACCTGGTGCCCGGCGGGTACTGGGGCGATCCGCTCGTCGGCCCCGTCTACGAGCGTGGTGGGGCGCTGTACCGCATGGCCTGGCGCACGGGCTACACGGGCAGCCCGCCGGGCGCGCTGGTGGCATTCGCCAAGGGCGCACCATCGGACACCTACGAGAGAATCCTCGACCTCGGGTGCTCCTTCGGCGGCCTCACGATGGCCCTCCGCGAGGCATATCCCGAGGCGGCCGACGTGGTCGGCATCGATATCTCCTCCGCCGCGCTGCGCTGGGCACACCTCACGGCGGAGGAACGAGGGCTCGCCATCGCGTTCGAGCAACGCGACGCAACGGCAACCGGCTACCCCGACGGAAGTTTCGACCTCATCTCCGGGTTCCTGCTGCTGCACGAACTCAGTACAGAGGTGCTCGACGCGGTCATGGCCGAGGCCTACCGGCTGCTGCGTCCCGGCGGGCACATTCGCTTCCTCGACATGCCGCCCTACGCCGAGTTGCCGCCGGAGAGGGCGTTCCTCCAGTCCTTCGACTGCAAGGGGAACGGTGAAGCGTTCTGGGACGAGTTCCTGTCGCGGGACTTCAAGGCGGTGCTGCGGGAGACCGGCTTCGTCAACATCTCCGACGGCCCCTTGGACTACGGCGAACCGGACTTCTGGGGCACGGCGGCGCTCATGCGAACCGGGGAGTTCCGGCCGGAGAACCGCTGGGTGAACGCGGCCGACAAGCCCGGCGCCTGAGATTTCCTTGCCGACCCCACCGGACACCTCGCCAACCCCGCCCGAGGATCCAGCAGAATCCCCGGCTCGGGCCTACCACGCCTTCGAGAATCCCCTCCACGACCGGTTCCTCGGAATAATCCTGGCTTTGGGAGCAGAGGTTTGGCAGCTCCGCGAGCGGTTGAGCCTCCTGGAGACCGCACTGGCCCGCCAGGACATGGAAGTCTCCGCCCTCATCGAGGAGATGGCACTCGACCCCGATCGCGCGCCGTCGACGATCGCCGACCGGGACGCCTTCCTGGCGCGTTTCCTGCGCGCCGTCAGCGCCGACGAGGTGCACTCGGTCACCGCCGACTAATGCTGCGAACCCCCTCCCGCGTCATTTTGGCGGAGGCCGGAATCCAAGGTTCAGCGGGTCCGGCAGCCTCTGCGGTCGGCTGCTCGGCAGACTCCTAGCCGGTGGTCCCAAACCCCAATCGCAGCGTCGCACAGTTCTTCCGGATCGACGAGGTCCCATCGGCGCCCGTCGACGATCCCAGGCAGTTGGACGGCTGTGAGGGACGCCTGCTGTCCGGCAATCCCGCAACGGGCCAGCACACACTTCTCCTGCAAATGCCGGGGGGCTGGACTGCACCGGTTGATGGCCGCGGCGGCACCCTTGAACTCCTGATCCTGCAGGGCGGCCTGCTGGTCGACGGCAATCGGCTGGGTGCCGGAGGCTTCGTGGCCATCCCCACCGATTCGGCGCCGCTGAGCGTGGAGTGCCTCGAGGATGTACGGGCTGTGGCCATCCGGAGTCCGCACTTCGCCCCGGACGACTACTACGACTCGGCGCCACGTGTCGTCCGGACCGTCGACCTTCCCTGGGAACCCACCGTGTTCCCCGCCGAACTGCAGACGCCGGGCCGGCTCCACGGGGTGTGGTCGAAGTCGTTGCGCCTCCCCGACCCGGTTCGCGGCGACGTCCATGGCGGACCGAAGGGCTTGTTGCGCATCGTGGTCCTCGTGGGGGGATTCGTGGGCGATCACCGCCAGGAATCCCATCCGGGGTGCTGGGAGGAGATCATCTGGCTTGCCGGGGACTTCTTCATGCCGGGGACGGGCCGGCAGGCGGCGGGCAGCTATGTGGGAAAACCGCCGCACCATCGTCACGGCCCGCTGCTGACCCAGCGGGGGTGCATCCTGCTGGTCCACACCGACGCCCCGGCGGACTTCTGCTTCCACGAGCCGCCGATCACCAACGAGTTGATCGCCTCGTACATGGACGGCATCTCGTGGCTGGAGGATCCGGTGCATGTTCGATCACCGGCGGGATCGCCGGCCGTTCCGACCGGCGGAATGTCCAGTACCGGTTCCTCGGGCTAGATTCCCCGGCGAATCGCCAGCCGAACTAGTCCGAGGGAGCAGGTGGTCATGGCAGACGTATGGGTGGGAGTCGACACGGGTGGCACGTTCACCGACCTCTTGGCCTTCAATGCCGACGGTCAGTTGTTCGCGGCCAAGACGCCGTCGACGCCCGAGGACGACACCAAGGCGTTCCTGACGGGGCTCGCCTCGCTCCGGGCCTCGGCAGACTTCGAACCGGGTGACGTGGTCGGCCTCCACTACGGCACGACGGTCGCCCTCAACGCGGTTCTCCAGAAGCGCTGGCCGTCCCTCGGGCTCATCGTCACCGACGGGTACCGGGAGATGATCGAGATCGCCCGGCAGACAGTGCCCGGCGACTGGGGAGCCATCTACACCTGGGTCAAGCCGCCTCGCGTCGTCCCCCTCGAGAACGTCCGGCAGGTACGGGGTCGCATCACCCACACGGGCGAAGTGCTCGAGGAGTTGAGCACCGACGACGTGCGGTCGGCCGCCGAGTTCTTCAAGGAGAAGGGCATCAACGCCGTCGCCCTGTGCTTCATGCACAGCTACCTGGATCCCTCCCACGAGCAGCAGGCCCGCGACGTGTTCCGGGAGATCCACCCCGACTGCTTCCTGACCATCTCCTCGGACGTCCTGCCGGAGTTCCGCGAGTACGAGCGGGCCATGACGACCTGCCTGAACGCGGCGCTGATGCCGCTCGTGACCGACTACCTCGCCAGCCTCGACGGCCGGCTCGCCGAAGCGGGCTACTCGGCCCCGCTGCTGCTGATGCGTTCCTCGGGGGGACTCTCCCAGAGTGACCGCGTGGTGGAGCAGCCGGCCAGCATCGCCTATTCCGGGCCCAGCGCAGGAGTGCTGGGCATGGCCTGGCTGGCCGACCAGATCGGCGAGGACAAGGTCCTGACCTACGACATGGGGGGGACGTCCACCGACGTGGCCCTCGTCGAGGACGGCAGACCGCTGCTGACGACCGAGGGGCTGCTGGACATCTATCCGATGGGCATGCCGTCGATCGACATCGTGTCCATCGGTGCCGGTGGCGGGTCGATCGCGTCCTTGGGCACCGGCGACCGCCTCCGGGTGGGCCCCGAGAGTGCCGGCGCCGACCCAGGACCGGCGTGCTACGGGAAGGGTGGAACCGAACCCACCGTCACCGACGCCAACCTGGTCCTCGGGCGGATCCCGGACTACCTGCTCGGCGGCGACATGCCGCTGAACGCCGAAGCGGCGAGGGACGCTGTGGGGACCGTCGGCGGCAAGCTGGGTCTGGCCCCCGAGGAGTTCGCCTACGGCATCCTGCAGTTGGCCGCCGCCCGGATGTCCGCCGCGGTGCGCCAGGTCTCGATCGCCCGCGGTCGCGATCCACGGGAGTACGCGCTGTTCGCCTATGGAGGGGCCGGCCCGCTGCATGCCGCCGAGCTGGCGGCACAACTCGGCATCCGCCGGATCGTCGTCCCGCCCCGTCCCGGCCTCGGCTCCTGCCTGGGCCTCCTGGCGGCCGACATCCAGGCCAGCGCCTCCCAGACCGTCAACTCACGCGCCGAGAACATCTCGCCTGAGAGGATCGGGACCACGTTCGCCGAACTCGAGGCGCGGGTCATCGCCGACATCGAGGGCCAGGGCATCGCCACCCCCGCCACGGAACGCTTCGCCGACCTTTGTTACGTCGGGATGGCCACGGAGTTGACCGTCCCGGTGCCGGACGGACCGGTGTCGGGCTCCGGTCTCGACGCCGCGGTGGATGCGTTCCACGCCGAGCACCTGCGCACCTACGGCTACCACTACGCCGGCGAGCAGGCCGTGGAATTCGTCAACCTGCGCGTCCGGGGAACCGGCCCGCTGCCCCGGATCGAGTTGGCGGAGACGACCCCCCGCGAGGGCTCGGTGGCCGACGCCGTGCTCGGGGCCCGCGACGTGTACTACGGCCCCCATCACGGCCAGCAGGAGACCCGCCTCTACGACCGGGACCGGCTGGCGGTCGGCCACGAGGTTGCGGGGCCGGCGATCATCGTCGAGTACGACTCCACCGTGCTGGTGCCCCCGGGGGCAGATACCCGGGTGGATGCCCTCGGCAATCTCATCATTCACCTCTCCTGAGGTTTCAACCGCCCGAAATCGGCAGGCGACCACCCCGACGACGACCCAAAGGAGCCGACCCATGTCAGCCACCGGCAACGGTTCTGAAGTGACCACCGAGTTCGAACCGATCCTCTTCGAGATCATCGAGGGGGCCATCGAGTCGGCGCGCCGCGAGATGGAGATCCAGGTGGAACGCACAGCGCGCTCCACGATCGTGCGCGAGCAGCACGACCACCGGTCGGGCATCTTCGACTCGCACGGCAACAGCGTGACGGCCCTGTCGTTCGCCTCGGTGCCCACGCCGGTCATGACCAAGTTCGCCGGCA
>MKWU01006687.1_pt1 | contig 11526 bp, 9 predicted proteins | sample 809101 | NCBI WGS metagenome assembly MKWU01 (sample SAMN05860141, study PRJNA318959) | sponge metagenome | host: Aplysina aerophoba | place: Slovenia: Piran, Adriatic Sea, Gulf of Piran | collected 2013-05-07
ACGTGGCGGTGTCGCTTTTCGCGCCAGCGCTGCTCGCGATGATGCGGGGGGTCGCGGCGGTCGGCGCGGCGGAGAAGCCGAAGCCGACCCCGCCGGACTCGCCCGCCTGATCTGCCGGCTCGCCGCGGCCTACGGCGGGCCGCCGGAGTCGTGGCTGACGGAGCGTCCGATGGCATTGGTCCGGGCGGCGCTCGCCGAGCTCGCCGCGGTCGACGCGCGCCAGGTGCTCGGCATGGCGAACGCGGTCGCTCTCGGCACCGGCTCGTTCAAGTCGCAGCACGACGCGCGGACGCTGCGCGAATCCTACCTGCGGGCGCTCCAGCCGGAGCGTCCTGTCGTCTACAGTGCAGAGCCGACCGCGGCCGAGCGGGAGGTCTTCGGCCTCGACCTGATCGAGCAGATGCGGGCCGAGGGGAAGCTGGTCTAGATGGCGAAGACGACCTACATCGACGAATTGAAACTGGTCGCCAACGCGGTCGGGTTCTCTGGCGCGCAGAAGGCGCTCTTGGCCGTGACGACTGCGATGGGCTCCGCCTCGGCGCTGGCGCTCAAGGCCGGCGGCGAGTGGGACGCGGCGACGAAGACGATCGTCGAGGGCACCGGCGCCACGGGCGAGCAACTCGACAGCCTGCAGGGGTCGTTCCAGGAGGTCGCGAAGTGGGGGCCCGGGGCGGCGACGGCGATCGCCGACCTGAATACTCACCTCGGCCTGACCGGGCCCGCCTTGGAGGCGGTCGCCGAAGCGGCGCTGAAGGCCAAGGTCGACACGAACCTGTTTGGCGACGTGGCCGCGCAGATGGGGCTCGACGCGCAGGGCGCGGCGACGCTGCTCGACCAGCTCACGGTGGCGTCGCAGCAGACGGGCGTCGACGTCGACCTGATGACGAAGTCCATCGGGCGCAACTCGGCGCGGTGGCAGGTCGCTGGCGGTGACGTATCCGACCTGACGGCGCTGGTCGTGCAGCTCGCCGACGAGTTCGGGCCGAGCGGCATCCGCGGCGCCATGACGGAGGTATTCGAGGAGGTCGACAAGGGCGTCATTCCGGCGTTCCAGTCGCTCGAGACGCAGCTCGGGGACACGACCGGCGCCGTCGAGCGGACGTACGAGGCGGGGCGGTCCTACCGCGACACGCTGGCGGAGATTGCCCGTGGCGCGATGGCGGCGGTCGGTCCGCACGGCGATCTGATCGGCGCGGTCGGCACGTTCGCGACGACGGCGATGGGCTTCCTGACGGCGTTCCCGGCGGCGGCCGGCGCGGTGGCCACCGGGGCGCGGGTGATGTGGGGCGCGCTGACCGGACCGATAGGGCTCGCCGCGGCGGGCATCGCGGCGCTCGTGACGGTCTGGGCTCTCTGGGGCGACGAGATCACCGGGTTCCTCAAGGGCGCCTGGAACAGCTTCCTCGGGGCCATCGAGAAGGGCCTGACGAAGATCGCCCCGCTGGCGGCGGCGATCGGGATCGACCTGCCGACGGATCTCGGCTCGTGGAAGTTCGCGCTCGAGGAATCGACAGAGGCGCAGGGGGACTCGAACGCGGCGCTCGAGGCGGCGGTGACGGCCGCGGGCGATGCTGCCGGGGGCATCGACACGGCGTCGACGGCGACGGGCACGTTGGCCGGGGCGATGCGCGAGGCGGCGGCGGCGGAGAAAGAGACGGAGGCGACGACCAAGCTATTGGTCGGCACGCTGGACAACGCGGCCTACTCGCTCAACTACACGGCGACGCGGTTCGAGCAGATACCGCCGGCGGTGGCCGGCTGGAACGCCGAGGTCCGCGAGTCGATCGGCCTGGTTCCGACGCTGGCCGGCGAGTTCGGCGGGCTCGTCCATGCGCTCGACCCCGGCGGGTTCGTCCCGGTGGCGCAGCAGTGGTCGTCGGCCGCGGCTCGCGAGATGGTGGACGCGGGCGACGAGGTCGCGGCCGAGTTCTCGGGCTCGTTCTTCAGGACGCTGTCCCGTAGCTTCGAGGGCGGCGGCGGGTTCATGGGCGCGTTGAAGTCGTCCATCTCCGAGGGCTTCGGGAACTTGTTCGCGGAGGGCGGCGCGCTGTCGGGCGTAGCGGACAAGTGGGGGCAGGCGATGTCGGCGATCGGCGGGATTCCGATCGTCGGGCCGTTCCTCCAGGCGTTCGGCCCGGCGATTCTCGGCGGCGTGATGGCGATCGGGAAGAAGGTCTGGGGCAAGCTCAAGGGGATGTTCGGCGGGCCGTCGGAGGTGGTGGTCGCGGCACGCGAGACGATGGCGACGTACGCCGGCACCATCGACGCGGACACGCTGAATCAGGACCGTCTGCGGGACTGGGTCGAGGGCGGGTTCACGGTCGACCACGCGAAGATCGTGACGCAGTTCCAGGACCTCGCCGAAGCGGCCGGCGAGGGGACGCAGGCGGGCGTCGACCTGTGGCTCGACTACCAGAAGGCGGTCGAGGACGGGAATCAGGCGGCGATCGATGCGGTGATGGCGCAGATCGAGGCGTGGGGCGGGAACGTCGAGGCGATAGACGCCGCGGCCGCGGCGGCGGCGGAACACAAGGCGGCAATCGACGGGATCAAGGATGAGCTGCTGGGGCTGCCGACGAAGGAGGCGATCGCCGATTTCGAGCTGCTGCGGGAAGCGTGGGCGGCGATGAGTCCCGACGAGCAGGCGGCGGCGCTCGAGAATTACATCGCGGCGCTGGAACAGGCGCAGGCGGCCGGTATCGCGTTGTCGGAAGCTGAGCTGGCGATGCTCGACGCGGTGAAGGCGCGGCAGGCCGAGATAGAGCTGGTGAAGGAGCAACAGGCGGCGGCGCTGGACGCGGTGAAGGAGCGGCAGGCGGCGGAGCTGGAGGCGCTGGAGACGGCCCGGACGGAAAAGCTAGACATGCTGAGGGCGGCGCAGGACGAAGCGCTGAACCTCATGCGAGAGGCGCAGAAACGGGAGCTGGACGAGCTCAAAGCCGCGCAGCGGGCCGAGCTCGACGAGCTGAAGGCGGCGCGTCAGGCGGCGCTCTCGGTCGTCGAGCAGGCCATCCAGCGGGAGCTGGAGGAGGAACGGATAAAGGTCAGGCTGCGGCTCGACCTGCAAGCCGCCGGGAGCGACGAGGAGGCGCAGGCGGCGGCGCACGCACGGGCGGCGGAGTCGGAAGCTCGGCTCGCCGACAACCGGGCGATGTCGGCCGCGATGGAGGAGGCGGAGGCGCGCATCCGGGAGCGGCATCAGGCTGAGATCGACGCGATCAATGAGAAGTGGGACGAGAAAGAAGCGCTGGTAACTACGCGGCACGAGACGGAGGTCTCGGAGCTGGAATCGCACCACGAGGCGACGCTGGCGAGCGAGGAGGAGTACTGGACGGAGAGCATCGCCGAGTGGACGCACCACTTCGACGTCGAGAAGCTGCCGCTGTTGAAAGCGAAGCACGCCGAGGAGCTGACCGAGCTGGAGGCGCACCACGCGGCCGAGCTGGCGAAGGTGACGGCGGCGGGCGACGCGATGGTTGCCGAGGCGCTGAGCACGGTCAACGAAATCAACGCGACGACGGACCTGCTCGAAGACAGGACGGTAACGATCACGACGGTGCATCGCACGGTAGGGGCCACCGGCGGCGGTGCGGCCGGCGGCGGCTCTGCCGGTGGCTCGGGATGGGTTCCCTTCGGCGGCGAGATGGCGGCCGGTGGCGCCGGCGTCGTCACGCGGCCGACGTTGTTCCTGGCCGGAGAAGCGGGTCGAGAGGGGTTCTGGTTCAGCGGGAACCGCGGGCAGGTGGCGCCGCCGCGGGCCGCCGGCGGTGGCGGGCCGACGGAGATCAGGCTGAGCGGCGACGACGTGCTCGACCTGATCGCCGGCCGGCTCGTGCGGATTCTGCCGCGCGAAGAGGCGCGGCTCGCAAGGTAGGAGGGCGACATGGGATTGGCGGTAGCGGGGGCGGATAGGGTGCTGGACGCCATCGCGGGGCAGGCGGTGGCGACGGGCGGCACGGTCCGGGCGCGGCTGCACACGGCCGACCCGCCGACGGCTGGTAACGAGCTGGCCGGCAACGGGTACGCCGCGGTGGAGCTGGCGGCGAACACGTTCGCGTTGGCGACGGACGCCGGGCACCGGGAGTTGCGGTTCCCGGCGATGGAGTTCTTCGCCGAGGCGGGGCAGGCGGCGCAGACGGCCCGGTCGATCGGTCTGTGGCACGGGGCGACGCTGGCGTGGTCGGCGGCGATCAACGTCGTCCCGAGGAACAACCGCGTGTTCTCGGACGCGGGCGACGTAGTGGCCGCGCTCCAGCTCGCCGGCGACGGGATGACGTTCACCGCGGCGGCGCTCGACCGAGCCCTGCGCGCCCTGCGCGGCGAGGCACTGGCGGCGCGGCCGAACATCCGGTGGGCGCTGCACTCGGCGGCGCTGCCGACGGGCGGCGACGGCGTGGCGACGAACGAGCTGACCGGCGGGGGCATCGACTCGGTGCCTGACGTGGCGTGGGGCAAGCTCACGTCGGGCGTCTGGCGGCGCATCCGGCAGACGGCGGTGGTGGACTTCGGGACGATGACGGGGAACGCGAACGCGGCGCCGGAGAGCATCGCGCTGTGGGACGGCCCGCCTGAGAACGCCGGTAGCGTGCTGCTGGCGTACCGGGCGCAGGTGGGCGTGTCGCTGCCGATCACGGGCGACGAGGTGACGGTGGCGGCGAACGAGCTCTACATGGGCGTCAACCTGCCGGGCGCGTAGCGTGAAACGGCTGCCGGTCGGGAACATCGTGGTTGTAATGCAGGCGATCTACGACGCCGCGGTTGCCGACAGCTTCGCGTTCCCGGCGAACGTCCTCTTCTACACGAGGTCGGCCTGATGGCGAAGATTGTATTGCCCATTGGCGCCGTCACCTTCACCTTTACTGGTCAGCTTGGGTGGAACCCAAATGGGGTCATCATCCCTGGCTCCTTTACGGCGTCTGGCTCGCCTCTTTATCTACGCAATATACGTATACGTGACTCAACTGCCGTTGTAGGGACTTCCAATAAAGGCAAAATCGATTTATACCTCAATCCCACTGAGTCAGGGCCAAGGACAACTGCGTCGGGGCGACAGGACTTGGTCGCAGGTTGGGAGACCAGTCAGCGCGCTCTTACTTTTTCTTTGGCCGGGCAAGATTACGTATTCAGGGGTCCAGATGCAGTTGGTTCAACCGACCGGGACCCCGCTGAGCCGTATCTGTGGCGACCCAACCAAGTAGCCCTACTAGGCAGCCTCATCACCGCCTACAACGCGGCCACCACTCAGCAGCAGGCAGCACTCACGCTCACGCTGGACGACGGAGCAGTCCCAAACGCCGCCGCCCCAACCATCGCCATCACGCCGGACATCTCGACCCTCGCGGAGACCGGGACGCAGCGGTTCACGGCGACGCCCACGGGCGGAACGTACGACACCCTGACCTACGCCTGGCGCATCGTCAGCGGAGGGGGCAGCCTCGACACGTCCTCGGGCAACACGGTTCTCTACACCCCCGCGGACGTTTCGGCCAACACGCCGGTCGTCATTGAGTGCGTCGCCACGGCGCGCGGCACCGGCTCCAACGCTGCCACGGGCACGTCGGACACGGTCACGGCCACCGAGGGGTTCACCGTCACATCGGTCGGTACGCCGGTCAGGGTCGCCGTCACCCGCCGCCATGCGCTACAGAGTCGTGGCGACTTGGGCATTACCGGGCCTCGCCGCGTCGCCGTCACCCTGCGTCACGCCACAGACGGCCGCGGCCGGCTGTTCGTCGGCGTGTTCGTGCCGGGGCAGAAACGGCTGCTTTGGAACCGGGAGCTTCTGCGATGGGGCGGCGACCTGCTGCTCTGGGGCGACGAGCGGGTAGCCGCCACGCTTCGCCACGCCACCCAAGGCGCCGGGGCCGTCGTAGAGCGGCAGGACCGCCGCGTAGCCGTCCGCCTGCGGCACGCCACCGAGGGCAGGGGCGACGCCGTAGAGCGGCAGGGCAAGCCCGGCAGCGCCCCCCCCGCCGATCGGACGAGCCCCTCCCCGACGCTCTTCCGCTCTCCCCCAGGGCGCCGGGGCCGTCGTAGAGCGGCAGGCCCGCCGCGTAGCCGTCCGCCTGCGGCACGCCACCGAGGGCAGGGGCGACGCCGTAGAGCGGCAGGACAGGCCCGTAGCGGCCACCCTGCGGCACGCCACGCAAGGCCGCGGCTCGGTCTTCGTCGGCGTCGAGAAGCGCGTCGCCGTCACGCTGCGCCACCGGACACAGGGCGCGGGCGACCTCGGCGGCGACAAGCGCGTAGCCGCGTCCCTGCGGCACGCGCTCCAGGGCGCGGGCGACCTCATCATCCGGGGCGACATCCGCCTCGTCTCCACGCTGCGCCACGCCACCGAGGGCGCCGGCGATCTGTTCGTCGGCGTCGAGGCGCGCGTAGAAAGACGTCTGCGCCACGCGACAGAGGGCGCCGGAGACGTCTTCGTCGGCGTCGAGAAGCGCATCCAGGCGACACGCCAGCACGCGACAGAGGGCGGCGGCGACGCCGTCGAGCGGCAGGACCGCTCGTTCGCGGTCAGGCTCCGGCACGCGACCGAGGGGCACGGGATCGTCCTTGTCGGTGTCGAGCAGCGTCTCGCCGTGCGGCTGCGCCATGCGATGCAGGGGCGCGGCGGGCTCCAGGCCGACGAGATCATCACCGGCGGGTTCGCGCTGTTCGGCGAGCGGAGCGGGGGCGGCTGGCCGGGCGTGGCCGACAACCCGACGCCGGGCGTGCTGCTGGCCGCCTCGCGCGGCGCCGCGGGCGCACAGCGGGCGCGCGTCGTCGCCGGCGACCTAGCCGACAGGCGGGCGGCGACGGCGCTCTCGCGCATCTACACGACGGGCCCGGCATGGGTAGGCCGCCTCGGTCTGTCGGTGTCGGGCTCGACGGCCCGGCTGGAGCTTGCCCTGGCTCCGACCGCGGACGGCACGGGCACGGCGGCGGGGCCGTCCCTGACGGGCGCTGCGCTCGCGCGTCTCGGGGTGGTCATCAGTGCCGGTGGGCGGCAGACGGCGATCAGCTTGAGCGAGGTCCGCGCGTCCGACCCGAGCGAGCCGTACGAGTGGACGCGGGTCGCGACGGTGGACGACATCGCGGTCGCCGCCGCGCTCCAGGCCGGCGGGCCGGCGCAGGCGGTCATCGTCGACCGGCTGCACAACAACATCGCGTGGTCGCTCCTGGAGTGCGGGGCGACGCGCGAGCGGGAGACGGCCGGCGAGGGGTCGTGGCGCGTCTTCGTCGACGTCGATGAGGTGACGGCGTGGCTCGAGCGGGTGGCGGTCCGCGGCACGCTCAATAACCGCGGCGAGGCGACGGTGGCGCTGTCGCTCCGGCCGGAGGCGTCGCCGTGGCCGGGCGGGGCGCCGCTGAGCGGGCAGGATGTGACGATCTTCTGGGACGAGACGCCGGCTCCGGGGCACGTCGTTCGACGATTCGCCGGGCGCGTGGTCAACCCGAAGACGATCCTCGCCGCGGCGGCGCGGCGGCTGGACATCCAGATCCCGGCGGTCAGCTACGCCGCCCGGCTCGACCGGCTCCTGATACGGGAGTTCCACCGGACGCGGCCGGAGAGCACGATCCCGGAGGCGGTGGTGAACATCGTCAGCCAGTGGGCGGCGGGCGAGGGCTTCGAGACGTTCGGAGTGCAGAGCAGCAACCTCGCGGGGTCGCACGTCTTCGACCACGTGCCGGTCAGCGACGCGCTCGACGCCTTCGCCGGGCAGCTCGGCGGATACTGGTGTGTCGACCCCTACAAGTCGATCGTGCTGCGGGCGACGGACGACGCGCCGATCTATCCGGGCGAGACGCTGACGGCCGGCGACTTTCGGACCGTCAGCCGGAAGGTCGACGAGCAGCTCCTGCGGACTGCGCAGGTGGTCGTCGGCGGGTCGCCGCAGACGGGCCAGCGGCGCCAGGAGCGGACCGGCGACGGGGTCCGCCGGCAGTTCCAGCTCGACTATCGGCCGGAGCGGGTGATCAGCGTCTCGGTCAACGGGGTCGCGCAGTCGTTCTCGACGAACGAGGGCGACCCCGCGCAGTGGCTCGTCGACCAGCAGGCCGGCACCATCACGCAGTCGCCGAGCGAGGCGGTGCTCGGGGCGGCCGCCGTGCTGGACGTGATCTACGACTACAACTTCCCGATCGTCGTCGCGCGCGAGAACCGGACCGCCGTCGGCCGCTACGGGCGCACGTGGGCGGTCGAGCAGGACTCCAGCCTGGACACGGTCGAGGCGGCTGACGAGCTGCTGAACCGGCTGCTGACGCGGCACGATCATCCGACGGTGATCATGACGTTCGCCGGCGGGCTCGGGACGCGGGCGGTCGGCCTGGTCGAGGGGCTGCGGGTGCCGCTGCGGGTGCCGGAGCTCGGCATCGACGGCGAGACGTGGCTGTGCGACGACGTCGAGTTCCGGTGGGCGGGGGCCGGCGTTCGGGAGGTCGACGCGACGTTCCAGCGGTCGTCGCACGAGGCGCTGTTCGAGGCGCCGTTGAAGGCCCGCCGGCGGCTGACGACGCCGACGCAGCCGCTCGAGGGCGCGCGCATCGTGACGGCCGGGGGCGGCGAGATCAACCCCGACGCGCTGACACGCGAGGGCCTGAAGCTGCCGGCGACGCTGGCCGGGTCGCCCACGTCGGTGAACCGGAACGAGGATTGGGACGACATCGAGGGCGCGGCCATCGCGCCGCTCGACGGCGACAACCTGCCGTCGAGCATCGTCCGGTGGGCGGCGACCGCCGCGGTGCGCGGGGGCGGGGTGACGGGCTACGTCCGGCTCTGGAACCGCACGCGCGGCGTGGCCGTGGGGCGGGTGGCGCAGGTGAGCAGCACGTCGCCGGTGTCGATAGCCGTCGGGCGGATCACGCTGTCGGCGGGGCTGAACGCGTACACGCTACAATGCCGCAAGACGGGCGGGGGCCGCTTCGACGGCGTCCGCGTCTGGGGCGGGACGGTGGAGGTGGGGACATGATGCAGCGGATGCTGGCGGCGCTTCTGGCCGCCTCGCTCGGGGTCGCCGGCGTGAAGGCGCAGGATCTGATCGAGGCCGAGGTCGTCCTGACCGAGACGGTTTTCACGCAGCGGCTCGAGGCGGGGGCCTTCTCGGTCGATCTGGAGCAGCTGTTCAGGACCGCCGTGTTCCCCATCGTGGCCGACGCCGATACGGGGACGGGGGGCGTGCAGTGCCCGGCGGGGATGGTGGAGTTCACCGGGCTCCGGGGGCGGTTCCCTATCGGCTTGACGCCGAACGGGACGCTCGGCGGGGCGCTCGGGGCGGCCTACGCCGACAGCGACGGGCCGGTGCGGCGGGGCGGCACGGCGCAGACGCTGACGGCTTCGTTCTCGGGGTCGGACATCGTCATCGCGGCTCACCAGCACGGGTTCACCGGGACGCGGGCGACGATCTCGGCGCACCAGCACGGCTTCTCTGACTCGGCGACGATCACGGCTCACAACCACGGGTTCTCTGACTCGGCGACGATCACGGCGCACAACCACTCGTTCAGCGGGTCTATTGGGAGCCACACCCACTTCGTTAGCGTGGGCGGCGGTAACCATAATCACTCATTCTCGGATTCCCACACACACACAGTGTCATTGGACCCAGACGGGTCGCATAGACACGAGTACGGAGACAGACCGGGAGGAACCGGAAGTTTCGTGCAAAGTGGAAGTGGTGTTGGTGGCGGCTTAACGGACCGCAATACGGGAACAGCCGGCAGTCACGACCACTCGGGCGCAACGGGATCGACAACAGTCAGTGGAAATACGGGATCTTCAACCGTCAACATCTCCGGCAACACCACATCAGGCGGCGGGGGAACCCTCTCCGGCAACACCGGCAACGCCGGCGGGGGCACGGTCAGCATCTCCGGCAACACCGGCAACGCCGGCGGCGGCACGGTCAACATCCAAGGCAACACCGCCTCGGGTGGGGCCGGCACCCTGACCCCCGCGGGCACCATCGGTTCAGCAGGCGGCGGACGCCTGACCCCCGCCGGCAGTGTCGCCGTCACCAACGTCACGAATCAGGCCGAGCCCGCCCCGGCCCGACAGGTCATGTGGTGCCGCCTCCAGGCGGCGTGAGGGAACCATGAAGGATAGCGACCGCACGCTGCTGCTCGTCTCGGCCCTCGTCGCCGCCATCGTCGCGGCCGGCGTATCGCTCCTGACCCCGGACCCCATCGCCGACGCCGCCGACGCGCAGGTAGCCGGGCTCGCCGACTGTCTCGACGCCGCCGGCCCGCGGCTCCGCGGCCGGCGCGCCGGCGACGGCGGCGGCGGCGCAGTTGGCCGGCCTGGCCGACTGCCTGGCCGCCGCCGGCCGGCGGCTCGCTGCCGGCGACGCGGCGCAAGCCGACGAGTGGCTGCGCTGCCTCCAGGCGGGCACCTGGGACCCGGTACGCGTTCTCGGCCGCGCCCCGGCGGTCGACGCGGTCCTGGCGAGCCACACGCCCCGGCTGGACGCGCTGGTGGACGGGGCCATCGGGGCGGAGCACTCGCACGCCGGCGGCGAAGGGCACGGGCACCTGCTGGCCGGCGACACGGCGACCCTGGCCGCTCTCGGGGCGGTCTACACGAGCGCAGCACGCGAGCTGCGCGGACTGGAGTGGTGATGACGACGAACAGGATGCTGACGGGGGCTTTCGTCGCGGCCGGGGTCGGACTTGCCGCCCTCGGGGTGTCGATGATTGCGACGCTCGCGGTGGCACAGGACGACGACCCGTTCCGGTTCGTGCCGCCGGCCGACCCGCCGCCGGAGCTGTCGGTGACGGCGACCCCGAGCGTGGCCGTGCCGCTGTCGGCGGATGCGTGCAACGTCGCGTTCACGCCGTCGGCGGGCTGGACCGTCAGCCTCGCCGAGCCGTTCGCCGGCGCCACCTGCGACGTCGGGGCGGACGACCCCGCCGGCGCCGTCCGGTGGCGGCTCGAGCACGAAAACGACGCCGGCAAGACGATCGTGCTGATCTTCGAGGGCCGGCACACGTCCGGGGCGACGGCGAGGGTGGCGGTCTCGGTGGTGATGCAGGAGGGCACTGCGGAGATCTCGCGCTCGCGTGTCACGGGCACCCACTACCACGTGTTCCGGTCCGTCGGCCCGGCGGGTCCGCCCCACGAGCACAGCTACACGTTCTCGCCGTACGCGCGGGTGGATTGAATGGCTGATGCGGAGCTGACCTCGGGCGCCGTCCGCGGCCGGGTCATCGCGACGACCGACCACGCCCTCGGGCTCGACCCCGCGCAGCCCGACGCGGCGGACGCTGCGAAGACGGATACCTGGGCGGCCACCTTCCTGACGCTCCTGCGGGCCTTCCCGGCGGCGCTGACGGCGACGGAGCGGGAGACGATCCGCTCGGCGCTCGTCAGCCGGCAGACGCTCGCCAGCGCGGCGGCGGTGGCGTGGAACGTCGACGCCGGATCGGTGGCCGACCTGACGCTAACCGGGGCCGTGACGGTGTCGCTCTCGGGCGGCGTCGACGGCACGGCGGCGCTCCTGCGGGTCGTGCAGGACGGCGCCGGCGGTCGCGCGCTGACCCTGTCGAGCC
>MKWU01006688.1_pt1 | contig 11525 bp, 10 predicted proteins | sample 809101 | NCBI WGS metagenome assembly MKWU01 (sample SAMN05860141, study PRJNA318959) | sponge metagenome | host: Aplysina aerophoba | place: Slovenia: Piran, Adriatic Sea, Gulf of Piran | collected 2013-05-07
CCCATGGCCGCGATCGCCAACGCCATCGACGGGGCGGTCGGGACGCGGATGCACGAGCTGCCCATGTCGCCGCCCAAACTGCTCGCCGCCATCGATGCAAACGGGGCGGACGGGGACGACTGAGGCCGGAGCGGGCCCGGTGGGCCCGACCGTCCAGGTCCGGTTCACCGAAGGGTTCGCGCGCGCCTTCACCGGCGGCGTGCGCGAATTCGAGGTCGAGGCGAACCTCCTGCGCGATGTCATCCGCGCAATGAATGAGCGCTTCCCCGGCCTCGGCGAGCGCCTGGTGGAGGAAACCACCGTCGCCATCGACGGCATGATGCACGAGACCGCGTATTTCCAGCCTGTGCCGCCGGGCGGAGAGGTGTTCTTCATCCCGAAGCTGGAAGGCGGCTGACAGGCCGAAGGGAACTATCCCATGAAAGACCGTTCGATCGCGGCACTCAGGCTAAAACTTGCCGAACGGCCTGACGGCGCGACCGCCGCCATCGCCGATCTCCGCGAGGAATACGACCGCGCGGTGGAGATTTTCCCGCTGCCGGACGGCGTTACCTGCGAGCCGGGCTCGCTCGGCGGTGTTCCAGGCGAGTGGCTGCGGCCCGAGGGCGCCGACGCGGCCCGGGCGCTGCTCTACTTCCACGGCGGTGGCTATGTGCTCGGCTCGACGCGCTCGCATCGACATATGGTCGCGGCGCTGGCGAAGGGCGCTGGCGTTCACGCCTTCTCGGCGGATTACCGACTGGCGCCCGAGCATCCCTTCCCCGCCGCCGTGGAGGACGGCGCGGCCGTCTGGCAGGGCCTTCTGGAGAGCGGCATCGACCCGGCCAGCGCGGTTATCGGCGGCGACTCGGCCGGCGGCGGCCTGACCGTCGCCACGCTGGTCAAGGCGCGCGATGACGGGCTCGCCATGCCGGCCGGTGGCCTTTGCATCTCTCCCTGGACGGACATGACGCTGGAGGCCGGCTCCTACGCGACCAAGGCCGACTCGGACCCGATGGTGAAGCAGAACCAGATCGAACGCTGGACCGGCGTCTATCTCGGCGCCGATACGGATCGTCGCCACCCTTGGGCTTCGCCGCTCTATGCCGATCTCGAGGGCCTGCCGCCGCTGCTCGTGCAGGTCGGCAGCGAGGAAGTGCTGCTGGACGATTCGGTTTCGCTGGCGGAGGCGGCCCGGCGCGCGGGCGTCGAGGTGCGTCTCTCCGTGGCGGACGAGATGATCCATGTCTGGCACTGGTTCGACCGCCTGCTCGACCGCGCGAAAGACGGTATCGATGAAGCGACGGCGTTCATTCGGGCCCGTACCGGCCCCTCGTGATCTCCCATGAAATTCGGCTACTTCACCCTTTCCGACAACCGCTATCCCGGCAATACGCGCTCGGCTGAGACGCTCATCCGGGAAATATTCGAACAGGCGCTCCACGCCGAAGCCGTGGGCCTCGATTCCGCCTGGATCGGCGAGCACCACTTCAATCTGCTGGGCGTCAACGCCTCCCCCCACATGCTGCTGGCGCAGCTTGCCGGCGCCACCTCGCGCATCCGGCTCGCGCCTGCGGTCGTTCTGCTGCCGGTCCACCATCCCTTGCAGGTGGCGGAAGACTGGGCGACGCTCGACCTGCTCTCCGGCGGCCGGGTCGATTTCGCCGCCGGGCGCGGCTACGACCGGCTTGAATACGGCCCCTTCGGCGCCCCGTTCGAGGACTCGGCCGAGGCGTTCGCCGAAGGGCTCGACATCGTCTGGCGCGCCTGGACCGAAACCGGCCCGTTCTCCCATGACGGACGTTTCTGGCGCTTCGAGAATGTGGACGTACGCCCGAAGCCGGCGCAACGCCCGCTGAGGCCGCATGTGGCCTGTTTCTCCCGCCCCAGCATGGAACTGGCCGCGCGGCGTGACTGGCATGTCGTCTATGCGCCCTTCGCCGCCGCCATGGTTTACGGCTCGCTCGCGGAGGCGGTCGAAATCTATCGCCGGACCTGCGAAGACGAACATGCCCGCCAGCCGCGCCGGGCAGTCTGCTCCTATTTCATCCATATCGCCGACACGCCCGAGGAGGACCTGCGCGGCCGCGAGGCGCTGGTGCGCTATTTCCAGGATGCGCTGGTGGCGGCCTTCCCCGGCGACCCGGCGACCGCGCCGCCGAGCTACCGCTATTTCGTCGAGATCTGCCGCCTGCTGCGCGAGATGTCGCCCGACAAGCTCACCAACCGTTCGGTGCTGATCGGGCCTCCGTCGCAGATTATCGACGACCTCAAGCTGGTGGAGGCGGCCGGCATCGACGAGGTCGTGCTCTATTTCAACTACGGCCTGAAGCCGCATGGCGAGGTCAAGGACCAGATGTCGCGCTTCACAGCAGAAATCGCGCCCCACTTCCGATAGGCCGGGACAGGGGCGGCTTTCGGGAAAGGCAACGCCAATGCGCGATCCCCGATACGACATCCTGTTCGAGCCTGTCCGCATCGGGCCGGTAACCGCCCCGAACCGTTTCTACCAGGTGCCGCACTGCACCGGCATGGGGCATCGCTACCCGCAATCCGAAGCCGCGCTCCGCGGCATCAAGGCAGAGGGAGGCTGGGGCGTCGTCTCCACCCAGGAGACGGAAATCCATCCCACTTCCGACGTCTCGCCCTCCAACCAGGCGCGGCTATGGGACGAGGCCGGCGTGTCGGCCTTGAGGCTGACCGTGGACGCCATCCACGCCCATGGGAGCCTTGCTGCTGTCGAACTCGTCCATAACGGGCTGCATTCCAACAATCGCTACAGCCGAGTTGCGCCAATAGCGCCGTCCGCCGTCGTCGTGGACAGCGATGACCCCTTGCAGGCGCGCGCCATGGACAAGGCCGACATCGCCGACTTCCGCCGCTGGCACCGGGAGGCGGCGCTGCTGGCAAGGGATATCGGCTTCGACATCGCCTATGTCTATGCCGGCCACGATCTGACGCTCCTCCAGCACTTCCTGGTGAAGCGCTACAACCATCGCACCGACGAATATGGCGGCTCGTTCGAGAACCGGTTGCGCCTCTTTCGGGAGGTTCTCGCTGACACGAAAGAAGCTGTTGGCGACAAATGCGGGATCGCAGTCCGGCTGGCCGTCGACGAACTGTTGGGAGGCGATGGCATAAGGCATGACGGCGAAGGCCGCGACATCGTGGCGGCTCTCGCCGAAGAACCCGATCTCTGGGACGTCAACCTGGCCGACTGGGCCAACGACAGCCAGACATCGCGATTTTCGGAGGAAGGGTTTCAGGAGCCGTACATAAGCTTCGTGAAATCCATGACGAGTAAACCCGTTGTCGGCGTGGGCCGTTATACATCGCCCGACACCATGGCGCGCGTCGTCGGAAACGGCGTGCTGGACTTCATCGGCGCCGCGCGGCCCTCGATTGCCGACCCGTTCCTTCCGAACAAGATTCGCGACGGGCGCATCGACGACATCCGCGAGTGCATCGGCTGCAATATCTGCGTTGCGGGAGACCGGACGAGGGTCCCGATACGCTGCACGCAAAACCCCACAATGGGCGAGGAATGGCGGCGCGGCTGGCACCCGGAAACCATTCCCCCGCTTGAGGACAAGGGGCCGTACCTGGTCGTGGGCGGGGGTCCGGCCGGTCTGGAGGCAGGGCTCGCGCTCGCCCGGCGCGGCGCGGAGGTCGTGCTTGCCGAGGCGGGAACGGAATGGGGCGGGCGGGTGTCGCGCGAGAGCCGGCTTCCCGGCCTCGCGGCCTGGGCCCGGGTGCGGGACTGGCGCCTCGGGCAGCTTCAACAAATGCCGAACGTGCGGATGTATCTCGAAAGCCCGCTCACCGCAGCCGACATCCTCGAACACGGGAGCCCCCATGCCGTTCTCGCGACCGGAGCCGCCTGGCGGGCGGACGGGGTCGGCCGGGAGCACCGTACGCCCCTGCCCTTCCTAGCCGGCAAGCCGGTCCTGACCCCGGACGACCTGACGACGCGCGGTGTCGATGCGATAGCCGCGCCGGGCCCCGTCGTCATCTTCGACGATGACAGGTTCTACATGGCGAGCGTTCTGGCCGAGCTTGTGGCGCAAGCCGGGCGCGAGACGGTCTTCGTGACGCCCGCCCCCATCGTGGCCCCCTGGTCCGAGAACACGCTGGAACAGGACCGCATCCAGAAGCGGCTGATCGAACTTGGGGTCGAGATCGTTCCGCTGCACGGGCTTGCCGGGCTGTCGGAGAACCGGCTCCGGGTCGAATGCGTGTATTCCGGCAGGGTGCAGGAGATCGATTGCGGGACGCCGGTCGCCGTCACCTCGCGCCTGCCCAACGACGGGCTATGGGAAGACCTGAGCGCGCGCAAGGAGGGCTGGCGAGAGGCCGGCCTCCGGTCGGTAACGCGGATCGGCGACTGCCTCGCGCCGGGCCTCATCGCGGCGGCCTGCTATTCGGGGCATGAATACGCCCGATCCGCCGGGGCCGGCGCTCATCCCTGAAACCCGATTTCGTCGAGAAACTCCAGCATCGCCCGGCGGCATCGGTTCGGTGCCTCGATCTGGTGCAGATGGGAGGTCTCCGGAACGAAGTCGTAGTCCACATGAACAAGGTCCTCCATCCCCTCGCCTGGAAGGTAGGTTCCGGTAATCGTCGGGTCCGCGGAGATCGCCTTTACCGGGCAGGGCGCGTCCCTCGCCTCCGTTCTGCTCGACCAGGAATAGTATTCCTCGAACATCTGCGCTTCGTATTCCGGCGGGCACCGGAGCTCGACGCCGCCCTCCAGGCAGGGCCTCAGCGTCGTACGTGCGATCAGGTCGAAATCCTCCGGTCGAAGCCGGTTGAACACGGGCATCCGGGCCAGCCGGCGCGCGAAACTCTCATAGGTCGGGTAACGGCTTCGCCGTTTTCGCGCGATCCGGGCGAGATAGGACCCCACCGTCTCGCCATCCTTGCGTGTCTGCCCCCGCGGAACGAGTGGAAGGTCGAACGCCACGATTGCGCGGAAGGCGACCGATCCGTCGATGGCCTGCCGGAGGCCGACGACGCCCGACAGCGAGTGGAACACGCCGACCGGGGGCCGGCGACCGAAAGCGTCGTCGATTGCCCCCACCACCCGCCGGCCATCGTCGATCAGGTTCGCGATCCGATGGTCCTCAAGGCGGCCCGGCCTGTTCCAGCCATGGTTACGGAGGTCGTGGACGAAGATTTCAAACCGGTCCGTCAGTCCGCCCCAGAACGGGAAATAAGCGTCCGCGGCCATACCGTTCCCGTGTGTCACCAGAAGGCGCGGCCCGCCCGGGACGCCATGCCGGCGGACGTGGACAATGCTTCCGTCCGCCGCCGGGACCTCCAGCACATCGTCCGGTTCGGGTATCTCCCAGGGTTTCTCCATCCTGCATTCTTTCCCGGTTTCCACGCAGCCGCCCGAACCCATCTTGGCGCGTCCTTCAAATCCGTTCTACGCTCGGTTGCAACCGGGTGGATCGGCGGCAGACTTGCCCTCGGACCGCCAATCACTGTGGACTTCCGGGAGGCTGACTTTGGCTCACGACAAGCGCGGTCTGGAACTGACCGCAGCCAGCGACGATGCAGCAGCCGCACTGGATGCGGCGCTGGACGACTTCCTCGCCTTCGGACGGGAGGCCGGGCCGCTGCTCAAGGCCGCCTTCGAGGCCGATGCCGAGATGCCCATGGCCCATGTTCTCAGGGGCCATTTTTTCCTGTTGATGGGCGTCGGCGCGCTGCGCCCGCGAGCGGCGAAGGCGGGCGAAACGGCGGCGGGGCTTGCAGTGACAGCGCGCGAACGCGCCCATGCCGACGCCCTCTCTCGGTGGGCCGCAGGCGACACGGCCGGCGCGGTGCGCCGCTTCGAGGACATCCTGCTCGACCATCCGCGCGACATTCAGGCCATCCGCCTCGCGCATTATCTGCATTTCTATCACGGCGCGCTCGTCCAACACCGGGACAGCACCGCGCGCGTCCTGCCGGCCTGGGACGAGAGCGTGCCCGGCTACGGCTATGTGCTGGGCATGCGCGCCTTCGGGCTGGAGGAAATGGGCGACTATGCACGGGCCGAGGATTTCGGCCGCCGGGCGGTCGCCATCGACCCCTCCGATGCGTGGTCGGTCCATTCGGTCGCCCATGTCATGGAAATGCAGGACCGCCCGCAGGAGGGTATCGCCTGGATCCGCGAGAACGAGGCGCATTGGGAAAACAAGATCCATAATTTCCGCCACCATCTGTGGTGGCACCGGGGGCTGTTCCACCTGGCGCTGGACGAGGCCGATGCGGTGCTCGACCTCTACGACAACCGCTTCAGGGCCGACAACGCCAGCGACGATGTGCTCGATATCGCGAACGCAACCTCCATGCTGCTCCGGCTGCATTTCCGCGGCGTCGATGCGGGCGGACGCTGGGAGGAACTGGCGGGCCATTCGGCCGGGCGCTTCGCCGACGGCATCTTCCCCTTCTTCGATGCCCATTACATGGCGGCGCTCGCCATGGCCGGCGACCGCGACAGCGTGCAAAGCCATCTGGACGCCATGTCCGGGCGCAGCGGGGAAGCAACCGCCGACGCCGTCTATAAGGAAGTCGGCCGGCCGCTCTGCGAGGCGATTGCGGCCTTCGGCGCCGGGGAACCGGAACGCTGCTTCGAACTGCTGGAGCCGATTCGCTACGACCTCTTCCGCTTGGGCGGCAGCCACGCCCAGCGCGATGTCTTCATGCAGCTTCTGATCGCCGCTGCCAGGCAGGCCGGGCGCGACCGCGAACTCCGGGCGCTGGTCGCCGAACGCGCCGCCCAGAAGCCCGGCGCCGTAGCGGCCTGGATGCATTAGCCCGGCGACGGAACCGCCATGTCCGACATTTCCTGCGACCGCCTGGACGGCTGCTTGCGAATTCGCCTCGCCGCCGGCGATGCCAACGCCCTGACGACGCCGGTCATTCGCGACCTTGCGAACGCTGTCGAGGAAGCCGGCCGCACCGCACGCGGCGCGATGCTTTGCGGCGGCGGCAAGTTCTTCTGCAACGGCTTCGATCTGGACTGGGGCCTCGGGCAGCCGCGCGAGGCGATGCGGGAGATGTTTCTCGAACTGGGGCGGCTCATCCTGGCCCTGCTGGAATCGCCGGTGCCGGTCGTCGGGGCGGTAAAGGGCCATGCTGTCGGTGCCGGGTTGGCCCTGTTCCTCGCCTGCGACTACCGCTACGCCGCGACGGGCCGCGTTCTCATCGGCAAGCCGGAGATATTGCTGGGCGTGCCCAACCCCTATTTCGGCGATCGACTCCTGCGCTTCGTTGCGGGGGACTTCGCCGCGTCGGACCTGATCTATACCGGCAAGCTCATCCACGCCGAGGACGGCCGCGCCCTCGGCCTCGTCCACGAGACGGGGCCGAAGGCGGAGATCGAGGACATGGCGTGGGAGAAGCTGCTCTCCCTATGCGACCTCGCGCCCGCCGCGTTCGCCGAATCGAAGCGGATGCGGCTCGGAAAGTTCTGCGCCGACCTCAGGGACCAGATGTCGGCCCGCGTCGCGCGCCAGGTCGAAATCTGGCACGGCGACGACGCGCAACGCCGCCTGCGCGCCGCCGGCGAGCGGCTCCGGCGCTGATTCGGCCGGGGGCCGAACCGGCGCCGGACAACGCCTGTCGGGACCGAAACCTAGTAGAACACCTCGGGGTTGCCGCCGAGGAGGACGTGGCCGGTGGCCTCGAAATGCTGCGGGCGCGACTGGATCTGCTGGGACAGCGTGTGGATGTCGCGAAAGCGCCGCTCGAACGCGCTGCCTGGAAAGATGGCATCGACGCCGGCGAGCCGGTAGAGGGCTGCGGCCGTTTCCACTGCGCCCTGGATCGCATGGCTGCTAGCGAGCCGGACGCGGGCGCGGGTGGGCACGTCGATACAGGCAATGTCGTGCGCGCCGTCATGCACGGCACCGACGATCTCCACCAGCCACGCCCGGGCCGAGCCGATGCGCGCGAGGCTGCGCGACACCTCCGCCTGGACTCCGGGGCTCTCAGCATGGCGCAACAGGCCGCGCGGCGTCTTCTCGCGAGCGAGTTCCATGAACGCATCGAGCATCGCATCGGCCAGGCCGAGCGCGACCCCGGCGACGCCGACCGCATAGAGGCTCTGCTGGGTAAAGGCGTACAGGGGACCGGGTTCCCGGCGCCGGGCCGGTTCCTCGCGCGTGGCGCTGAACCGCTCGGGGACGAATACATCCTCGACACGGTAGCTTTCCGATCCGGTGCCGCGCAGTCCGATGGGGTCCCAGTCATCGAGCAGTTGCGCCTGCCCGGCGGGGAACAGCAGGCTGCGAATGGCGGGGCGACCGGCGCTGTTGCGGCGCAGCGACCCGTCCGGCTCCAGCACCTGGCAATGCGCGCCCATCCAGGTGGCATGGCGGCAGCCGGAGGCGAAGCTCCACTGGCCGCCCACCCGATAGCCGTCCCCGGTGGCGCGGGCCTGGCAGGGATTGGGCGGTCCCCAGGCCATCAGGGCATCGGGACGGGCATAGATTTCTCGCGCGGCATCGAGGGGGAGAAACGCGGCGAGGAGCGCGGAGCTGTTGGCCACGAAGATATTCCAGCCGACCGAGCCGTCATGGCGCGAGAGCTCGATCAGCGTGTCGAGATAGACGCTCGGCGCGATCTCGTCGCCCCCGACCGACCGAGGCAGGAGCATGCGGGCGAGCCGGGCCCGGTGCAGGCCGTCCATGAGCGCATCGGGCAGGCGCCGGTCGCGCTCGATGGCTTCGGCGTGTGCCCGGATCGTCTCGCCAAGGGCGCGCGCCCCGGCGATGCAGGACGGCTCGTCCGGGCGGGTTTTCGGTGCGATCATGCGGCGGTGTCCGGCGGTTGTGGCGAAACTCTACCGGAAGAACCGATTGGACGGGCGCGGCAGGCCCAGGTTCTCGCGCAGCGTGGCCCCCTCATATTCTCGCCGATAGAGTCCCCGGCGCTGCAACTCGGGCACGACCCGGTCGACGAAGGCGTCCAGGCCGTCGGGCAAGTAGGGGAACATGACGTTGAAGCCGTCGCTGCCCCGGGCCTCGAGCCAGTGCTGCATCTCGTCGGCAATGGTGGCCGGAGTGCCGACCATGGCGAGCCCCGAATAGCCCCCGAGACGGCGCGCGAGCCCGCGCACGGTCAGCCCTTCGCGCTCGGCAAGCGCAATGGCGCGCTCGCGGCCGCTCTTGCTCGCATTGCTCTCGGGCACCTCCGGCAGCGGTCCGTCGGGGTCGAAGGCGGAAGCGTCGTGTCCGAGTGCAATGGACAGGCTCGCGATCGCGCTGTCGTCGTTGACCAGGCTGTCGAGATGTGCCCGTTTTTCGCGCGCCTCCTCGACGCTGTCCCCGACGACGACCAGGACCCCGGGCAGGATCTTCATGTGATCGGGATCGCGCCCGATGCGTTCCATCCGCCCCTTCACATCGGCGTAGAAGCGTTGACCCTCGGCCAGCGTACCTTGTCCGGTAAAGACCATCTCCGCGGTTTCGGCTGCGAGCTGCCGGCCGGCCTCCGATGCGCCGGCCTGCACGATGAGCGGCCAGCCCTGTACCGGGCGGGCGATGTTCAGCGGCCCGCGCACGGAGAAGAACTCGCCGCGATGGTCCAGGGTATGAAGCCGGTCGGGATCGAAGAATTGCCCCGTCTCGACATCGTGCGTGAAGGCGTCATCGGCCCAGCTGTCCCACAGGCCGGTCACCACATCGAAATACTCGCGCGCCCGGCGGTAACGCTCGGCATGCGGCATCTGCCCGGTCTGGCCGAAATTGAGCGCGGCGTCCGGGTTCGAGGTCGTGACGAGGTTCCAGCCCGCGCGCCCGTTGCTGATGTGGTCGAGCGAGGCGAACCTCCGGGCGACCGTATAGGGCGGTTCGAACGTGGTCGATGCGGTGGCGATGAGGCCGAGGCGCTCGGTGACCATCGCCAGCGCCGGCAGGAGCGTGAGCGGATCGAACGAGGTGACGGTAGCGCTGCGCTTGAGCGCATCCATCGGCATGTTGAGCACCGCAAGGTGGTCGGCCATGAAGAACGCATCGAAGCATCCGCGTTCCAGCGTCCGGGCAAACGCGACAAGGTGGCCGAGGTTGAAGTTGGCGTCGGGCACGCTGCCCGGATAGCGCCACCATGCCGTATGGATGCTCACCGGGCGCATGAACGCCCCTAACCGGAGCTGGCGGGTTGCGGTCATGGCCTCCCCCCGGGCGCCAACGGGACGGCAGGGCCCGCGCGCCCCGGACGGCCGCGGGGGCCGCCCCCTGTCCCAGAGGCTCTGGCGTCACGCAAGCGCGGATATGCGGCTGTCCGTAAGGCTACACCCGCTCCAGCACCGCCGCGATGCCCTGGCCAACGCCGATGCACATGGTGCAAAGCGCGTAGCGGGCTTCGCGTTCCTGCAGCTCCTGGGTTGCCGCGCCGGCGAGGCGCACACCGCTCATGCCGAGCGGATGGCCGAGCGCAATGGCGCCGCCATTGGGGTTCACATGCCCGGCGTCGTCGGGCAGGCCGAGATCGCGCGTGACCGAGAGCGACTGGGCGGCGAACGCCTCGTTCAGCTCGATCACGTCGATCTCGCCGAGCGAGATGCCGAGCCGGTCCAGCAGCTTGCGCGTGGCCGGCGCCGGGCCGATGCCCATGATCCTGGGCGGCACGCCCGCTGTCGCCATGCCCAGCACCCGCGCGCGCGGCGTCAGGCCATGGCGCTTCACCGCCTCCTCGCTGGCGATAATCAGCGCGCCCGCGCCGTCGTTGACACCCGAGGCGTTGCCGGCAGTCACCGTGCCGTCCCTGTGCAGCGAGCGCAGCTTCGCGAGGCTTTCCGCCGTCGTGCCCGGGCGCGGATGCTCGTCCTTGTCCACGACGACCGGCTCGCCGCGCCGTTGCGGGATCGTCACGGCGATTATTTCCTTCGCAAGCCGCCCGTTCTCCTGGGCGCGGACGGCGCGCTGCTGGCTGCGGGCCGCGAAGGCGTCCTGGTCCTCGCGGGAGATCTGCCGCTCGGTGGCCAGGTTCTCGGCCGTCTGCGGCATGGAGTCCGTGCCGAACCCCTCCTCCATCCGGCGGTTGACGAACCGCCAGCCGATGGAGGTATCGAACATCTGCACGTCGCGGCCCCAGGGCGCGCCGGACTTGCTCATCACATAGGGCGCGCGGGACATGCTCTCGACGCCGCCCGCGATCATCAGCTCCGCCTCGCCAAGCCGCACCGCGCGCGCCGCCGAGCCGACCGCATCCAGCGACGAGCCGCAAAGGCGGTTCACCGTGCTGCCCGGAACCGATTCCGGCAGGCCCGCCAGCAGCACCGCCATGCGCGCGACATTGCGGTTGTCCTCGCCGGCCTGGTTGGCGCAGCCGAAGATCACATCCTCGATGGCTTCCGGGTCGAGGCCCGGATTGCGCTCCATCAGCGCCTTGAGCGGCAGGGCGGCCAGATCGTCTGCACGCACTGCGGCGAGCGCGCCGGAATGGCGGCCGACAGGGGTGCGCACGGCGTCGCAGATATAAGCGTCGCGCATGATTGAGAGTCCTCTTGCTTGCGTTATCCGGTCGATGTGATGGCGCGGAAATCGTCCATC
>MKWU01006689.1_pt1 | contig 11525 bp, 9 predicted proteins | sample 809101 | NCBI WGS metagenome assembly MKWU01 (sample SAMN05860141, study PRJNA318959) | sponge metagenome | host: Aplysina aerophoba | place: Slovenia: Piran, Adriatic Sea, Gulf of Piran | collected 2013-05-07
GCTGGCGGTCAGCCTCGTGGCGGCCTCCTGCGGCGACGATGACGACGGCGCCGCGGCGCCGCAGGAGGCCGCCACGCCGGCTCCATCGCCGGATCCCGCGCCCGAACCGCCACCGCCGCCGGAGCCGGCTCCCGAGCCGCCCGCAGAGCCGATCCTGCTGGGCGATCTCGCCTACTTCACCGGCGACTTCGCCTCGGTCGGCGACCTGCTGGCATCGCAGGTGGACTTCCCGGTCAACGAGGTCATCAACCTGGATCCGCCGCTCGGCCGCCCGATCGAGATCATCCACGAGGACATCGGCACGGTCGGCGAGGCCCAGGCGGTCCGCAAGCTGCTGGAGCAGGACGGCGTGGACATCGTGTTGAGCTCCGCCCACGAGTACTTCACGTACCGCGACTTCATGCTGGACTGGCAGGAGGAGAACGACGGGCCGCTCATGCCGACGGTGCACGGCGGCGTGATCCCCGTGAACGTGGGTGGACAGGCCGGCGAGCCGATCTTCCGGGCACAGGGCTCAGACGAGGGCCAAGGTGTCACCGACGCTCTGTACGCCGAGGCGCTGGGTGCCGACGCGGTGGTCATCATGACCACACCCACAGCGGGGTACCAGCTCACCGCGGATGCCACCGAGAAGGCGCTGGGCGTCATCGGCATCGACTTGCTGGAACGCATCGACGCCCCCGGCGAGCAGTCCTCCTACCGGACCGAGGTGCAGCGGGCCGTGGACGCGGCGCCCGACGCCGTGATCATCCTCGCCCAGGCCACCGAGAGCGCCATCATGGTGAAGCAGTTCGCTGAGGCGGGCTGGGCCGGAACCATCATCGGTGAGGTCGGCTGGTCCGAACCCGAGTTCGCCGCCACGGCGACCGCCGAGGCCTTGGCGGCGCACGAGGTGGTGGCCTACCCGTCGTTCCACCGCCAGGAGAACCCGGCCTGGGACTTCTACCAGCCGCTCTGGGACGGCAACCCCGACTACACCCAGTACACGAATGCCGACGACCCCTACTCGTTCACCACCTACGACCTGCTGATCGTCACCGCGCTGGCGATCGAGGAGGCGGGCTCGGTGAACGGCTCGGACTGGGCTCCGGCCATGTTCAAGGTGTCGTCCGCGCCAGGCACGAAGTGCTACACGTACAGCAACTGCCTGGCCCTGATCCGGGCGGGCACCGACGTGGACTACGAGGGTGTGACCGGTCCGGCCACCTTCAGCCCCGGCGGCATCAACGCGGTCATCCCCGTGGTCCAGATCTTCGGCCCCGACGGCGAGATCGCCGATCAGGTCGCGGTGGACTCCGAACGTCACCTCGAGATCCTCGATCAGGTGGCACACAAGTTCGAGGGCTAGTCACCTAGGGGGCTGACGCCCCGCGAGCAACTCGGTGGGTGGGGCCGTCCGTCGGCCCCACCCACACCCCTCATAGAGCCACCGGGTTCCGGGCGGCGATGGTGCCCCCGGATCCACGAGACCAAGCAGGTGGCAATCATCGCGGAGCAGAACGCAACGACAGCCCTGGAAGTGGCCGATCGGGCGATGGTGCTCAGCCTCGGCGAGGCGATGACGATCACCGACGCCGAAGACCTCACAACCGACCAGCTGAGGAAAGGATACAAGATATGACCACATCAATCCGAAAGACAGCGGGTGCCAAGCGCTCGCGCAGCTGGGTGTGGCGAGCGGGCGCAGTTCTGCTTGCGGTCAGCCTTGTGGCGGCCGCCTGCGGCGACGATGACGACGGCGCCGCGGCGCCGGACCCCGCCCCCGCGCCAGCACCATCGCCGGATCCCGCACCCGAACCGCCACCGCCGCCGGAGCCGGCTGCCGAAGAGGTTGAGCCGATCGTGCTGGGCGACCTGGCCGTCTGGACCGGCGACTTCGCCTCGATCGGGGCCCTGCTGGCAGCCCAGGCGGACTTCCCGGTCAACGAGGTCATCAACCTGGATCCGCCACTCGGCCGCCCCATCGAGATCATCCACGAGGACATCGGCACGGTCGGCGAAGCCCAGGCGGTCCGCAAGCTGCTGGAGCAGGACGGGGTCGACATCGTGTTGAGCTCCGCCCACGAGTACTTCACGTACCGCGACTTCATGCTGGACTGGCAGGAGGCCAACGACGGGCCACTCATGCCGACGGTGCACGGCGGCGTGATCCCCGTGAACGTGGGTGGACGCCCCGGCGAGCCGATCTTCCGGGCACAGGGCTCAGACGAGGGCCAAGGCGTCACCAATGCTCTCTACGTCGAGGCTCTCGGAGCGCAGTCGGTGGTCGTCATGACCACTCCCACCGCGGGGTACCAGCTCACCGCCGATGCCCTCGAGAAGGCGCTGGACATGATCGGGATCGAGTTGCTGGATCGCATCGACGCCCCCGGCGAGCAGGCCTCCTACCGCACCGAGGTGCAGCGCGCCGTGGACGCGGCGCCCGACGCCGTCGTCATCTACGGCCAGGCCACCGAGGGCGCCATCATGGTGAAGAACTTCGCCGAGGCGGGCTGGTCCGGAATCATCGTCGGTGAGGTCGGCTGGTCCGAGCCAGAGTTCGCCCCCACGGCGACCGTCGAAGCCTTGGCGTCGCACCAGGCGGTTGCCTATCCGGCGTTCGGCTACCAGCGGAACGCGGCCTGGGACTTCTACCAGCCGCTCTGGGACAACAACCCCGACTACACCCAGCACACCTCTGCCGATGATCCTTACTCCTTCACCACCTACGACCTGCTGATCATCACGGCTCTGGCGATCGAGGAGGCGGGCTCGGTGAACGGCTCGGACTGGGCTCCGGCCATGTTCAAGGTGTCGTCTGCGCCGGGCACGAAGTGCTACACGTACGCCAATTGCCTGGCGCTGATCCGTGCGGGCACTGACGTGGACTACGAGGGTGTGACCGGTCCGGGCACCTTCAGCCCTGGCGGCATCAACGCGGTCGTTCCCGTGGTCCGGGTCTTCGGCCCCGACGGCGAGATCGCCGATGAGGTCGCCGTGGACTCCGAGCGTCACCTCGAGATCCTCAACCAGGTGGCGTACCAGTTCGAGGGCTAGTCACCTCGTAACGGACTTGTGGGTGGGGCCGTCGACCGGCCCCACCCACGGCGGATCACCGGACGCCTGCTGTGCACACCGAACCGAGCGCTCCGGAAACCGGCGGGGAGGAGCCCGGCTTCGACCCGGGGCCCGAGGGGATCACAGGGGTTGGCGCCCGCGCACTCGCGACGGTGACGGCCGGCTTGGTGCTGGCCCTGTTCCTGGCCGTGCTGGGTCAGACCATGCTCGCCGTGGCGATGCCCGACATCGTGGAGGACCTCGGGGGGTTCCACCGTTACTCGTGGCCCCTGACGGCTTACCTGGTCGCCTCGGTCGTCGCCATCCCGATCGCCGGCAGGCTCGGCGACGTCTTCGGGCGGCGCCCGATCCTGATCTCGGGGACGGCACTGATCGTCGCGGGCTCAATCCTGGCTTTTGCCAGCCAATCCATCACGCAACTCTCCGGGAGTATGGCGATCCAGGGGGCGGGAGCCGGGGGCATCATGACGGCCAGCCTCGCGGCTGTCGCGGACCTGTTCCCGCCCGAGCAGCGGGGCAGGTATCAGGGGATGCTCAGTGCCGTCTCCGCCGTGGGTCTGCTTGCCGGACTGGCGGTCGGCGGCATCGTCAGTGATCACCTGTCCTGGAGGTGGATTTTCGCCATCACCGCCTGCTGCGCGGTTCCGGTCCTCCTGGCTCAATTGGCCTTCCCCCGGTTGGAACCGGACGGAAGCAGCCGGAAGTTGGATTGTCCGGGGATGCTCGCCCTGGCCCTGGCCGTGGTTCCGGTCCTGGTGGCCATCTCGTTGGCGGGTGCCGACTACCCATGGAGGTCCTGGCAGGTCATCGGGCTTGTGGTACTCGGCTCGATCTCCGGTGTCGTGTTCGTGATCATCGAGACGAGATCCGACGCCCCCATCATCTCGCCGGCCATCTACCGCCGGCGACCGGTGGCACTCTCCATGGTCATCGCGTTCCTCCTCGGGTCCGGAATGTATGCGGTGTTCCTCGTTGTGCCGCTGTTCCTGCAGTCCGTGAAGGGAACATCCGCGAGCAGTAGCGGCGGTCTGCTGGCGGCAATGATGGGCGGTCTCGTCGTGGGCTCGATCGTCTCCGGTCAGTGCCTGTCCACAGCGAACCCGCGCTACCGCCGGCACGCCGTGATGGGCACTTCGGCCATGACCGCGGGGGTGGCGCTGCTGTCGGGGATGGACCGGAACACGGCGTATGGGGAAGCCACGGCGTACATCATCATCGTCGGGTTCGGCATCGGCGCGGCCCTCACGACGGCGACGGTGGCGGTCCAGAACTTCACCGACCGCAGCACCGTGGGCATCGCCACGTCCGCTCTGCAGTTCTGGCGAACCATCAGCGGCACACTGGGACTGGCGGTCCTCGGAGCGATACTGAGAGCAGCGTTCGCAACGAATCTGGAGCGCTCGGTCGCCGGCGGGACGAGAGCCGCGCTGTCACCGGGCCAGTTCGAGGCGATCAGGCGCGATCCGCAGAACTACATCGGCCAGGACCCTGTCGCAGTACCCGAGTTCGCGGCGACCGCCGGAGACCCCGACGTGCTCACGGCACAACTCCTCGAGGCGGTCAACTCGTCACTGGGGCGCTCGATCAGCATCGTGCTCGCCGTCTGTGCGGCCCTCGTCGGCCTCTCCGTCGTTGCCGCCCTGTCCCTGCGGCCCTCGCGGGGCGCGCCGGGCTGACGGCCCGCCGGGGCGGCGCGCGAGCCGCATGAGCCTGTGGGCTCGCAGCGGCAGGGTGGAGAGGATCGCTCCGATGCGCACGGACCGGCCACGGTCGGGCAGGAACTCGCCGGCATCGAGATCCTCGACCGCCACGAGGACCCGTTGCATCACTCCTGACATCAACTCGCGGGTGTCCTCGTCGGAGAGTCGCAGGAAGCGGCATCCGAGAACATGAACGACGAGGGTGTCGAGCATGTGCCGCCGGTAGGAACGCCGGCAATCGGCGAGTGTCAGATCCGTGACGCCCAGACCGCGAACGATGTCGTGGTACTCCCCGAGCGCCGCGGCCTCGATCCGCCGGCGGTCCTCGTCGAGGACACTGCCCCCCATGAAGTACGCCAGGTCGTAGAGGCCGCTGCCGATCCCGCTCGCCTGCCAGTCGATCGCGGCGAACTCGCCCGAGCCGGCCGGACCGAAGAACATGTTCTCGCTCCGGTAGTCGCCGTGAATGAACGTCCGCGGGCCCGCATCGGTCGCTGCCATGTGCCTCGCCACCAGCGGCGCAAGCGACTCGGCCAGCCGGCGCGTTCGGGCGGTGAAGTGGTCGTCGAAGAGGTCCAGAGCACGGGGCAGGGCCAGCGCGTAGGCGCTGTGGAGGACTCGCCCGGCGGTGGTGCCGTGGACGGCGTAGCTCCCGGAGGTGGGCGCCCGGTCGGTCTTTCCCCAGAACCGCCCGTGGAGCCGCGCAATCGCCCGCACGGCCGACATCGCCCGCCCGGCGTCGACGCCGGTGACCTGCGAGGGGCATTCCAGGTGGCCCAGATCCTCCAGAACGAGGACGTAGCGATGCGTCCGCTCGTCGAAGTCGCCGTACAGCAGAGCGGGCGACCGCAGTTCGGTGTGCGGGGCGATGTCGCGGTAGTAGCGGTACTCGCGCTTGTGGAGCGACAGCCACTTGGTGACCCGCACCGGCACCCGGCTCGAGGCGGGGAGTTTGACGATGACGCTCTCCGGGGCCGGCGCCGATCCGTCGCTCCCGACGAGATGACAACGCAGCAGCGTGCCGGCCGCGTTGCTCGCGGCCCCGAGGTTCTCGACGGAGACATCGGCTATCGCCGGCGAATCGAACACCCCGCCCGCTATCAGGGCCAGATTCATCCAACCGGCGGTGACCGTGGCGGCACCGTCGCACAGCGGCGGCCGATCAGCCATACCGACTCTCCGCGTTCAGCGGGGCAGGCGGGGGTTCGGTCCGATGGCGCCGGAAGCGGCCCGGCGTGATCGCCGTACGGCGGCGCCCGTCGCCCCGGGGCGGTCCGATGGGCGACCACGGCTGGACTCCGACCCCCCTTGACGGCTCACCTCGCGCGCCGGGCTGCGAGCCTGAACGTGAACACCGGCCGGATCGTGGACACCTGCCGCGTTCTGAGCGGCCGCCGCGGTCTCGTGAGCACGAGTTGGGTCTCACGCACGACCGTTGCCATCGTCAGGGCGATCTGGGCCTCGGCGATGCCGCTGCCGAGGCAGCGATGACTGCCGAACCCGAAGGGTGCGTATGCGCCCGCTTGGCGATGCTCCGCCCGACCCTCCCCGAAGCGCTCGATGTCGAACTTCTCGGGCTCGGGAAACAGTTCGGGGAGGTTGTGCGCCACCGTGAACCCCACGAGTACCTTCTTGCCGGCCGGCACGGTGTACCCGCCGAATTCGAACGAGTTGGACACGCTCCGCACGAGTGCGGGAACGATCGGATACCTGCGTTGCGTCTCGTGGAGGACTTGCCGTGTGACGGTGAGTTTCCGGAGCGACTCGGCTGTGACGGGCTCGCCTCCGAACACGGAATCAACCTCGGAACGCATCTGTTCGAGAAGTTCGGGGTCGCTCAGCAGAACATGGAGCATGAATGAACACACCACCGCGGCCGTGTCGATACCGGCAAGGTAGGGCCCAAGAATCATGAAGCGAAGATCTGTTTCCGGGACCAGCATCGGGTCGTTGCGGTGCAGGTCCAGTAGAGAGTCGATAAAGTCCGCGCTTCCAATGTTCCCCGGATCCTTGGTCTCGTGGGCTTCCAGAACCCGGCTGTACAGTTCGATGGTCTGCTTCTCGGCGCGCCGGAATCTCGGCCCGAGGCGCGCAACGCTCCACTTACCGTTGCGTTGCAGGATTAGCATTAGAGTCTTCAGATAGTGTTGCAGGGAGTCAAGATACTCACCCGGTGATACACCGGTCATCAGCACACCGAGTTGTTCGGTAACGATGCGTTGGAATGCCGGGACCGGGGCAATGGTCCTTCCCTGTGGCCACTCCGCAATGGCTCCACGAGCGATGTCGACTATGTCGTTGTGGCGCCCCTGGAGGTAGTGGCGCGAGTAGCCCGTCGCCATCGCCTTGCGCATGCGGATGTGCTCCGGGCCATCCATCCCGGGCATGACATGGACACATTCGAGAGCCTCGCGGACAATGCCGTACTCCTCGAACGAGCGCAGCAGTGCCTGCCCTTCCCTGTTGAGGAACGCGGTCGCCTCGGGGCCCACGAGAGCGATGTAATGGCGGTTGAGGGCCTGCACCCGGAATATCGGTCCGTGCCGCTGATACTCCTTCAGGAGCAGGCCGTAGAGATCCCTCGCCATCGCGAAGGCGTTGCCGACCATTGGCAGCCTCGCCACCCGGGGAATCTCCTCGTACGGGCGCGCGACCGGGGACGTGGCGGCGGGCGGCTCGATGTGTCTCACGGCCGCGGCCACCGTCCGGCCGATCAACTCCATACGGGAGATCAGGTCGATCCGCTCCTGAACATCGGCCCACTCCTCCCGGGAGAGGATCCGTTCGAAGACGCCGCAGGCGGCCGCCAGGCTGATAATGACGATGTCGCGCGGGTCGGGTACATCGTCGCTGAACAGCCGGCGCATGATGCGGGACTGCACCTCCTCGGTGCCCGCTCCCCGACCGCCGGGGGGGTACCTGCGGGCGCGGGCGACCCGGCGCGACAGAAACACGAGACCGTTGCTCTCGGCCTCGAGAATGCCGCGACCGATGAGCCGGCGGATCGTCGCCTCACGCAGCTCGTCGCCCCGTTCGGCCGTGCGTTCGATCCAGTAGGCGGTGCTGTGCGTGCCGCTGTCCTGCGCGATGGCCGACAGGGTCGGATCCAACAGTTCGTCGGTCAGCGGCGTCGGGTCAAGGAGGACGAGCGTCTCGAGGTCGGTGTCTACGCGGTTCTCGAGTGCCAGATCCATCAGCACCGCACCGGACAGGGCGAGGTTCCGCGAGTGCGGCGAGAAGGAGGCCCGGATGTCGCCTCTCTCGCCGTCGATGAGGAGAACCAGGATCTCCTCAACGATTCGCAGCACCGCAACTCCTCTCGTGCAGGCTCTCCTTCTCGTCTTCCGCAGCGGCCCGCTTCACGGTCGGCCGACACACCCGCCGACGCTGCAGCGCGACGGTACACCCCGGTGCTTCCCGGCAGGTCGGCAGTCGTGCATCGGCGGGTCGTTCGGTGGCTGGTTCCGGCTCGTCTAGGAGGTCCCGGTGCTTCCCGGCGGGTCGGTTATCGTGCAACGTGTCCGCCCGACGGCATCCGGAGCCCGCCGACGCACGCCGGTAGGACCGCATGCGAGACTGGATCAGGAGGGCCACCCCATGGCCGACGAAACGGCGCGACGGATGCTCTGGACCTCCTCGAACATGGCGCTGCTCGGGCGGATCGCCGCCGAGTTCGAGACCACGCGGCCGTTCGCCGGGCGGCGCATCGGGGTGTCGCTGCATCTGGAGGTGAAGACCGCGACCCTGCTGCTGGCCCTCAAGGCCGGGGGCGCCGACATCGTCGCCACGGGCAACTACGGCACCTCGCAGGACGACGTGGTCGCCTACCTCAACACCGAGGGCATCGACGCCCGTGGCAGCAAGTCGGACTCCCTCGAGCGGCACCTCGCGCACGTGGAGGGGGTTCTCGACTCGGACCCCGACATCCTGCTGGACAACGGTGCTGACCTGGTACGCCGGGCGATCGATCGCGGCTCCGAGGTCCTGGGTGGCACCGAGGAGACGACGTCGGGATACAACCTCCTGGTCGGGGAACTGGCGCCACATGTGAGCTTCCCCGTCATCGTGATCAACGACTCCCCGCTCAAGGCGCTTGTCGAGAACAAGCACGCGGTGGGCCAGTCCACCTACGAGTCGTTCTGCCGGATCACCAACCTCATGCCGCAGGGCAAGCGGTTCATGATCGTCGGCTACGGCTGGTGCGGGCGGGGGATCGCGCACTACATGAGGGCCAACGGGGCCGAGGTGACCGTCGCCGAGATCGACGAGATCAAGGCGCTCGAAGCGGCACTCGACGGCTTCCGGGTCTCCGACGTGGCCACCCTGATCGTCGATGCGGATGTCGCCATCACCGCCACGGGTGTCGATGGGGTGATCGGCGCCCGAGAACTCGAGTTGGTACCCGACGGCATCCTGCTGGCGAACACCGGCCACTTCGACAGGGAGATCGACGTTCCCGCACTCCACGCGCAGACCACCGAGCGGATACCTCTGGGCGATGTGCTGGCCCGTCACGTCCTCACTGACGGCAGGACTGTCGACCTGATCGCGGACGGAAGGATGTTCAACCTCGCCGGCAGCCGGCCCAAGGGCAACACCATCGAGTCCATGGACATGGGGTTCGCCATGCAGGCGCGGTCGTTGGAACGCGTGGCGCTGGCTCATGGGTTGCTTCCCCGCGGCGCACAGCCCGTGCCCGACGACATCAACCGCGCGCTCGCCCGGGAGTTCACCCGGCAGATGGGCAATCCCGTCTGAGACCGCCGGTGCCTGCTCAACCGGCTGTGGAGCCACTCGAGTTCACGGGGAGTGCCGGCGCGAGGCTCGCCGGCACGCTGTACCACCCCAGCGCCGGCAGCGAGGTGGTGGGGGCGGCGCTGCTGGCGCACTGCTTCACCTGCTCGAAGGATCTGTTCACCACGACTCGGATCGCCCGGGGACTTGCCGGCGGCGGCTACCTGACTCTGGCCTTCGACTTCACCGGGCTCGGCGAGAGCGGAGGCGAACTGGCCGAGACGACGGTCGCGACGAACGTGCGCGATCTGACGCAGGCCGCGGTGGCGCTCATCCGCCGCGGGGCCGGACCGTGCGTACTGGTCGGTCACAGCCTCGGTGGGGCGGCCGCGATTCTGGCCGCCTCACGCCTGCACACCGTGAGTGCCGTGGTGGCCGTGGCCTCACCGGCCTCGGCGGCACACGTGGAGCACCTCTTCGGTGCGGACTCGTTGCGGCGGATCCGCGAGCAGGGAGCCGGCGAGGTGGTGATCGGGCCGAGGCCGGTGCGAATCGGTCGGGACTTCCTCGACGACCTGCATCGCCACGACGTCAGCGCGGCGGCCGCCCAACTGGAACGGCCGCTGCTGGTGGTCCAGGCGGGAGCTGACAGCGTCGTCGGGCGCCGGCAGACCGAGGCGCTGGCGGCTGCCGGTTCGGCCACCCTGCACACCGTCGCAGGTGCCGATCATCTCTTCAGCGACCGGCCGCATTCCGACGAGTTGGTGCGTGCGATTCTCGACTGGTTGGGCGAGCAGCGAGCCCCCCGTTAGCGCGCCTGGGTCCGGACGGGCGCCGGCTCAGATGATGGCGGTCTCCGGGTAGGGCTCACCGCGGGCGATGCGGTCGTAGCCCGGGCGCCACCAACCAGCCTTGGCCCGGGTCCCCCCTCACCCCGACCGCGAATACTCGGGGAGGGTGATGATGTTTCCCACATGGGGTGTGGTAGGCATGGCGGGGTGGCTATGCGGTTCGGTCGGGCGGGTCGTGGGCCTGGTTTCGTGTGGGTGGGGTTGTTGGTGTTGGTGTTCGGGGTGGGGTTGGTGGTGCCGTCGTGGCCGTTCGGCGATGACGGTGCGGGGGCGCAGGAGGCGCAGCCGGAGGCGGCGGCGCCGGTGTGTCGGTCGGGTTTCGTGTTCGATTCGGGGTCGTCTCTTTGTGAGAGGTCCTAGTTCGCGGTGCCTGAGGCGGTGTGTGGTGTGGGTGTGCGGGTCGGTCATCGGGGTGGTGTGTCGTGTCGGGTGGATCACGGTGCGGTGGTGCAGAAGCGGTCGTGTGGGGAGGGCGAGTTGCGGTATGTGGGGCCGCCGGTGGGTGGGGTGTGGCGTTGCGCGGTCGCCTCGACGCGCACCGAGACCGCCGCGCCTGTGGCGTATTGCCGGCCGTCGGGGGTGCCGCCGGGTTGTCGTTACAGCGAGGAGGTGTCCCGCACCGAGACCGTCGCGGCGATTCGGTATTGTTCGCCGCGGGGCGCCGGGTCGGACTGTCGCTACACCGAATACGTGGCCACCACGTTCACCGAGACGGCGATCGAGTACTGCTCACCGCGGGGCGCGCCGCCGTCGTGCGCGTACACGGCGCAGGTGTCCCGTACCGAGACCCGTCCGGCGGTGCGGGTGTGTTCGCCGCGGGGCGTGCCGACGGCGTGTCGCTATTCGGTCACTGAGACGAAGCCGGCGACGCTGGTTTATGTCGGGACGATGCCGGTGGGTTATTCGTGCCCGTCGGGTTGGACGTTGTCGGGTTCGGAGTGCAGCCGGCGGGTGACCCGTTACGGGAGGTTGGTGTACCGGTGCTCGTCGGGCTGGTCCCGCAGCGGTAGCACCTGTTCGCGCACCGTCACCGACACCGTGACCCGCACCGGGACTCTGAAGTACCGCTGCAAGGCGTCCTGGTCCCGCAGCGGCAGCACCTGTTCGCGCACCGTCACCGAGACGGTGACCCGCTACGGCACGCTGCGTTACCGCTGCCGGCCCGGCCCCTGGAACCTCAGCG
>MKWU01006690.1_pt1 | contig 11525 bp, 10 predicted proteins | sample 809101 | NCBI WGS metagenome assembly MKWU01 (sample SAMN05860141, study PRJNA318959) | sponge metagenome | host: Aplysina aerophoba | place: Slovenia: Piran, Adriatic Sea, Gulf of Piran | collected 2013-05-07
GGGAGGCGTTGTTCCATTTCCCCAGGAAAGGGGGCGGTAGGAGATGAATACACTAGGAAACTGGAGCCCGGAGGACGGAGACTTTGCTACTTTCCTTGCTAACTGGATTGAGGAACACTCGATTATCCAGCAGGGACGGTTAGCAGGACAACCATTTTGGGTTTTGCCCTGGCAAGAACAGTTCCTCCAAGGCATCTTCGCGGATGGGATTGATGAGGGGGGTTTGTCTGTCGCCCGAGGCAACGGAAAGACTACTTTCTGTGCTGCAATCGCTTCTGCGGCTATCGACGGGCCACTTATGCAGCCTCACGCGCAAGTTCTCGCGGTCGCCAGCAGCTTCCGGCAGGCCAAAATCCTCTTCGGACACGTCCTCGCGTTCGGTGGAGACCGCTATCGGAACCGAAAAAAGTTCCGTGTTCTCGACAACAACGCCCATGCACTAGTAGAAAACAAGGAAACAAAGACGGTTTTCGAGGTAATTGCTAGTGATCCGAAGCGCGCTCACGGCTTTGCGCCTTCGTTGATCCTCGCCGACGAGCCGGCTCAGTGGGAAAGCCGAGGCGATGCCATGCGGGCGGCTCTGATGACCGCTAGAGGCAAGATTCCCGGCTGTCGGTTCATTGCCCTCGGGACACGGGCGGCGAGCGACCTGCACTGGTTCAACACCAGTCTCGATCAGGGCGCGGAGCACGGCTACTACCAATCTCACCACGCGAAAGACCTGGAGGCCATCGAGAGCCGGGAGGAATGGGACCGGGCAAACCCTAGTCTCGAATGGATGCCCGATCTTCTCAAGGTGATCGAGGGCGAAGCTGTCGAGGCAGCCAAGAATCCGGCTCTGCTCGCAGCCTTCCAGGCGCTCCGGCTCAACGGCGGCGTCAGCGACGTGGCCAATCGAGACCTTCTGGTCGAGCCCTCGACGTGGCGCAACTGCTCGCGGGCCGAGTTGCCTCCACGGGAGGGGCTGGCCACCTGGGGCGTCGATCTCGGCGGGTCTGCGGCCATGTCCGCCATCGCTGCGTGCTGGCCGAACGGTCGAATCGAGACGCTGGCGATGTTCGGCCGCGAACCCGATCTCAAGCAGCGCGCCTTGCAGGATAGCGTCGGCGATCTCTACCAGACTTCGGCCTTGACCGGAGAACTGATCGTGTCGGCTCACCGCGTGCCGAGGATCGACGAGTTGTTCACGCTCGCGGAGGAACGCTTCGGCGGCCGGCCTGAGAAGATCGTCTGCGACACCTGGAGGATTCCCGAGCTTCGGGATGCGCTGGAGGCCGGCGGCTGGACGATGATCCCGCTGGTGCGCCGCAGGCAGGGCTACAAGGATGGCGGCGAGGATGTCCGCGCGTTCCGCAAGGCAGCCGTCTCGATCCGAGTCCGTCCCGCGCCAGAGACCACGCTGCTGACCGCGAGCCTCGGCGAAGCCGTCACCGTCACCGATCCTGCTGGCAACAGCAAGCTCGCCAAGGACACGGAAGGCGGTCGCCGGAAGGCCGCTCGCGACGATCTCGCCGCAGCTGCTATCCTTGCGGTCGCGCATGGGCTTCCCAACGAGGAAAAGAAGCCCACAACGGCCGGTCTGTATGGAGGAATCATTGGCGGGTAAAGCAGGGCGTCGGGTCTACAATAGTCGCCGCTGGAGGCGTCTCCGGCTGATGATTTTCGAGCGTGACGACCACACCTGCCAGCACTGTGGGCGCCGTTACGGGATGCTGGAGTGCGATCATATCAAGCCTATCGACCACGGCGGGGCATGGTTCGACCCCGAGAACTTACGGACTCTTTGCCGCCGATGTAGTATAGGCATGACACGCCAGCAGAATCGCACCAAGTCGAGGCGATCTGCTGTACGAAACGAGTTCTTGGAGATGGCTAATGGCGGACTTTGATCGGATCATCGAAATCTATCCGGCTCAACCGGCCGGCGGAGACGAGGCGTCGAGCCTCTTCCCGGACACCATCTCTGCGCTTCGTATCCAAGGGGTGCCGGCGGCAGGGGATGTAACAGTCGCGGTGTCACCGGCTGACATGGACGATCAGCTATGGGCTACGCCCGGACCTGCGTGGACTCTCCCCCAAGGTTCTCTGGTTCAGATTGGTGATGACAACTTCACCACGACCCACGCCGCGACTTGGGGTGCAGTTCCCCAGCTAATCCCGATGACTCCGGGACCGACTGCGGGGGCAATATCTCCTATTCGGACCTTCAACATCATCGGGACCTACACGGGTCGAGGCCGAGCCGACTTCGAGATAACTGCTGAGTTCGCTGGCTGGGAGAACAACCCCGCTCGCATTGATCTCATCCGAGAGCTTATCAAGTGGACTGGCTTCGCGACCAACACTGTGTACGTCAGTCACGGTGGAAACTTCGCCAGCATACCGGATGTAGTTTTCACGGATCGCCTCAATGTCATTCGACCCAATGGGGGTACTGGCTTCCAGCATGGAGCCCAGACTTTGAGCGATAATCCGGCTGACTACATCTCCTTGGCTAACTTGGATATGAGCGTCGAGGTCTTCGAGGGCTGGAATCAGGCCAGTCCTGTGCGGTTCACCCTGTCGATCTTCAATCCCAACGCGGCCACGCAAGTTGGGCTCACGCCGGCCTTACCGAGAAGCCCGGCGCCGGGGGCCGAGCTTGAAGTGATCTCCCTCGGCTCCACTCCCGGCGGCGCCGAACTGGTTGGGACTGCGCTCCCTCTCTGGGCTCAACTTCTCAGCGAAGAGTTCTCGCAGGACGTGGTTGTCGAGGAATCGCCCGAGGGGCCGTCCGAGCCGTTCGAGCAGATTTCCAGCGTCAGCCAGTGGGCCGTTCGCTGGAATGAAGAGATCACGGTCGGCTCCGTCCTCTCCGACGACAACGGCAACGCCTGGACGATCTTCGGCGTGGAGCGGACTGACCGGCGCCGCTCGATGCTCTTGGACTGCCGTCGAGTCGCCTTGCGCTAATGGCGATCATCCGAGCCATACGGTCGGCCGCCAGATCGTCTCGGCGGGCCACGAAGACGGGTTTGAGGATTGTCGGACACATCCTCTACACGGGCGGCCGAGCCATAGCCAACATCAACGAGCTTGGACTCAGTGAGCGGCAGTTCAACCAGATGTCTGTCCGCCAGCGGAAGCAGGTCGTCCAGCGATATCGGGACAACAAGGCGCGCGAGAGGACCAGCAACGCCAAGAACCGTCGCCGGGCTCGCGAGAAGGAGCGGTTCGAGCAGAGCACGGGCGCCGGTCGCCGTCGCTATCGAGGCGCCGTTCGCTACAGGTACAGCTACGGGACCCATTGGCTGTTTATTCGGATGAACTATCCGTCAACGGAAGTGAAGGTATTTTGGTATGAGATAATGGAGAGGGAGTTGAACAGCGGTTTAGTCCGTGGTTACATCAACTCCAGAGTTCCGATTATCACTGGTGAACTGGTTACGTCTTATGACGTTGAGAACACCGGGGCGGCCATCAGGGTTACTTTCGAGGCGGATTACGCTAGAGAAGTTGTGTACAAGCGCCCCCGGCAGGGATTGAGGACAATCCAGCAACTTCTTACGAGATTTCCCCGTTCTGGCGCCTATATAGCGGCCAGGAAGAGAGCCAACCGGGCTGTCTTGGTGAGATATACGAGGCGTCGGAATCGACTGCGGGAGATAATTCAACAGATAATCGCGACGGGAGGCCGGCCCCCGGAGATTCTTCTGGACCAACATGCGCGGGCAGATGCCGTGGTGAGGGCCTTCCGTCGAGTCGTTTAGTGCTTGACAGGTCAAGATATTGTTGTTCCAAAGCATCGACTAGGCATATACTGTGCCAGTCTCACTTCAATCCGAAAGGAACGAGCACATGCGACGTTCGCAGGATATCGCTCTCAAGCAGAGCGAGGCGCGGGAGCGGCTGAACGCCGCAATCGAGAAGCGCAACGGCCTGGAGGCCGGGGCGGAAGTTCCCGCAGAACTCACCAAGGACCTCGACTCCACTTCCAAGGAGCTTCGGCAACTGGAAGTGGACTACCGGGCCGCCGTGATCCAGGAAGACGAGGAAGATCGCGCCGCCGGCCGCGTGGTCGAGACCGAGCAGGACGCCGAGGCCAAGGAAGTCGCCAAGCTGGAGAAGCGCGCCAGCCTGTCAAACTACGTCATGGCCGCAGCGGACGGCAAGAACATCCAGGGTGCCGAGGCCGAGTTCACCGCCGCGCTCAAGCTCGGCGAGGGGCAGGTCCCGCTCCAGATGTTCGCTCCCGAGGTCGAGGAACGCCAGACCACGGACACCGACACCACGATCACGCCTCGGCGCTGGGTGGATCGGCTCTTCGCCGACACCGCCGCTCAGTATCTCGGCCTGACCTTCGACACCGCCTCGCCGGGGACGAACTCCTATCCCGTGACCACGGGCGGCGGCACGCCGATCCAGCGCGGCAGGGAAGAGGCCGTGGACGAGACGGACTGGACCATCGGCGTCGAGACTCTGGACCCGACGCGCATGTCGCTCCACTACAAGTTCACCATCGAGGATCAGGCGCGTCTGCCGGGCCTCGAAGACGCCCTCCAGCGCGACATGCGGGCGGCGATGACCGAACGGGTGGACTATACGATCTTCGCGGGTGACGCGAACGCCAACGAGGATGCCGCCGACATCGGTGCCTTCTTCGCGGCGGATGGCATCGGCGCTCACACCATCAAGAACGCCGACAAGGCCAAGGCCGACAAGCTGGTCGCCATCTTCGCCAGCATGATCGACGGTCTTCACGCCAACTCGACCGCCGATCTCAAGGTCGTGGCGAGCGTCCCGTTCAACACGCTCATGCTCTCGACCATCGCCAACGCGGCGGCCGAGAATCAGACCCTCGCCGCCTTCCTCGCGGTCTCGGGCATCACCTGGAGGACGCGGGCCGGGATCGCGGCCAACGCCAACGCCGGCTCCGATGTCGCGGCCATCGGTCTCGGCCGGGGCCAGATGGGCGCAGGCGTGGTCGCCATGTGGCCGGGCGGCACGCTGGTCCGCGATGTCTACTCCGGCGCGCGCTCGGGCGAAGTGCTGCTGACGCTCCATACGCTGTGGAACTTCGGCCTCGTCCGTCCGAGCAACTTCGCCAAGCTCGGCGTCATCGCCTAGCCCGATGGAGAACGGTGTCGAGCGCCGGTCGTTCGAGTTTCGAGCGGCCGGCGACGGCACCACGGTCGAAGGGGTCGTGGTGCCCTACAACTCCCCGACGAGAGTCGCCGACTTCACGGAGCGGTTCTTGCCGGGGTCCCTGACGTTCGGCGACGTGATCGCCAACGTGCAACACCAGCGCTCGCGCCCCCTCGCCCGCACTGGCGGCGGCGGGCTCACGCTTTCCGACAGCGACAGCGAGCTTCGGGCCAGGATCGAACTTCCCGACACCGCAGACGGCAGGGATGTCGCCGAGTTGGTGAAGCGGGGAGTTATGCGCGGGCTTTCCGCTGAGTTCCGCGTCAAGAAAGATCGCTGGTCCGGCAACGAGCGAACCATCGAGTCGGCCGTATTGAGCGGTCTCGCGGTCGTCGATGAAGGAGCTTACGCTGGGGCAACTCTCGCAGAAGTTCGCGAGAACGCCATCGGCGTAATCGAGCGCAGCGCCCCCCGGAGGAAAACGCTATGGCCGTTTCTGTAGAACAACTCGCCAATGAGCTTCGGATCATCGCAGGGTCCGACGCTCCGCTCCCTGCGGCTCAGCGCGAGACTGTTCAACGCCTTCTGGACTTCTCCAGCGCATTGGTGGACGAGCAAGCCCCCAATGCGCCGGAAGTCTTCAAGGATCAGGCGGTCATCCAGATCGCCACCTATCGTTACGACCAGCCGAACGCAACTCCGGGGTCCGGCTATTCCAACGCCTTTCGCAACTCCGGCGCCGCCGCCACTCTGGGCAAGTGGATTTCCCGCCGCGCCGTTACTATCGAGGGTGCCGCCACAGCCGATCCGACTGCTGGCGGCACGCCCTCGACCCCCACGGATGGGGTGGATCAGGTTGCCCGCGATGCAGCTGCGGCGGCCCAGCGAGCCGCCGATCTCGCCAATAACAAGCTCATGCCGCCGAGTCTCCGAGAGGCGGACAACGCCACGGCCAGCGCAATCCGAGGCTGGAGCGCCGCCCTCGTTCGGCGTGTGGTCGAGAGCATCGTTCCGACTTGGGCGCTCGCCGACAGGCCCCCGGCCGGAAGCGATGTCGTCGATCAGACCGCGAGGGACGAGGCCCGGCTGGCGCAGACCGTGGCGCTGGAGAATCAGGCCAAGCTCGCGCCTCCGGGTGTCGATGAGGCCGATGAAGGAGCGTCCGGGACGATCCGAGGCTGGAGTGCAGCGCTCATTGCCCGAGTTGTCCGGGGAGTCGTCCCCGCCTGGGCGAGAACGCCCGAGCCCCCGGCTGTCCTCACCGGGGGGGATCAGATCGCCCGTGATGCAGCTGCGGCGGCGCAAACAACCGCTGATGCCGCAGCAGCATCGGCGGCGGCAAACACGGCTACCCTAACCCCGCCGTCATCGGAGGAAGCTGCGGGGGCGATTGATGCCCGTATTCGCGGCTGGAGTGCGGGCCTGATTCGTATACTTGTCGAATCTGTTGTTCCGGCTTGGGCGCGACAGGCGGAGCCGCCCACCGGAACCGGCACCGGGGTTACAGAAGCGGAAGCCGCGCAAATTGCTTCCCGCGTATCAGCGGCCAACTCTGTGACAGAAATCACCAAGAGGGTGGCGAATTGGGCCTTCAACAGTCCGTACAACACGGACACGAGTGAGCGCCCCCACGACGTATTCCGCCCCCCGGTAGGAACTCTCGGGGAAAACTGGCAGGTTCCCCGCTCGATCAGAACCCCGAGGCAAGTGTTGACCGGGGGAGTTGCAGACCACACTACCGACGACGCCAGCTGGTACGATATATCGGAGCTTTTTGAAGATTTTCTATCGGACGACGAAGGCCCGATTCATTATGAGTTTATGAGCAATTTCACAACTGATTTTGACGGTGTGAATCGTCTGTGCCCTGATTATGGGAGCAACGCTGCCCTAATCCAGCGGGCATTGTTCGATAAATATCCCTATTACGGACCAGAGCCTGACGCAAGCCAAGGCGAAGTAAACGCGCCTACAAGTGATCTTACTGGCGCGACAGCGGTTGTTTATGGGAAGTCAACTGGTCTCGTTCACGTCTTCCAGTGGAACCTCGAAAGAGACAATCCCAACCGGGGGGTTTGGGGCCATATCTATGTGACGGCATCTGCCGCAAACACTTATAAGCCCGTCTTCCGGGGGGTGATACCGGTTTCTGATTCCGACTCAGAGGCACGTCGCAAAGCAATCATCGCTTCGTACTTCAAGAATGAAACAGGCCCCAACGGAAGGGACTTGTACCCTTACGCCAGATGGTTTGACCCGTTGTTCTCGCAAGGCCAATACGGAGATCAGTGGCTCCTTGAATCGGAGACCAAGTTTTCCCTTTGGTCGAAGACGAAGTTCACTCTCACCGCTCATCCCGATATAGCGTCCTTTGAAGTGCGTATGCGCACCCACATCCAGAGCCGCTTGTGGGACTCGGTTCACGATTGGGAGGAAGTCGCGAGTTGGCCCAAGAACCCCGGCGGCTTGCCCACCTACGAGCAGGCCGAGACGCAGCTTCTTCATTCGCGCGCCGGTCTACTCTTCTGGGACGGGATCAGCGAAGTTCCCGACACGCCGGGAACAGCGAGTTCCGTGGGTCACACGCTGACCGTTACCGGCGAGAACGACAAGGACTACGCCTGGAGGGCCAACGTCGCCGTTGACGCCATTGCGCGGGCCAGCGCGGCGACCAACGCCGGCAACATCGGCGAGCTTCAGGTCGAAGTGGCCAGCTTTGCCGGGTCCGTTGCAGACGCCAACAGTCGAATCGATAACGTCGGCGATGTGCAGTCGGTCACGGTCCTCAGAAGCGGGGAGTATCAGGCCGCGCTCAACGCCCAGGTGTCATCGCCCAAGCCTCTGATCCTCGTGATTGGCGCCGCGATCTCGGGCAACCGAAACTCGGCCGCCTACGACCACGCGGCAGGCGATGTCTTCTGGGTCGCCCCGACATCCGACGCGCTTGAGCACCTGTTCACGCTGCCTGCTGGCGGAGACTCCGATCTCACGGCTCGCGCTGCCGCCGCAGCGGCCCAGGCTGTCGCCGACGCCAACAAGGCCGCCCTCGACACGCTCGCCGGCCGGGTGACGGACAGCGTTCGCGACTTCATCCCGGAGCCCAACTACTGGCTCAAGACGCAAGACGCGCGGACGATCATCCTGCACGTTCACGATGCCGATATCCCGGCTGGGGTGACGCACATCGCCATGACCATCGCGGGGACAACTGTCACAGTTCCCTTCGTGGCGGAAGAGACCAACTACGCCTTCGCCTTCGACGCCACGGCCGCGCAGAACGCCGCCCGCAACCTCGGCACCGACACCACGCTCCGGGTGAACGTGGCCTACATCGACGATGGAACGCAGGTCGGTTTCCATAGCTTCTTGCTGCGAGTGCTCGACGAAGCGCCCGGCACGGGAACTGCACCGGCAGGCGGTGGGGGAACTCTCCCGGAAGTCGTCCAGTTCAACAAGCCCGACAGTGGGGCCGCTGACAGTCTGACCGCCGCGCACCTGAACAAACTCGTGCGTTTGACTCCGTATATCAGCGGGGGAACGCGCCGGACTGTTTGGACGATAATCCTTGGCTCCGACATCGGGGTTGATGGCGACAAGATTTATCTCGCCCCCGATACCGCCAACACTCACATCCAGATGTCCCCCGGTCCTCGGCAGTCCATCGAGTTCGCTCTTCCCACTCGCGGTGAGTACAGCACAGTCGTCGGAGCCGCTGACCCGTTCGCCAGTGATAAAGTTATCTGGGAATCGAGCGAACGGACAAACGATCAGGCCCACATCTTTACCTGTCAAAAGATCGACGGGTCGTGGAAAGTCTACGAGGGAGCATGGTAATGAGGTTCTGGCCGTTCGGTCGAACGGAGAAGCGCGAGTCCTACAGCACCGATCTTCTCCAGTTCATTCTCGCTCGATCATCCGACCCGGCGATCAAGGCCAACGTCTCGGCCACGTCCGCCGCCCAGACCACGGCGGGGATGATCGGTCGCTCGCTCGCCATCGCCGAGGCCACGCCTACGCGCGCCCAGGCCGCACTCACGGCGCCTGTGCTCTACGACATCGGCCGGGCCTTCGTGCTCGATGGCGAGATCGTCTACCTGATTCGCTACAACCGGGCAGCGGGCAGGATCGAGCTTGACCGCGCCGCCGATTGGGACGTGCGGGATGTCGGGCCGAAGTGGCGCTACCGCCTCACGATCCCCGGCGCCCACACCACGCGCACCGTCGATGTTCCGGCCGAGACCGTGTTTCACCCGAGGGTGAACGTGGACCGGCTCATGCCGGCACGCGGGCAGGCGATGATCCAGCAGGCCGGGCTCACCGGCCAGATGCTCGCGGCTATCGAATCGATGATCGGCGACGAAGTTCTCGCGCCTTGCGGTTACGTCCTTCCCGCGCCGCTCGACACGCTCGGCGACGGGATCAACCAACTCAAGACCGACCTCGCGAACCTCAAGGGCAAGACCGCCTTGGTCCCCAGCATGGCGGACAAGTGGGGCGAAGGCCGAGCCGGCGCACCGCTGAGGGACTGGCAGCCGCAGCGCCTTGGCGCCAACCCGCCGGACGTGCTTCGAGCCCTGCGCTCAGACGCCCAGCAAGCGATGATGGCGAGCGTCGGCGTGCCTCCGGGTCTCTTCGCCACGGGAGGCGATGCAGCGGGCTCCAGGGAGGCTCTGAGGCAGTTCCTCCACTCGACCTTGCAACCGCTCGGCGACATCATCGCCAACGAGGCCACGATCAAGTTCGGCGCCGATGTCACGTTCAGCTTCGACCGGCTCTTCGCGGCCGATCTCCAGGGCAGAGCGCGGGCGTTCCAGTCGATGGTGCAAGGCGGCATGGACTTGGCGCAGGCGGCCGAGGCGGCGGGCATCCTGGACGCGAGCGACGTGATCGTGCCCGAGCCTAGTAACGCTTCGGGCCAGTCCCCGGAGGATGACGACGAGGCCACGGGTACACCGAACGGTCCACAACCCAGGCGCGCCCGGCAAGCACCGGCTGGTGAGTAAACGACGGGGCGCCTAGCCCGTACTCCTTGCACAGCTGGTCGATCTCTTCGTCGCGCTCTCTCGCGTAGGCTGAGTGCTCGCCTAGCGGATTGACCAGCAGGTCAAGCTCATGGTCGATGTCTGGGGGAAGTGATCTGCTCATGCTATCCTCCATCGGCATGGAAGGTCGGGGAGCCGCAGGCCGAACAGGGCTTTCGTAGCAACACGAGGACCCTCTGCAACTCCCCGACAATCAGACCCTAACGCCTAGAAAAGATCATCGTCAACAGGTTTCTCCGTCCTCTCGTACACGCGGCTATTCGAGCCATGCCGGACTCTGCGCTTGTCCGTCCTCTGCCAGCCCCCCAGAGCGTCGAGGATTGACGACACTCGGCGCAGGGTGCTTCGGTCGCCCGGAGGGAACCCGAGGCCGTCTACGGCGGCTTCTGAGACCGTCACAGCATCCCCACGGTAGGATTGGAGCCAGCCCATCAGCTTCGCCTCTTCCGCATTGGGCTCAGCATCCTCGAACACATCGGTCACGTCCTCAGACTTAGCCGGTTTACTAGTCGTAGGCCATGCCGTGTCGATGGCGTCGTGAATCCCCTTGATGACTGTGCGCCGGGCAAGCTGAGCTTTCGTCTGGCCGGGGAAGTTCTTGATGAAGATGACTCGGGCGTCAACGAGTTCACCGGCATGGCTGTTCGGATGTTCGATTCCGATCTTCTCGTTGTCGCTCAACCCAAGCGGCATCTCGTAAGCCTTGAACGGCACGGGAGGGATGGTGCGCTCGGCATTGCCGGCTCGCGGATAGTCGTAGTGCTGGGCCTTGGTCTGGTATTCCTCGAACTCTTCCTCCAGTGCATCCTCAAGCTCTTTCAGCTTCTCGCGCACCGGCTCGGAGTAATCGAGGTTGGGCAGCTTGCCGTCCTCCTTGCCAGTGATCCAGTCCCTCATCGGATTGGCGAACACTTCGGTCAGCCTCTTGGCGGAGGCGCGTTCGCCTGTCTCGCGGTGAAAGTATGAATCGTGAATGGACTGCGTTCTCTCGAACACATAGTCCATGACAATGCCGGCTCGCTTCTTGTAGCGCGTCTTCGCACTACCACGGTTGGGTTGAGCAGCCATCGGTCAGTCCCTCGTATTGATGAGCATGGCAATCGTACCTCAAGCCGATCATACGTCAAGCCTAGGTCAAGGCCAACCGTCCTACATCAATCCGTCATACCTCAATCACCCCCTAACGGTAGGGTGTAACCCTACCTAGGGGGTGGTGAGGTTGACGTATGATGTATGAACGTGAGGCCGCAGGCCGTCTCATCGCTAGTGCGCCGCGTCGTACATATGGTTGCTCGTGTACGCGCAATGCCCTATGTATGCGGGACCCTGTTGCCTAGTCGCCCTCCTAGGGGGTGAACT
>MKWU01006693.1_pt1 | contig 11519 bp, 9 predicted proteins | sample 809101 | NCBI WGS metagenome assembly MKWU01 (sample SAMN05860141, study PRJNA318959) | sponge metagenome | host: Aplysina aerophoba | place: Slovenia: Piran, Adriatic Sea, Gulf of Piran | collected 2013-05-07
TACACCATCAAGAACAAAATTGGCCCAGTTGAGAGCGGAAATTGGATCGGTTAGTCGACTAATAGAGCTGCGACACTGCAACGCGGGAAACAGGCCTGTCGGAGATATCTGAATTGAGCGAACCGGTAATCAGGCTGCAGGGAGTATGGAAAATCTTCGGCATGCGGGTTGAGGAAGCAATGCAGGCGATCACGCAGGAGGGACTCACCAAAGCGCAGGCGCTCGAGCAGTTCGGATGCGTGGTTGGAATCGCGGATTGCTCTTTCGAGGTCCCACGCGGCGAGATCTTTTGCGTTATGGGACTGTCCGGCTCAGGCAAGTCGACCATGGTGCGCCACATCAATCGGTTGATCGAGCCCACCTCCGGCCGCATCGAAGTGCTGGGGCGGGATGTGCTAGCGCTTGGTGACGGCGAATTGCGGAAGCTGCGCGCCGCCCAGATCGGCATGGTGTTCCAGCACATGGCGCTGTTCCCGCACCGCACGGTCCGGGACAACGTCGCGTTCCCGCTGCAAGTGCAGGGCCAGCCCAAATCGAGGCGCTGGGAGGTCTCCCAACGCTGCCTCAGCCTCGTCAATCTCGACGGTTACGAGGACCGTTTTCCGAGCGAGCTGTCGGGCGGCATGCAGCAACGGGTCGGGCTCGCCCGAGCGCTCGCGTCCGACCCCGAGATCCTCTTGATGGATGAACCCTTCTCCGCGTTGGACCCGCTGATTCGGCGGCGGCTTCAAGAGCAGTTCATGACGCTCTCGGCCGAGCTGAACAAGACGACGGTATTCATCACGCACGACCTGGACGAGGCGATCCGCATCGGCAGCCGCATAGCGATCATGAATGACGGCCGGATCGTGCAGGTCGGCACGCCCGAGGAGATTGTCACCAACCCGATCGACGACTACGTGCGGGACTTCGTGGAGGGCATCTCCACGCTGAAACTGGTGTTCGCCCACACCATCATGGAGCGCATCGGCGAGTACCGGCCGCGCACCGGCGAAGACCTGAGCCAGGCACCCAGGGCCGCGCACGACGTCGATTTGAGCGAACTCATCGACTTATCCACCACGACCGATCAACCCATCGTGATCACGCACGGCGGCACGGATGTAGGAGTCGTCGACAAGGCGACGCTCCTCAAGGGAATCAAGGGCGGTAACGACTGATGCAGCAAATCGAATATCCTGACGAGTCGGTCGAGCTCGCCGGCTCGGTCGGTAATTTCGTTCGCACCCGGCAAGCGTACTATAGCCGGGAGTTCCTGAAGATTCAGGCGGCAACCCGCTTCCCCTGGTCGTGGAATTGGCTGGCCGCTCTTGCTGGACCCTTATGGGGTGCGTCCCGCGCTTTGTGGGGCTATTTCTGGATGTTCCTGATCCTTGAAGTTCTCGCTCTTGTGCAGATCGGCAGAGGTTGGTGGGGCGATCTTGGAGCGGATAAACTGGCTCGAGTGGAGAGACTTAATCTCAAGTACCACGAATTCATGGCGAAGTACGAGGCGGCCATTATCGCCGCAGATCCGGACGCGATCTCCTACCTTAATCGCGCAGAGAACCTTGAAAAGATTGCCGGCCGTGTCGCCGAGGAGGCTGCGCTTGCGGCCCAGGGAGCGACGACGATTCTCCTCGTTGGTCTTGCTCTATTGATCGGCCTTCGCCTGGTTCAGGGCTTCTACGCCAACGTACGCTATGAGAAGCAGTATCTGCGCTGGAGAGCGAATCCCTCCAGAACAGCCGCGGGCGCGAGTTGGATACGGGCCGGTCTCGGCGGCCTGCTGTGGCTGGCGATCGTGCCGCTCACGCTCTACCGCTTCACTGTCGGCAAGATCGATCCAGAGCTCGAACCCTACGTCGCGGGCGTTCCGATCGAGAAAGGGTCCTACTACGCGCCCGTGTCCGAATGGCTGGACTCGGGCTTCGACTGGTTGTCGATCGAGGGCGCCGGTGTCTTCGACGGTGTCGTCGCCGCGATCAGCGCGGTCGTGGGCGCACTGGAGACCGTGCTGGTCGACGCGCCGTGGCCCGTGGTCATGACGGTCATCGTCGTTGTCGCCTGGCGGCTGGCCGGCCCCCGCATCGCGGTATTCACCGGCGCCGCGCTCGCCTACCTGGCGCTCTTCGGCCTGTGGGAGACCAGCATGGTGACGGTCGCCCTGCTCGGCGCCGCCGCCTTCCTCTGCGTGTTGTTCGGCATCCCGCTCGGGATCTGGTTTGGCAAGAACCAGAGGGCCTACAACGCGGCGCAGCCGGTGCTCGATTTCATGCAGACGATGCCGGCGTTCGTCTACCTGATCCCGATCATCGCCTTCTTCGGCACGGGCAAGCCGCCGGGGGTGCTGGCGACGCTCGTGTTCGGGATGCCGCCCGTCATACGGCTGACCGCGCTCGGCATCCGCGGCGTGCCGGAGACCACCAAGGAGGCCGCAATCGCCTTCGGCTGCACCCGCTGGACGCTGCTCAAGGACGTCGAGCTTCCGCTCGCGATGCCGTCCATCATGACCGGGGTCAATCAGACCATCCTGATGTGTCTCTCGATGGTGGTGATCGCGTCGCTCATCGGCGCGAAGGGACTGGGGCAGGACGTGCTCATCGCGCTCCAGTACGCGGCCAAGGGTCAGGGGATGCTGGCCGGCCTCGCCATCCTGTTCTGCGCGATGGTCATCGACCGCATCATCCAGGGGCACTACAAGCGCTCGACTTCGCGGGCCGGGCCCGGGCACTAGGGCCCTCGGCCGAAATCCGCGAAAGCCAGCCGCGATGACGTTGAGGATCCGAACACGAGCATGGAAACCATGTGTGACATGAATCGATACGGGTTGGTCCCCGATCGGCATGAGACAGGAGGCGTCGCCGACGATCGCATCCCTGCCAAAACGCGGGAATGAAACATGAGAAAGGCAGACCATGAGAATGACGACTGAAGAAGCCTTCGTGAAGGTGCTGCAACGGCACGGGATCGAGCATGTGTTCGGAATCATCGGCTCCGCCTTCATGCCGATCTCCGACCTCTTCCCGAAGGCCGGGATCACCTTCTGGGACGTGGCCCACGAGAGCAACGCCGGCTTCATGTGCGATGGCTACACCCGTGCCAGCGGCAAGATCGCCATGTGCATCGGCCAGAACGGACCCGGCATCACCAATCTCGTGACCCCGGTGAAGACCGCCTACTGGAACCACACGCCCCTGCTGCTCGTGACTCCCCAGGCGGCCAACAAGACCATCGGCCAGGGCGGGTTCCAGGAGGTGGCGCAGATGGCGCTCTTCGAGGAGATGGTCGGCTACCAGGAGGAGGTGCGCGACGCCTCCCGCATGGCGGAGGTGCTCAATCGGGTGATCGAGAACGCGTTCCGCCAGTCCGCGCCCGCACAGATCAACGTGCCGCGCGATCTCTGGACCCAGGAAATCGATGTCGAGCTGCCGCCGATCGTGCACCTCGAGCGCTCGGCGGGTGGCGAGAGCTCGGTCGCAGAGGCGGCGCGGCTTCTCTCCGAAGCCCGCTTCCCGGTCATCCTCTCGGGCGGCGGTGTGGTGATCGGGGGCGCGATCGATGAGTGCCGGGCGCTTGCCGAACGCCTCGATGCGCCGGTCTGCTCGGGCTACCAGCACAACGACAGCTTCCCCGGCTCGCACCCGCTTGCGGTCGGCCCACTCGGCTACAACGGCTCCAAGGCCGCGATGGAGCTGATCGCGCAGGCGGACGTGGTGCTGGCGCTTGGCACCCGTCTCAATCCCTTCTCGACCCTGCCGGGCTACGGCATCGACTACTGGCCCAAGGATGCGGCGGTCATTCAGGTGGACATGAACCCGGATCGCATCGGCCTCACCAAGAAGGTCACGGTCGGGATCTGCGGCGATGCGAAGAAGGTGGCGCAGCAGCTTTGCGAGCGGCTCTCGAACACCGCGGGCGACGCGGGCCGAGAGGAGCGCCGGGCGGCGATCCACCAGACCCGCTCCGCCTGGCTCCAGACCCTCGCCAGCATGGACCACGAGGACGACGACCCGGGCACCACCTGGAACGTGGACGCGCGGACGCGCGAGCCGGACCGCATGTCGGCGCGGATGGCGTGGCGCGCCATTCAGGACGGCCTGCCGAAGGACGCCATCATCTCGTCCGACATCGGCAACAACTGCGCCATCGGCAACGCCTATCCGACCTTCGAGGAGGGACGCAAATACCTCGCCCCCGGCCTCTTCGGGCCCTGCGGGTACGGCTTCCCGGCCATCATCGGCGCCAAGATCGGCTGCCCGGACGTGCCGGTCGTCGGCTTCGCCGGCGATGGCGCCTTCGGCATTTCCATGAGCGAAATGGCGTCCATGGGGCGCGAGGGCTGGCCGGCGATCACCATGGTGATCTTCCGCAACTACCAGTGGGGAGCGGAGAAGCGCAACTCGATCCTCTGGTACGACAACAACTTCGTCGGCACCGAGCTGAACCCCGACCTCAGCTACGCCAGGGTCGCGGATGCGTGCGGGCTGAAGGGCGTCGCTGTGAGCACCATGGAGGAGCTGACGGCAGCGCTCCGAGAGTCGTGCGAGGCGCAGGCGGACGGCGTCACCACCTTCATCGAGGTCATCCTGAACCAGGAGTTGGGCGAGCCCTTCCGCCGCGATGCGATGAAGAAGCCGAACGTCGTGGCCGGTATCGAGGGCGCCGACATGCACCCCCAATAGTGGACCTCGTCGAACGCCTCGTCGCGCAAGCGAAACAACGTCGGCGCACCATCGTCCTGCCCGAGGGCGACGATTCGAGAATCCTCCAGGCGGCCCGGCGCCTGCACGACGAGGGCATCGCGCGGCCCATCCTGATCGGCGCGCGCGCGGCGCTGGAGGAGGCCGCAGCGGCCGCAGTCTCGCTCGACGAGATCGAGAGCGTGGCGCCGGCAGAGAGCGGGGCGCTCGACGCTTACGCGGCGCTCTATCTCGAAGGCCGGCCGAAGGCGAACGAGCGGGTGGCGAAGCGGCTGCTCGCCAAGCCGCTCTTCTACGCAGCGATGGCGGTGAGGGCCGGCGATGCCGATGCGCTGGTGGCAGGCGCGAGCCAGCCCACGGCGCGGGTGATCGAGGCCGGCCTGATGTCGGTGGGCCTCGCGGACGGCATCGCGACGCCATCGAGCTTCTTCATCATGGTACCCCGCGAGGGTGGCGAGCCGCTGGTCTTCGCCGACTGCGCGGTCAACGTCGATCCGGACGCAGACGCACTCGCGGACATCGCCATCGCCTCGGCCGGGAACGCGGCGCGGGTGCTCGGCGCGCCTGCGCGAGTGGCGCTGCTCTCGTTCTCCACCCACGGCAGCGCCAGGCACGACCGGGTCGAGAAGGTCCGCCGGGCCGTGGAGATCGTGCGCGCACGGGCGCCGGGGATCGCCATCGACGGCGAGCTGCAGGCGGACGCCGCGCTCGTCCCGCGGGTCGCCGCCCTTAAGAGCAAGAGCCCGAGCGACGTCGCGGGCAGGGCCAACGTCCTCGTGTTCCCGGACCTCGACGCCGGCAACATCGGCTACAAGCTCTGCGAGCACCTGGGCGGCATGCGCGCGATCGGCCCCTTCCTGCAGGGTTTCGCGCGGCCGCTCTGCGACCTCTCGCGCGGAGCAACGGTGGACGACATCGTGGCCGCGGCGGCGATCACCGCGGCGATGGCCTGACCGCTTATCCCCGCTCGTTGATGGGGACGTAGTCGCGCGCCTCGGGCCCTGTGTAGAGCAGGCGCGGGCGGATCAGGATGTTGTTCTCAAGCTGCTCCATCGCCTGCACGGCCCACCCCGGAATCCGCCCGATGGCGAAGATCGGCACGAACAGGTCCTCGGGAATCCCGTGCAGGTAGTAGACGACGCCCGCATAGAAATCGACGTTCACGTTGACGCCGTGCCGCGAATAGGGGCGCATCGCCTCGACCAGCGCTTCGAGGATCGCGTGCCACTGCGGCTCCCCCATCTCTTCGGAGAGCCGCCTGACCCCTTCGCGCATGTGCCGGGCTCTGGGGTCTTCGGCCCGGTAGACCCGGTGGCCGAAGCCCATGATCGGCTCGCGCGCCTTCCGCTTCGCCTTGACGTAGGCCGCCGCCCTGGCCGGATCTTCGATCTCCCTGGCCATGCGCATCACGTTCTCCGCCGCGCCGCCGTGGGCGGGGCCGGAGAGCGCGGCCACCGCCGCGGTGATGCCCGCATGCAGGTTCGCATCGGTGCTGACGACGACCCGCGCGGTGAACGAGGAGGCATTGGAGCCGTGCTCGGCGTGCAGCACCATGTCGGTGTCCATCAACGATGAAGCGTCCTCGCTCGGCGCCTCGCCCTTGAGCATGTAGAGGAAGTTCGCGGCATGGCCGAGGTCGGCGCTCGCCGGCACCGGGTCCCGGCCCTGGCGGATGTGGTGATGCGCGGTCACGATCATCGGCACCTGCGAGGTGAGCCGGACGCCCTTGCGCCGCGTCGCCTCCAGTGAGTTGTCGCTCGTCTCGGGATCGTAGGCGGCAAGGGCGGAGACCGCGGTCCGCAGCACGTCCATGGGGTGCGAGTCCTTCACCGCGCCGACGATGTCGTGGATCGCGCCGGGCAGCGTGCGCGCCTCCTTCAACGCAGCGTCGAAGGCGTCGAGCTCGGCGCGCGTCGGCAGCTCCCCGTGGAGCAGGAGGTAGCCGGTTTCCTCGAAGGACGAGTGCTGCGCGAGATCGTGGATCGAGTACCCCCGATAGCGGAGCTCGCCGGCACGGCCGTCGATCAGCGTGGTCGGCGATCGGTCGAAGCAGAGATCCTTCAGGCCGCGATGCACCTCGGGTTGGTTCGCATCCGTCATGTGCCTCTTCCCTTCCGCCTGTCGGTAACTCGAATGCTAGTCAGCGAGACCGGCCGCGCAATTGCGCACTTAGCCCAGCGCCGCGTGAAGAGCGCGCCCAACCTCGGAAGGTGTGGCAAGCACCGCCACCCCGGCCGCTTCCAACGCCTTGCGCTTCGATGCGTAAGTGCCCTTGTCGCCCATCACGATGGCGCCGGCGTGCCCCATCTTCTTGCCGGGCGGCGACGCGGCGCCGGCAATGAAGGCGACGACGGGGTTGGACATGCCTCGCGCGTACTCCGCCGCGTCCTCCTCCCCCGCCCCGCCGATCTCGCCGACCACCACGACCGCATCGGTGCGCTCGTCGGCATCCAGCGCCTCCAGCGCGTCGCGCGTGGTCGTTCCGACGATCGGATCGCCGCCGATGCCGATGAAGGCGGATTGCCCGAAGCCCGCCTGCACCAGGTTGAGGCAGACCAGGGTGCCGAGGCTGCCGCTGCGGGAGATCACGCCAACCCGGCCCGGCCGGAAGACGTCGGACTCGAACGCCGGCATGAAGCCGACGAAGCACTCGGCCGGCGTCACCAGGCCGGCGGTGTTTGGCCCGACCACGGCGGCGCCATTCGCCCGCGCCATCGCCAGCAGCTCCATCACGTCCTGCACCGGAACATGCTCGGTGAGAACGACGAGGCGCGCGCATCCCGCTTCCATGGCATCCTGCGCCGCCGCCTTCACCCCGAGCGGCGGGATGAAGAGCACCGACACGTCGAAGCCGGTCTCGCGCATCGCCTCGCCGGCGCTCGCGTAGACCGGCACGCCGCAATGCTCGGCGCCCGCCTTCCTGGGGTTCACGCCCGCCACGACCTGCGTGCCGTACGCCTGCATGCGCCCGGTCCAGTGCGTGCCCTGCTTGCCGGTGATCCCCTGAACCAATACGCGGTCTGCGCCTCGCACGATCATCGGGAGGCTCCGGCATCCCGAGCCGCCGCGATCGCTGCGACGATCGCCCCGTCCATCGTCTCGCAGGGGGTCACGCCGAGACGTTCGCGCAGCATCGCCTGCGCCTCGGCCGAGCCCGTACCGCGCACGCTGAAGAACACCGGAATGGTTGGCGTGAGCGCCTCCCAGGCGTCGAGCAGCCCGCCGGTCATCACGTCGGTGCGCGCGAAGGCGCCGCAAAAGTTCACCAGGAGGCACTTGATCCTGGGGTTGTCGAGCACGAGCTCCAGGGCCGGCCTGGCCTTGGTGTATGCGTCGCCGCCGATCTTCAGGAAATTCGCCGGGCGGCCGTGCCCGAGAAATGCCGCCGCCCGCCCGCCGTGATGCGCGATCACGTCCATGGTGGTCATGGTGAGCCCGGCGCCGTTGGCGAGCACACCGACGTCGCCGTCGAGTTCGATGTACCGCAACCCGAGGGCCCGCGCCCTCGCCTCCAGCGCCGTGAGCGTCTCCGGGCTCCCCGCGCCGGCGAGCTCCTGCCTGCGCTGGGTCCCGGAATCGTCCAGAACGAACTTGCAGTCGAGCGCGACCAGCTGCCCGTCCTCGAGCCGGGCGAGGGGATTGATCTCGAGCAGCTCGGCGTCGTTGTCGCGATACGCGCGATAGAGCGCGACTAGGATATCGGCGACTGGCCCCTCGTCGCCGTCGATGCCGCCCAGCATCGCGCGCGCCGAGTCCAGGTCGAACCCGCGCAGGATGTCGACAGCCGCTTGCCCCAGCCGGTCCGGCATCGACGCCGCAATCTCTTCGACGTCCATGCCGCCCTCGGGCGAAAACATGACCAGCGGCCCCTTGGACGCCGCGTCGCTCAAGACCGCAGCGTAGTATTCCGCCGCGACCTCAATCTGCTCTTCGACCAGCACCGCCTCGACGCGATGTCCCGCGATCTCCATGCCGAGGATCGCGCTCGCTGCGTCACGGGCTGCCTCGGGATCGCCCGCCCTTCGGATACCACCGGCCTTTCCCCGCCTGCCCGCCGGCACCTGGGCCTTGATCATCACGGGCACCCCGAGTGCCGCCGCGGCGGCCTCTGCCTCGTCGGCGCTTCGGGCCACGCGCCCGCGCGGGATCGCAATACCCGCCGCCTGCAGCAGCGGCTTCGCCGCATGTTCCTCGAAGTTCATCTCTGTCGTTCGGATCCGCAGGCCGCCGCCGACGCCTACCTGCCGTACTTGTCCCAGTAGGCGCCGAAGAGCGCATCCTCGCTGGGCCTGTCTTCGGGGATCGGCACCGCGAGATGGGTGATGTTGAGGAAGTGCCGGTAGTTCAGGTTTTCGCTGATGCTGTTGCCCTGCCAGGTTCCGCAGCCCATGGAAAGCGTGAAGTTAAGCCCGCTGTCGAACCCGCCGCCGTTTCCGAAGGTATGCGCCATGTTTACGAGCACGCGCGCGGTATCCAGCTCCTCCGCCAGCCGGCGGGCATGCGCCATCTCTTGTGTGTGAATTCCGACGGAATGGCCACGGCCTTTGACGGCCATGATTGCGCGGACTTTTTTCAACGCGTCGTCGAATGTCTCGGCGCGATAGAGGGTCAGTACCAGAGCCAGCTTTTCGTCCGAAAAGGGGTAGTCGGGGCCGATCCCGGTCTCTTCGATCATGAAAAACTTTGCGCCGGGCGCCTTTGCGTCGAGACCGCATTCAGCGGCGAAGACTCCAAAGTCCTTGGCGATGACCCTGCGGTTGAGCTTCCCGTCCATCCAGAGGGTGCGCTGGATCGCGTCCTTCTCCGCCGCGCCGGCCAAATAGCCTCCGGCGCGTTCGAGAGCGGTCACCGCGTCGTCGTAAACGTCGTCGAGGATGATCACGGCGTTCTCCGACGAGCACGAGGTGGCGTTGTCGAAACACTTGGAGGCGCTGATCTTCGCCGCCGCATCGTCAATGGCAGCACTGGAATCGATGATGACCGGGACGTTGCCCGCGCCGACCCCGATCGCCGGCGTGCCGCTGCGATAGGCGGCGCGCACGTTGCTCTGCGAGCCGGTGACGACCACGAGATCGCAGGCTTCCATTAGCGCGTGCGTGCTCGCCTTGTCCACCGGCGGCGGCAGCACCTGCACCAGGTCCGCCGGCGCGCCGATCCTCTCGAGCTCAGCCCGCATGAATCCGACCGTTCGCGTGGTCGTGGCAAGGCCGGCGGGCGAGGGCGCGATGACGATCGCGTTGCGTCCCTTGAGCGCCATCATCGCCTTGTTCACCGGCGTTGCTGCGGGATTGGTGGAGGGAGTCACCGCGCCGACCACGCCGACCGGCTTCGCGTATTTCACGAGCCCGAGCGCAGGCTCTTCCTCGATGATGCCGACGCTCTTCGCCCGCATGAGGTCGCGCAGCGTGCCGAAGGTCTTGCGCTGGTTCTTGACCACCTTGTCCGGCGCGTTGCCGAGGCCCGTGTCGTCGACCGCCATCTTGGCCAGCGCCTCGGCGTGCGCCGGCTTGTAGAGCGACCAGGCGAGGGCGGTCACGGCCTCATCGACCCGCGCCTGATCGGAGCCGGCGAATTCCATCATCGCCGCACGCCCGCGGCGGACCAGCGCGTCGACGATCGCGACCGGGTCGTGCACCGGGGCGTCAAGCCGGGCTTCTGCTGGCTGGCTCATGTGACGTGTCGCTCCCCGCTCCCCGGCGATTGCGCTCAAGGCGCGCGTGCTGTGCCGGAGACGGACTCCGGGGTCCGCTCCAAGCAGCACGTCCAGTATATTACGTGCCAGCCGTGACGGTGCGGACGTTCTTCTTCGCCGTGCTCACACACCGTCACGAGCGGGGCCCTGTAGTGCAATGTTGATCGTCATTCGTGGCGTGCGGAAGGACGAGAAAGTATCGCGCATTGTCCGCAATTACTCAAGAGACAAGACGGGCCAATCTTGAAGAAAATCTGGGGTTTTCACTCAAGTTTTTAGTGGCCGGATGATACACTATCGGCCGCGAGTTAGGTGGCGTCCGATCCCGGAAAGCGGAGCGGTCAAATGACGGAGGCAGAGGTCATGGCGGAGAAAGAATTCCTGGGCAATCCCACCGATGCGCGGCAAGGGAAGCCCGTGTCGGGGAGAGCGGCGGGGCGTTCCTGATGGCGGCCGACCTGCCCCGCTCGGCACGCGTCGTCATCGTCGGCGGCGGAGTGGTGGGCTGCTCCGTCGCCTACCACCTCGCGCGCGCCGGTGTCTCCGACGTGGTGTTGCTGGAGCGCCGCGAGCTCACCTGCGGCACCACCTGGCACGCCGCCGGCCTCATCGGCCAGCTCCGCCCCTCCAAGCGCATGACCGAGCTCGCGAAGTACACGGCCGAACTCTACACGGGGCTGGAAGCGGAGACCGGCCAGGCGACCGGCTTCAAGCAGAACGGCTCGATCTCGCTCGCCACTCACGCGGGCCGCTTCGAGGAGCTGAAGCGCAGCGCGTCGATGGCCAAGGTCTTCGACCTCCGCGTCGACGTGCTCGGCCCGGAGGAAATCAAGGAGCGCTACCCGCTGATCACCGTCGACGACGTGGTGGGCGGAATCTTCATCCCCTCGGACGGCCAGACCAACCCCATCGACGTGACCCGCGCGCTCGCCAAGGGGGCGCGGGACGGCGGCGTGCTGATCCGCGAGAACGTCCCCGTCACCGCCATCCGCCACGACGGCGAGCGCGTCACGGGCGTCGAGACACCGGAGGGCCCGATTGCGGCGGAGACCGTGGTGCTCTCGGCCGGCATGTGGACCCGCGAGCTTGCGGCCACCATCGGCGTCCACGTGCCGCTCCACGCCTGCGAGCACTTCTACGTGATG
>MKWU01006694.1_pt1 | contig 11513 bp, 14 predicted proteins | sample 809101 | NCBI WGS metagenome assembly MKWU01 (sample SAMN05860141, study PRJNA318959) | sponge metagenome | host: Aplysina aerophoba | place: Slovenia: Piran, Adriatic Sea, Gulf of Piran | collected 2013-05-07
CCAGTAGTTGGGAGAGAAGATAGTCGCCGATCACCCGGCTCTCGTGATGTGCCCTCCGGTGCGCGCTCCGCCCGCAAAATCCACAGCCTGGAACCTCACGGACACATCACGAGCAACGACACATAACATCGACAACCTCAAGGCCGGTGTCACCAGGGCCGACCGCGAGGAGCCCCAACTCAACCCCAGCTTCCGCGAGTTCGCCAAGCACTACGGCCTAGCCGTGCTTCCGGCACGCTCCGGACGGGCCACCGACAAGGGCACCGTCGAGGCCGCCGTCGGTGTCGTTCAGACGCGCATCCTGCTCGTGCTGCGTCATCAGACCTTCTTCTCGCTGGACACCATGAACGCCGCGATCCGGCGCCAGCTGGAGCACCTGAACGAGGCCCCCATGGCGTGCGGCACGACCCGGCGCGGCCTCTTCGAAGCCAGCGAGCGGGCCGCTCTCAAGCCCTTGCCCCGGGATCCCTGGGAATGGGGCGAGTGGATCGAGCGCAAGGTCGCCCCGAACTGTCACGTCCGCATCCATCGCAACCACTACTCCGTGCCCGAGCGCCATATCGGCGCCACGGTCCACGCCCGTGTCGGCGAACGCATGGTCGAACTCTTCGCCGCCAGGGATGGCGAACGCATCGCCGTGCACCACCTGAAGAGCGGAAGCAACCAGTACGCCACAAGGCCCGGGCACATGCCCGAGCGCCTCCACGCGGTGCGCGATATCCGCAAGCCAGACTGGGGCGACATCCTGCTCGAGCAGGCCCGACGCATCGGCCCCCGTGCCCGCGCCTGGGCCGAGCGCTGCTTCGCTTCCCGCGACTTCCCCGAACAGGCCTTCGCCACCGTCCAGGGCATGATCCGTCTTGCCGATGACCACGGCAATGATCGCATCGAGACACTCTGTGGCGAGGCCCTCGACCTCAACCGCCTCGCCTCGGGCTTCCTCAGGGAGCGCATCAAGAACGGCTCCCGGACACCAACACCATCCCAGGAAGTCCGCGAGACCATCCCCTGTCACGGCAACATCCGGGGCGGGAGCTATTACCGGAACATGCAGGGAGACACCTCATGACCTTACGGCAACCCAACGTCGAACGCATGCTGCAACTCGGCCTCCCCGGCATGGTCGAGGCCCTCGAGGAGCAGCGCGACATCGCCGATATCGACCAGCTCGCCTTCGACGACCGCCTCGCCATGATGCTCGAACGCGAGGTCCAGCACCGCGATCACAAGAGCTACCTCGCCCATCTCCGCCAGGCCCAGCTGCGCATCCGCGCCGTTGTCCAGGACGTCGATTGCCGCGCCGGCCGCGGCATCGCCCGCACCACTCTCACCCAACTCGCCACCGGCGACTGGATCCGTCAGGCCTTCAACTTGATCCTCGTCGGGCCAACCGGTTCCGGAAAGACCTTCGTGGCTTGCGCCCTGGCCCATCAGGCATGCCGGCAGAAGCAGTCCGTGCTCTACAGGCGCGTGCCCGAACTCGTCTCCGAACTCGCCCGCGCCCGCGACAGGGGGACGCACCACCGTCTCATGCGGCGTCTCGCCAAGGTCTCCCTGCTGGTGCTCGACGACTGGGGACTGCAGAACTTCTCCGCCGAGGGCCGCCGCGACCTGCTCGAGATCGTCGAGCAACGCCACGCACGAGCCTCCCTCCTGATCGCCAGCCAGATCCCGTGGAGCATTGGCCGAAAGTAATCGCGGAACCAACCATCGCCGATGCCGTCCTCGATCGCATCGTCCACAACGCCTACCGCATCGAGATCACAGGCGAGTCCCAGCGCAAGCGCAACAGGCCACCGCCGCTGGACGGTGCATGAGGGGGCCCGGCCTGGCGGCCGGGTCCATGGGCGCCTGCGGCGCCAGGGCGCCATTCACAGGCCCGGAACGCGCGGCGGCCATGCCACAGTGAGGGGACAGCCGCCGCGTTCAGCCGCATGTTGAAAGAACACAAGGGCTCTCTTACGCTCGCATCCCGCTGGCCAACCGCCAGCTACACAAACCAACCAACAAGGAACGCTCCTGCAGACACTCGGGAGAGAACAAATCGGCACCACTACGGCGGTCAAATGACCAGGAACAACGGTCAAGTAAAATAGGAACCCGCCGTCAAGTCCGTAGGAATTTTGCAGACGGGGAGTTCGAATCCCTGGTGGCACGAATCGTCGGCCTCATCGAAGCCCCTTCGCTCGGTATCGATTTGCCGCTCGACATCCGCGGAACGACGTTTCAGCGGCAGATCTGGCTGGCGCTTTGCGATGTTCCGGCGGGTACGATCGCCAGCTACAGCGAGATCGCCGATCATGTCGGCTCGCCGAAGGCTGCGCGAGCGGTCGCGCGCGCATGCGCCGCCAACCCTCTCGCCGTTGCGATCCCCTGCCACCGCGTGGTCCGGAACGACGGCACTCTTGGCGGCTACCGCTGGGGCGTGGAACGCAAGCGGGTGCTGCTTGCCCGCGAGACCTCGTCCTGAACCCCGCTGCCGGTTGAGGCGAAACTCCGTCCCGCGGCGTGGGTTTCGTCGCTGGACGGAAGTGCGATCATCACCCGCCCTGGCACGCACGGATACGCGTTGACGTCACCGCTGCTCGCCACCGGGGAACGCCGACGCTCCACGGACTGGATGGAGTGTTCCGCGACCGCGTGATCATGGCCCGGAACGGCTCCTTGATGTCGGGTATCTCGCGCCCCTTTCTTCCCGTCTTCGAATTCAGTGCAGCCAAGCAACGCCGTGCGCCTGTCGAAGCCGGGACAAATCGAGCGGCCACGCGGGATGTAAGGCCGGCGCCCTAATCATTCGAGGGGAGAACAGGCCCGCACCCTGGCCAAATTGATCATCCCAGAAATGTCCAAATATCGAGTCCCACTCGAAGAATGCTCTATCCTTGCGTTTGGTTGCAAATGTCAGTCATAGTGTCCCTCTGCCGTTCGAAAGGCCGACCACTGCGAGAGATCATGGACACATGCTACTACCGCTCCAGATTTCTCTATCCGCTTGATTTCGTCCAGGACTTTCGTATACAAATCCTGGTTCCAAGTGTTCTTTGGAATGATCTCCCGATCCAAATGCTCTCTGAGAACTGCAGCGTCGGACGCCAGTAGATATGCGCCGCTGTTGGGCAGACAAGCAAGCGCGCCGGTCAGTCCGGCCGTATGGCCGGGGAGAGGCAGAAGCACGATGCGACCATCATCGAAAATATCGACCTCTCCGGTGATTTCGATCATTGACATCGGATGTTCCCAGTCGGCGCTGAAGCAACCCACTTGCTCCATGTTCGGCCGCCGCGCCTGCTCAAGTCATCTCGGTGAACATAGATTGTCGCCCTGGAGAAGAATTCATTGCGGCCACAATGATCGCAATCCAAATGGGAATTCACGACAGCATCAATGTCAGAGGATGTCAGGTTTACCCGGGCAAGCTCGCTCACGACATTTCTCTCGCTTCCCTTGACCGGAACGACTGACCGGGCAAGATTCCCCCATCTCTCTTCGGGGTACTCGGCGACCATTGGGTGGCAGCCGGTATCGAATAGCACATTGCCCTGTGGATGTCGGAACAGGAAACAGGAAACCGGCAGGTCTATGGTTTCGTCCGGCGCCGCATCAGGAAAATAGACGTGCTTCAACATCCGAAGTCGACCTCCGGACAAGATGTGCATTCTCAGGTGATGAACCCCTTCCCCCAAGTGGCGGACTTTAGATGAGACCAGCATTGATCGGGCTGGTCTTCCACACCCTCGAGGAAACCCGGATACCCATCGATGCCTGGAGGCGCCACTACAACACTTTCCGTCAACGCAGCGGCGCGGAACGTGGACCACCAGTCCCAGAAACATCATTCCCGCCGGTTGACCAACAAACCCGCAGAGCATCCCCATGCGACTTGAACCAGTCGACGGGGGCAGGTCAGGTTCACTGCTTTCGTTCCAACTTGTTCTTGAAAAACGAGGGTATGTCGGGAGATAACCTCGCCCATGACACTTTTGAAACGGTCCAAATCTGATATCTCGGATCAACAACATCAGGGTCGTCGAATGACCCTGCCTTCACGTGTATTGTATTGTCATTGTTGGATGAGTTCGTGAAAACAGGTGATCCACAAACCCTGCAGAAGTATCGTGTAATCTCACGCCCACTTTCTCCTGTCGTCGTGAACGCGGAGAGAGTACGACCTTCAAAGCTGAACGTCGACTTCTCTACTCGTACACCGACATTGAACGCGCTGCCACTTGCGCGTCGACAATCTGCACAGTGACAGTAGTTCGCTCCACCAATGTTTCCATCGATGCTGTATCGAATGTTTCCGCAAAGGCACCCACCACAAGTCTCTTTCCCCGGTTTCATTCAAATCTCTCCAATCATGTAACTCGTCTTTGAGAGGGGCGCGTTGTCCGCTGCTTCCCTGGTTACGGTCGTCCTCCCCAAGCATACCGAAGAAAGGCCGACTGTGTGGTGCGGAGCCTGCCGTTCTGCAGTGCATTGTCCCCGCCGTCTGACAGACGGGTTTGGGGTGCTGGTGACGGAAAGGGCATTGCTGCGGCAATTCCGGTCGCGCATTCCTCGCGCCCGGCGTCGTCAAGGGTCGTGGAAACCGGTTCAGCGTTCCAGCCTTGTTCGGCGTGTTGCTGCGAGAATCGCCAGGGCCACGCCGAGCCCCGCAATGAGCAGGAACGTTGCGCTGCCACCAGCGAGACTCAACGAGAACCCGATCCACGCCGCGGCCAGCATTCCCGCTCCCTTGTCGAGCAGGGCGGAGGCACTCACGACACGTGCCATCAGTTCGGCGGGGGTGTGCGATGCCCTGGCCGAGAGATAGAGCACAAGCAGGAACCCTTCGCCAGCTCCGATGAGGAAGGCGCCAGACATGACAAGGTAGACGCCCCCCTTGGAAACGAGTATCGCACCGGCCGCAAAAGCGACCAGGCAACAGGCCGGGATGTTCCCGCTCCGCACCTTGAGACAGCCGGCACAAAACGTTCCGAGGACTGAACCGGCCGCATAGGACGAGACGGCGAAGGACGCCGCAAGGGCACCGCTGGCATTACCGCCGGAACCCACGTAGACGAGACCCAGGACCACGCCGTATCCGACGGTACCGTAGGCGGTCCAGACCAACTGCATGGTGCGCAGGCGCGCATGACGCCAGAAGAACGTCAGACCTTCGCGGATGTCGAGCACAAGGGTGCTCCTGCACGAGGAAGCGTGGACGATGGTGTCAATCCTGACGAAGAGGATGGCGAGGGCGAACAGGGCGAGAAAGGCGGAAACCAGCGACAGCGCCTCAACGACGCCAACCGTTGCCACGGTGAGGCCGGCGACGGCGGGCCCGGCGATCCAGGCAGCCGACTCGGTGGCCTCCGTCCATCCGTATGCGCCTTCAAGTTCGGGTTTCCCGACGAGCTGCGGCACGATCGCCGACCGCGCCGCGTCCGAGATTGACGACAGGGTTCCAAACGGTACGGCAACCGCAAGCAGGGCGATCAGAACGGGGCCGTCCAGAACGTGGACGCCGACGACAAGGAGAAGAAGAAGGGCACGGCCGAGGTCGGCCAGGATCATCGCTCGCTTGCGGTCGCGCCGGTCGAGGAGAGCGCCGAAGGGAAGGTGAAACACGAAGTACGGCACCATCTCCAGAACGACGACGAACGACACCAGGGCCGCAGATCCGGTGAGGTCAAGAACGACCAGGGGAATGATGACATTGCTGGCTGCCTCCGCGACGTTCAGTACGCATTGCGCAAGCACGAAGAGGCGGAAACGGGCGTTTCTCTTGATGAGTTGAAACATTGGTGAGGGCAGCGGCGGCGAACGCCGTTTCGGTCGCAGGAGTAAGGACGCATAGGGCATGCCGACAGCGAGGCGCAAGTGTCGGGGCTGAGGTCCGTCGAAGCTCGCCTCCCGTCTGGATTGCTTGCAGGAACCGCCAGTCCCTGGAATTCACCGCCGGAAACCAGAGCCGGGCGAAGACCTTGTGCCCTGCATTGGGCCCCGGCCTCCTTGTTGGCCCAGGTGTCGCGATACCGCCGGACTTCTGCAACACTGCAGTCTCCGCCGGGTCGGGAGAATGGCAGGCGTCGTTGTCAGAACGTGTAGCGCAGCGACAGCCGGACGCCGTGGCTCTTGAGCCTCGCCTTCGTCGGCGCGATATCGAGCGGTATCGGCTCCCGGCTCCCGTCCCGCCAGACCACCCGGCCCGGACCCCGCGGTGTGCGGACTTCGCCGAGGTCCGTGTAGCGCCAGGCAAGATCGAGGCTGACTCGCTTCGCCAGCGCCACTGCGACCCCGGCCGTCGCCATCCACGCCAGTCCGGTCCTGCTCCCGCCCGGCACGATGGTCGTCGTCGCCGGAAAGGTCATGGTCGTCTGCCCGATTCGGGTGTGTACGGCGCCGATCCCTGCACCGATGAACGGCGCGAAGGGACCGGGCTGGAGCAACTCCAGCGCGGCGAGATCCACGAAACCGGCCAGCATCCCGGACACGGAGGTGAGGTCTGCCGAGACCTCCTGTCGGCGCTCCGGCGCCAGGTAGTTCGCACGCCCCTCGAAGGAAAAGTCGGGGCGATACTCGGCCAGCACCTCGAAACGGACCGCTCCGGTCTCGTAGCCGAGGCCGAGTTCCACCGACGGCGCCGTCCCGAAGTCCCCTGCCGAACGCAAGCGCGCGCCATCGCCGCCGGTTCCGCAACCATAGAGAGCCGCCGGCGTGGCGCTGGAGCAATCGGTGTCGGTAAAGGCTGTCGTCACCCGCCTGTCGAGGCCGATGCCGCCGCGCAGGTAGTAGTCTCCTGCAAAGGCCAGATCGGAAGCCAGGCACAGTCCGGCCGCGAGTGCCACTGTCGCGAGTCTTGCCTGGTATCCACGTCCGCCGGGCGGAACCCTGAGAGGCGATCGAGCCTCGCTGCCATCCGGAATTCCGCACGGCGCTGCAGCCTTCGGGGAAGCGCCCTTGTCATGGTTGCCAGACATGGTCTGTCGATACCATGGCCTGCGCCCAAAGCCCAAGCCTTTCCAGATGTCAGCCATGGCTGTCGGCACGCGTCGATTTCCTTGATCGGAGCCGTCGGTGTTGCCTGATGTTTCGCTCTGGCCCCTCAACTGTCCCACGCAAGCAAATGGTATCGGGGGGCGACGGCGACTTCGTCCGTGAGGACAGGCGGGTCGATGTAGCCGACTTCGATCAGGGGGCGCCGCAGACCGTGCGCCTGTCGTGAAACAGGGGAGGACCGCTTCGCGAAATCGCACGATGCGGTTCGACAACGGCAGTCATGGGCGTCAGCGGCATCTGTAGGCATCACGTCGTCCTTCGCGTATCCTCGGCATCCATGGATACGGCCGCCGTCATCTTCATCACCCTGGGCGTCATGATCGTCGGTTTCGGGCTGCTGTCGCTCGCCAATATCCTCAACATGAGTTTCACGGAACACCAGCGGGAGCATGCGGATATCACGGACCCGGGCTTCAGGCGCTTGATGGCGAAGTTCATGATCATGGGCTTCGTGATCATCGCCATCGGCGTCGTCTTCGCCCTTCTTGCCTGACGCTCCTGTCAGCTGTCCAGGCGGCCGCTGCCTCTTTCGTGACGGACAAGCGCATCGTCGGTATCGAACCACGCAAGGGCTGCCTCGCACCAGACATGCATGGCGGGCGGCAGGGAATCAGGATCGTCGCAGGTCCCCGTAAAGAAATGGACTTCACCGGGGACCTCGTCCGATTCATAGGTCAACGGCGTCCCGCAGGAAGCACAGAACCCTCGCCTGACACCGGGCGATGATTCATGGATGGCCCGGGTGCCGGCGGTGAAGGTTACGGACGAGGCGGCTGCCCCGACAAAGGCCGCCACGGGAGCACCGGTGGCGCGCCGGCAACTCCGGCAGTGACAGTAGGCCGTCCACAGCGGCGGTGCGTCGATGGAAAAGCGCACGGCGCCGCACAGACACCCTCCCCGGACCGGCGACATCGATCAGACGGTCCGTGGCAGGATCTGTGGCAGGCCGCGCACGCTGATCCGCCAGAGAAGGCGGGCGTTCTCCTGCGACGTGGCGAAGGCGATGGGGCTCGCCGCATGCATCGTCTGCAGGGTATCCCAGATGACAAGATCGCCCGGGCGATAGGAGTGGCGGTAGACATGTTCCTCGCGCAGGGCATGGGCTTTTAGCGAATCGAGCAACGCGCCGGCCTCCCCGGAGGCCATGTTCCTGATGGCGTAGGCTCCGTGACCGACAGCGTAGAGCACCTTCCTGCCGGTGACCGGGTGGCGCATCACCAGGGGGTGATGGACCGGTGGCACCCGGTTGTCCTGGTCATCGTTGATGATCGGGTTGACCTCGGCTTCGCCCGCAAGGCGGCGGCCACGTCCGTACTTGTGCGCCACCTCGAGAGAATCGATCCTCTCCCTGGTGGCGGCGTCAAGGGAATCATAGGCGCCCGCCATGTCGCAGAACTGCGTTTCGCCGCCTTCCCGGGGCGCCAGGACCGAATAGAGCATGGTAGCGCTCGCCGGCACCTCCTCGTAGGACTGGTCGGTGTGCCACAGGGCGGCACCGTTGCGGATCTTCGCGTCCCTGTCCCGCTCCTCGGTATTGCCGACGGTCATGAGCTCGGGATAGCCCTCCATGCGCATGTGATCGAGGACATGGGGAATGGGGTCGCCCCATAGCCTGCCAAACCGGAGAAACCGGTCCTTGTCGAGATCCTGGTTCCTGATGACGATGACGCGATGGGCATGAAGCGCCTCCACGAGGGTGCGCATGACCCGCTCGGAGATATGGTCGGCAAGCCGGACTCCGTGAATCTCCGCTCCGAAGGCCGCATCAAGCGGCGTCAACGTCACCATGGAAGCCTCCAGAAGGCAACGCTACCGTGAAGTGATGCCGGCGACAACGTCACCGGTGGCGATGTGCCGTTTCAAGGGCCTCGATGACATCGCCGCTGCCTGCGAGAGTCCCGAAGACGCCACCGGACGAGCGAATGAGGTCGATGGCGGCATCATGTCGCCGCTGGCTCGCCGCGGCCGTGCAGTCTTCGATGACCATGCACTCGATGCCACGATCCAGGGCCTCGCGCAGTGTCGACGTGACACAGCAGTCCGTCGTGAGCCCGACCAGGATCGCCGCCCGGATGTCCCGCGCCCGAAGGTCGGCACCGATCGCAGTCGTCGCGAAGACCCCGTAGCTTGCCTTGTCGAACACGTCCTCGCCTGGAGATGGAGCAAGTTCGTCAATGATGTTCCACCCCTCCTCGCCACGCACGAGCGCCCGACCCAGGGGGCCGGCGCTGCCGATCGCCTCGTTGGCGGCTCCGCCAACCTTCCAGGGCTGCAGGTCCGAGAGATCCGGCGCATAGCCCTCGCGCGTGTGGATGACCGTGATCCCGCACCGGCGCGCCACGTCAAGGACACGGCGAATCGGCTCGACAGGTTGTCTCAGGCGCGCCAGATCGACCCCAAGACGATGCATGTAGCCATCCTGCGCACAGAAATCGCGCTGCATGTCGATGACAAGAAGCGCCGTGCGCGAGGGCTTGAGGGCTCCCCGCTGCGGAAAGGGCAGCGGGGAGCCCTCAACGACAGGCATGGTCACGACCGGCGGGCGGGTGGGGGGAAGAAGCTGGCCGGCGTCATGAGCCGGTTCTCCTGGCTCACCAGGGCGCCGAGTTCAGCGCTCCGGGCCAGGAATTCCTGCCAGTCGGGATCCGCTTGCATCGCCTGTCGGCGCGTCTCGCGGTCACCGGCATTCTCGTAGACCCAGATATGGATGAACTGGTTGGGATTGCCGGTCTCGGTGACCAGCCATGCCAGGGGCTGTCCGAGGTGCCTCGTCTGCGGTTCCTTGCCGAAGGCTTCATAAAGTTCCAGGAGTTTCTTCAGCCTGCCGGGACGGCAGGTGTAGGTTCGCACGTCAAGCAACATCATGAGTCTCCTTGTTCTGGCTTCGCCGGTGTTCCTCCACCAGGCCCTCGATCATCGGGATGAAATGCGAAAACCCGGGTGTCTTCATGCCGGGTCGCTTGCCCGCGTCATCCAGGAGTCGTACGGCGATGATCTCACCGAGATGCGGGTGCCGGGCAAATCGTTCGGCCTCGCGTGCCCCCATCGGCCCGCCCTGGAGGGAAAGCGAGTGGTGCGACGCATCACTCAAGCGGTCCAGGTAACCGCGTCTGGTAGCCGAGAGATAGCGCTTTGCCGCCACGTGGTGGCGTATGCAGTCGATCACGACGGCCGGAAAGAACCGCTCCACCAGACGGGCGCCGGCCACCTCGTGGTGGCGGTCCCGGGTGTCTGTCATGGAGAACATCCCGGAGTCGCCTGCGACATGGCCGATATCGTGAAGCAACGCACCAACGATGACCGCATCCTTTCTGCGGCTTCTCTGGGCAAGGGTGGCGCTCTGCAGCATGTGTTCGGCTATTGTCACATCCTCGCCAAGGTATTCAACCGCAGCAACGTCTTCGAAGATGGCAGACAGGCAATCGATGATGGCATGGGACATCAGACCGGCGCCCGGGATGTCGCGTGCATCATCGCCTCGTGTGTGGAGCGCAGCCCGTCCATGTCCGCATAGCAGCCCTGGAGCCAGCGATTGCCGGCGCCTGTCCACGCCGTACGGCCGTGAAGAATGCGGGTGTTGTCGACGACGAAGCACTCGCCCGGATCCAGGCGGAACGAGACGGCCATCATCGGGTCGTCGATGATGTCGCCGAGATGCCGGTAGGCGGCATACCACGTGGCCATGCGCTCGAAGGGCACATCCCTCACCGCTGCCAGCGAACGGTTGTTGAAACGCACGCACCGGAGTTCTCCATCGGGCGCCAGTTCGATCAGCGGGCGGCGGGCGGCAAGACGGACGCCATCCTCTCCGTCAAAGGCAAATCGTGCACAGTGATTGCTGAGCACATCGAAGTGATCCGGATTTTCCTCCCGCAAGCGGTGGACGGCGGCAAACCCGTCAATGACCATGCCGTCGCCACCGGCCAGAGAACTCTCGAGACAGTAGAGCAGCTGAACCGTCGGCACCGGATCCCGGTAGGGATTGTCGGTATGGGCCTGAAGGGCGCGTCCGGTGTGACAGATAAATAGCCAACACCGCACCTGTATGACACTCCCAACCAACAACGCGCCTCTCTCTATTCGCATGTAACTACCCCACAATAATGCCTATGTCAAGTACCGGCAGCGACATATGGCCTATACTAGATCTGATATCACAAATTGCACAGTTGCATTCGGGGAAGTAATCGATACCATTTCTCCAATGAGCCAGATATGGCGGTGCTCCGCCAGTACATGACAAACACGAACAATGGGAATCAATGAGCAGCATTGAGGTTCCATGATGTATCAATCGTATATGCACCTCGTCACGCCTTCCGAGGACAACGCCATATGTCGTCCCGCCCACCGGCGCCTGTGCGAATGATGGACACGAAGGAACCGAAGCGCAAGGCGCGCTCGATCATGGCCTCCGACAGCGAGTGGGCACGGATCCGCGAGCGCGCCCGTGCCCTCGACATGCCCATCTC
>MKWU01006695.1_pt1 | contig 11512 bp, 8 predicted proteins | sample 809101 | NCBI WGS metagenome assembly MKWU01 (sample SAMN05860141, study PRJNA318959) | sponge metagenome | host: Aplysina aerophoba | place: Slovenia: Piran, Adriatic Sea, Gulf of Piran | collected 2013-05-07
AGCCTCGCGGAGAGCCGGGCCACGTTCGTCGCCAACCTGCGCGAGGGCGCCCCGCGCGCGGCCGAGGCCGGGGTCACCCTGCTGGTGGAGCCGCTCAATCCCCGCGACAACCCCGGCTACCCGCTCAACCGCCAGGCCGACGCCCACGCGCTGGTGGCCGAGGTCGGCGCTCCGAACGTCAAGGTGCAGTTCGACCTCTACCACTGCCAGATCGTCGAGGGCGACGTGGCGCCGAAGCTCGATCGGTGGGTGGGCGGCCCGGACAGCAACGTCGGACACATCCAGATTGCCGGACCGCCGGACCGGCTCGAACCGGACGCGGGCGAGCTCAACTACGCGTGGCTGCTCCCGCGCATCGACGCGCTGGGATACACGGGATGGGTGGGCTGCGAGTACCGGCCGGCGGCGGGGACCGAGGCCGGACTCGGCTGGGCGCGCCGGTGGGGAATCCGGCCGCCGTCCACGGAGGAAGTGACCGGATCCGACGCTTGATCTGGCGCTTTCACAATTCGGGCAGGCGCGTATCGGATCGAGGCGAACGTTCGCCCGCGTTTGTTGCGGGGTCGCTACCCGGAGCCACGGACGCTCGGCGGACTCGTTGGTCGCAGCGGCGGGTCGGTGGGAATTGCGGGTTGGTCCCGCAACTGACGCGACCGTCGAATGCGGCGCCAGCTCCGTACTGATCGGCAATTCTTCTCAGGCACCTGCATGACACGCACGCATTCGCCCGATTTCACCCGTCAAGCATGTTGCAGAGCTTTTCCCTGATCCTGGCGCGCATGTCATTGGCCCCTCGTTCCAGCCAGGCATCTGCATCCGAGCGCTCAAACAGTGCCGGGAACCAGTTTTCCTTCAGGAACCGGTCTTGCGTATGCTGATCCGTCAGGAATGAATTGTCAGGCGCCGCGCGTTTCACCACTTCGAAGGCAATCGTCTCGGGGTTTACCGTGCAGCCGGCCGCCATCTGGTTGGTCCAGCCGACCAATTCGTCGCACAGCGTCAGCATTTCGAGCGAACCGGTCCGGCCGCCGGACAGAAAGCCGAGGTTGTGTACGAACGGGGTACCCGCCAGCGCCGCAATCGCCATGCTTGCGCCCGCCTCGGAGGCGGCCTGAGCGTCGAAATCATGGGAATCCGAACATCCGGCGCCGATCCACGAAGGGACCCCGATGAATTTGAAGTAATCCGCCGCGCTCAACCCGTTGAGCATGTATTCGGGCGATCCGTAGGCAAGATCGGCCTGCCGCATGTCCATTGGCAGAACCGCCGATCCGCTCAGGACCGGTGCACCCGGTTCCGTCAACTGATGCAGAACAATGCCCGCGATGGCCTCGGCCGACGACTGCGCAACTGCGCCCGCGATGCTGATCGGGCTGGACATGCCGGGGAATGTGGCCGGGTAGCAGACAATCGGCAGATGCCGGCGCGCCGCATTCATCACACGCTCGCAGAATTCGTCGGGCATGCGCAGCGGGGAAACCGGGCCCATGAGTTCCAGCGCAATCGGCTTCTCGGCGAGCGCATCATATCCGCCGCTCAGGGCCGCGAGATGATCGAGAATTCGCGCCTGGACATGTTCATCATGCGCCAGTATCGCGGCCGGTTTGCAACAGTGCTCGAACAACGTGCGTACGGTTTCCAGTGCTTCATCCTCCGGCGGAACGTCGCCGGGATATCCGAGCGAGCAGGACATGCTCATGTTTGGCAGCTTTTCGCAGACGATTGCAGTTTCACGAATGTCGTCAAGGTTGCAAGGGCGCAGCTCGCCGGTGTTGCGGTCGAGGATCCGTACGCAGTTGTGACCCGGACAGTAGGACGGGATCCGTGCGCTTGTATCCACACGCACGTCGCCGTTCAAGTCATAGAGCCTGATCACTTCGGGAACGGTGCTCAGGGCCTGCTCGACAACTTCCGCGGGCATGCGCAGATACCCGTCTTCACCGAGATTGCAGCCGTGCCGCCGGGTAAGCAGTTCGCGGGCACCGTCATGCGCGAAAACCACGCCGATATCGGACAGGATCCTGAGAACCGCCTCATGGATGAGAGCCGCATCCGTCGAGTCCAGCACATTCAGACTCAGACACTGTTCCTTGAGATTGGCAATGCCCGCCATGTGCGCCTTTCTGCTGATTTTCTCCGAACGCGAGCTTCTGCGTCGGTTTGCGCGGCGGCCGGACCTGTTGACGACATCGCTCATTCATTGTCCTCCTGTAGATTGGATTGGCCGCTCGGATTCGTGCGAATGCTGGAATATCTGTGATTTTTAACGTTACATTTACCTTGAACGATGTCAAGGATCGCCAGAACAGCCTCGATAATCGAGTCAGCGGCCGGTGTGGAGCGGTCGACCTCGCCCGCGCCGCCGCCCCTGTACGATGCACGGCGAAAATTCCAGCGTTTTCCGCAGACATCCTGGAATGCAGTCGGCCGACCCGCCGACGAACGCATCGGTGATCGGTTAACGAAACACTTGTATAAGAATCAACTGGATAAACTAGAGTGCAGGTGTCGACCAATTTGGGACTCGGCAGGGCTGTAGGTCGGATTAGCGCAGCGTAATCCGACATGAATCATGGACTTGCAGGGCCGGATGTCGGATTACGCCTTCGGCTAATCCGACCCACGGAGCCACGTTAACCGAACACCAATGCCGACGAACGTCGGGCGCGAGGTCTTGTACAGCAGGACCTCGAGGTCGCCTTGTGCTTGAGTGCCGAGGCGGAACTTAGAGACCGATATCGTCGCAAGTAACGAGGCTGCCGGCCGGCACGTCGAACTCCCGCCGCAGCAGCCGGGCCCGTTCGGTTTCGAAAAACGGGACATGACCGCCGTCGAGGAACGGTTCACCGTCGAATTCGACCCTCGGATCAATCACATGCCAGTTGATTTCCCCAGGAGGATAGTCGCCGCAGGTATGAAAGTGCAGATGCCGGGGTGAGCCGAAGATCATGCCGTTCCAGCGAACCGGATCGTCCTTGGCTCTGGCGAAATAGCGCGTGCCCGGGTTCAATCCGGCGTGCCAGGAATGAATCAGCGTTTCATCCAGGCCGAACTTGTCGCCGACGGCTCGGCTATGCGCGCGAAATGCATCCACAGCGTGGGTCTCCCCCAGGAAATCGACTGCGTGGCCACATTCCACGACCACCGTGATTGGCGAGCGCAAAAAGTGGACCTCGGGCGAATAGACATTGGTGTTGGTGCCCGTGATCCATCGCTGCAACACGATCCGACCGTTCATCGATCCGCCTGGAACCGGGCGGTGCACCGACATCGGGAAGAGACGCACGGCGAATTCGTGGCCGGAACCATCCTGTCCCGGTCTGGTCTCCGGCATTTCGCCGGAGATATCGGTTCCGGCGGGGCAGGTGATGCGCCATGCGCTCCTGGACGACATCTCGGCATTGAAGGCGTCAATCATGCGTTCCATGAATTCGTGCCGAAGCGCTGCCGCGCGGGAGGCCAACGTTGGTTCGTCAAGCGCGTAGACCATTGTCTTCGTGCATGTTCCCGGCAGCGACCGGAAACGCATCTGGTCACCGATCCGGTTCAGGAAAACGGTGTGATCCACGTGCATCATGGCCGCCGTGAGCGATGGCGGCACGTCGTGGGGACCGTTGGCCCGCGGCGTCGTGAATGTCAATACCGTCGCCCCAAGGTTCCGTGCCTCACGGGCGATGGTTGGTGCGACGCGGTGATCGAAATAGTCCAGATAGGCCGCCTCTTCCACCAGGAGCACCGAGTGGCCGGACCCCAGCCGGACACAGTTTCTCAGCAGATTCCGGGCGCCCAACCTCGCCTTCCCGGCTGTATCCGATGATTCACTTCCAGCCACCTCCGCCTCCTTCTTCGGGTTGTCCCTGCCACTGACACCAAACGTAACGAACACCCATACAACGGCAGGATGTCCTACCCGCCCTACGCGGACTGGCCCTGGACCACCTCGACCGAAAAGGCAATGCTCTGATTCGCGAATCTACCGGTTTCCAGCGCTCGCAGCAGTTCGGTCGCCCCGACGCTGCCCATTTCATACGCGGGTGACCGCATGGTCGTCAGCGTGGTTTCGGCCAGACGGTGCAGGCCAAACGCATTGAAGCCGGTCACACAGGTCCGATCCGGCACCGAAATCCCGGCCGTTCTCAACGACTTGACCACGGCCAGCCCGATTTGATCGTTGATGCACATCACCGCGTCGGGATATCCTGAACCGGATACATATCCGGCGAACGCTTCCCCGACGTCATCGATCCGGCAGTCGCCGCATGAAACGACGGAGAGCCTTTCCACCGTGCCGGATTCGCCCAGAGCATCCTTCATGCCTTCGACCCGGCGATTAACCGCCGCCCACTCGTTTACTCCGGTTGTCAGAATCAGCACATGTCGAGGTGAACGCTTCAAGACATGACGTGCAAGGTCCCTGGCCCCCGTGTAGTCGTTCTGCACGATCGAACAGACCGTTTCAGGCGAGTGCCTGTATTCCTCGAGGAAAAGGATCGTCGGTTGGCCGAGATTCAGGATCTCCTCGAACTGGCCTGCGCGGTCCGAATCGGATCCGGACAGCAGTACACAGAGTCCGTCGGTATGGAGATTCCTGAGCAGCGAAGAGTTTCTGAATTCACTTGGCTTCACACCCTGAAGCAGTGTAGAGAAACCATGACTGTCAAGCTTGTTGCTTACTCCGGAAATAATCTCGGTAGTATATCCGTCGGAAAGGTAATGATCGGATTCGTCCACCACCAGCATGCCGATAGACCAGAGTTTGGACGTTCTCAAGAGATGCGCGCCGTAGTTCCGGCGATAGTTGAGCGCCTTTACGGACCTCTCCACCCGTTCGCGCATCTTCGGTGAGAGCAATTCGAGACGCCCGTTGACGAAATTCGACACGGTCATCGGAGACACACTGGCGTGCTCCGCCACCTGCTTCAGAGTGACACGCTTTGATTTCGGCATACGAGGCGTTGTCCTGAACAATGAAAGGTTCTGCCTAGTTGTCCGCCGACATCATCCTGCGCTCCGTGAGCGCCCGCTCCAGCCAGCCCAGCTCCACCTTCGGTACGGATTTCAGCAGCAAATCCGTATAGTCGTCAAATGGTGCGGAGAGGACCGCGGACTTGGGACCCGAGCGGACGACCCTGCCCTGATACATGATTGCGATGCTGTCGGCAATTGCCCTGACGATCGCAAGATCGTGCGTGATGAACAGGTAGCTGACCCGGGTCTTGTCCTGAAGCCTGGTCAGCAGGTCCAGAATTCCCCGGGCGACCAGGGGGTCCAGCGCCGAAGTCGGCTCATCGCAAATGACCACGCGGGGTTCCGCCGCAAGCGCCCTTGCAATGCAAACACGCTGCTTCTGTCCGCCCGAAAGTTCGGCCGGATAACGGTCCGCCATTTCAGGGTCAAGCTCTACCTGCCCAAGCAACTCCTGCACGCGCTCTTCACGTTTCCGCCCCCGCATCTGGAAATAGAATGTGAGCGGACGACCGACCGTCTCGCGAATGGTCTGACGTGGATTCATTGCCACGTCGGCCATCTGGTAAATCATCTGTATTTCGCGCAACTGGTCCTTGCTTCGGTGTTTCAGTTCGGGCGGAAGCGGCTCTCCATCGTAGCGAACTTCCCCCTTCATCGGCGACAGCAATCCGGTAATGACTCTCGCGGTCGTCGACTTTCCGGAACCGGACTCCCCGACAACGGCCAGGGTCTGGCCGGTAGGCAGGTGCATGTTGACATCGAACAGAACCTGAACCGACTTGCCGTATGCGGCGCTGACATGCTCCAGTGACAGCAACGTTCCGCTTTGATCCGTCGCCTCGTTCTTGTGCCTTGGCGACGTCGCGATCAGTTCATTGGTGTAATCCGCCTTCGGCGCCAGGATCACCTGCTCGGTCGGGCCGTATTCGACGGTTTCGCCATTGCGCAACACCATGATGTCGTCGGCAATCTGCGCAACGACCGCGAGATCATGCGTGATATAGATGGCGGCCGTACCGGTCTCATCAATTGCATGTCTTATCGCCGCAAGGACGTCGATCTGAGTGGTAACGTCGAGTGCGGTCGTCGGTTCGTCGAACACGATGAGGTCGGGTTGCGGACACAGGGCCATTGCCGTCATCGCGCGCTGAAGCTGTCCTCCCGACACCTGGTGCGGATAGCGGCGCCCGAAAATTTTCGGCTCGGGCAATCCCAGGAGCCCAAAAAGCAGTTTCGATCTGGCGAGAGCATCCTTGCGGGAGGAAACTCGGTGCAGGACCGTCGCTTCGATGACCTGCTCCTCCAGCCGGGCGGCGGGGTTGAATGCGGCGGCGGCGGATTGCGCAACGTAACTTACGCGGCGCCCGCGAACGCTGCTGATGGTCCGTGAGGAGCGGTTCAGGATGTTGTCGCCGTTCAACAGCACCTTGCCGCCCGTGATGGAAACCGACCCCCGGCCGTAGGCGAGCGCGGCGAGACCAATGGTGGATTTGCCGGCCCCGGATTCCCCGATAAGCCCAATGACCTTGCCTCTTGCGAGGTCGAAGCTGACGCCCTTGACGATCTCCAACTCGAAGGGTTCGCCATTGGGTGGAAACACCTTCGCGGAGATCTCCAGGTCCCGAACCTGCAGCAAGGGCGTCATCAGGTTCTCCCGCCCTTCATGCTTGCGGTATGGTCCTGGATCCAGTCCACCACCATGTTCACGCTGACCGCCAGCACGGCGACCGCGATGCCCGGATAGAGCGCCGCGGGCACGAGGAAGATCAAGCCATCCTTGTTGTCCTTGACCATGCTGCCCCAGTCCGCCTGTGGTGGCTGAATCCCCAGGCCCAGGAACGACAGGGAGGAAAGGAACAGTATCGCGTACGCAAAGCGGAGGCCGAATTCGGCGACAAGCGGCGTCAGAACATTTGGCAGAACCTCCCGAAAGACGAGCCAGCCCCAACGTTCACCCCTGAGTCGCGCGGCTTCGAAGAAATCCTGCACCACGACGTCTACCGCCACCGCCCGCCCGAGCCGAAACACCCGCGTCTGGTCGATGACCGCCATGACGCAAATCAGAACGATGACGTTCTGCGGCAATGCGGCGAGAACGACGAGGGCGAATACAAGGGTCGGAATCGCGAGAAGCAAGTCGTTGACACGGCTGAGAGTGTGATCGACCAGGCCGCCGACGACCGCCGCGGCAAAGCTCTGAACCATTCCGAACGCAAATGACAGGATGCTGGCTGCTACCGCGACGAACACGGTCGTCCTGGCCCCGTATACCAGGCGCGAGTACATGTCGCGTCCGAGATTGTCGGTTCCGAGCAGGTGTTCGGAGCTTGCCGTTTCCCAGACATCACCGACGATTTCGGCTTCGCCGAACGGGGCAATCGCGCCGGCGAAGAAGCACATGATCAAGGTGCACGAGATGACGAACAGGCCGAAGGTTGCCGTGATTGGCGCCCTTCGCACCATCCTGGAGTAAGCGCCAGGCAGAATTGCCGCAAGCATTGCGCGAAACGAGTAGCCGGCGACGGCGGCCCCGGAAACCGCGACTACGAGCACGGCCGCAGCTTTGGTGACGAGCGGATTCCAGAGCGCGCCACAGATGATCGGGAGTCCGGCAACCACAGCCGCGCCGATGCCGGATTTCCCGCCGTATCGCAGGAATGCCGCCGCCGCACCAAGCACCAGAATTGCCGAGGAAGGTGCGATTTCCCACATGTCGGTCATTTACCTGGGATGCATGAGGCGCGGGTTGGCAAGAATCGCCCCGATGTCGGCGAGCATGTTCAGCAGAACATAGACCGCGGAAAACACAATGCCGCAGGCCTGAACCACCGGCATGTCGCGAACCGTCACCGAGTCGATGAAATATTGACCCATCCCGGGGTAGGCAAAGACCACCTCGACGACGACGACACCGACAACCAGGTGGGCCATGCTCAGAGCAATCACATTGATGACCGGAGCGACGGCATTGGGCGCGGCGTGCTTGAGGATGATCCTGAACTTGCGTACCCCCTTCAGCTCCGCCGTCTCGATATAGGGAGACTCCATCACGTTCAGAATCGCGGCTCGTGCCATGCGCATCATGTGGGCCATGACCACGATCACGAGAGTGAGTGCGGGAAGTGCGATGAGCTCGACATTCGCCAATGTCCACAGCGGACCCTCCGGTATGATTGGCGGGCCGTATCCTATGCCCAGAATGAGGGCGAAAAAAAATATGAGCAGGTATCCGACGAAGAAGTCCGGCGTCGAGATTGCGGCAAGGGACAGGATGTTGATGGCCCGGTCGGGAAAGCGGTTGCGAAAGTACACGGCCACGACGCCAAGAAAGATGGCCAATGGCACGGCTACGAGCGCAGCGATCGCGGCCAGAAAGATGGTATTCGAGAATCTGCCCAGGAGTTGCTCGTTGACGCTGTTGCCATTTGACCAGCTCTTCCCGAAGTCACCGGTCAGGACACCGCCCAGCCACTCGACATATCGGACGACCAATGGCCGGTCGAGGCCGAGCTCTTCCCGGACGGTCATGACGGCCTCGGGAGTCGCGGTCTGACCCAGAAAGTTCTGCGCAAAATCCCCGGGGAGGAGCTCGAGGCCGACGAAGAGCAGCGCGGAAATCATGCCGATGAGGATCGCCCCCACCAGGAGTCGCTGAACGACGAGCCAGGAGACCTGCGAATACGCTTTCACGGGCGATTGGTGGCGAGCAGGTGTAACGTCAAATTACACAAGAGAACACGCTTCTGCCACGAGGAAGGGAGGGTTCGTCGGCGCCATGGTGCAGGAGTATGGGACTCCACGCACATTGCGGTGGCGTGTGACGGGGCGCTGGCACCCCCACCGATCGGCGAAGCGGTGCCCACGTCATGCGCAGCGTCGAGCACGATCGGTACCGCCGCAGCAGCGGCTGCGGAATTCAAGGGGAATTCGAACGGCTTCCCGGTCGGGAAAGCCTCGACCGGGAGAACGACAACCCGTCGCGGTCGAGGCTGCACGTGGCTTCGGGCGACGGGATCGACAGCTCCAGGGTCTACGAACTGAAGCTCCAGCGCTCGATCGCTCGGCCGCCGTCGAGTTCCCAGTCGCCGCCGATCCGGTCGGGAACACTGATACTGTCGGAGACGGCGACGATGTGATTGGCGAACATCGGGATGACGGCTCCGCCGTCGTTGCTGACGATGGCCTGCATCTCGCCATAGATTTCCTTGCGAACGTCCTGGTCCAGCTCCGCTCTGCCCCTTGCGAGAAGTTCGTTGAACCGGTCGTTCTTCCAGAACGTGTCGTTCCAGCTCGAGTCCGCGGCGAATGCGGCGGAGAACATCCAGTCCGGGGTCGCGCGACCTGCCCAATATGCTGCGCACCAGGACTCTTTCATCCACACATTGGACCAGTAGCCGTCATTGGGCACCTTCTTCGGGATGATGTTGATGCCGGCTTCGCGCGCCCGCTCGCTGTAGAGCTGAACCGCCTCCACTGCGCCGATCCAGATGGACTCCGAGGCCGCGAGCTCGACGTCGAGACTTTCCAGACCCGCCTCCTTGAGGTGGAACTTCGCCTTGTCCGGATCATAGGTCCTCTGGGTCAACTCCGCGTTGAAGAACCTGTCGGTGGACGGAATGGGCTGGTCGTTTCCGACCGTACCGTGACCGCGCAGAATCTTGTCGACCATTTCTTCGCGATGGCAGGCGTATTTCAGGGCAAGCCTGACATTGTTGTTGTCGAACGGTGCATTGGTCGTCAGCATCGGGAATGTATAGTGAAGCGAGCCCGACACTTCGACCAGGCGGACGCCGGGGCGCTTCGCCAGCAGGTCGGCGGTCTTGGGGGTCACCTGGTCGATCACGTCGACACGCCCTGTCAGGAGCGCGTTCTGGCGCGCGGACGGATCGTTGATGATGCTGATTTCCACGGCGTCGAAGTAGGCGGCGTCAGGCTTGAAATAGTTCGGATTCCTGCGCAGGGTTGCCCTCACGCCTAGCTGGACGTCTTCGAGTACATATCCGCCGGTGCCGATGCCCTTGTCCTTCTGCAGGACGCCATCGACGACGGGCATGATGGCAAAGGCCGTGTCGCTGAGAAGCATTGGAAAATCCGCGTTTGCACTGACCAGCTCAATGCGGATTTCCGAAGGCGATACCGTTGATATGTCCTGAATCTGATTGGCGATCGCCTTTGCTGCGGAGGTCGAGTCTTCGCCGATCTGCGAACTGATGGTGGCAACCACGTCGTTGGCGTCCAGCACCTTGCCGTTGTGGAATTCCACGCCGGTTCTCAGTTTGAAATGCCATATCTTGCCGCCCTCTCGACCTTCCCAGGATTCGGCGAGCTCGGGAACGAGCTGACCATCGGGGCCGATTTCGGTCAGCCTGTTGGCAAACGCGGCGGTCAGCACGGTGACGAATCCGCTGGTCGCGAGCGCCGGGTTGAGTGAATCGGTGGTGGATCCGTGCCCCGTGCCCAACCTCAGTGTTCCGCCGCGACCGGGGGTGGCGGCCGCGGCGCAGGTACCCCCCACGAGAACAAGTGCGCTGCCGGCTACCGTTGTCTGGAGAAATCGACGCCTGTTCAAGCCCCCTGAACGAGTAATACCGGGAATCTGCTTTGTCATCGGAGGTCTCCCGCGGGAATGTTCCTGGTGTGGCCGCTGTCGCAATGCCATTGGTCCGGGAATCGCAACGGTGCGTCGGTTTCGGGGTCCCGTGACCAATTGAATTGTAACGTTACAATGCTAGTCACAGGAAACGGGACATGTCAACGAAAATTGTCGGGAGCGAGGTGTCGGTCCGGTGTGCCGCTCAATGTCGCGCAAGCCCAACCCCCGGCCTACCCGATCCGGTCGAGCCCCGCATCGCGGATGGCGGGGCGGGTGGTCATGGGTGTGCGAATCGGGCACTGGATCGCCGAGGTCCCGGTAACGCGGTCCGGAATTTGCTGGCGAGCTTCCGGGGGTTACCCCGGAAACCGAGTGGCAGCGGAAACCAGCTTGAACCCCTACATCGCAAAAGATCTTCATCGAATGCGAATGCGTGCAAGATTCCCCGCTCGCGCTGGAGATCGCGGAGGCGGTGCGCAGCGAATGGCCGTCGGAGCGCCCGATCTTCTACCGGCTATCGTGCGTCGACGACCTGCCGGGCGGATGGGAAATGGAAGATACCCTCGCACTCGTGTCGGAGCTCGGGCGCCGCGGTATCGACGTCATCGACTGCTCGTCGCGGGCCTTGCCCGCCGAGGGACGCTGGTGACCACGTCGCGCGAGCCCGGATTCCAGGTGGAGTACGCCGAGGTGGTGGGGCGGGAAACAGGCATCGCGACCTGCGCGGTAGGGCTCATCATGGATTTCGGGCAGGCCGATCGCATCTCGTGGCGGCCGGCCGCGAGGCACTGCGCTATCCCAACTGGGCGGTCCAGGTGGCGGTCGCCCTCGTGGGGCCGGAGGCCTACGAGCGCCACTGGCAGCCGCGGCGGGGCTGGCCTCCCGCATTGGCATATGCCTTATTCCTCGGCCGCCACCCAGTCGCTGCTGCCGCGGAATTCACAACCGTGG